>Ga0307975_1001203_pt1 | contig 13439 bp, 13 predicted proteins | sample OrgLakmetagen917_FD_201825 | JGI IMG/M metagenome (GOLD analysis project Ga0307975, IMG submission 201825) | Saline water microbial communities from Organic Lake, Antarctica - #917 | ecosystem: Environmental > Aquatic > Non-marine Saline and Alkaline > Saline | place: Antarctica: Organic Lake... | reverse complement strand
GCGTAACCTATGCGACAACGGGTCAGCGGATGTACGCAGCGGATGGTATCTTTCGGGCAGATCAGTGGAAGGTGCGACGGCTCAGAGGATCAGCGGTTCAGCTGATCACGCCAGTTTCCTGCGGCGTGTTGGATGGGTATGTTCAGGCAACCAACCGGGTTCCGAAGTACATGTTCGTGCCAGAGTTTTGTGATGTGGAGGTGGTTCAGTAAAGCGAATGAGCACCAGTTTTCTACCTGTAGCCGCTTTGTTTGCTGCGCCCGCCGCTGCAACTGAACGACGGTACAGTGAGGAGTCTATCAAACAGGGTAGCAATGAAGCGAAACACACGCGTTAAATCGATGTTCTCAAAAGAAAGGCGGCGCCCAGCAACCCAAGCTGCACCGACTACGGCACCGCGACTTCATGTCAAAATTTACGACACTACTGCAGCAGCACTAGTGTTCTGAGTCTGACACTTCCTACCTGTTTCCGCGAATTTCGTCGAGTTTGTCGAGAGCGCGGCGTTCTCGGGTGAGGATGTCCTGAGCGGTTTTGGTCCATTTGAAGGGCTTGGGATTCTCGTTGTGTTGCGCCAGATAATCATGGATCACGGCCTCCAGATCATCGACGCTGGAATAGCTGCCGCGTCGGATGCGCCTCGATGTGATCTCGGCAAAAAACCGTTCGACCAGGTTCAACCATGAGGCGCTGGTGGGCGTGAAATGCAGCTTGAAGCGCGCGTGCTTCTCAAGCCAAGCCTGAACGTCGGCCGTCTTGTGGGTGGCATAGTTATCAAGGATCAGATGGACATCGCGCCGCGCTGGCACAGCCTTGTCGATACTGCGCAGGAATTTCAGGAACTCCTTGGCCCGGTGGCGCGGCAGGCATTCCCCGATCACATGACCGGATTTGACATCAAGTGCGGCAAACAGTGTGGTCGTGCCATGGCGCTTGTAATCATGGGTCATGGTGGCGGCGCGGCCCTTCTTGAGCGGTAGCCCGGGTTGGGTTCGATCAAGGGCCTGAATCTGCGACTTCTCATCGACGCACAGCACGACGGCCCGGTCCGGCGGGTCGAGGTAGAGCCCGACGATCTCGGTGACCTTCTCCTCGAACATCGGATCGTTCGAGACCTTGAAGCCGCGTGTCCGGTGTGGCTTCAATCCGGCCTCAGCCCAAATGCGGCCCACGCTCGATGGCGAAATTCCTATCGCTTCGGCCATCAGGGCACGGCTCCAGTGCGTGGCGTTGGGTGGCGTCTCCTGCACCGTCTTGGTAATGACCTTCAGCCTTGTTTCCGTGGGCAGCGGCGGCACGCGTGACGGTCGTGTCTTGTCGCGCTTGAGGCCTGCCACACCCTCATCCAGATACCGTGCCTGCCAGCGCCAGACAGTGGGCTTTGACGTGCGGGCGCGCCGCATGATCTCGAAAGTGCCATGACCGTCCGCTGTCGCCAGCACGATCTCGGACCGCCAGACGAGCTTGCGCGCCGTGTTGCGGTTGGTGATCAGAGTTTGAAGTTCAGAACGGTCGGCGGGGCCAAGGTACAGGCAAATGTCATCACGTCTCATGCCCCGAATATTGCACATCAGGCCCTCAATGGGAATCCTATGTCAGGCGGAGAACACTAGAGTGTGTTTTCCCGAGGCTAACCACAACATCAAACGTCCTGACCCGCAGCAACTCCAACCGGGCGGGCCAGGGGCAGCCGCTCGCCAAAATTTGGAGAATACCGATTTTCCGAGACTTGTTCCGGTGACCGCGATAGTATGTATGCGAATAGAGCAAAGCAATGATCTGCGTTCAACACGTCGGATCCGCGACGACGCAAACGGTCTCCAATCGAAGGACGCAAAAATTTGCGCGACGCTAGAACCTTTCAGTTTGTAAGTCAGGTAGCGGAAACTCATTCGATAAGCCAGCGGCAGTCGTTATCCTTGACCACAGAAGAATCAAGGTTTCTTTCACGCTGCGCCACTCAAGCGAACTGGACACCGGATTACTCATGCACTGCTATAATTCCCGAAGCCTTTTTTGCTTTCCTTGAAGACGTCAATATCTTGGGAAACTCAGGAGCGATAACGTGTAAGCATGGCGTGTTGGTGGATTCTATGCTGCACCTGAAAAAGCTCACGCGTAGCGCAGCATACCGCACGCGATTTCCCCGCAGGACTAAAGAAATTCAAGGATTGGCGACGTCTATATTTTATCTTCCAGAGGCACGGTCGAACGTATACCATTGGCTCGTCGAATGCTTGCCGCGATTGTGGCTCTTGGATCAAGCCACAGACGAACCTGTGGCACTCGTGTGCCACGCGGATATGAGCGATTATCAACTTGCGAGCCTTAAACCATTCTTGGACAAGAGACCTAACTGGAAGGTACAAAAGATTAGCGCTAATGAACGGTTCTCCGCAAAACAATATCTCTTTGTTTCCTTTCTATGTGGACTAAACAGTGGCCTCATGAATTCCGCCGCGCTGGAGTTTGTGCGCTCAACTTTGCATACAATTGCGGCTGATGGTAAAGGCCCGAAAAAGATATATGTCAGCAGGAAAAATGCGTCGGTACGTGGTTTGGACCAAGAGCAGGAGGTTGCAGCTGAGCTTGAAAAAAGAGGGTTCGTCGTTGTTCGACCGGAGTTTCACAGTTTATCCGAACAGGTAAGGATGTTTCGAGATGCTGAAGTTGTCGTTGGAGCGCATGGTGCGGGTCTTGCAAACTTGATTTTTTCGAAGGCATCACATCTGATAGAGTTGCATCCAAGTAACTTCTGCAAGCCGCACTACTTATTGTTGGCCCGCGGGTGTGGGCATAGTTACACTAAAGTATTGGGTGGACCACTGAATGAGCAGGGCACGTTTTCTATAGATACCAAAGCGATCTTGGCGGCCATGGATGAATGGGATGGTGCTCGATGATGGATAGCCCCCACCAAAGTTCGACCTGTATTGTTACGGTCGTAGACGAGAACTATTTACCAGGATTCCAGTGTCTATTGCATTCCGTACGGACTGTTGGAAAATTAGACCGTATACCTATTGTCGCTATATTGCGGGATCCAGCTCTTGCGCAGCACCGGTACTTGAAACAGGTTGACTTAATAGTTTTGCCAAATGAGGAGGAGAATGAGTCCTTTGCCATTATCGCAAAGAACGGAGGTATAGCCGAAACTTTTTTGAAGCTGCTCGCATTCAAGAATTTTGGGTTTGACCGTAATATATTTCTCGATTGTGACTTGTTGTGCCTGAATGATGCGAGGCCTCTACTCAATATAGGAACAGACTTCGCTGCAGTTGCATCAATAATGCAGGACTTGGAAATTGATAGCAGCACGGCGTTATCCCGGGCTGAAACTCTGGGAACGCTGGAATATGAGGCACTGCTTTTCGGTAATGGGGCCCACTGGCATGGCTGGAAAATCAACTCTGGTGTAATGGTTCTTCGTCCCGATGATTTGCTTGCAGGCCGGCTGATGGAATACGCGAAGTCTCGAGCATTCAGGCATGATCAACACTGTATCAACGAGTTTTGGCGGTCCAACATGGGTTTTCCCAGAATCGAGTATTTGCCGCAAAGATTCAATCTGGTACGCCATGTCTTTGATCGTTTAGGACAAACGAGCTTCCGCCGTGCAATTCCGCGGACCATTTTCCTTCACTATACGGGGCCGAAGCCTTGGCTTGAGTCAAAGCTTCAAACTAAATCTTTTGGCACCGACTTGTGGAAATCCGAATATGTTCGAGCCGATAGAATAACCAACTGCGAGAGCGAGAGATGAAGGTTTGGCGGATAGGCTTGATTGGATGCGGAAGTGTGAGCTATCAGTATGGCAAGACAATCGCGGCTTCCACGTCAGCTGAAATTGTTTCATGTTGGGATACCGATCCCGAACGGATGGGCAGATTTTCGCAAACCAATGGTGTTCGTTCCGCAGGCAGCTTCAACGATCTGGTTTTGGATGAACACATCGATGTGGTTTTGAACCTTACGGACCCTCGTTCACATTTCGAGGTTTCACTGATGTCATTGGATGCGGGAAAACATGTTTATTCCGAGAAGCCACTTGCGCTGTCACTGTCGGACGCCGGGAATCTGGTGGTGCTCGCAGATCAAAGGAACGTTCGGCTTGGATGCGCCCCCGACACATTTATGTCTCCTCCGCTGGTTTATGCGTGTAACGCTATCAAGGACGGACTAATTGGACAGGTTTTTGGGTTCACAGCTTCGCTGCTGTGTATCGGGCATGAATGGTGGCATCCTAGGCCAGACTATTATTATTCGAACGGGGGTGGCCCGCTTTGGGACATGGGTCCGTACTATGTTTCGGCTCTATCAGAACTATTGGGTCCAGTACGTAGGGTTTGTTCTTCGTCGACAACCGGATTCAAGACGCGCTACAGTCATGCACCGGGAGCTCAACCAATTGCCGTATCGACGCCTACACACATTTGCTCAATCCTGGATTTTGAAGATGCTGTTGTTGGAACCCTGGTCACAAGTTTCGATGTGTGGAAATCCAGTGCTCCATTCATAGAAATCTACGGCTCCCTCGGCACAATGAGACTCCCAGACCCCAATGAATACTTCGGGGAGGTTGAGACTTGGATGCCGCCTCGCAGTGGGCGTTGGAAGGATCAGAGTTGGAACAGCGTTTTTGTGGGTGACAAAGTAAGTGCGCCAACACGGGGCATCGGTTTGCTTCAAATGCTCAAGTCGATCGAGAACGGAGAGCCACATTTGGCAAATGGCGAGCGTGCTGTGCAAGTGGTCAAAGTATTGAATGCACTTTCAGAATCTCAATACACCGGAAAGTTTGTGACAATATGACTGAATTTGAAGTGTCAAGGCCGTCGAAGCGAGGCAAGACATCTGTCGTACACAGTGAAGCTCGATATCATGTTCGGCATTTACGAGATCACATTCGATCGTCCTCTGAGATATTGGTATTGACAGATCCGCCGTTCTTCACTGGGAAGTCTTTCTTTTGGTCGGAAACTAATGCAATTGCGTACGATGACGCTAGACTGAGCCGAAAGGGGCAGCAGTTGTTTCATCGAGGATGGATTACTCCGTATGAGAATGCTCAACTGCCGGTTCGCTTTGCCATTTTCTGTGACCTGATGTGCGAGGGGCCGATTCGGACCGTGTTTGACCGTTTAGATGTGCCGTTAAGATCCGAGATCATCTTTGGTGAAGAGGGCGCCGGAGCCGTCCGGCGGGAATATAGGGAAGGTTTATTTTTCGAACATATCAAGCTTTTGGTTTTTTCAAGATCGCATGTTTCACCGCCTAGAGGCCCCCGTAGCGCGCTGTGCGTCAACCCGGAGTACCGCAGCATCTGGAGTGAGAAGAGCATTCGCGGTTTCGATACAGGCTATCCAACTGAAAAATCACAAGACGTACTGCGTGGCTTGATAGAATGGTTGGCAGTATCCAAAAAGACAATAGTCGTTGATCCTTTTGCGGGATCTGGTTCTACGCTCCGGGCCGCATCGCGTCTCGGACTAACTAGCTTTGGCAGCGACATATCCAAGGATGCAGTGGAAGCCATAAGGAAGCGCCTGTGCCAAGCCTAGACGGACCTCCACAATTATGGTTCGCAGCGGAAATCATCGAGCAAATCGGGTCAAGTATAGAGTTTGACGGGCCAGGCTCAAGGTACTTGGTTAAGTTGATCAATGGTGTAAGGGAGACAGAAGAGCTCAGTCAAGCGGCTCAGATATGTCGCCAGTTCCGAAGAACGCATTTTGAACCTCTATGGTGTCCAACTGTTATTTCGCGGCACATCTGGCTACCGATATGGCGGGAAGTCGAAAGAAGGTGGCATGTTTCGAATGTGCGGGGGATACTTTCCGAATTCTTTCTCGATTTGCTCGCAAACCAACGGCGCGCCTTGTATTTGGAGATTTTAGTCGTCGAACTGGCCTGTATATACAAGCACTTGCCGTTGCTTTCGCAATTTGAGAACGATAAAGCCGAGGACCGGTATTACGCTATCGGCCCGCGGCAGAAAAGTCACTTGGTGCACCCTTATTTGGACTGCCGAAAAAGGATAGGCGGATCGTATTGCTTTTCAAATCCGGATTGGGAGCTTCCATTTATTGCGGACACCGTTGCTTCAGCTGCGGATAAAGTTGTGGCTAGACCGCTCGGAGAAGAGCGGTTAACTGGAAATCTTACACTGATTGGTCATGTGGGCCATTGTGGGTCTACGCTGTTCAGTCGGGTTCTACAGCAGCGTTTGAGGGTCCCAATTATTAGAGAACCTCTTGGCCTCGGGCCAATTGTCCGGGAGAATTCGGCCGGAGAAATTCGGCTGTTTTTTAGTGAGCTGCTTCAATCTGACCCGCGACCAGGGGGCGTCAAGCTCTCGAGCGATCAATTAGTCCATATACCAAATATTTTAAAGGAGCTCCGGGGGTCGGATATTGATGTTTCAGTATATGTCTTGCGTCGCGATGTTCATGAGATCGCTATTCGGGCTCTGCGCAGTAATTCTCTGTCACTTCCTGATAAAGTGTGGTCTAGCAGTGATGTTTGTCAATTGTCACCTTCGGGGTTGTTGAATTATCTAATATTCACGAATGACTTTGTGCAGAAAGAGCTACAGCCTTTGGCTTCGGTTTCCTTGGTAGATTATTCCGACATGAGAAATTCTCTGGCGTTGACGCGTAGTGAGAGTGTCTTTCTAAGAAATGATCTGAAGGCTCTTTCGAACCCCGGGGTGGATCGCAGCCTGACACAATCTGAGTTGGATCTGGAAAGCGCTATGGCTGATGAAGTTAGGAGCACGGACGATGTATGAATTGGGTGATGAAGAAATCGAAGCGGCAAGGCGCGTAATGACGTCCGGGAGGATGTTTCGGTATTTGGATCGGACTAATAGTGAGGCATTCCATTTTGAACAACAATGGTCCAGCAAGATCGGTGTGGAACACACTATCGCCGTCAATTCGGGTACCTCGGCTCTTATTTGCGGCCTGATTGGTATGGGAATAGGACCAGGGGATGAGGTAATAATTCCAGGCTATACATTTGTAGCGACAGCTATTGCGGTTGCTGCCGTTGGAGCTACCCCGGTTGTCGCAAATATTGATGCGAGCCTGACAATAGACCCCAGCGACATCGAAGTCAGGATATCCGAGTGTACCAAAGCTATTATACCAGTTCATATGCGAGGTTTCCCCTGCGATATGGAAAAGATCATGAGCATCGCGGAGCGACATGATCTTGGAGTAATAGAAGACGCATGTCAGGCGGCAGGTGGCACCTATCGTGGGAAGAAACTTGGCTCGATTGGACACGCAGGAGCGTTTAGCTTCAATTTCTTCAAAACTCTGTCCTGTGGGGAAGGAGGGGCAGTTTGCACTTCAGATCGTTCAATTTTCGAACGCTCCCTAATTTACCATGACAGCGGCTGTGCCGCATTCGGGCGCAATGCTCAACAACTCAGTATGCCGCCTTTTCCCGGACAGAACTATAGGATTTCGGAAGTGTGTGCGGCGATCATGATCGAACAAACCAAGCGTCTCGATTCGATCACAGACAGGTTGAGGAAGATTTGCTCAAACTTGACTTCAGATCTGCCGTCTCCAAGTGTAAGTCCAATATGCGGAAATGATAGTGACGGTGAGTGCGGCACTGCAGTTGCGTGGCGCTGCGATTCAAGAGATCGAGCAGAAAAAATTGCTTCAGGGCTACGTGATCGGGGATACGATAGTGTTGTACCACTTCAAACAGGTAAACATGTGTTTAGGAATTGGAGTCCGCTTTGGAGCAGTAACCATTCACTCAAGCGTGCAATGCTGATGAATGAGGGCAAGCACTCACTGAACGCGACACTTGACCACCTTGGAAAGACGGTTCTCTTGATGCCTACACTTAATTGGAAGACGGAAGACTTCACGTCTGTTCTCAAAGTGCTTCGTAACGCCTAATAGGAGGAAACCCTTCCAGTTCGGCAAGATACAAAATAATCCGCTAGATACAGAGTGCGTTTTCCCATAAAGAAGAGATGTGCACAATATCATACTCAGCGGCACGCAAGGGGCCTCTGCGACGGTACAGTTGGAGGAGTTTTTCATCGCCTAACAATGTCCGAAATGCATCTGCAAGCCGGTGCGGGAAGTTGTCTCCTCGGTGGACCAGCACGCCATATTCGCAGATTTCGACCCCTTCCTTTCGTATCTCACCGGGTCCATTGGGCGCGAGTATTTCTCTAGGCCCCGTGGGGCAATCGGCCGCTACCGCTGGGATGCCGAGACAAAGCGCTTCCAGTAGTGCCAATGGTAGACCCTCTCGGAACGAAGGCAGGGCGAATATAGTGGAATCCGAAAGTATGGGCATGGGATTCGCTCTGGTTCCGAAGAAGTTGACATTCCTTACTCCAAGTTTCGAAGTTAATAACTCGACGCTTCTCCGTTCAGGGCCATCCCCGACGAATGCCAAATTCAGCTTTGGAAATTCAGTTCGAATTCGATCAAACGCAACCACAAGACTCTTATGATCTTTGGCAGGGCGAAACTCACTAACCGCTATAATGGACGGTGCCTGCGTCAAATACGATCGTGTCCAGTCAGGGCGAATCAACGATTCAGCAACCACTTGCTTGACGTCAATTCCCGGCGGAATGATAGTCATGTTGTTATCAGAAACGCTCCAATTCTCAACAAGGTCAGTTCCCATTTTCTCAGTCAGGGCGATTACAGTGTCTGCCAGTGGGTAAGAACGGCGGATGATCTTGTCAAAATGGCGCGCATTTCGTTCAGTTCTGGCTGGTCGCGAGTGAGAGAGGACGGCATGAGAAGACAAGATAACTCTTTCGGCTTCAGTTCGTGACAAGCAATTCAGAACATTCGCCATGGTGGAAAAAGAAAGGGTTGCTTCAAGCTCCAACAGGCGCTTCGCATCGCGAATAATATTGGCGTACTCAGATAAATTTTCTTCTAACTCCTGCGGAGATCCGCCAAAAGTGAAAGCTCCGGAAACGCCAAGATCGATAATATTCCCTTTGAACTCCTGCTCCACTTCATCGGAGAACAGCAGAAAGTTGCATTGCAGCCTGCTAGAGAACCTCATCGAAAGCTGCGCCGCTACCTTCGCAATTCCTCCGACTTTCAAGTTCGGCAGCAAGAGGCCCAAGCGTTTCAAAACTTATCCGAAGCCCACATAATGTACGGTATATTTGAAAGTTAGCATAGAGGTGCTAAATAGCACAACGTTGAAAATAAGTGTGCCCGGCGATCTCGGGTCAGATTCTTGATCGACTTAGCCGCAGTTATTCCCGCCTTGTCCATCCTCGTCTGTGCCGAATAAGATTCTGATTCATTGCTCACGCCTTCGCGATTTTCGGCGCGGTGGTCCGCTGCGGGGAACTGTGCCTGTCTTTGGATCGGGTGGGTGCCGGATGAAGAAATTGGCGACGCGGAAGGTCAAGAGAGGGATGTAGTGGAGTAGTGTGCGAGCATGTGTGTGGAGTAATTTCACCGGCGCTGCCAGTGTGATCCGTGCTCCAAACCATAACCTGCGTGACCTGCAGACCAAGGCGGGACGACCAAAGCCAGCGGCTTCAAAGCCTATGAGCCCGGCTACATCCATATCGACGTGAAGTATCTGCGTCAAATGGCGGATGAAACCTCGCCGCGTTACCTCTTCGCGGCCATCGACCGCGCGACCCGATGGGTCTTCAATCGCGTTTTCACAGCAAAAACAGCGGCCAACGCAAGACGCTTTCATCCCGATCTCGAGCGCACCTGTCCACTCCGCATTCGCACAATTTTGACCGACAATCGAAAGGAGTTCACGGATTGCCTCTTCGGCCCTCGCAAGCGCGCCACAACGGGGGACCACGCGTTCGACCCACTCTGCGCCGCCCTCGACATCGAGCACTGCCTGACCCTTCCGAAGTCACCCCAGACCAACAGTCTGGTCGAGCGCTTCAACGGGCGGATCGAATAAGTTCTTTAAAGCCATCACTTCCGTTCTGGCGGGGAGCTGGAGGACATGTTGCACAGCTACGTTTGGCTCTACAACCAACGACTCCCCAATAAGTCCTGGGCAGCAAGTCTGGAGATATGGTTGAAAGTTGGTGATGGCCCCTGAGGGGCGGCATATCAAGGCGGTGCTGAAGCGCCGTCAATTCTCAAAGAGAAAGGGATATGCCACATGTCGAAATCTACCGTTGTTCCATTCGTGCTACCATCGGAATTTTCACCTGATCCGCTGACTGAGGTCATTCAGTTCGGAGCACGCGAGCTGTTGCGAACGGCTGTGCAGGCTGAGGTTGCCGGTTTCATGGCGGTTCACGCGCACCTTCTGGACGAGGAAGGTCGCCAGCGTCTGGTGCGCCACGGTTTCTTGCCGGAGCGCGAGGTGATGACCGGGATCGGCACGGTGCCCGTTCAGGTGCCCCGGGTTCGCGACCGGGGTGCGAACGCCGATGGCAGCAAGATCAAGTTCCGTTCATCCTTGGTGCCGCCGTATCTGCGCAAAGCGAAGTCCGTCGAGGAGCTGCTGCCCTGGCTTTACCTGAAGGGCATTTCCACCGGGGACTTCAGCGAGGCGCTGGCCGCCCTTCTGGGGCCGGATGCCGAGGGGCTGTCAGCCTCCACGATCACGCGACTGAAGGCTACTTGGTGGGACGAATATGAAGCCTGGCGCAAGCGTGACCTGTCGGGCAAGCGCTATGTCTACATCTGGGCGGACGGGGTCTACTACACGCCCCGCCTGGACGGGGATCGTCAATGTATGTTGGTGATTATCGGCGCTGACGAGTATGGAGAAAAGGACGTTTTGGGCATCATGGACGGGTTCCGGGAGAACGCGGACAGCTGGCGGGACCTGTTACGCGGCCTGAGGAAACGCGGCCTGACGGTGCCGCCCGAGCTTGCTGTCGGCGATGGCGCGCTTGGGTTCTGGACGGCGCTGCGGGATGTCTATCCGACCACCCGTGAGCAGCGGTGCTGGGTCCACAAGACGGCCAACGTAACGGGCGCGATGCCCAAGTCGCTGCGGGAAAAAGCCAAGGCCGACCTGCAGGATATCTGGATGGCCGAGACGAAGAAGGAAGCCAATGCGGCCTTCGATCTCTTCGTGGAAACCTACGGCGTGAAATACGAGCGCGCGGTGGCCAAGCTGGTCAAGGACCGCGACGTGTTGCTGACCTTCTACGACTTCCCGGCCGAGCATTGGAAGCACATCCGGACCACGAACCCGATCGAGAGTGTCTTCGCCACGGTCCGCAACCGTACCCGGAAAACCAAGGGCTGCCTGAACCGCAAAACCGCCCTCGCCATGGTCTTCCGGCTGATGATGTCAGCCAAGAAGAAGTGGCGGAAGATCAACGGGCCAAACCGTCTGCCCGAGGTCATTCAGGGGGTTGAGTTCAAAGACGGGATCAAGCAACTTCAAGCCGCCGCCTGATGATGGCCGTCACCAACTTTTGGGCATAGCTCAGCAAGTCGCCCTTGCAAGCGATGAAGGAATGGCACAAAATCAAGCCGGAGCTATTCAATAAAACAGCCATGCCGCCTTCCGGGATGCGACACTTATGAAATCCAAAGCACACAGCCGCTTGATAGAAACTGGGCCATTTTGGCAGAAATCCGTAGCCAATTCCCATTGGCACTTTGACCCGTCGCGTTACGAAGAGCTGAACCTTCAAAAGATTCAAGTTCCCTACTTGAACGAACTGATAAGTTTGAGTGTGTCTGGAATTGAGAAAACGATATCGACTTCGCTGCAGCACGCTTCCGAGAATGACTTGCAGTCGAAGGAGATAAAGGACGGCATATCTAAGCTGGCAAAGGACGCCGGATACTCTGGAGAGATGGTTTACTCACTGGTGAATGATTTTTTCCGAGAGGGGCACCCAGTAGCCTCTGAATTGGGCAGCTCACTTGGCTTAGATGATAGTTATGTTAAGATCCACCTCCAAAGACCTGGTCAAGTTTGGCCGCTTCATATCGACAACTTTCATGCTTTTCGAGCAAGATCCGGCTTCGATGGCGATTTGGAAAGAGTGAAGCGTTTTTCCATCGCTCTCAACGATTGGTGCTGGGGGCAGATGTTCCAAATCGGCAATGTAGTTTGGACGGGTTGGGAAGTTGGCGATTGTGCAGAAATTCCGTTTGGATTCCCCCATGGCTCGGCGAATTCAAGTCCGCTTGACCGCATTTCTCTGATAATTACGGGCGTCTCATGAATCGCCCTTCCATATATCCCCATGTGGGTTGGAGTTTGGGGAACTTTTGCCCATTTTCCTGTACTCATTGCTATAGCGAATGGGTGCGCGATTCAAAATTGGGGCTTGACGAAAGCCAGATTGACAAGATTGCGGTCGAACTGAGTGAGTTGGGCACAAAGCATGTTACCCTAGGTGGGAATGAGCCATTTTTCACGAATGGTCCCGTAAAGTCAAATAGCAAGCTCGCATATATCGTCAGAGCACTTCATCGTAGCAGAGTGAGCACTCACTTGATATCCTCGGGGCCTAGCGTTTCATTGTTATCGAAGCATGATAACGAAGCCTTCAGAATGTTGTCTTCTGTCAATCTCAGCCTGGATTCTCCTTTTCAACATGAACACGATAATAATCGTGGTTCTAAACTATTCAAAGAATTGAAGGCGGCGGCAGAAATTACCGCGAATCACAAAATCCGGCTTATTTTTGTGTACTGCGCCATGAATTGGAATTTTGACGAGGCGCGAATTCTGGCGTTTCTGGATCTGGCGCGAAAATATGGCGCGCATCCGCGCGTCAATCCTGCTAAGCCAATTATTAGGAATGGACAGCTTTCAAAGTTGCTTGACAGAAACACCTACTGGAAAGGCTTTGATGTAGTAACTCGGGAGTGGCCAACGCAAGTTGTTACAGAGCCGCCTTTACGCGAAGCTCTCGGCCTTCAGACATGCACCCCACGCTGTGGTAAAAGTACCTTTCGTATTAACTCCACCAATAAGGACGGCGCAATCACAGTCTCCTCTTGCACCTACATTCACAACAGAAGATTTGGAGACCTCCGTCATGATCATTTGAGCGATATTGTTGGCGATCTGGAATCGGTTGAGTGCGGAGACTGTTTGGCGAGAAGAAACGTTCCGGAGTTAGATTCACTGAATGGAGATGCAGGGGGTATTCCGGACTGGTCCAGTAGAGAGCTCGTAGCCAGTGATTTGAACGGTGGATTTGAGGATTATCTTTGTACGTGGATCGGGGGGCGGCCTGCGCCTTGACGCCTCCGTTGATGGCGCTTTGACAAGATGTTCGAACGGCACTTTCAGGCTGTTGCCCTCCGCTTTGCTATTTAGCACTATGCCATGTGGAGCTTATCTGATTTTTCCTGTCTCACGGGATTTCGTTTTTCGCGCGCCGGTTGCACCCAATCGATAACTATTCCTGTTTCGAGAGGCGTCGAAACCGATCATTCGGAGATACTACTACATTTCATATTGGA
>Ga0307975_1001200_pt1 | contig 13451 bp, 8 predicted proteins | sample OrgLakmetagen917_FD_201825 | JGI IMG/M metagenome (GOLD analysis project Ga0307975, IMG submission 201825) | Saline water microbial communities from Organic Lake, Antarctica - #917 | ecosystem: Environmental > Aquatic > Non-marine Saline and Alkaline > Saline | place: Antarctica: Organic Lake... | reverse complement strand
AGTTTTTAAAAACCGTACCGAGGCAGAAAAAGACTCAAACAAAACCCAAAGATCTTTATTTATCTCAGAATCAGCCTCCTCTACTGAAATTTACCATATAACAGAAGACACATATAAAACAGCAGCATTTGTAAAAGAGCATCGTGAGGGTATGGACCAATCGTTGCTCTTCACATACGCTGATGAAGAGTTGCCCGTTGAAGCAGGGCACTATATAGAAATAAAAGAAAAAACTTATCTCGTATTTATGGAATACAGACATTCAGCTGAAGAATTTTACAAAAAATTTAAGTTAGTTGAGTGTAATGGTGTGATAAAACAAGAAGGAAAAGATGATTTGCCGGCCGCATATTTTGGTAGCTTAAGGTCGTTTATGTCCTTAACGGGCTCAGATACAAATGGAATAAATTTTTCAGAGTCTACTGAAAAGCCTATTTTACTTACTTCTGATAAAGATTTTTTAAGAAAAGACTATAGATTTATGTTTATGGATGATATCTATAAAATTTTAACATCAGATTATAAAAGTAATCCAGGTATAGCTTATTTATCAATTAAAGAAGTGCCTTATAATGAGGTCGTTGATAACGTTGATAGCGCTGGTAATATTCCAAAACCTTCTCAAAACTATTCTTCTGATTCAGTATACGCAGGTGATGAACTAACCGTTAATACAAATAATGGTTATTTCGATACTGACGTTAGAGTGGATATAATTAATAGAACATCAGACCAGGTAACCTTCAAGGTACCGTATGGTGTAGATAATTTAATTGTAGGAACTAAAAATGAATTAGATGAGCTAGCTACAACAGAATATAAGGTTGTGATGTAATGAAAATATTTTTGAAAATAGAAAGAATGATGTCTCAAATAAAAAGGCAAATATTGAAAGATGAAGAAATTAGAAAACTACTGTATTATGGGACTCCAGACGCATTAGAACAAAGCTCTGTTCCCACTCAGGAAGAAATTATTGATTTTATTCATTTAAGCAATTATGTTGATAGAAAACAAAATGAAAATCAAAATGCCTTTATAGTTATATACGTAACTGGTGTTGATATTGCTGATGAAATAGCTGAGACGCAATTCCAAATAGCAGCTTATGCTTGAGAAAACACATCAGTTTTGAATAATGATAAAATTAGAACTTTAAGGTTAATATATAGAATAACAGAAATTCTAGAAGGAAAAAATCTTAATTTCACTGGTAAAATACATTGTTATGGTGCTACGATAGAGGGCTTTGATAATGGGAATATTGTAGGTTATACTAGTACCTGAGGAGTTACAGACGATGATGGATTTAACGAATTATAACCATAATTTGACAGAAGAGGCGCTACTTGTCAATTTACCAATTTTTATAGAGTCTCAAGAAAGAGACATAAAAATAAGAATACCTACCTATAGAGATACATTAGAGCATTATAACTTTAATATATTTTTGTCAATACTTAGCGTAGAGTATAAAAAATTAGCGCAATATAAAAAAGAGCTTCCCTTTGCATTTAAAAATAGAGCAGAGCTAATACGTGGACTTGCACTTTGGTCAGCGTATAAGGAAATTATCCAACACTATATGGAAAAATATATTGAAGGAATACAATTTCACAAATTAAAAGCTGAAATAGATGAAGTCAAATTGACTTCTGAAGAATTTGAGCTTATTGCTGACATCTTGCTTATTGGATTAGCTGTAAGAAGCTATGATTTTGGAGATAATGGCTCCGATAAAGAAGATAATTCTGAACAAGAAACAAAGAATGAAAAGATTAGGCAAATGCTTCAAAAAGAAAAAGAGGCAAAACAAAAAGTGCTAGCCGCTAAACAGAAAGAAGCCAAAAATAGCGGCAACAAGGTAACAATGGAAAAATACATTATGAGTACTATATATACATTTGGAGTTAGTTTGCAAGAGCTTTATAATTCTAACCCTTATACTATTTTCTGGTATTTTAGAAACGTACAATTAATAGATATTCATAAAGTAAATCAAATTGCTGCTGGAAATGGTTTATTATCTGATAAGAAAGGTAGTAAATATAAAGGCATATTACAATATTAGAGGTGATTAATATATGGCAAGTTTAGTAGATCATTTTAATGATAAGTTTGGTATTGTTACGGTTTTAGACGCAACATTCTATAATACTGATGACGATACTCCACTCATTGAATTCGATACCCTTACTGTTTCAAATATTTCAGCAGAAGGGGAACAAAAAGAAATTAGAGGTGGCCAAGGTGCGGACCTATTAATGCAATATGATTACGGTCGTAAAGCAGAGATAGAGATTACAGACGCATTACTATCAATGGATTCTTTACAAAAACTATGAGGTTCAGATGACCCCATTAGTAATTTTCAATATTACGGTAAAGAAAAATTTGAAGCCGAGTTAATAGATTCAGAAGGAACAGTTACTGTAAATGGTGTACCTACAGATAAATACTCTTCAGATTTAACAGTTAATAAGGCAATTATTATGAAAGAAGATAAGACAGGGATGGACCAAGAACTAACATTAGATGATAATAATACATTTTCTGGAGTAGAAGAAGCACTTCAAAATGGAAACTTTTCAGTAGCAGACTCAACTGTTAAAAGAAATGTTATTGTATACTTCAAAGAAACTTCTGGGGCAGATAGTAAACAATTAACATTAACAACAGATAACTTCCCAGACACTGTTCACTTTGTCGGTACAACATTTGTTATCGACCAAGGAACAGGTAAAAGAAAAATGATGAACATTGAAATCCCTAAGTTAAAACTTGGGTCTAGCTTTGAATTCACATTAGAGGCTGAAGGAGATGCTTCAACATTTGACTTCTCTGGAGTTGCATTATCAAACGACGGTGACTTAATTAAAATGCAATATCTTGGAGACGTTGACTAAGTTAACAATTGATCAAAGACCTATTTAATTATAGGTCTTTTTTTATAACTTAAAAATTGACTATTAATACATTTTATGTTATAATTATATTATAGTGGAGGTGTTGCAAATGTTTGATACATATAGTAGCTCAGGTGGAACCGCAACAGTTTACATTCGATATGCGGCTGACCACATTAGCAATAAAAAAGGAGATTTAGTAGCAGTTTTTACTAAATGCAACTTCTCATTAATTTTTGAGAATGATGGGAAGGAAATAACAAGAAATAAGTATTTAGCTTCAAATTTTCAATTAAATTTAAAGAAAGTTATAGTAGACCCAAGAAGTTTTTCAGAAAGTATTTATAATCTTTTAGCTCATAAAAGTGATACAGATAACATCGACATTCCTAATGTAGAAAAGATTATGACTGACAGTCAAGGAGTCGCTATTTTAAATTATACACCTTCAGGCGATATTAAAATTTTTAAAAACAAAGAACAGATAGAGAATTTTACTATTAATAATGATGTGCAGATTTCTAATTTAGATCCTGATGCCGAATACATTATTGACTATACTTATAATGTTAATACAGTTAGTTCTTTTGATATAAAGGAGAAAACTTTACCTTATTTTAATATAGAAATAGTTAATAGTGTTAGCATGGAAAACAATTCAAATAAAAAAATGTATTTAAATATAAATAGAGCTGCTTTAAGCTTAAATCCTACACTTAATTATGTTCAGAATGAAGTTACTAGGACAACTTTAGAGTTTAATATAATTAATGCGGAAGCAAAAGCGGTGTTTTATTAATGTCTAAGATACTAACTTTACCAGGTGAACTTATTGATAATAGAAGCACTTACTTACATACTTCTGTACATAATTTTAATAAAACAGTTCAAGATGCAAGTTTAATTTCTGTATTAGAGAAAAAAGCAGATCAAGCTGAGAGAGCCGCAATTAAAGAAATAAAAAGATTAATGGCTAGAGCAGAAGAATCAGAAGCAAGTTTTGTTAGTACCATGGTTTCAGAAGGTATATATGAAGGAGAAAACGGAAATAAGCGGACAGTTCTGGCTTTTTTCCAAAAGATTGTAAGTGAAGAATATCATAGTCCTAAAATAGTAGGCGCAATTGATAGAACTAAAGCGCAATACAAAAGAACATCTTCTGACGATAGATTAAAACAGATGAATTATAAAGACTTGGTAAAAGAAATAGATAATCTTTTAAATGAGCTTAATAAAGGAATGAAATATGAAAAAAGATTTTCTCAGTCATTGGCACAATCTCAATACCAAAAATCTATTCAGATGTTAAGAAAATTTAGAAAAGATTATGCTTCTAAAGCATATAATCAAAAAATATATGATAAACAAGGTGTTGCCGCTATTGAGATGGGCAGACTTTTAGAACCCGCTTTAGTAGCGTTAGTAGATGAAAAAATAAAGAAAACTTCGGAAAATATTAATGCTATTAATATCGGTAAAAAGAAAGCAGGAAAAACTTTAGCTGATATGCAAATTCAAAAGAGCGGTGGAAAAATCCCAAACTTTGGTGTAGATATAAAAAGTAACCCTTATTTGTATAAAAATTATAGAACTTATAAATTAGAGGACATATTTGATAAGTCAACAGCAAAAAGTGACCTTAATATATTAAGATACATATCTTATAATTTCTTTAATTTTCAAGGAAGCTTTGGTAATACAGGTGTTTTTACTAAAATATATAGACTATTAAGAAGAATATACTTTTTTTATCTTGTTGCTTTCAATTTATCTCCTTCAGGCGCTGGAGCGGATATAGCAAAAGATACAAAAGAGGCTATAATAATGACGCCTCAAAGAGCTTTCTATTATACAGATTTTTTTGAAGAATTAATTAAACAAATAAAAGCAGGAATGCCTTTAAGTAAAATTGGCAAAATATCTTTTGAAACTCCTAGGCATAGCGCTTATACTGGAAAACAAAAAGGTTCAAAAATAGCCAATTATAGTAGTACAAGAAATAAGCATTATAAGGCAAAATTAAAAGCTATTGGTAAACAAAATACTAACAGTATTGCTGCAGGTTATAGAGCAATAAGCAATAGCTCTGAAGTTAAATCATTAAAAGAAGATATTCTAAACGGAATAAAAGATAAAAGTAAAGTAAGATTAGCAACTCAAATAAATGTAAGAAAACTATAGGAGGAAATAATAATGAATTTAGAAGAGTTAAGTAAAAAAGAAAATGTATCTGAACAAGAGGTTTTTGATTATTTTGAGGTAAAAAATAAAAACGAACTTAAAAACCTTATAATGAATAAATGTGTTAGTACTGATATTAATGAAAATATGAATGGAGATATGTTATATGTAGGTCTCGATCAGATATATGAAAGATTTGAAGAAAGTGAATACAATACAATACAAGAAAGAGTAATGTTTTTTGCAGTAGTTTTAAATGCTTTTGATATTTTAAGCATTAGTGAATTTATGCTAATGGTGAATTCTATAAGTCCTTTTGAAATATTAATAGTTTTAGAAAGAGAATTAGGCGAAAAAGAAGAAGTTCGCTACTACAAAGAGCTTTATAATGAATATAAAGAAAATCAAGAAAAAATGAGTTTAGTAGTTAAGAATGCACTTGAACATTTTAATACTACTTTAGAAGAAAATATACAAAACTTTGACCCTGAACAACTTGATAGTTTAATTGGGCAAGCGAAAAAAGATTTAGATAAATTAAAAAAGTAAGCTGTTAATATAGCGGTGGTGTTTATATATGGCAAAAAGTAAAATAAGTTATAGCGCTAAATTAAATTTAGAGCTAAAAGGCTTAGATAAATTAAAAAAATTACAAAATAAAATAAAAAACACCCCCAATATGGGCGAAGGTGTTAAAAAAGAGTTTGATCAAGCCGGAAACAATTTCAATAACACGATGAAAAAAGTAGAGAGAAGAATTAAATCTGGTAATTTTAAATTCTCAGATTTAGGCATCGAAGATCAAATTAAAAAATTAGAAAAAATTACAAATAAGAGAATAGGTACAATAAAAGGTGGGATTACTAAAAAAGATACTGATGTTAGTGCTCAACAAAAAGCAATAAAAAAGCTTAAAGATCAGTATAAAAATCTTGACGATACTATAGAAAAGGCTAAAATTGAAGTTACTAAATTTGAAAATGAAGGTCAGAAATTAAAGAAAAGATTTAATATAGACACTACTGATATCGAAACTATTAATAGAAAAATAAAGGAGCAACATAAATTAATAGCAAATGAGCCTAAAAGTAGTAAAGCAAAACAGAGTGCTATTAAAGAAGCAGCTAGGCTTAAAAAAGCTAGAGAAGCTGCAAAAGGATATAATCAAGAATTAGGAAAGAAAAACGCAATAGTTGATGGCTATATTTCTAAAAGAGATGAGGTCTTTCAATCCTATAAAAAAGAGCAGCAAATTAAAGACAAAATGAATCAAGAAAAAATGAAAGATATTGATGATCCAGCTATAAATAGCGCAGAGCAGATGAAGGGTAAACTAAGGAATATAAAGCTTGGTGGCACAGAGATAGAACAAGAAAAAGAAAAGAAAGCGGCTAAAGCTAAAACTGCAAAAACTACGAAACAGTTAGAAACTGCTGAAAAAAGTCATAATGATACAATAAATGATAAGATTGTTAGTGGTGTTAAATATTATGTAGTTTTAAACCAGTTAAAAAAACTTTATAGCTCTTTAACAAAAATAGTTAGTGAATTTGATAAAGCAATGACTACCGTTGCGATGGTTTCTTCTATGAATCGTGACGAGGTTTGAGATTTATCAGAAGCCTATAAAGAACTTGGTGATCAAGTAGGAATGGCAGCTACTGAAGTAGCTGAGCTATCTATTTATTTCTTCAGGCAAGGTAGAAGTGCACAAGATGCTTTAGAAATGACACGTGTAGCAGCTGAGTCTGCTAGAGTTGCATCTATTGATGCTACTGAGTCTGCAAACTATTTAACATCTGCAATTAATGGTTTTGAACTTGCTGCATCAGATGCGGAAAATGTAGCCGATAGATTTGCGAAACTAGGTGCGGCTTCGGCCTCATCTTATGATGAGTTAGCTAGAGCAATGAGTAAAGTTGCACCATCAGCTAAATCTTCTGGTGTTGACATAGACCACATGATGGGTTTCCTTGCTAAAGGTATAGAAACAACTCGTGAAGCACCACAAAATATTGGTACAGCGTTTAAAACGATTTTCGCTCGTATGCAAGAACTTAGTGATTTTAGTAAGACATTAGAAGATGGTGTTAATGTAAACAGAGTTGAAAAGGCGCTAGGCACTGTTGGTGTTGAACTTAGAAATACAATGGGCATATTCCGTCCAGCACAAGAAATTATTATGGATTTAGGTGAAAAATGGGATGGATTAGATAGGAATATGCAATCTTATCTAGCAACTATTATGGCTGGTATTAGACAGCAACCAAGATTATTAGCACTTATGAATAACTTTACCAGAACACAAGAACTTGTTACGAAGTCACAGAGTGCGGCTGGTGAAATGGCTATTCAACATGCCTCTTATCTTGGAGGATTAGAAGGTAGCGTTCAAAGATTAACAAATGCTTGAACAGGTTTCATTGATAGCATTAGTAGTTCAGAACAAATTATTACATTCATCGATCTTTTAAGAAAAGGCTTAAACGGTTTAACGTCAGTAATACAATGATTTGGAGAAGGCGGGACTGTAATGGTGACAGCTATCACAGCAATGACTGTTGCAATTGTTTTATCCCAAGTTCAATTAATCAAAAATACCTTTTCTACAATTAAAAATATACTAGCTAAACAAAAACAACTAATGATTGAAAGAAAGTTGATAGTAGTAAACAAGATTAAAGCAAGACAAATGAAGTCAAGACTTTTATATTTAAATAAAGAAAGTACTGCTTTATCTAATAATCTTAAGCTTAGAAGGACCACTTCAAAAGCTGCCAGTCTACAATATAAAAGTATAATAGTTGGATCTAAAGGTGCTGCATTCGCAACGCGAATGCTGACAATGGCAACAAAAGGTTTAGTAAAAGCATTTTTACCTTTATTAGCTTTGACAGTAGCATTAAAAGCTGTGTCATGGGTCTGAGAAAAAATAGCTCCAATAGTAGGCAAGGTTATTGATTATTTTAAAGATGCAACACAAACAACAGAAGAATTAGGCAAAAACATAGAAGAATTACAGGTACAAATACATAATTTAGATAAGGAGAAAGAACAAGTATCTGATTTAGTTGAAGAATTTGATACTCTTAATTCTAAAGTTAGCCTAACACAAGATGAGATGAAAAAATTAGATGTTATTTTAAGTAATCTCTCTAAAGCAGAGCTTGGTGACTATCAAGATTTTACTGAAACAACAGCCTCTGGAAGGATTACTTTTGATAGAGAAAAGTATGAAGAAGCTCTTGAGTCTGTTAACGAAGAAAAACAAGGATTAGAACAAGACCAAATTGACAAATATAATGTAGCTATAGAAACGCACGGTATTAGTGAAGCAATGCAGAATTCTGAAATAGAAATTATACATAAAAGGATTTTATTTAGAGACATGGCTATTGAATTTGAGAATTTAGATGACAAAGTGAAGACTCAACTTACTAATCAATTAGACAAGGCAATAACTGATATGGATTTTGCTACATATTTTAAAAAGACCCCATTAGAGATACCAATATCCGCAACTAATATTAACGCTTTGAGTCAAAAAGGCCAAGAAGCCTTTGGGAACAATGTCGATTTACCACTGGATAGAATTCGAGATATAATGGAAGATAAAGGTTATACTACAGGGATTGAAACCGATAAGCAGCTAACAGACGCTTATTATAATGCAGTAAGTAGTTTCCAAATAACAGACGAAGATGTAATGAGATCATATGAAGAAGAATTAAAGAAATCACTTCCTGAAGCACTTAAAGAGCAGTATGAGGTACAATCTAGTGAATACGATGAAGCTATAAACGCTATTGATGGCACTGCAACAAAAGAAGAGGAAATTGCAGCAGAAATTAATTCTATTTCTGCTGGAAGAGAAGCTGCTGCAAAGATAATAGAAGAAAGTTCTGCTAGTGAAGTGATTAAGGATATGGCAGAAATTGCACTAGATAACGCAAATTTAGAAGCTGTTGCTATTAAAAAATTAAAAGATAAATACCAAATGGACATTGAAGCAATTGTTTCTTGAAAAACTGATGGTGTTGGTTATAATAAAATGCAGAATTTATTTGATAAGGTTGAAAATAATATTGAAATTAGCCCTCAAGATAGTTCTGAACACTTTCAAGATAGATCAGCTATAATGGGTTCAGACTACTTCGATTTTTCCGGATCATCTAGAATAGGCCCAGTAATTCCTGGCATGGAAGAAGTTGATGGTTTAATGGAGAAGTTCACATCAGCAAAAACAAATCTTGAAAGACTAAATATAATAGACGAATTGGATTTAAAAAATACAGGAGAAATTATAAGTGAATTATTTGGAATAACCCATAAAGGTATTGAAGAAATCTCAAGAGGCATGGACCAAGCTTCTGAAGAAGCGCATAGATTACAGGATTTACATGAAAGCTTTTCAAAAGGAGACGCTTCTGCCGAAGATTTAGGGCAATTCGTTCTAGAGTATGGGCAAGATGGAATAAACGCCCTTGAAACAGGCGAAGGACTTAATGATCTTATTATAGAAAGAAATAGATTGCGTAAAATTGAATTAGGAAATAATGTAGAAGAATATAAATTAGCTTTAAAAAATAGTGATTTATCAGATGAAGAGGAAGCTTCTATGGAGAGGACTCTTTTATGACAAGAATTTCTATTAGCCAACTATAAGGACATTACCAAATTAGATATGCAAAGAGCAAATTCTTTAAAAGATATAAATGGATATCTTGAAGATGCAGAAAATATGCACAATAGAGCGTCTTCACTAAGAGATATGGGCCTTGAAGAAGTTGCAGAATTATTTGACTCTATGGGTGATAAAACATTAGGTTTAGGTTTTGAATCATCTAAAGAATTAATAGAACAAGACATAGAGAGTTTAACAACATTAGATGGTGAGTTGGCTAATATGGATGGTGCTGTTAAAGAAGACGGCATTTGAAAATATAACGGTGATGATGAGGACGTTGACGATAAAGTAAAAGAGTATAATAGTAAAGTGGATGAAGCCGAAGGTTCTATTGACAAGTATATAGAGCTTTATGAATATGAAGAGGAACAACTTGAAGATCAACTCAAAGAAACAAATAAAGCAATTGAAGAGCAGTATAGTGAGAGAATTGACACTATCAAAGAAGCTCATGACCAAAGATGAAATGATATAGAGTACGAAAGTGATTTAAAAGAGTCTAATCAAGACATACTTAATATTCGCCGCAGAATTTCTGCGTTATCTAGACAAGACTCTAGGGCTTCTAAAGCGAAATTACAAGAAGAAGAAAAAACTATGAAAGACGCCCAAAAAGAGAGACAAAAAATGATTGAGAAAGAAATTATGGAGCAAGAAATTAAAATACAAGAAGATGCTCAGGAAGAGAAGCTTAGACAAGCGGAAGTTAAAAATACAGAGGCAATGAACAATCTTACAGGATCTGTTGATGGCCTTGCAGGAGCTATTGATAGATTTATTGGTTCTATCACATCAGGTAGTGGAGAAACAGATGGACCTGATGGTGGGGCAAATACAAACACAGATAGCGGGACTGATAATGGCCGAGGAACTAGTTTTCATTTTCCATGATGGCGGGAATAATAATGGCCTAGTTAATAATAATCGAGGATCTAGTCTTTCTTTTTACAACTAAGAGGTGGTAAATAATGAGATATAAGAGTACTAATATAAAATTTGATGGAGAGACCCCATCAGAGGTAATGAACAAACACACCTCTGAGGCGGATAACTACGAAGGTAGTGTATGGTTTTCCACAACTGAAAACGATATGTATCAAGAAGAGCTTTCTGGTTCAAGAAGAGTAATTATGAATAAGATACCAGGACGTGATCGGCCTTACTTTTATAAGGTTGATCATGAGGTACTTGAGTTCAATATGTTGCTTGCTTTTGAAGAAACTGTTTCAGAGGAAAACTTAAAACTTGTTGTAGACTGGCTATACCAAGATGAATATAAAAAGCTAGAATTTGGTAATGATAATGCTGGAGATTCATTTCAAAACAGGTATTTTAATGTTATTTTTACAAATAAACCTACAGTTAAATACGTATATGTTGGTGATAGAATACAAGGCTTTATTAAATTGCATGCACAATGCAATTCATCAACTGGCTTTGAAGAAGAAATAATTAACATAGAAGGGGGTGCAGCAACACCAGATAATACCGGAAGCGCAACACTAGATAATACCGGAGGCGCAATGCCTTTAATATATAAAATAGAGCTTGCTGGTACAGATACGAATATTATTATAGATGATATAGACTTCGGGAAAGAGGAGAGTGGAAAAAAGTTAACAATACAAAATGACACAAAAACAATTAAGAGTACAAGCGACCGCAACGTTTATTCCCAGTGAAATCCTAGAGAATTTATTGAGGTTAAGCCCGGAGAAGTAAAAGAAATTAATATTTCAGGCGTAGAAAAAGAAGAAATAATTAACATAGAAGACGGTACAGCAACACTAGATAATACCGGAGGCGCAACGCCTTTAATATATAAAATAGAGCTTGTTGGTACAGGTATAACTGAATTAGAGACGAATAATATTATTATAGATGGTATAAACTTCGGGGAAAAGCCGGATGGAGAAAAGTTAATAGTACAAAATAATACAGAAACAATTAAGCCCGGAGAAGTAAAAGAAATTAATATTTCAGGTATAGACTTGACAAATAGTGATAATACTATCACATTATATAGTAATATTATCACAGTACATAGACCTGTTTATTTATAGAGGAGTGATTACATGAATATATACAGAAAAAATTATAAACTAGATTTATTTTCTCCTGCAAATGATTATTTAGGTGAATTAGAAGCAAATAATTTAGATATAGAGCTGTCTTATGACGATTATAGCTCTATATCTTTTACTATGCCTGAAAAAATTGGTTTAAATAATGAACTAAATGAAAAAATAGATATTACAAAAGAAGTATATGAGATAGAGCTATCTTTAGGAGATTTAGTTAATAGCAGCTCTAATCCTCAAAAAATTAGATTTATTATTACTGAAACTGACACAAGCTTTTCAGATGATATTAGTACGTATAGATATTCAGGTCTATCTAAAGAATTTAAACTAAGTATGTTTCAAATTAATAGCTGACAAGGGTTGGAAAGATTTGAATATGAATTTGAGGTTGGAGAGGACATATTCCCATATGATAATACTGCTGATGACCCAGAAGACACAAAATATATAACTATATCTGGAGACGACTTAGGAGAAATTCAAGATAATGAGTATATTAGAGTTGAACAAGAATATTATTACGACTATGAATTAAGACATACAACTGAACTAATAGAAATAGAAAGAACATCTTTTGATTTAAAAAATAACACCATATTAGATAGTGAATACATGACTGAGGGGTATTTTTTCTTTAATGATGATGATGAGGGATCTGTGAAGATTAAAAAGCCAGATATTATAAGTGAGACATTTGATGTTCATTATAGATATAAAGTTTATTATATGCCAAAAAATTATGAAGATCAAGGTATTAACAGCGCCAGTAAACATTATTTCTTTTCTAAAGATGGGCTATATCCTAAAGAATTACTTGAAAATCTTTTATCTTTTTCTAATATAGAGTTTACAGTAGACCCAATTGACTCAAATATTAATCAAACAAGATCAGGCTTTGATTTTAATGAAATAAATGTATATGAAGCTATTCAAAAAGTAGCCGAATCATTTCACGCTGTCTTAATATTTGATACAGTTCAAAAAACAGTGTCTATGCGAAAACAAGAAAATATAGGTAAAAATAAAGGTTTATTTATAGAATACGGCAAGTATCTTAAAGATTTTAGTTACTCTAGAAACGTTCAAGATTTTACTACTAACTTAATACCTATTGGTCAAGATGGATTAACTATATCAAATTATAATCCTAGTGGAGAAAATTATATAGAAAAGTATAGTTTCTTTCAAAATAGTGATTGAATGAGTGATAATCTTCTAAGCGTTATTGAACAATGGCAAAATGATTATGATAGCTATTTAAACTTAATGTTATTTGATACTAGCTCCTTATTTTCAATTACGAAAGACGGAATTGCTTGGCATAATGATTATGAAGATGAATTTAGTACTGCATTAGCATCTGTAAATTTAAGTGATTATGGGATTGACTCCTCTGATTTAAAAGGCACTTATTTATTTAATGCTCCTATTTCATTAAATCATGAAGCTATATTAGAACAGATTACAAAATTAGAAACAAGAGTTGTATCTAGTGAGGCGAAATACAACACTTATTTAAACTTAAGGGCTACTTTTGATAAAAGAAGCAAAGACGACAAAGAAATATATAACAATGGCTTTTATAGAAAGTTT
>Ga0307975_1001198_pt1 | contig 13477 bp, 12 predicted proteins | sample OrgLakmetagen917_FD_201825 | JGI IMG/M metagenome (GOLD analysis project Ga0307975, IMG submission 201825) | Saline water microbial communities from Organic Lake, Antarctica - #917 | ecosystem: Environmental > Aquatic > Non-marine Saline and Alkaline > Saline | place: Antarctica: Organic Lake... | reverse complement strand
GTATTGAAGTTTTTAATTTCACAAGCGAATTTGGTTTTAAACTTTTCCGTATTGTAATACGTAATGGGTGCTGACCCGCTTTTACCTTCAATAAGAGCAGCCCAGTATTCATCTAAATTATTACCGATTGGCGTGAGCGCACCCATGCCTGTAACAACAACTCGCTTTAATTCCATGAAATTAAAAATTAATTATTTTTTTGCTTCTTCAATATATGAAGTTGCTTGACCAACAGTTGCAATGTTCTCTGCTTGGTCATCTGGTATTTGAATATCAAATTCTTTTTCAAATTCCATTATAAGCTCTACGGTATCTAAAGAATCCGCACCTAAGTCATTTGTAAAGCTAGCTTCACTTACTACTTCATTTTCGTCTACTCCTAATTTGTCTACGATTATGGCTTTTACTCTTGATGCAATGTCTGACATGATTATTAATTTAAGTTTATAATCTGCAAAAGTAAAAACTTTTACTTGAAAACAAGTTTTAATACCAAAAATGTGATTAAAAATAATTAAGTTTACTCGAAATACACATTATCAACCTAATAATTCTATACATATTAAGCTTAACCTAATTGAGAATGAATACAATAAAACCTAAAAAGATTGTGATTTTTGCATCTGGGGCAGGAACCAATGCAGAGAATATTATCAATTACTTTGAACGTGAGTCTAAACAAATTGGAGTAACCCATGTTTTATCGAACAATCCACAAGCAGAAATTTTAGAAAAAGCACATTTTCATGATGTAGTTGTGGGTCATTTTGATAAATATAGTTTTTATGAAAGTGAAGAAATAGTTCAACTATTAAAAGAAATAAATCCAGCGCTTATTGTTTTGGCTGGTTTTTTATGGAAGATTCCAGAAAAACTAGTAAAGGCCTTTCCCCAAAAAATAATCAATATTCATCCTGCTTTATTGCCTAAATACGGCGGTAAAGGAATGTATGGAGATCATGTGCATCGTGCAGTCTTAGAAAATAAAGAAAAAGAATCCGGAATTAGTATACACTATGTAAATGAAGTATATGATGATGGGGAAATGATTTTTCAAGAAGCAGTAGAAATTGAACCCAACGATACTTTACGCAGCTTGCGAGATAAAATACGGGTTTTGGAATACCGTCATTTTCCCATAGTTATTCATCAACTTTTAGAAGATTAATACTGTATGGCAAAACAAAAGTTTTATGTTGTTTGGGAAGGTTATGAGCCAGGAGTATATACTTCTTGGGAAGAATGTAAAAAATACATAACCAACTATCCCAACTCGAAATATAAATCCTTTAAAAGTATATCTGAAGCCAAAGACGCTTTTCAGATGGGGTATTTTGGTTTTAAGAAACAAGAAGGACAAATTAATCCTCAGCACCTTAATGAAATTAACCTAAACTCCATTGCTGTAGATGCTGCTTGTAGTGGAAACCCTGGCAAAATGGAGTATCAAGGCGTTGTGACCAAGAACAAGCAAGTCTTGTTTAAAAAAGGCCCTTTTCCTAATGGAACCAACAACATAGGCGAATTTTTAGCTTTGGTACATGCACTTGCTTTTTTGAAACAAAAAAAATTAGACACAACGATTTACACCGATTCAAAAACTGCCATGTCTTGGGTTAGACAAAAAAAATGCAAAACCAAATTGAAGCAAGATCGAACCAACCAAAAACTATTTGACCTTGTTGCTAGAGCAGAAACTTGGCTAAAAAAAAATACGTATACTAATCTTATCCTAAAATGGGAAACCAAAAAATGGGGAGAAATTCCTGCTGATTTTGGCAGGAAGTAAAAAAAGCTTGAATTCAACATATAAAAGTAACTTTTAGATTTGACAAAAAATAATAAACAAATAATTATGCTAATAGATTTAATTGCTGGCGCTAGGCCAAATTTTATTAAAATTTCTCCAATTATTAATGCTATTAAAGAAAAACAAAATGAAGGCATAGAAATTAACTTTAGGCTGATACATACTGGACAGCATTACGATAAAAACATGAGTGGTTCCTTTTTTGACCAACTGAACATACCTTCTCCAGAACATAATTTTGAAGCAGGAGGAGGAACTCAAGCAGAGCAGACTTCAAAAATTATGGTGGCTTATGAAAAATTGCTATTGCAAAAACCTTCTCACCTTTGTTTGGTAGTAGGTGATGTTACATCTACTATGGCTTGTGCTATTACGGCTCAAAAAATGCACATACCAGTTGCTCATGTAGAGTCTGGAATACGCTCTGGAGATTGGTCTATGCCAGAAGAAATAAATCGTTTAGTTACCGATGCCATTACAAACTATTTTTTTACAACTACTGAAATAGCAAATGATAATTTGAAAAAAAGTGGTGTAAACGAAGGACGTATTTTTTTTGTTGGAAACACTATGATAGACACCTTATTGAAACACAGGTCTAGTTTTAGAAAGCCAAAAGTATGGGACGAGCTTAATTTACAATTGAAGCAATTTATTGTGATTACTTTACACCGTCCAGGAAATGTAGATGAGGAGGATAATCTCAAGAATATTATCAATGAATTGGTGCGTAACTCAAGAGGTATACCTTTGGTTTTTCCAGTTCACCCAAGAACTGCCAATAAATTGAAAAGCCTTGGGATAAGCCATCCAAATCTTTATATGATTGAACCTTTAAGTTATCTTGAATTTAATTATTTAGTCGAAAGATCTAAAGCTGTTGTAACCGATTCTGGAGGAATTACAGAAGAAGCCACAGTTATGCATATTCCTTGCATGACCATAAGAGATAATACGGAAAGACCCGAAACGATTAGCATAGGAACAAATGAATTATTGGGAACCAACCCGAAAGCGATTCAACCAGCAATGAATAAACTCTTTGAAGGAAATTGGAAAAAAGGAGGCATTCCTGAATTATGGGACGGTAAAACAGCAATACGAATAGTAGATCATTTACTAAAATTAAACAGTTCGCTAAAAAGTAGTTAGTTTAATTTTCTTCTAGGAAAGTTCAATACTATTAGCCTTGTCTTTATTATAAAATATGAATCGAAAAAATGGGAAGAAATTCCTGCTGATTTTGGCAGGAAGTAACTTTTAAATATAGCTTACTTAAGTTATTTGTAAAGCCTATATTTGCAAAAAAAAAATTACATGTCTCATCAGTTATTAATTGTAGGTACAGTTGCCTTTGACGCAATAGAAACTCCGTTTGGAAAAACCGAAAAAATACTTGGTGGAGCTGCTACCTATATAGGTTTAGCTGCTGCTCAATATAAAAAAGTAGATGCGGGAATTGTTTCGGTGGTAGGAGATGATTTTCCTCAGGAACACCTAGATTTACTTACTAAAAACAATATCAATTTAGACGGACTAGAAGTAGTAAAAGGGGGTAAAACCTTCTTTTGGAGTGGAAAGTATCACAATGATATGAATACAAGAGATACCTTAGACACGCAACTAAACGTTTTGGCAGACTTTCAACCAAAAGTTCCCGAGGCTTTCATCAATGCAGATATTGTTATGCTTGGAAATTTACATCCAGCAGTACAACTAAGTGTTATTGAACAAGTAAAAAATCCTAAGTTAATTGTGCTCGACACCATGAATTTTTGGATGGACACGAGCTTAGATCTATTAAAAGAAGTAATAGCCAAAGTAGATGTAATTACCATTAATGACGAAGAAGCTAGACAGCTATCTGGAGAATATTCTTTAGTGAAAGCAGCAAGAGTTATTCGGCAGATGGGGCCAGACCATGTGGTGATTAAAAAAGGCGAACATGGAGCACTTTTATTTCACAATGAAGAAATGTTTTTTGCACCCGCACTTCCTCTAGAAGAAGTCTTTGACCCAACGGGAGCGGGAGATACGTTTGCTGGCGGGTTTACAGGTTTTTTAGCCAACTCTAAGAACATCAGTTTTGAAAACATGAAGAATGCAGTAATTCATGGTTCTAATTTAGCCTCCTTTTGTGTAGAAAAATTTGGCACTGAGCGCATGCAAAATTTAGATAAAGCGGAAGTGAAAAAGCGCCTTAAGTACTTTAAAGCATTAACTCAATTTGAAATCAATTTAACTAAATAAGTACTTGCCCCTATTCAATCGGGGCTTTTTTTATACCATATACCATGAGCGACGCAATTAAACACGAATGCGGAATAGCATTGCTAAGACTTCAAAAACCACTTAGTTTTTATAAAGAAAAATACGGGACTGCTTTTTATGGCATCAATAAAATGTATTTGATGTTAGAAAAACAGCATAACCGTGGTCAAGATGGTGCAGGTCTGGCAAGTATAAAACTCAATATGGAACCAGGAACTCGCTACATTAGTCGGGTACGTTCAAATGCAGCACAACCCATTCAAGATATATTTGCTAAAATAAACGACCGCATAAATACAGAAATGGAGTTGCATCCAGAATACCATGAAAATGTTGATTTGCAAAAACAGAATATACCTTATTTAGGAGAAGTTTTTTTAGGACATGTTCGCTATGGAACTTATGGCAAAAACAGCATAGAAAGCGTTCATCCATTCTTACGGCAGAATAATTGGATGCACAGAAACCTTATTCTAGCGGGGAATTTTAACATGACCAATGTTACAGAATTGTTTGAAAATTTGGTGAAACTTGGACAGCATCCAAAAGAAAAAGCAGACACCGTTACGGTAATGGAAAAAATAGGTCACTTTTTAGATATGGAAGTCAGGAAACTGTACAAAAAATTAAAGTCAGAAGGCTTCAACAAAAAACAAGCCTCGCCACATATCATTGAGCAAATAAAAATTCATAAAATACTTCGTAAGTCGTCTAGAGATTGGGATGGTGGTTATGTAATGGCAGGTTTATTAGGTCATGGCGATTCTTTTGTGCTTCGCGATCCTGCTGGAATTAGACCTGCATATTATTATAAAGATGATGAGATTGTAGTTGTAGCTTCAGAGCGACCTGTAATTCAAACTGCATTTAATGTTGCTTTTGAAGATGTAATTGAACTCGAACCTGGGCATGCTCTAATCAGTAGAAAAGATGGATCATCTTACATTTCAAAGATACTAGAACCAACCGAACGAAAAGCCTGTTCTTTTGAACGCATTTATTTTTCAAGAGGAAGCGATTCAGAAATATATCAAGAGCGCAAAGAATTAGGGAAACAACTTATGCCCGACGTATTAAAAGAAATAGATTACGACACGCTTAATACCGTTTTTTCTTATATACCCAATACCGCAGAAACTTCTTTTTATGGTATGGTTGAAGCTGCACAAGATGAATTGAGTAAGCAGAAAAATGAAGCTATTTTAGAAGAAAAAGATTCCCTAACAGATGATCGGCTTTCAGAAATTCTCAATTTGCGTTTAAGAATAGAAAAAATTGCTGTAAAAGATGTGAAACTGCGCACTTTTATAGCAGAAGATAGCAGTAGAGACGACTTAGTAGCTCATGTGTATGATGTTACTTACGGCGTTGTTAAGCCAACAGACAATTTGGTAATTATAGACGATAGTATTGTAAGAGGTACAACCTTGAAAAAAAGTATTCTAAAAATGCTAGATAGGTTAAACCCTAAAAAAATAATTATTGTTTCTTCTGCGCCGCAAATACGCTATCCAGATTGTTATGGTATAGATATGGCAAAACTAGAAGATTTTGTTGCTTTCCAAGCTGCGGTTTCCTTACTTCAAGAGCGAGGGATATATCAAAAAACAGTAGATGCTGTTTATGAAAAATGCAAGCAACAGCCAAATCTAGCTTCCAAGGCTGAGCAAAACCACGTAAAAGCAATTTATGCTCCATTTACTTACGAGGAAGTTTCAGATAGAATAGCTAAACTTCTAAGCAATGATAATATAACCTCAGAAGTAAAAGTAATCTACCAAACCGTAGAAAAACTACATGAAGCTTGCCCAAAAAACTTAGGAGATTGGTATTTTACTGGAGATTACCCTACCAATGGGGGCAACAAAGTAGTGAACAAAGCTTTTATGAATTTTTATGAAGGGAAAAGTGATAGGGCATATTAAACGCTAAAAAGCATTCCAGCTTTACGTAATTTTTTTATGGTTAGCAAGCTTAAATCTAGTACTGTATAGTAAAAATCAATGTAAATACGAATCGTTTCTTCGTAGACTTTAACATGGATATACGCAACCTTTCCTTTATTTTATATACTATTCAATAGAAGTGATGGCTTTCTTTAAAATTAAGTTAAATTTGCCGTTTAAAACAATAGTATATGGCTGAAAATATTCAAACCCAAAATACAGATGAAATTGATTTAAGTGTATTTTTCAAAAAAATTGAATCATTTTTCAAGTCTATTCTTCTTGGAATAATTATGTTTTTTCGTTTTTTATGGAAACATAAGATTCGACTTTTGATTCTGCTTTTAATAGGAATATTTTTAAAGTTATTTATAACTACGCAGATAAGTCGAATTTATGTAAGTGAGCTTTTAGTAAGAAGCAACTTTGGTAGTACAGAATACTTATATGGCAAGATAAAATCAATCAATTCGAAGATTGATAAGGAGGATACACTATACTTAAAAAATGTTTTTGGCAAAAATCACCATAGAGTGAAAGAACTTGAAGTAGTACCTGTAATTGATGTTTACCATATGATGGATAATACTGATGGAAAGCAAGAACTATTTAAATTATTGTTCGAAGAGTTTGGTGATATTGCATTTTTAGAGGAAGATATTAATGTAAATGAGTATCCAAACCATAAAGTGCGTGTTTTTATAAATGGGGCTGAAGAAAACAAAAACATCGCAGATGCATTGTTAATTTTTTTGTTAGATAATTCTTTTTACAATGATTTAAAATTGGATCATTTAGAAAGTTATAGTGAGCAATTAAAGGAGAATAAAATTATGATAAGTCAAATTGATAGTATTATAGAGCATAGAAATAATAAAACACCTAAACCAGGTAATAATGCTGTTAATTTTGAAATTAGTCAAGATTTAAGCCTTCTTTTGAAACAAAAGCAAAATATACTATTAAATAATTTGGAATTAAAAACTGCCCTAACATCAGAAAACGAAGTAATTAAAGTTATTGCCTCATCTTACGGTCTTTTAAGTGAAAAACGCAATTTAATATATACTATTCTACCTTTTATTTTAGCTGCAGTATATTGTTTGGTTTACTTTTCCAATTATTTAGTGAAAAGAATTTTGAGATTTGTAAATTAATTAGAAGTAATTTTCACATCAAATTTTTGTTGAATCGCTTTTTGATGTATTTGTGAATTATGATTACCAAGAAATTATTAAAAAAGGACTTTCATTTTTCAGCCAAAAAAATATTCATCAGTTGTGAAAAAAAAACTAAAAAACATATTACTAGACTCTGATTTCAAGGAAATACTTACTAAAGGGTCTTCTTTTTTAGTATTTAGATTATTTGGTGCACTTGTTGGCTATTTTTTCATATTGTATATTTCAAACAACTACGGTGCTGATGTTTACGGTTTAGTAGCACTTGGTTTTTCAATTTTTTTAATTGTTGGTGTCTTTGGTCGATTAGGTTTGGATATTAACTTAGTACGATTTTTTTCGCAAAACAAAAATGATACAGAAACAGGGATTTTCTATAAATCAATATTTATATCTTTCTTATTCAGTTCATTCTTGGCTTTATTTTTATTTTTATTTAAAGATATCATCGTAATTAAACTATATCAAGATCCAAAACCAGAGCTTTTAACTTATTTACCTTGGCTTTTAGGTGCAATACCATTTTGGAACATATCTCTTATTTGCGCTAGTTATTTAAGAGCCAAAAAAAACAACAATGCATTTGCATTTATTGAAAATCCTAGCAGGTTTTTATTTAGTTTAATTATAATAGTATTAGTCTCATATTTTACAGATGCACCTCCATTAAGTATTGTAAAAGCTCACTTTTGGGGGGTAATTATAACTGCATTAATTGGTTTAACAATTGTCTTTAAAAATTTAAGAAATCTTAAAATTAAAAGCAGTGTAACATCTATAGTGTTTATTAAAGATTCATTTCCGATGCTTCTATCTTCATCAATGCTTATATTGTTAGGTTTAACCGATACACAGGTAATGGGAATATACGAAACTAATTCAAATATAGGAGTGTATAACGTTTGTCTAAAATTAGCCACTTTAACAACACTAAGTTTGCAAGCAATTAATTCAATTTTAGCTCCAAAAATAGCCAAGAGTTTTGCCAATGGTGATAATGATTATAAAAAATTAATTACTTTTTCCACAAAATTAAATTTCGTGATTACAGTTATTATTGTTAGTATCATTTTATTTTTTAATGATTTTTTCTTGGGCCTGTTTGGGGAAAGTTTTAAAGCAGGTGCAGCAATACTCTTTATATTTTGTGTAGGTCAAATTATTAATTCTTTTTCTGGTTCTGTTGGGGTTATATTGCAAATGATCGGAAAACAAAAAATCTACCAAAACTTTGTAGTTTCTGCATTAATTATAAACCTTATACTTACTTTTGTTCTAACTCCACTTTATGGAGGTATTGGTGCATCAATTTCTACTGTAATTAGTATGACTTTTTGGAATATTGGCAGTGCTATATATCTAAAAAAAGAAATGAATATTGAGTCTTATTACAACTTTAAATGAGTACAAAAAATGACTATTTGCCAGATTTTTTAATTGTAGGTGCAGCAAAATCTGGAACTACTTCACTCTATAATTATCTAAAACAAAATAAACAAATTTTTTTACCAGAGAATAAGGAACCTAAATACTTCGTCTCTAAAATTCTGAAATACCCCTTAGGAGGAAAAGGAGATAATCTTACAGAAGAACTAATGATAAAAGATTTTGAAAATTATCTATCCCTTTTCAAACAAAAGAAAGATAATCAAATATGTGGCGAAGCAAGCGTAGATTATCTATATTATGCGGACCACGTTGCTCCTTTAATAAGGCAAAAACTTGGTGATGTTAAGATAATAATAATGTTACGAAACCCAGTTGACAGGGCTTTTTCAGCATACAAGCACTTAGTTAGAGATGTTAGAGAGAATGAATCTTTTGAGAAAGCACTTGAACTTGAACAAAAAAGAAAATTCAATAATTATGAATTTATATGGCATTATAAACAAGCTGGATTGTATTACAAAAGCGTAAAAAAATACTATCAGACATTCACAAATGTTAAAGTAATTATTTTTGAAGAATTTGTAATTAATCCAAAAACCACCCTAAACGAGGTCTACAAATTCCTAGGTGTAAACATTGACAATAACGTTGACACTAAAAAAATATACAATAAAACTGGTAAACCAAGATTTAAAACACTTCAAAAAGCTTTAAAAGGAAATCCTAACCAATTATCACGCAAAGTTGGAAGACACTTATTTCCGAAAAAATATAGAATAATAATTAGAGACTTTCTTGAAGTAAAAAACATTAAAGAAAAAGATTTAGTGCTCAAAAAAGAAACATCAAAATTATTAGAAGAATTTTACAAAGAAGACATCTATTTATTAGATAGAGAATTTGGAATAAAATTAAATACATGAAATTGAATATTTGCTTTATTTGTGATGAGTATCCTCCTTTATCTCATGGAGGAATAGGTTCCGTTACAAAAACTTTAGCTGAGGAATTTGTTAAAAATGGCCATCGTGTTTTCATTGTTGGAATTTCAGCTAAATCGCAAGGAGGTGAAAATTATGAGAAAATTAATGGCGTTGAAATTTGGAGATTCAAGCATGGAATAAAAATTCCATTTATGAGAAGCAATAACTTACTTTACAGAGGGCTTAATAAAGTTTTTAAGTTTGATTTTTGGGGAGTGGAAAAAGTTTGGTTCAAACAAAATTTATTTCTCGAAAAACTTGTTAAAGAAAAGTCGATAGATGTTATTGAGTTCCCTGATTTCAGATTTTGTTATGCTCATTTAACTACTGATATTTTTTTTCGTTTTTGGCCAAATATAAATGTTTTAAAAATAGCAAAATTGCATGGTAGCCTAAATTTCCTTGGACTTGAAAGTAAAAAAAATATTCTTAAAAAGGTTTTTTTAATGGAGCAAAGTTTACTAGATTATTGTGACAAAATAATTTCTGTTAGCCCTTATACAACTAAACGTTATTTTTCGCTTTATAACTTAAAACCTTCAAAAACAACTGAAATTTTTAATGGGGTAGAAATTTTTGATAATAACGAAGTAACACTAAATAAGGAGAATTTTGCTGTCTTTTCTGGATCGTTAGTTAAAAAAAAGGGAATAGTTGAATTGTTAAAGGCATGGAATATTGTTTGCTTAAATAATGAAAGTATTCAGCTCAGAATTTATGGAAAAGGGATTAAACAAAAATTTGTAAAGTATATAAATTCTAAATATAGAAATCGAGTTGCTTTTTTTGGACATATTGATCAGCAAGAGCTTTATCAAGTATATAAGAAAGCAAAAGTTGCCATATTTCCATCGCACACAGAAACGTTTGGTCTCGCTCCGCTAGAGTCGATGCTTTATGGCTGTCCAACTATTGGAAGTGAAATTTTTGCTAAAACCTGGTACAAAAAAGTAGATGTAGTAAATAATAGATTCCCAATTTTAATTCAGAATCATCAAAATATAAATGAACTTGCCCTCGTTATTTTAAAAGTTATAGATGATAAAAGTTTACAGAAAAGCTTATCGAAAAATGGTAGAAATTACGCAAGAGAAAACTTTGATATAAATAAAATTGCGATGAAGCACATTCGTTTTTACAAAGAAAATATAGTTAACTAAATAATTAAATTGAATCAAATAATAAAATTTTTTGTTTTTATAGGAATTTTTTTAATTCCTTTTAACTCTTGGAAGGGCTTAGATTTTCTTGGTGAATTTAGCACAGAGTCCTCTGCAATATTTTTACTTTTAGCATTTATTCTTTTTTTTGTTAACATCCTACTTACTAAGAAAATCAATATCCCGTTAAAGAACCCTATTTTTATATTGTTAATAATTGTCCATTTATGGTTCTTGTGTAGTTTTATATTTAATTTTGGAAATATACTAAACTATGAATTTAAGGGGATATCTGGTATAAACCGTTTTATAAGACAGTTTGGAGCACTCATATTTTCATCATTCTTCTTCACTTTGACTTACTACTATATTTTTGAGAAGTTTAGTGTATGGAAAATATTTATAATCATAAGAAAAATATTTTTCTTAAGTTTTTCTATAGTAACTATATACGCCTTTCTTGAAATTGGATTTGTGAAATTTAATCTTGTTTTTTTAGAAAACGCAATCAATTTATTCGATTATTTTCCTTTTGTAAATGTTTATTTAGACACTCATAATTCTAGGATTTCATCTATTACTTTTGAGCCGCCTGCCTTATCATCTTATTTACTAACTATTTCAGCTTGGATGTTTAGCTATATATTAACAAGCAAATCATATCTAAAATATATTCCAGCCTTTTTAGTGGTAATTTTTGCTTATTTCTCAGACTCTAGGTCTGCAATTTTGATAATCAGTATACAATTTTTAGTTTTTTTATATTTTTTAGCAGTAAGTAAAAAATATAAAATCAATTTTGTGAAAATATTTTCTATCCTTATTTTTGGAATTGTAATTGTATCTTCTTTTAAAGGTAAAGTTTTAGCTGAATATCTATATGAAAAAGTCACTTCTCTAACAATAGATAGTGATAATACTCATAATATATCTAATCGCTCAAGACTAGGAATCCAGTATACATTAGGCTTAGTATTTCTTGAAAATCCCATTTCCGGAGTAGGACTTGGACAACAAGCTTATGAGTCGATACATCTTTATCCAAGCTGGGCAACAAAGAATAATTATGAATTTGAATTAAAGTATTTAAATGAAGATGTTGATGATTTTCCACCAGGGTATAATTTGTATATGAGACTGCTAGCAGAAACTGGTATTATTGGTTTTGTGTTGTTCACATCGCTATTATTATTTATATTTTTGGTAAGCCTAAGCATTATTAAAAATGATAGTAGCCTACATCGAATTGTTGCTGTTGTCATATTTATTTCTATGATAGGATTTGTTATTAATTGGGTTCAAATAGACACTTTTAGAGTTTTTGGATTTTGGATAGTGCTCAGTTTATTACTATGTGTTACAAAAAATAAAAAATTTATTTTTTCAGAAAAGATTTTAAACCATTAGATAAATTCCGCGGTATTATAAGTAAAATGACATTTCTTAAAATACCAACAATAGGATAAAAGCCAAAATAAAAGTTATCTTTAATTACGCTGATTCTGCTTATGACTTGTTGTTTTCTTTTTTTCCCTGAAATTCCATCGGGGTCGATCACACATTCAACAAGGATTTCAGGAATATTAGCAACTTTACATTTTTTAAGTACATTAAAAAAGAAAGCATAATCTTCAGCTGCTTTTTTGTCTGTCGGATATAGCCCAGTTGAGCTTAAAATTTCTTTCCTGAAGAAAATCGAAGGATGTATAAACATTGCATTGAAATACATTTTTTTTGTTATGTCATCATGATTTAAAGGTAAATTTAAATCGTAAAGCTTTTTTTTGTTAGTATCTACAAACCTTACGTTACTTCCAATAAAGCTAATTTCTTTATTTTCTTGTAAGTATTCGTATTGAACTTTTATTCTATTTCCTAAACAAATATCGTCGCAATCTATCCGTGCTATATAAGTTATGTCAGGATAATTAGAAGCGATATAATTTAAACCATAATTAAGTGCATGCTCGATACCTAAGTTTTCTTCTAGGAACAAAAACTCAGTGGGAAGATTACAAGATGACTTGATATATTCAACATTCAGTTTTTCTGCCTTGCTACCATCGTCCACTATTAATACAACTACTTTGTCATCAAAATTTTCAATAGACTGCAGACTTGAAATAAGCCCCTTAGGATTATTGTAATGTGGTATTAAAATAACTACATCAAATACTGAATTCATATTTATTTAGTTTTCAAAAAAGTATTATATTGAAGTATTTACTATATTGACATTCAGCACAATAGAAGTAAAAATATTTTTATTATTAATTTTGAAATTTATAAATTTTTAAGCTACTTCTTACTATAAAATTAAACTTTTTGTTTAACTAAAATTTATTTATTAACCGAAGAGAAACATCAAACTGATAAAAATGAATTTATATTATCACTATTGGAGTATTATTTCATTAGAGGTATATTATAAACTCTAATATTAAATGAATTGTTTTCATACTTTTGCCCTAATTGGTATGTTTAGGACTCGTGGTTTTAAAATAATAACTCTAGACTATTTTGTAATTAAAAAAATATCAATATAAATTAATATGAATAGACTATTTAAGCAAGGCAATATCTATCCATTTTTATGGATTCTCTTCGCTTTTGTTTTACCTTTTTCTAAAGCTTATCCGAATATTGTTTTAATCCCGATACTTGTATCTTTTTTTGTTTTTAAGAAATATAAAAACATCAAATTTAATCTAAAAGATGGCTTTTAGATTAAATTTGA
>Ga0307975_1001194_pt1 | contig 13540 bp, 12 predicted proteins | sample OrgLakmetagen917_FD_201825 | JGI IMG/M metagenome (GOLD analysis project Ga0307975, IMG submission 201825) | Saline water microbial communities from Organic Lake, Antarctica - #917 | ecosystem: Environmental > Aquatic > Non-marine Saline and Alkaline > Saline | place: Antarctica: Organic Lake... | reverse complement strand
GAACCGGCCCCCGTCGAGGATTTCGCTCGGTCCAGAGGGGCAATCGGTGGAGACTACGGGGATGCCGCAGGCCAGCGCCTCGACAATGACGTTGCCGAATCCCTCGTAATCCGATGACAGAACGAACAGGTCGGCGGTCTGGTAGAACGGGGTCGGGTCGGGGTGAAAGCCTGCGACGATCACCCGGTCGGCGACGCCCAGATCTTGGGCGAGCGCCAAGATCGCGTCGCGCCCCGCCCCGTCGCCCACGAACATCAACCGCGCCTTTGGCCTGTCCAGTCGGGCGAAGGACCGCAGCAGCAGCGGGTGGTTTTTTTGCGCCTTCATGCTGCCTACGGTGATGATGCGTGCGCCCTTGGAACCGGACCAGAGCGCCTCTGCATCGCGTATCGCCTGCCGTGACGGCTCGGGGCGCGGCGGCACCGGGTTGTGGATCACGTCGAACGCATCCCGGCGCAGTCCCGACAGCCGGGCGATATCATTAGCAACCCCCGAGGACACGCCCACGCGATGATCCACGAGCCGATAGCCCACGGCCATCGACGCCCACAACGCCACCCGGTGGCTCCAGCCCCAATCACGGTATTGCACCGACAGGCTGTTATGCTCTGACACTAGCACCTTGCAGCGGTGCCCAGAGAGGCGGGCGGCGAGCGGGGCGATTACGGTCAGCGGCCACATCGCGGCCAATAGGGCATCGGGACGTTGGCGTCGCAGATAGTGGGCGAGGGCGCGAGGCAAAGCGCGGGCGCGAGGAGTAGCGAGATCGACCACGGAAAAGTGCTCCCGAGCCTCCTCCAGCAATTCGCCCCGCGCCTGCATCAGCACGAACTCCACCGTGTGCCCGGCGCGGGCGAATTCATGGGCAAGGTCAACACTGACCCGCTCGGCCCCACCGCCGCGCAGGTCGGGAAGAACAATTGACATTTGATTAGACGCACGCTTCAACTTGGGCACTTAAGCAACGTCAGGAGATCAGCTGTGACACGTCTCACGTGAAAACGCATTCCGCGCTCAGCCAGCTGATTCCGGTTATGGCTTGTTTCCAACGCCGCAAGGATTGCGGTACACATGGCATTTGGGTTTTTGATTGGAACCAGAGTACCAAATTCGCCATCTGCAAGTATCTCGCGCGGTCCGCTAGGCGCATCGGTGCTAACAACTGGACAGCCACATACAAGCGCCTCCGCAACCACATTTGCAAAACCTTCATAATTTGCGGATAGCACGAACAAATCTGCTTTGCGAAGAAACGCAAAGGGATTGTCCACATGACCATGAAAATCAATTATATGTTGAACGCCAAGTTTCACAGCCTTCTCACTCAGACTTCTCCGTAACTGACCTTCACCAAGAATAATCAATCTTACTTCACGCGTTTCGCTGACTAACTTGACCGCCTCAATGAGCGTATCAAGCCCCTTTTGCTCTTCAAGCCTTGCCACGCAAACGAGCACGGGTGCATTACGATTATTGATCCAATGATGGATTACATCTTGATGCGACAGCGCAAGAAGATCGTCGTCAATCGGAGGATTGTACAGGACTTTGACCCGATCAAGCGGCAACCCAATTACTCGGGATAAGTCGTCCGCAGCGCCTCGCGACGCTGCCAAATGTCCATCGGCGAAATTCCTTGTTAGACGTAGCAGGAGGCGCAACATCTGACGGTTCAGATACCCTCGTTCTTTCATATATTCTGTGGTTTGGATATGCGTACGAGTATATATTTTTACCTTGCTTCGAGAGACGGCCTTTGCAACGGCTGAAACTATGTGAAGAGGTGCGCCGGACGGCAAAAGATAATCTGGCTGCTCCTTTTTGAGATACTCGACTAAGGGGGCAATCGAACCAAAACTCGTTCTACTTTTGAGCGATAATACCCTGATGCTTTCCGGCGCGTGTTTCCAAGTTGAGTCTTGAACTTCGGTGCCGATTAGGTCGACTGTGTGACCCAACCTTGCTAGCTCACGCGAAAACTTGAAGTTGTTGTTTGTCACAGGCCCAATACCAGGGTTGGACTGAAAGAAAGAAAAATGCATAGTCAACCCTTCTTGTCTTCATTACGATGCACAAAGCGCCAATGAAATTTTTCAGCTATAGAGACAAGGATATTGAATGCTCCGGGACCAAGGGCGCGTAGCATATCCCTTCGGGGACTTCCAAACTTTCGTGACATTGACGCCAGCTGAAGTCTCTTCGAGGGACTGCTCTCCATCCAGCATGCTCTTAACGCACAATACCTCATGGCATCAGGTTCAACGGCGCTTTCATTAAAAGTTCCAGAGAGCGAGGATATCTCCTTTTCAACCTGCTCGATATACTTTAGTGAGGGTAGCATTCTCTTGTAATGATCAGATATCTTACGTTCCATTTCGAGAACCCCAAGCTTCCTACGGCCAAGCGAACCGGGCCCAATATTGTTTTCATGTATTCTTCGAAAAATCAAGCTATGTTCAACAGATCCAGCTTTATAGCCCTTAATGTGTAAAAGTATCTGCAAAACATAATCTTCTAATAGAACTTTTTCTTTCGGTAGTGGCAGTCCACGCAGGAATGAAGTTGCATAAGCGCTGCTTGCTCCATGTATTTGCTGAACGATAGGTGAGCCATTCAGAATGTTGATTTTGATCGGCTTTACAGTATTTAAAGTTATAGATCCTTCTACATTTCCGTCTCTAAATTCATCACATGCTGAACTCAATCCTTGCCAATCATTTTTGACAGCAATATCAACCAATGTATTGGTCCGTTCAGGCCTCGAAATATCATCTCCTGCGGCTACCACGATAAAGGTGCCACGCGCCTCGTGCGCGACCTCCAAAACATGGTTCAAAATTCCACGGTTCATAGAAGATCGCCTTGCGCGCACCTCATGCGGCCCATTGTAGGCCGCTGCCATCCTCTGCATTATCTCGAACGTCTGATCCGAGGAGCAATCGTCTGACAGGATGATCTCCAGCGGCTCGTATGTCTGCGCGAACGCGCCCTCTACCGCCTCACGGATGTATTGCTCCTGATTGTAGGCAAACAGCGCGAAGGTGACGAGCGGGCGGTCTGGGGCGGGGACGGCGTCTGTCATGTGGTCTCCGGTATTGGCCAGCCGATAACCTTGTAAAAGCGGGCGAAGCGAGAGGCAAGGCGGCCTTCGGGGCCGATCTTGACCAGCACCACCCGCAGCCCGAACAGCCCCGTCGCTCCGGCCAGCACCGGCGAGGCCGCCGCCGCCGCAAGCGGCGCCACCAGCGCCAACCCCAGAAGGGCTATGGCAAGGCCCGCGTGCAGCCCCAGCAGGCCAAGTGAGAGCGGCTGAAAGCGAAAGCCGTGGATGCGCCGAGTGAGAATATATAACAGGCAAAAGTGCAAGATATACGCAATTGTAAAAGCCGGCCCTGCCGCTTGAATGCCAAAGGAGGCCAGGGTTGGCCAAAGCATCAAAAGGAACAAGATGTTGAAGTTGAGCTGAAGGAACAAAAATGTCTTGCTGCGCGCAGCGGCGACGAACGAAAAGCCGAGTGCCCAGCTTGCCAGCTTGAACACATTGCCCACCGTCTGCCATTGCAGCAGCATCACTGCGGGTCCGAACTCCGCCGAGTAGAGCAGGGTGATCACCCAAGGCGCCAGCCCGATTAGCAGCAGCAGAACCGGCCCGCCGATGGCCAGACCAAGCTGCGCTTGATCGTTCATCAGCCGCACCGCGGCGACCTTGTCATGGATCACCTCGGTCAGGCGGGGGTAGTAATCCGCCGCCATCGCCCCCAGCAGGAACCCCACATAGGTCATGGTGATACCCCATGCAGCGGCGAAATGTCCGGCGGCGTCTAGCCCCAGCTCTTGTGATATCCGCCCGCGCACCAACAGAAGTGTCGCCGTCGTGGCCAGCCCCCCCAACATGAAGGCCGCGCCAAGCTTGGCCATCGGCTTCCATATCTCCCAGGTCTCGGTCATCGATAGGCGCGCGACAGTGGGTTTGGGCAGGCGTCGGGTATAATGCAGCGCAACAAGAACCGTGGCCAGCGGCTGAACGAGAATGAACCAGATCAGCCCACTTTCACCCTGCAACCAGACAGCGAAGAGGCCCGCCACGGTGCCGGTAAAGGCCGCGAGCACCGTAACGCGCCCGAGGTCCGCGATCTGACGCAGTCCCTGTAACAGGGCAGTCTGCGCCGTTCCAAGAAGCGCGAGAAGGATCGCGATCCCGATCAGGCCGACCTCTGTCGCGCGTGTGGTATCGCCAAACAGCCATGTGGCAATTGGCACTCGCAACAGCCAAACGGCCACCATCGCCAGCGCCCCCTGCACGAGATGGGCAGCAAAAAGCACGCGGCGCACACGGCTCAGTGTGGCCTCTTCCCCGCGCGAGGACGCAATTTGCCGAACCCCGCTGGAGCCCATGCCAAGGCCGGCCGTTTGCTTTACCATAGTTTGTAGGCTGTTGTAGATGCTCAAGAGGCCCACACCACTCGGCCCCAGAAGAACCGCCAGCACCTTCATTCGGACAATTGAGATCAGGATGTTCACGGCTTGCGCAGAGCCGATGATCATCATTGATCGGATGAGGCCGCGTGAGCTAGTCAACACAATCTACCTTGTAGGCTCTCATGCTTCAGCCTGCTTTGCTTTTTTTTCGAATCGAGCCTCAAACCAAGCGATATCCTCCGCAAGGCTTTCCTCAACAAATGCGCGCTCTTCAGACGTTATTATTGCAGGAGGCTGGGGCGCTACCGCCTTCAGAATACCATTTTTTGCCCTCTTATAAAACGGCAAAGACTTGAATGCATCTGGAAGTATCCTTGCAAGCTGTGTTGTTGCTTTTGAAGGGCGGCGTCCTAATGCTCCTGTCTCATTTAATTGGCCAATCGCCTCTATATTTTCAAGCATCTGCAAGCCAAGGAAATCGAAGCAACGCTTCAAGGTTTTCCGACGATCCTTCAGCATATCTTCCAAAGAAATAAAAAGGCAGCTTTCGGAGCCAATAGTGTTTTCCCATACGGAACATTGGCGAGAGTATTGCGAAAATTCGAGATAAGCCATGTATCCAAATTCTGTGGTTTTTTCTGGGTCGTATCCGAAGCCGTCGCATTTTATGGCGTCCCAAAAGCTTCGCTTTTCAAGACCCAGACGATAACGCCATCTGTAGTGAGAAAAGCAACGTGCGACGGGATGACGCAGAATGATGATTGCTTTAGGGTGTTTAAGGTGTAGAGCAATGCGGTCCGCGGCTGGTGCCCACGGAAGGTATGTCGTCGAGCTTTCTCCAAAAAAACGCGCACCAGTCGTCTTTTTAAAAAGCGCGTTGTGCGCTTGAGCGCCTTCCGCATATCGGGCATCACGGCTGAAATGATGGGGCTCCTTGCTAGAACTCATTGAGATCATGGGATGTGCGTCAAGATACGCGTGCAGCGAAGAGGTTCCGCTCTTTGCAGCGCCTGGAATGACAAGATTGCAAATATATTCAGATTGCATTTATTACCCTACATATTACTGAACCGACTTCTTCTTCCTCCAACTGTGGCGCCATCGGCAGGCTCAACACTTCATCCGCAATGTCGCGCGCCAGCGGCAGCGCGTCCGGCGCAATCCCCAGCTCGGCATAGGCCGCCTGCATGTGTGGTGGAATGGGGTAGTGGATCAGAGTGCCGATGCCGACCTTTGTCAGTCGAGCCTGCATTGCCTCTCTGTCAGGTGTTCGCACTACATAGAGGTGCCAAACGGGCTCTGCCCAATCCGGCACATGAGGCAGGATCAGGCCAGATTCCTTCAAACCCTCGTTGTAGGCGACTGCCACGGCGCGGCGGCGGTTGGTCCAGTCGTCCAGCACCTCGAGCTTAACAAGCAACACTGCCGCCTGGACTGGATCGAGACGCGAGTTCACGCCAGCCACTTCGTTAACGTATTTCTGCCGCGAGCCGTAGTTGCGCAACAGCGCCACACGCTCTGCCAAGGCCGCATCATTCGTGGTGACAGCCCCAGCATCGCCAAGCGCGCCAAGGTTCTTGCCCGGATAGAAGCTCCAGCACACGATATCTCCATGTGCCCCGATCCGCTGCCCTTTGTAGCGCGCACCATGCGCCTGTGCTGCGTCCTCGATCACGCGCAGCCCGTGGCGGCGAGCGATGTCAAGGATCGGGTCGAGATCTGCGGGTTGGCCATATAGGTGCACAGGCAAAATGGCTCGGGTTCGCGGTGTGATCGCAGCCTCGATCCTCGTAGGGTCGATGTTGTAGGTGGCCGGGTCGGGCTCGACCGGAACCGGAGTTGCGCCCACGCCCGAGACCGCCAGCCAAGTTGCAATATAGGTGTTGGAGGGCACGATCACCTCGTCGCCCGGCCCGATGTCCAGTGCGCGCAAGGCCAGGATGAGCGCATCAAGACCGTTGGCGAGCCCAACTGCGTGCTTCGATTCACAATACGCCGCCCATTCAGCCTCGAACGCCTCGACCTCTGGACCAAGAATGTACCAACCGCTTTCGAGTACACGTAAAACTGCTGTGTCGATTTCTGGCTTGAGCTCGCGGTATGCGGCACCGAGATCGAGGAAGGGAATTTTCATGTTTTGCGCCTTTCCAGTTCGGCAAGGAATTCGTCATATGTGCGCAAATAGTCTTCGGCCTCGTACGGACGAGAAGCGAAAACAAGCAGCACCGCGTCGGGGCTATAGCGATATTGCGTGCCCCAAATCATCGCTGGCATGAATACCCCCATGTCTGGGCGGTCCAATATGATTTCGCAGCGTTTCTCGCCATCATCCAAAAGAACTCTGCATGACCCATGCAAGCAGATGAGGAATTGCTGGCATTGCTTGTGGGCATGTTCACCGCGCAATTCCACCGTGGGCACGTCGAACACGGCAAAATAGCGTTCAGGGGCAAATGGCACCTCTGTTGGCACTTCACCCACGGTTAGTGCGCCGCGAGCGTCGGCAATGCGCCGCATCAGGTACAGTGCGCTGTCGCCAACATCCAGTGGCACACGCGTCGGACGTTCCAAGTGCTTGTGGCTGTGAATGTCTATAAGTTTTGGATCAGGTCGCGTGTCCGAATTGGCCCCGTTTAAGTATCCCACGACCTGCGCGGGGTTGCCTTCAACGATGGCATTTGCGGGAACGGACCGCAGAACAACGGCACCAGCACGGACCCAGGCACCCTGACCGATCGTCACGTTTTCACCGATGATGCACGCCGCATCCAGTCGCACATGATCACGCACCACTATCCCGTCACCGGCCAGTATGACACGCGGGTCTATGGTGGCGGTGTCGGCGATGTTAGCGCTGGGCGGCACCTGACTGTCGTGTCCTGCATCAACCATTCAATGTCTCCTGCTTAAGAATGGACATGTAACCGGCCTTGTCGGACGCGAACTGGACCCGAGGGTAAGAAAAGAAGATATCACTCGCTGTCCGATGGGTTTCGGTCATCCCGAGGCGGCGGTAAAAGGCTGTTGCATGCGTATTGTCTACGCGCACATCGACCTTTGCCAGCGCCCGTTGCAAGATTTCGAACCCAACGCCGAAGGACAGCACAGCACTTTCAAGCGCTGCTTTGCGCGGCTTGTTCTCATCCAGGATCCAACTGCCCCAAGTAAAGCTGTCCGCCTCGAGATCGTAGAGTCGCACAAGGCCGCACCGCGTGCCATCCTTCCGCTCGATCACGTAGTAAAACTCTTGCCCCGCGGCCTCACGGGCCTTGTAGCCTACGATCCAATGCCGTTGATCTTCAACGGTGCCGGTCACTTTGGACAAATGGCTGTTGTACAAGGGGTTGGTCCGCAGGCCATACACATAGGCCGCGTCGTTGGGCTCGATCAGTCGAAGCGTCAGATTGGGCCCTTCGACACAGCCTATGGATGACAGATCGGTCATAGCCTCAGATCGCTTTCATCACGCGCAAAAACGCTTTTGAGATCACAGAACACATGATCCGGTCCCCCGTAGCCTCGCAGGGCTGTTGCCCCAGCGTCGCGATAGCTGTCATGTGCAACAGCGAGGATCACACCGTCATATGCCGCGAGTTCTGGTGTTGTGACTAGGTCCAGCCCGTATTCGTGCTTCGCCTCGGTCGGATCGACCCAAGGGTCATGCACATCGACCTGCACGCCATAATCGCGCAGTTCAGCAACCACATCGACCACGCGGGTGTTGCGCAGATCTGGACAGTTTTCCTTGAATGTCAGTCCGAGGATCAGCACCCGCGCACCATCGACCTGAAGGCGGCGTTTCAGCATCGCCTTGACCAGTTGGCTGGCCACATAAGCCCCCATCCCGTCGTTGATGCGTCGCCCCGCGAGGATCACCTGCGGGTGATAGCCCATCGCCTCGGCCTTGTGGGTCAGGTAGTAAGGGTCCACCCCGATGCAGTGCCCGCCGACCAGACCGGGCCGGAAGGGCAGGAAATTCCACTTCGTCCCAGCCGCTTTCAGCACTGCGTCGGTGTCGATCCCCATCTTGTTGAAGATAATTGCCAACTCATTTACGAGCGCGATGTTAAGGTCGCGTTGGGTGTTCTCTATCACCTTGGCAGCTTCGGCGACGCGAATGCTCTCGGCTTTATAGGTGCCCGCTGTGACTATGCTCGCGTAAAGCTGATCGACCTCTTCGGCCACTTCGGGTGTGGAGCCGGATGTGACCTTGCGGATATCAGGCAATCGATGCTGCTTGTCGCCTGGGTTGATCCGTTCGGGGGAGTATCCCGCGAAGAAGTCGGTGTTGAAGGTGAGCCCCGAGACGCGTTCCAGCACCGGGACGCAATCTTCTTCGGTCGCACCGGGATAGACGGTGCTCTCATAGATGACGATATCGCCGCGCTTGAGAACCCTGCCCAGCGTTTCGGAGGCCTTGATCAGAGGGGTCAAGTCCGGGCGCTTGTGCGCATCGATTGGCGTGGGCACCGTCACGATGTAGACGGATGCCGCAGCCAGATCAGCCGGATCGGTAGTAAAGGTTAGATGATTCGCTGCAGACAGCTCGCCCATTGACACCTCCTGCGTCGCGTCCCGTCCGGTGCGCAGCGCGTCGATCCGCCCCTTATTGATGTCGAACCCGATTACTGGCCGGGATTTGCCGAATTCGACGGCGAGGGGAAGCCCAACGTAACCAAGACCAATTACAGCAATCATTTTCATGTCAGATGTCATTTCCCCGAATACTCCCGATACCATTCCACAAACTTTGCGATTCCATCTCGGAAATCGGTCTGCGGACGATATCCGGTTAAGGTTTTCAGCAAATCAGCATTGGCCCAAGTCGCAGGCACGTCACCAGTTTGCATGCCCATGTAATTCCGCTCAGCCTTCTGCCCGAGGCACTCCTCGATCGCATCGACGAAATCCAAAAGCCGAACCTTGTCAGAATTGCCGATATTCACGACACGGTAGGGTGCCACGGGCGAGAGGCTGTCGCCTTCGGGCACGACTCCGTCTTCAGGGCGGACGGGCGCCACATCAATCAAGAGACGGATGGCTCGTACCAGATCGTCGACATAGGTGAAGTCGCGATACATGTCGCCGTTATTGTAGATGTCGATGGGACGCCCATCGAGCATTGCATCCACAAACTTGTAGAGCGCCAGATCGGGCCGTCCCCACGGGCCATAAACAGTAAAGAACCGGAACATCGTGGTCGGCAGATCGTAGAGATGCGCATAGGCATGACCCATGCTCTCGTTCGCCTTCTTGGTCGCGGCATAGATGGTCAGCTGCGTATCGGCCTTTTCCGTCTCGATAAACGGCATCTCGGTGTTGGCACCATAAACTGACGAGGTCGAGGCCATCAGCAGGTGCTGAACGCCTAGACGGCGCGCGGCCTCCATGACGTTGAACGTGCCGATAACGTTGGCATCAAGATAGGCACGGGGGTTCTCGAGGCTGTAGCGCACACCGGCCTGTGCTGCGAGATGGACGATCACGTCTGGTGCAAATTCATCGGCGACATGGTCGAACAGCGCCTGATCTTCCAGCATTCCTTCGGTCGCGGCGAAGTTCGGGTTCTGCAGCAGCATCTGATGGCGCCGCTGCTTGAGGGCGACATCGTAGTAGTCGGTCATGCCGTCATAGCCGTGGACCACAATCCCCTCGGCCAGCAGTAACTTTGCCAGGTGGAACCCGATGAACCCGGCCGTCCCAGTGATCAAAACACGCATTAGCGGCCCACTCCCACATAAGCCGCGAAGCCCGCGTCACGGACGTCCTCGGCAGAATAAATATTTCGTAAATCGGCCATCCGGGCCCGGGACATGTTCTGCGCCAGCCGCGTCAAATCGAGCGCACGGAACTCGTTCCACTCGGTCAAGATGACGAGCAAGTCAGCACCTTGCACGGCCGCGTATGGATCATCGTGCCAGCTCACGTTCGGCAACAGTGCCTCGCCCTCTCGTCTGCCCTGCGGATCGACCACACGCACCTTCGCCCCGCCACCGACAAGCGCCGGAATGATGGTCAAGCTGGGCGCGTCACGCATGTCGTCGGTGTTGGGCTTGAATGTCACGCCCAGAACCGCCACGGTCTTGCCATTGAAGCTGTCGTCACAAAGATCGCGCAACTTTTCGATCATCCGCAATTTGACCGCATCATTCACCCTTATCACGGCCTCGACGATAGTTTGAGGCACAGCGTGTTCCTGACCAATACGAGCCAACGCCGAGGTGTCCTTGGGAAAGCACGATCCGCCATAGCCAGGGCCAGCGTGCAGGAACTTGTTCCCAATGCGCCCGTCGAGCCCCATTCCGCGGGCCACTTCCTTCACATCCGCGCCAGTCCGCTCACACAGTGCCGCCATCTCGTTGATGAAGCTGATCTTGGTCGCCAGAAACGCATTAGCGGCGTATTTGATCATTTCCGCTGATTCCAGATCCGTGGTCAGTATTGGAAAATCGCGCAGGTAAAGCGGGCGATAAATGTCAGCCATGACCTTGGCTGCACGCTCGGATTCAATGCCGACAACGACACGGTCCGGCTTCATGAAATCCTCAATCGCCGCTCCCTCGCGCAGGAATTCAGGGTTCGAAGCCACATCGAAATCAGCAGCCGGATTGGATTCTGCCACGACTTGCTTGACCTTGCGATTCGTTCCGACGGGGACGGTGGATTTGGTCACGATCACCGCATAACCCGTCAGAGCCTTTGCCACGTCCTCTGCTGCGGCCATCACATAAGTCAGATCGGCATGCCCGTCACCACGGCGCGTCGGTGTGCCTACTGCGATGAACACCGCGTCCGCGCCATCAACTGCAGCTGCGATATCAGTTGTGAACGACAAACGCCCCGCCGCCACATTGCGGGACATGACGTCTTCAAGGCCGGGCTCGAAGATCGGCACTTCGCCTTTGTTCAGGCGCTTGATCTTCTCTTCTGCCTTGTCGACGCATACGACGTGATGCCCAAAATCGGAGAAACAGACCCCGGAGACAAGACCGACATAGCCGGTGCCAATCATTGCGATTTTCAAAATGACATCCTTAACGTGACGCTGGTCGCCAGCGGTATTTTTACCAACACACTCATATCATTTGTCACTGATGGCGGCTTTAAGCTCGGCCACCTCCGCGTCAGACAGATCACCACGAACCTCGTCGATCTCGGTCTTCAGCTGCTCATATTCAGCCATTTTGCGCACCAGAAACCGTTTGGTCAGATCGGCCCTTTTGGCGATGCCCTTGGGCGTGAGCACATAGGCATAGCGCCGCTTGTCCTCAGCGGCGGTGAAATTCCCTAGCTTGAGCAGGCCTTTGTCCAAGAGTGCGTTGAGCACGTAATGGATGCCGCCTGTACTGACGCCGACGGCCTTGGCCAGATCGCGTTGGCTCATTTCAGGGTTGTCCTGCAGAAGGCGCAGGATCCGGAACTGCACATCTTCGCGCAGCTTGTCGCGTTGTGTGGTCATAAATTGAAATCTTTCTCGCAGGCTGCCGCACAAGGACTGCCTGCAAGGCGCCTCGTGTGATCCGTGTTTGCAATGTAACGCAAAGTATACATAACTGCTCGGGCTTGAGCGATATCTGCTCTAGCATCAAAACACAACAAGGAATTTCTGATTTTCAGTGATTTTCGCTCTCAGTGAACCAACGTGGGTTCGCTCGGAGATCGAGTGGTGGCAAGCAAGGACTGCCGTGCTCATTTCTGAACGTAACGTAATCTCCGAGAGTGCGCAATCTCAAATTGCTGCACCTGCGAAGCCAATCTGTCCTTGGGGACGCCGCTTGCCGTCGCCGTTTGGCGAGAGGCGATCACAACAGCCGCGCGACGCGCCTGGAACGATCAGTGTTACTCAGCAGCGATATCCTGCTCTGCCCCCGCCGAATCATCCTCCGGTTGCCCTGCGGGATCAGACTGACCCTCTTCCTGCGCCTGCTGGTCGAGCGCTTCTTCCATGCTGGTGGTGTTGATTACCAGCTCGAACTGCTCGAGGATCTCGGGTGCGGTGCGCGTAAGCCACGACCGGACCGCCTCATTGCCGACAAGTTTGGTGACGTAGCCCTTGGCGACCACAAGGTTCAGCAGTTCTGAGCCATAGGATTTTTCCGCATCCTTGTACTTTTCCTGCACGTTGTTCATCTCGCGCTCAAGCCGAACAATCTGTTCCAGCGGATCGCCTTTAGGTTCTTCCGGTTTGGGTGGCGTGTAGTCGGTGCGCTGCTCCGGCGGTGTGGCCTTCAAAAGCGCATCCGCATGGGCGGCCGTGACGCTGTTGGCCGCGATCATCAGTTCCACCGCCTCGATCTGGCGAGCGGCCTTCATCTTGCGCAGATGCCGCGTCACGTCTGGTGTGAACTGATGGTCGTTGAGCAGTTCGGTGGCGCGCGGGCAAATGCCATGCAGCAGGTTGATCCGACTGTTGATGGTCGAGAGATTGACGTTGAAGGCGCGCGCCAACCGTTCCTTACTGACACCTTTGTCGATGGCGCGGCGCAGCATGTAATGCTCCTGCACAGTCGAGAGCCGGTTGATCCGGTGATTATAGGTGTAGGTTTCGAAATCCTTGGCAATCAGGCAGGGGGCAACGTCCTGGCCCAGCTCCTTGAGTGCCAGCACCCGCAGATTGCCATCGAGCAACAAAAAGCCGGGGGCGTCCGCGTCCGGCTTGATCACGGAAAGCGGCTCGATCAGCCCGATCTCTCGGATCGAAGAGAGGATCTGCTTGAACTTGCGGGTGGTCATCACGCCGTCCGGCACCTTTTTCGAGGGCATCAGCTCTTCGATTGGGATCTGATAGGTTTCCAGATCAAACCCAAGCGTCAGGTTCAGGGGTGCTGTGGGATAGCGCGGTGCCGCATCCTCCTCGTCGCGGGGCAGGGGGAAGGCGCCGGGGTAGATGGGCTTTACGGTGTTCATTTCGGTCATGTTGGTCTCCGGGTTCAAATGGTTTCAATGCGGTCAGCGAGGTATTTGGGCAGGGTGTCGAGCCCCTCGGCGCGCAGGAGCGTCACGAAGTTCTCATCGCCAAAGAGGGATTTCAGGCCCTGGACCACCAGCAGGAGCTGCTGATGTGCGTGTTCGGCCTTGAGCACCATCTTGTGCTGGCGGGCGACTTCCTTTTGGTAAATCT
>Ga0307975_1001176_pt1 | contig 13647 bp, 8 predicted proteins | sample OrgLakmetagen917_FD_201825 | JGI IMG/M metagenome (GOLD analysis project Ga0307975, IMG submission 201825) | Saline water microbial communities from Organic Lake, Antarctica - #917 | ecosystem: Environmental > Aquatic > Non-marine Saline and Alkaline > Saline | place: Antarctica: Organic Lake... | reverse complement strand
CGGAATTGGCGCACGCCAATTCCGACTCTCCGAGCGAACCTAGCCTCGCGAATAGCGGGGCTATTCGCTCGGACGGACGCAAAAATCCTAGTGTCGGATTTTTGCCCCGTTAGGGACGCAAAAATCCGAGCGCTTATTACGCTAAAGCGTAATAAGCGACCTTACCCGTGAGGGACGCTTTAGCGTCCCTCCCCGAAGGGGGGGGTAAGCGACCTCGACCCCCCTACGGGGGGAGAGCGAACCTACAAAAATCCGACGGAGGACGCGTCCCTCACGGGTTTGCCCCGTGAGGGACGCAAATTACGCGCTCGGAATTGGCGTCCCTCACGGGGCGTCGTAATTGGCGTACGCCAATTACGCCGGCGGATTTGGCCCCCGTCCCGCCAGGGGCGGGGGAGGCCAAATCCGACCCAATTCCGACTCTGCGAGCGAACCTACCCCCCCGAAGGGGGGGAGCGACGATCCCCTAAGGGGATCGTTCGCTCGCACTCGAAGGGACCCGTGAGGGGCGCTCCGTAATAAGCGACCTCTGACGGAATTCGCCCCCCCCCCCTACGGGGGGAGGGTCGCGATCGCGTATTCCTAGCGCCTCCCTGACGGGTTTGCCCCGTGAGGGACCCAAACCCGTCCCGCCAGGGGCGGGGGAGGCGACCTAACAGGATCGTCTCCCCCCTGCGGCCCCGCCCGTGCTTCTTACGGGGTGACGGACGATACGATATTTAAAATCTTCGTGTATTTCCCCCCGCGGATATAAGGGGGGAAATACAATTATATAAAAATTTATTCGAGAAACGTCGCGCAGATATGGCGCTTAAATATCTGCGCGACTTTTGCTCCTCCGCCCTATATTAATAGGGCGGCTTCGTTGCGCACAAAAATCCGACACTAGCGTTCCGTAATCTGCTACCTTAGCACCTACCTCATGGTGCTAGCCTTCGCTCTTTCCACACAGTAGAGGAGGGGGGATCTTAGTTTCGCGGTGTGCTTTTAATAACATAAACTAACTACTTCAAAATACTTTCATTTTTAAATACATACTAAATCTGTTTTTATGTAGGTCCGCTCTCCCCCCGTAGGGGGGTCGAGGTCGCTTACCCCCCCTTCGGGGAGGGACGCGCCGCCCCAGCGTCCCTCACGGGTAAGCGCTAGGATTTTTGTAGGTTCGCTCTCCCCCCGTAGGGGGGTCGAGGTCGCTTATTACGCTAAAGCGTAATAAGCGCTAGGATTTTTGCGTCCCTAACGGGGCAAAAATCCGACACTAGGATTTTTGCGTCCGTCCGAGCGAATAGCCCCGCTATTCGCGAGGCTAGGTTCGCTCGGAGAGTCGGAATTGGCGTGCGCCAATTCCGAGCGCATAAATTGCCCCGTGAGGGACGCAATTTATGCGACCTTGGTCGGATTTTTGCGGACGCAAAAATCCTAGCGTCGGATTTTTGCGTCCGCAAAAATCCTAGCGCTTATTACGCTTTAGCGTAATAAGCGACCTTACCCGTGAGGGACGCTAAAGCGTCCCTCACGGGTAAGCGACCTCGACCCCCCTACGGGGGGAGAGCGAACCTACAAAAATCCGACGAAGGTCGCAGAAATTGCGTCCCTCCCCCCGTAGGGGGGGGGCAATTTCTGCGCTCGGAATTGGGTCGGACCCGTGAGGGAGGCCCCCGTCCCGCCAGGGGCGGGGGAGGCCAAATCCGCCGGCGTCCCTCACGGGTTGGCGGACGCCAATTACGACGCCCCGTGAGGGGCGCCACCCTCACGGGTCCGACTCTCCGAGCGAACCTAGCCTCGCGAATAGCGGGGCTATTCGCTCGGACGGACGCAAAAATCCGACGGAGGACGCGTCCCCCGCCTCTGGCGGGACGGGTTTGCGTACGCCAATTCCGACTCTGCGAGCGAACCTACCCCCCCGAAGGGGGGGAGCGACGATCCCCTATATATACTATATATATAAGGGGATCGTTCGCTCGCAATAGTTTTTTAATTCAATTGACTATCATATATACTCAATTATATAGTAATTAAGTTGCATGCTGGTGTGGAAACCCGCCAGTCAGATGGTAACCCTCCGTAAAGTCCGTACGATTCAACCATTTTCATTAGTACGCAATCTTTAACATCACCCGGATACTTCAACCGTCGGGTGCAACGTTGTAACGGCAAAAATTACACAAATGCGTTCCGGGCGATATACAAATCCGACCTAATTATGCGACCATCTAATTGGGTCGGATTTGTTCCCCTTTCGGGGAGGACCAATCCTCCCGCGTAATTGTCCCGGACGGCCCTATATATATAGGGCCGTCCGGTGGATGACGCCTAGTATATTAACAGCGGACCCCTCACGGGGCGAGTCTCGTCCGCTGAGTCGGAATTCGCCCCCCCCCCTACGGGGGGAGGGTCGCGACCCTCCCCCGGTTGGGGGGGGGGGCGAATTCCGACTCAGCGCTTCGCAGAGGTCGCTTCCCTCACGGGTTTGCGTCCCTCCCCCCGTAGGGGGGGGGCAAACCCGTGAGGGAAGCGCTAGGAATTGTCCGCCCCCCCGCAGGGGGGAGGGGGACAATTCCGACGCAAGTCGCAGACTTCGAACCCCCTTTTCTCGAAGAAAATTATATATAATTTTCTTCGAGAAAAGGGGGGTCGAAGATCTGCGAGTTGCTTCCAGGACGGCCCTATATATATATTATATAGGGCCGTCCTGAGGATTTTCGCGTATGACGCTAAAATCCCTTCTACCCCGTGAGGGGCGCTCCGTACCCGTGAGGGAAGCGACCCCCTCACGGGGACCCCCCGTAGGGGGCCCGTGAGGGGGGCAGGAAATCCCATATATATGGGAGGGGGACCTACGAAAATACGACGGAGGTAGCATTATTGGCGGAAGCTAATTATGCGCACGGATTTGTCGGATAACAAATCCGACTCCTTCTGAAGGGGGGGAGCTAATATACCCCCCTTATATCCGCGGGGGAAGCGTCGATCCCCCAAATCGAAGTTTTTCCCTTCGGAAAACTTCGATTTGGGGGATCGACGCTAATACGTAGCGTAATTTGTAATATTCACAAATGACGCTACGTATTAGCGTCATTGGGTCGGAGCCCCCCCTCACGGGTGACGCGCGCGGATTTGTCCGTAGGACAAATACTACCCAATTAAGACGCAGACGTTAATGCGGCTACTACCGCGAACGCTTCACACTTTACGAGCGGACCCAATAGGATTTGTCCACGGACAACTGCGACTTAAGCTTTCGCAGTGGACTATAAATTTTTCTATAAAAATTTATACCCACAAAGAAGGGATTTTAAATCCTTTATTTAAAACTTCGACTTGAATTTCCTAGTAATGATAGGGCTTCGGCGAAAAAATCTTTATAGAATAAATTTATGACTAAATTTATTCTATAAACTCGTACTCGCGAATAGACTCGCGAATAGTGCGAAGCGTCAGGTCGCTTCCCTCACGGGTACGGAGCGCCCCTCACGGGGTGTCGGAATTGTCCGCCCCCCCCCGCAGGGGGGAGGCGGACAATTCCGAGCGCTTCCCTCACGGGTTGGGTCGGATTTAGCCCCCGTCCCGCCAGGGGCGGGGGAGCCCCCGTCCCGCCAGGGGCGGGGGAGGCTCCCCCGCCCCTGGCGGGACGGGTCCGCCGGCGGAATTGGCGTACCGCCAAATACGAAGCGTACGCCTCCCTCCCCGAAGGGGGGGGTAAGCGACCCCCTCACGGGGACCCCCCGTAGGGGGGAGGGAAGGACCCGTGAGGGCAGCGCTGAGTCGGAATTCGCGATCGCGACCCTCCCCCCTACGGGGGGGGGCGAAATCCTAGCGCCTCCGTCGGATTTATGTAGGTCCCCCTCACGGGTCTCCTGCCCCCCTCACGGGCCCCCGTAGGGGGCCCGTAGGGGGCCCGTAGGGGGCCCGTAGGGGGCCCGTGAGGGGGGCAGGAGACCCGTGAGGGGGACCTACATAGTTTTCCCCCGAAGGGGAGAAAACTTCGAGTTTAGTTATTCGAACTAGTTCAAGTTTAATAATTTGGTCTAATTTGTCCTAAGGACAAATTAGGACTAAATTCCTAGCGCTTACCCGTGAGGGGGGCGTCCCCCGCCCCTGGCGGGACGGGGCGTCGTAATTGGGTTGAATATGTCCCCCTTCGGGGGGGTACATATCCGACCCAATTATGCGAACTCTCACCTATTTAGAGTTAAGATTGTGCTGATAATTTTTTAACTTGTTCTAAAGCATTAAAACGGTCAGTAATTAACGGAGCATCTTGACGGTCTTCTGTAAAATATTCATTTGGACGTGGACTACCGAATACGTCATAAGCTAACCCTGTACTAACAAACAACCAACCTGCAATAAATAATGAAGGTACAGTTATACTGTGAATAACCCAATAACGAATACTCGTTAAAATATCTGAGAAAGGACGTTCTACTGGTTTTCCAGCCATAATATACTCCTTGGGTAAATTTACCCATTCTATTTTTAACTATTTGTGTGCTTTTTTTATTATAGCATTATTGCTATGATTCCCATCCTTAAAACATTAAAACATTAAAACAAAATTATCCCCCCATAAATATGGGGGGGGGGGGGAGAATTTTCTTGCTCAATTTTTAAATTAATTAATTAATTCTATCTAACCGCATAACATACATTTATAATGTTGATTTATACATTATTCCTCAATGTAGGAATTTATTTATTCAATTATGAATTGAATTCAATTCATATTCATCATTTTTTTACCCCCAAGGGAATTCGAATCCCTGTTTCCTCCGTGAAAAGGAGATGTCCTAGGCCTCTAGACGATGGGGGCTTTTGTTTTAATATACCATAAATTATGGTAAAAGTCAATTGTTTTTAAAGTAAACATTACTTTTATACATCTAAACTATAATTAAGTGAGGTAGAAACCTAAAACTCGAATATTTTGCCCCCTTCGGGGGAGAAAATATCGAAGATATTGAAAATATTCGAGAAAAGTAGGATATAAATTCTTTTTGGCCGCGTAAATATTAGTACGAAGCCCGCCATCTATCCTTTACACCTCGGCAAATTTATCAACTTACCTGTCTATTGTATTTTATCTTTGACTATGTACGAGCAAATAAAAGTCGAATCGTCCGTCCCCCGCAGGGGGGAGACGATCCTGGTAGCAGAGGTCGCTTACCCCCCCTTCGGGGAGGGACGCTGGGGCGGCGCGTCCCTCCCCGAAGGGGGGGTAAGCGACCTCTGCTACCAGGATCGTCTCCCCCCTGCGGGGGACGGACGATTCGACTTTTATTGAAAACTTATTTAGCTAAAGTTTCCCAGCTGTTTGTTACACCTTCTAAAATTAATGAGTTATTATAGATTTCTAGAATAATAAGTAAGAAAACAGCAAATAAAAGAATTGCGACACCCATAAGAACTGTAGTACCCCAACCAGGTAAAACTTTACCTGCTTCTGAATTTAGAGGACGTAATAAAGTTCCTAATGGAGTAACAATACCTGGTTCTTGCGAAGTTGAAGTTTGTGTACTATTTTTACCTGTAGCCATAATGAAAAATGAATAAAATCTGTGTGTTTTTTCCTTTCTGTAATATTGTATAATATTTGTGGAGAATAATTTTGTCTTGTTAAAAAATTTGAATTTATGGAAAGTCCGGCTTTTTTCTTTACCTTCTTTTTATGGTTTCTTTTATTAAGTGCTACAGGTTATTCAGTTTATGTTAGTTTTGGACCCCCTTCAAGAAAATTAAGAGATCCTTTTGAAGAACATGAAGATTAAAAATTATAGTCTTATGTAAATAAAAAAGATCTTATTTTCTTAGTGCGGAGTGAGAAGCTTAAACCTCCCTTTATGGAGGGGTCACCTCGAAAGTAGGTTATCACGGCCCCCCTCACGGGGAGGGGCGCTTAATAAGTTTTAAGCGTAACCAAAGATCTGCTAAGATCGAATATTACGCCCGTGAGGGGCGCCCCTCACGGGGTTCCAGCACGGCCCTATATATATATGGCCGTGCGGAGTTTTTTCGCGTCCCTCTCCCCTGCGGGGGGGGACGCGAAAAAACCTTTACTCGCGAATAGACTTGCCCGTGAGGGGCGCCCCTCACGGGGTCGTAGGTATTTTCGCGTCCCCCCCCGCAGGGGAGAGGGGCGCGAAAAGACTCAACCCTTCGGCCCGCCCCATATATATGGGGCGGGGGAACAAGTTCTATACCTGTCTACTTGAAAAGCGCACACATATATTTATTATTTCTATTATTAGGGTTGGATTTCATTTGAATAATGTCCTATACCGTTTTACCCAAAGTAATACATAGAACGACCTAGGCAAAAAGACCAAACCTAATAATGTAATAAGGTTTTTTAAAAGTGGTGGGAGTGCTAAGCCCTGTCATTATTACAAAATCTTTGGTTTTGTAATAATGACAGGGCTTAGCACTCCCACCACTTTTAAAGACTAAATGACTTTATGACTATTTTGCAATAGTAGGAGGCTCTCTAAAAAAGATAGAGAAAAAGATAATACCTAAAGTTCCAATTAATAAGAAAGTGTAAACTAAAGCTTCCATGAAAAGTGTTTAATAAATTTATTGAAAAGACTTTGTCTTTCAAATAGGAACATAATACCAAATTTAGAATTAGTGTAAAAAAACTTATTAGACAGAGTACTAATTTATTGAGAGTATGAAGCGCTAACCTCTTCGAGGGTTAGCGCTTAGCTAAGGTCGCGGAATTATCATTCGCAACGTAATAGGGTAGGATTTGTTTTGGGAGGCGCCCGGATTTGTCAAACGACAAATCCTAATAGGACCCGTCAGGGGGGCGTACGCCCTCCTGACGGGTCCTACGCTTGCGCTTCTTCACGGCCCCATATATATAGGGCCGTGCTAGACCCGTGAAGGCAGCGAAGCGCTCATTAGTAATTAGTCGTAATTGTCCGTGGTACCAATCCCACCAAATTCCGACAGACGCTTCGCACACGGCCTTATATGAATATATTCATATATTCATATAAAAATATATTCATATATTCATATAAAAATATATTCATATAAAAATATATGAATATATTCATATAAAAATATATGAATATATTCATATAAAAATATATGAATATATTCATATAAAAATATATTCATATATTCATATATGAAGAGGTCCGTGCGGGAGGACAAATCTGGCCAATTACGATGCGAACGCCAAGTAAGCAACCTCATCGCTATAGATTTTTTTGTCCAAAAGTCGAATATTTTCAATATCTTCGATATTGAAAATATTCGAGTTTTAAATCTCGAAGATATCCCCCCTTAGGGGGATATCTTAAGGTCCCCCTCACGGGTCTCCTGCCCCCCTCACGGGCCCCCTACGGGGGGTCGAGGGCGCTTATTATGCTTTAGCGTAATAAGGTCGCGAATTCCTAGCGCATGCCTCCCCCCTGCGGGGGGGGGCAATTTATGCGACCTCCGCTCCCATATATATGGGACCCGTGAGGGGGATCTAAATAAAATTCTATTGACGATGTTTTATAGGTCCCCCTCACGGGTCTCCTGCCCATATCCCTCCCCCCGTAGGGGGGTCCCCGTGAGGGGGTCGCTTACCCCCCCTTCGGGGAGGGACGCGCCGCCCCAGCGTCCCTCACGGGTAAGGTCGCTTCCCTCACGGGTACGGAGCACCCCTCACGGGGTCGAAGGGACCCGTGAGGGTCCCTTCGAGTGCGAGCGAACTAGCCTCGCTAGTCGCTCCCCCCCTTCGGGGGGGTAGGTTCGCTCGCAGAGCTCCGTCGGATTTTTGCGGACGCAAAAATCCTAGCGCTTATTACGCTAAAGCGTAATAAGCGACCTCTGGGGCAGGAGAGCGGACCTACAACTCGCAGATCTTCGAACCCCCTTTCTCAAAAGGGGGTTCGAAGTCTGCGACTTGCGCTCTGCGAAGCGCTCCGTACCCGTGAGGGAAGCGACCTCGACCCCCCTACGGGGGGAGAGCGAACCTACAAAAATCCGACGGAGGACGCGTCCCTTACGGGTTTGCGTCCCTCACGGGTTGGCGCCCCTCACGGGGCCAACCCGTCCCGCCAGGGGCGGGGGAGACGCCCCGTCCCGCCAGGGGCGGGGGACGCCACCCTCACGGGTCCGACTCCCCCCACGGATATAAGGGGGAGCGAACCTACCCCCCCTATATATATAAGGGGGGCAGCGACGCCCTCACGGGCCCTAAGGGGATCGTCGCGAGTACACGAAAACATCGTCAATCCCGTGAAAAAATACCTATATATACGAATTTTGGCACGGTATCGAATTTTATTCGAAAAAAAATAAAGCGCATTGAAGTGTACATCGCCTTAAAGGTCCTCTTTTGGGGCACATAATTTATACTAGCGGCGCCCCCATATATATGGGAGGGGGGCCTACAAAACTAAACACTACTTTAAAAATGAATTTATACTAATCCAAATTCTTTTGCTCAGAGAAAATCTAAGCCCATCTTTCATTTCAAATGAAATACAATTATCTTGTCGAAGGGACCCGTCCCGCCAGGGGTGGGGGACGCGCCCGTGAGGGGAACTCGCAGATCCCCTCACGGGCGACCCCCCTTTTTAGAAAAGGGGGTTCGAAGTCTGCGACTTGTCGAAGGGATTTACGCGCCCGTCCCGCCAGGGGCGGGGGAGGCGCGTAAATCCCTTCCCCGTGAGGGGAACTCGCAGATCCCCTCACGGGCGACCCCCCTTTTTAGAAAAGGGGGTTCGAAGTCTGCGACTTGTCGAAGGGATTTACGCGTCAGGCGCGTAAATCCCTTCGAGAACTCGCAGATCTTCGAGGACGGCCCCCCTCCTCCTAAAGAGGAGGGGGGTCGTCCTCGAAGTCTGCGACTTGTTCGAAACGCAAGTCCTATTTGTTCCTGGACTAATCTGGTGGCGCCCCTCACGGGGCGTAGGATTTTGGTAATTACGACGATTCCCTCGTAAGCTTATTTGGCCTTCGCGAAGGCATCATAATAGGGTGGGATTTGCCCAGGACGGCCCCCCTCACGGGTCTTGACCCGTGAGGGGGGCCGTCCTGGGCAAATCCCACCCTATTATGATTAGAACACCTATTATCCTCCCGTCCCCCTATATATATAAGGGGGGGGAGGAACATAAGAAAAATCCGCCGGACGCTTTGCACTTGTAGAGTAGGATTTGACCTATATAAGGTATAAGGAGGCGCCCTCACGGGCCCCGCCCCATATATATGGGGCGGGACGGGTCCTAAACAAGTGCACCACTGCCTTAAATTAGAAGTATTGATTAGAAAGCTTCACGAACAGATGAAGTATCACCAAGTTTTTTGTATTTACCAAATTCTAATTGATCATTAATGTCTTCGTCGATACCCGCGAAAACGTCACGGAAAATAGTTCTTGCACCGTGCCAAATATGACCAAAGAAGAATAATAAAGCAAAAGATAAGTGTCCAAAAGTAAACCAACCACGTGGACTACTACGGAATACACCGTCCGATTGTAAAGTTGAACGGTCAAATTCAAAGATTTCACCTAATTGAGCTTTACGTGCATATTTTTTAACCGTTGAAGGATCCGTAAATGTTAAACCATTTAATTCACCACCATTGAATGTAACTGAAACACCTACTTGTTCAATAGAGTATTTTGATTCAGCTTTACGGAATGGAACGTCAGCACGTACAACACCATCTTTATCAATTAGAACAACAGGGAAAGTCTCAAAGAACGTAGGCATACGACGCACATAAAGCTCACGGCCATCTTGATCTTTGAAAATAGCGTGGCCTAACCAACCAACAGCAATACCATCACCACTATTCATAGCACCAGTACGGAATAAACCACCTTTAGCAGGATTATTACCGATATAATCATAGAAAGCTAATTTTTCAGGGATTTTAGCCCAAGCTTCTGAAGCGGATAAACCTTCAGATGTACTTTGTGCTACTCGTTTTTGAATTTCTTGTTGGAAGAAACCTTGGTCCCATTGATAACGTGTTGGGCCAAATAATTCAATAGGAGTTGCTGCTGAACCGTACCACATAGTACCTGCTACAACAAAAGCTGCCCAGAATACTGCTGCAATACTACTTGATAAAACAGATTCAATAGAACCCATTGATAAACCAAAATATAAACGAATTGATGGACGGACACAAAGGTGGAATAAACCTGCTAATACACCTAAAATACCAGCAGCAATATGATGTGCTGGTACACCTCCCGGGTTGTAAGGGTCAAAACCTTCAGCACCCCAAGAAGGAGCTACAGGTTGAACACTACCTGTTAATCCATATGGATCTGATACCCAAATCCCAGGTCCAAAAACACCTGTAACATGGAAAGCACCAAAACCAAAACAAATAAGTCCTGCTAAGAAAAGATGAATACCAAAGATTTTTGGTAAATCTAATGCAGTCTTACCTGTACGTGGATCACGGAATAATTCTAAAAGACGAGTCGACGGGTCTGTTACCATCCCCGCCTCTCTTCCGAAACCGTACGTGATACTTTCGCATCATACGGCTACTCAGCAAATGCTATCCTTGTCACGGAACTCTAAATAACGGTCAGGCGAGACCTCCCGATTCATTGAGAACGGGGGCTGGTTTTTTTGGTCATGGCAATGTCTATGTAATAGTTGAATATTATGAGAAGCCTTCATTCCACCATCGGATAGCGGAATAATGTGGTCCGTCTCAAGAATATCCTCTTCCACAAAGGGAAGATTACATAAATTACAACGGCCCTTTTGCTTTCTTAGAAGCCATGCTTGGCTCTTTGACATAAAGGGACTTGAGCCTAAGCGCGTTGCCCAATATATCTCATTGCCATCATAAGGACTAGAATTGCCTATAACTTTGTTGTATTCTTTTATACTGTCAGCATACTCGACATGCTTGTACAGTCTTATTCCAGATGCAGTCATGAATTCCCAACGACCCTCATGGCGTTGCCAATATTTTAAGAATCCAGACGACGCACTTTTTGTCGCGCGTTTAGCCCATCTTCTTAGTTTTAAATAAAGTAGGAAATCCATTTTCTGCAACGTTTTACACGTAATTGCGTCCGATCTACCAAAAGAACGCGACCAACCACTGATGATTGGATTCAATTTTTGAATGAAAACTTCTTGACTTACGTTATGGTTTTTTCGGATTTCTAAGCCCAGTTTTCGCTGGTAGCTTTCGCATTTCTCCTTAGAAGGCACAATTAGTGTTTTGAAGCTACCTTTAATCTTGCCTCCACCATATTTAGATTTAAACTGCCTTATTGTGAAACCAAGAAAGTTAAAACCTGGGTATGTAACACCAAATTCAATTTTCTCCTTTTCGGATAACTCCAGGGTATGGGTTATACGGGTTTTTTCTTCGGAAAGTTCTAGTCCAATATCGTTTAACCAAGCTTGAATAGCTTTTCTACATTTAAGTATAACTTCTTTATCATAATGCATTACTACGAAATCATCTGCATACCGTATAAACGATAGCGATCTTTCTTTATCTCTACTTCCCATGCTAGCCCCATTTGGAGTACGTAATTCAATGTCATTCATAAGTTGTTTTAACATATCTTCCATACCACTCAGTGCTATGTTGGCTAGAAGAGGTGAAAGAACTCCACCTTGAGGAGTGCCTGTTTCAGTGCTACTGAAAACATCTTGGTCAATTCCTCCAGATTCTAACCACGCTTTAACCTGCTGGTGCATTTTACCCTTACTAAACGCAAGTTTCTTTAGTAATTTGCTATGATCAATTCTGTCAAAACATTTCTTAATGTCAGCATCAAGAACGTACTTGGGCTTTTTATTAATGGACAAGTAGATCTGTTTGACCGCATCGTGACAGTTGCGACAAGGTCTAAAGCCGTAGCTATTGGGTTCAAACTTAGCTTCCCATTCTGGCTCTAAGGCCAGTTTAAAAAGTGCTTGATTAGCCCTATCAGCTATTGTAGGAATACCAAGTGGACGCTTTTCAACTTTTCCTGGCTTGTTAATCCAAACCCTTCTGAGCGGCTTAGCTTTGCCATTAAGACCTACTTTGGAAACAAAGGCAAAACGGGCTGGCGCTTTTAGAATTTGAATTCCGTCCACACCCGCAGTTTTCTTACCCTTGTTATCTTGAGTAACACGCCTCGTGGCCAACAGTTTTGCATGATAAGAGTTTATTAATGTATTTTGAATACTTCGTACCAGTTTTACCTGCCCATTTTTAGAAGCAAAATAAATTCTTTTTTGTAGTTTTCGAACATGAATATCAACAGTCGCCCATTTAATCCTGTTCCAACCCTCTTTCGATTTAGGTATTTTTTCCATAAAAAGACTTTATTTATTGCACAGCTGCGTCCTACGTCAGCATATCCCGGTCGTTACAACCTTCCCTTTTCAGGCTATGCTTTTTCATTAAAGCTAGGCGTTCGCTTTTTAGGACATCTTACTCCCCCTATTCCATATAGTGGTCCTACCAAACCAGAAGTTTGGAGAAATAGGGGGGTTTTCTCGTTCCATAACACCATTTTGAACTCTTTAGGGCCTGCCTCTCCCCCGGGGGTCAAAGTTAACGCGCAGGCTAAGTTGGGAGAACTTACCTGACTTGATACTACCCTGCATCGTATTTGATGCGCAACGGGACATAACCTAAGTTACGTAAGCTTACTATCGTCGCTGGGAATTTACGAGGGCTAAGGACGGCAGTTCGCATATTTATTTTCTACCCCACAATGTTCTTTCCTTGATATTATCTCAGTCCGAGTTGGATATGAAGTTCTTGCTCGCGGTACACGTTTTCAGTTATTATCGTGTTTAACCGCTTACAGCCCCGCATGTACGCCCTATGATAACCAGTCTCAGGCGTAGGGGCTTCTGCTTTCAACCTCGCGTTAAAGGCGGTAGGCTTTTCACCTACAAGGTGTTATAGTTAGAAACAGCCAAATAAATTTGACTATTTCCCTCCTCCCCAGCAAAATGCTGTTTCAGAGAACGAGTCGCACTCCCAGTAAACCCAGTGCCAAACTGAGGCAAGGAATAATAAACCTGAAAGAACAATATGAGAAGCTGCCGCACCTTCATAACTCCAGATACCCGGATTTGAAGAAGTTTCACCACTAATTGTCCAACCGCCCCATGATTGTGTTACACCTAAACGTGTAAGAAAAGGAAGAACGAACATCCCTTGACGCCACATAGGGTTTAATACTGGATCTGATGGATCAAAAACTGCAATTTCAAATAATGTCATTGCACCTGCCCAACCTGCCACTAGAGCAGTGTGCATTAAATGCACTGAAATCAGTCGACCTGGGTCATTAATTACTACTGTATGTACACGATACCAAGGTAAGCCCATAAAACTTTAACTTTAGTCATTTTTTATTTCCTTAATTCTTTTCTCGAATAAAATTCTATTGACGATGTTTTATAGGTCCCCCTCCCATATATATGGGGTCTCCTGCCCATATCCCTCCCCCCGTAGGGGGGTCCCCGTGAGGGGGTCGCTTACCCCCCCTTCGGGGAGGGACGCGCCGCCCCAGCGTCCCTCACGGGTAAGGTCGCTTCCCTCACGGGTACGGAGCGCCCCTCACGGGGTCGAAGGGACCCGTCCCGCCAGGGGCGGGGGACGCGCCCCCCTCACGGGGAGGGAGGCGCGTCCCCCGCCCCTGGC
>Ga0307975_1001164_pt1 | contig 13721 bp, 16 predicted proteins | sample OrgLakmetagen917_FD_201825 | JGI IMG/M metagenome (GOLD analysis project Ga0307975, IMG submission 201825) | Saline water microbial communities from Organic Lake, Antarctica - #917 | ecosystem: Environmental > Aquatic > Non-marine Saline and Alkaline > Saline | place: Antarctica: Organic Lake... | reverse complement strand
GACGCGCATCCCGGCCGGAACACCCAACTGATCGGATGCCCCGGAACAGGTGATCGGATCAAATCGGAATCACTGATCGGATGTTATCGGAACCGGTGATCGGATGATCCCGGAACGCGCACCCGGCGTGAAAAGCGGTTGGCCAAAGACGCAGATCATGCTGCGCATCACGAAAAACGACCCTGAAATCGGCAACACATCATCAGAACCGAAGCAACAACCCGTGAGCTGACGGTCTTTGACGCGCTTCAGGCTGCACCAGCGGCGCCGTGGTCGCGAAAACAGTCAAAAATCGAGGTGCCCGTAGGAATCTCATTGCTGCGCAGCTACACTCTTCGCCGCCTGTTCGAACGCCGGTGCTCTCGTACTCGTCGCATGTGATCCGTTCGATGAAGCAGGGCGTCAGGCCGCGTCCAGCTTGTAAACAGTGCCTCTGCCATCGACCTTTTCAGAGGCAATGGGAAGGCCGAGCTTCTTTTTCAGCGCCCCGGAGATCATGCCGCGTACCGAATGCGGCATCCAGCCAGTCTCGGCTACGATCTCGGTGATCGCCGCACCCTCGGGGCGCTGCAGCAGCGCAATGATCTGGGCCTGCTTGGTGCCTGCGCGGATATTGACCGGTTTCGGCGTCTCCGCTGCGGTCGGCTGCGGGTCCGCCACCGGCTCGATCCCGATGGCCAGCAGCCCCGCGTCGGTCACCACCAGCGTCGTTCCGTGACCATCGCCGGTTTCGCGCCAGAGGGGTTCACCGCGCCGCAAGTTGGCGTCGACCTCTTGCAGCCAGCCACGTGCGATCATTTTGGTGACCGCCATCTTCGCCGCCGCACCGTGCAGCCCCTTGGGCAGCGGCAGGGCGATGTTGTCGGGGCGCTGGGCCCCGGCGCTGAGGATGATGGTCTGAGTGTCGGTGAGTTTCGTCATGACGGGGTCCTGTTCGATCTGGTGGCGCTGAGCGGGATCAAGCGGCATGTTCGCCCTCCTTGAAGGCGCTGTCGGTGATCTGGCGCAGCAGGCTGGCGTAGTGGTTCAGGGTGCCAACGTCACCCCAGTTGATCTCGTCCGGGTGGGTGTTGAAATGGTCGTCGCGCAGGGTTTTGAGCCGTTCCAGCATCGCGTCGATCTGGAACTTGGTGGTCATGAAGGCGTCGAGTGCTTTGGAATTGTCGGTGGCGCGGCGGGTGGTCATGGCTTGGTCATCCTTCGGTGAGTTGCATCGTTTTGGTGTAATCACAATCGCTCTGGCGGGGTGGTTAGTGTAGGCAATAACAAGCAATATCATTGCTTTATGATCAATATATCTGGTGGAGATCGGTCAGCGCCGCCTGTTCGGCCTCGCGCCGCTGCGCCGCGTCGGGCGGGTCGCGCCGCGCGTTGATCATGGCGACAAACAGCGCGCGGGAAACGGCTGCCACCTCGTCCGCCCCTGCGCTGGAGAGCTCCACATCATGGATGGCGATGGTCTCGCCCAGATCGGTCAGGGCGTAAAGCGTGGCAAATTCAGCCTCGGGCGGGTCGCAGGTGATGGTGTCGCGGTTTTCATGCGTGACGGCAACGCTGCAGCAAAAGCGCAGGTCGAAGCCGATGGCACATTCCCGGCGGATCAGGTCGGCGAGGGTCTCGCCTTCGGACAGGCAATTGAGAGACAGCGTCATGACTGGGACCTTTCGGAGGGGTTTGGGATGATCTCGGCCCAAGCGCCGTCCTGCCAGATGTAGAGATGACAGAATTGGCAGGTCGGGCGCGAAAGGAGGATTGGGTCGCGAGAGTTTTCGAACCCCTCGATCTCATCGGCGCGCATCTGCCGGATCTCGCGCGCGGCAAGGATGTCCTCGGGCTTCCAGCGCGCCAGCGCGGGCAGCATGTGGGCGGGATAGCCGTCAAAGTGGACGTAGACGTGCGTCCATTCCTCGGGGCCGGTCTGGATGGCGATCTGCGCGCGGGTGCTCATCTGCCCGCCTCAGATCAGCTGCAGCTCGACCAGCACGGCGCTGGCGGCAGCCAGTTGCGCAGTCGGCAGGTCGATCTTGATGTGCGAAAAGAGGTCCGAGCAGTCGGCGCAGACGCCCGCTTCCTTCAGCGCGTCCTCGATGCTGGCGGCGACGCTGTTCAAGCGGCTGCGGTCGAGATGGTCGGGCAGCGTGGCGATGTCGATGCGAATGGTGGTGGTGGCGGTCATAATCTTGTCCTTTCAGGGTTGGGTTGCGGCACGGCGGCCAGCTTCAAAGGCCTCTTCCAGCGCGTCGCGGATTGCCCAGACGGCCACATCATGGAAGTCGAGCCGGTCGCGGTTGCGGGTCTCCAGCGTCTCGATGAAGAACCGGCGCTGGGCGATATCGAGGATCAAGGCTTCGCGGGCGGCCTCGGGGGTGGGTTTGCGTTTGGCCATGATCACTCCTCCCAGCGGTGCTCAGGGTGGGTCGTGCGCGCGCAGGCTTCCTCGCGCATCATCTCATGGGCGCGTGCCATCTCGACCATTCCGCCTTCCTGGCTCATCCGCCCCGACATGACTTCGTCCATGACCCAGCTAACCCGTGCCTCGGCTGGGCTGGTGTGGTCTCTCCACCCTTCGCTCATCGAGCTGTGTCCCATTTTTTCCTGAGCGCGCATGGTGGCCTCCGATCCTTGCCCGTGGGTGCGCGATGCACCCGTTTCCTGACACAAGGATTCGCTCTATCGGGGAGTGTAATCAACTCAAATAGACCGTCATTCCCGTTTATTTCCAATGTTTTTAGGATATTAGAAGCGTCATGGAAGGTATGTCCGAACGCGCATATGCCGCCCATTCCAGCCTCTCGCGCAGGGCCGTGCAGAAGGCGCGCAAGAATGAGCGGCTGGTGTTCTTTGCCGACGGATCGATCAACGCGGCCACCTCTGATGCGCAGCGAGCGGCGATGACAGACCCAGACCAGCAGATGCGGTCGCGGGGTGGATGGTCATGCCATCGTGCCAGTGCACGGTACGCGGTTCGGCGTGGCGATGGCGCAGCGGCTGGATATCGAGATTGATCTGCCGGGTGCCGGGGCCTTCCCGGTGCGGGCGCTGCGCGAAGGTGCCCGCGAACGGACCGGTATCTCCTTGCGACCAGCGGGGCCGAGGTGCGCAAGATCGACGGCATGGCGCAGGCCGATGCCCCTGCCTTTGATACCGACATGGCGCAGGAAATGCTGTTGCAGGCGGCTAACCCGCTGGCCGCGCGCAAGGCCGACCGTGCGCAGATGATTATGCTAGCAGGCGCGATGCAGCCCTATGTCTGGGCCATCGACGGTCAGACCTGGGACACGCACATTCCCATCACGGCCGTCAGTGGCGAACGGGCCGAGTTGATGTTTCACAACATGTCGATGATGGGCCACATGATGCACCTGCACGGCCATGTGTTTCTGGTGGTCAACATCCAACGGTCGTACGGTCAACGGGGCGCTGCGCGACACCATATACGTGCCGCCAATGGCGATGGTGACAGTGGCGCTGGATGCAGGCGAGGCGGCGCGCTGGATGCTGCACTGCCACCACATGCCGCATCTTTCCGCCGGCATGATGACCGAATTTGCCGTCAGCGCCTGAACCTGTTTTACTGGGGCGTCTGCAAGGCCGCCCCGACACCTTTTTCTGAACATGGATAGCCAAAATGACCAGAGCAACTTTCCCGATCCCCGCTCCGCGCATCCTGCTGGCGCTGACCCTTGGCGTGTTCCTTGGGCTTCCGGTTGCAGCGCAAACCGGCACCGATCTTTCCACGCTCCTGCGCGAAACCCATGTCCATGGGTTGGCCTTCGATCCGGGCAGCCCGGACCGGTTGCTGATTGCCACGCACCATGGACTGCACGCGTTGGACCTTGCGTCGATGACAACGACGCCGGTTGGCGACAGCCGGAATGATTTCATGGGCTTCACGGCGCATCCCGTCTTGCCGGGGCCGCTTTATGCCAGCGGCCACCCACAGGGCGGCGGCAATATGGGCGTCATCATGTCCAAGGATGGCGGACAAAGCTGGACGGCGCTGTCAGACGGTGTGGGCGGGCCAGTCGATTTCCATGTGATGGAGGTCAGCCGCGCCAATCCGGACGTGCTTTACGGCGCCCACGCCGGGATGCTCCAGACCAGTCGCGACGGGGGCCGCACATGGGCGATAGTCGGCCCCGCACCTGCGCGCCTGATCGACATTGCCACCTCGTCGCGCGATGCCGATACCTTGCTTGCAGCCACCGAGACTGGGCTGTTGCGCAGCACCGACCGCGGCGCCACCTGGGTGCAGGCCCATCCGGCGGCGGCCCCGGTCAGTTTTGTAGACATCTCGGCTGAGGGTGACGTTCTGGCATTCGTTCTGGGTGCAGGGCTGGTGCGGGCCGACGAGGTGGCGCTGGACTGGGCGGTTCTGAGCAACGCTTTCGGGGACGGCTACCTGCTGCATCTCGCCCGTGACCCGAACGATCCGATGCGCAGATATGCCGTCACCGGTCAGGCCGAAATGCTCGCCTCGCAGGATGGCGGTGCCACTTGGGAGAAGGTGGCACGTCCATGAACAATGGTCATTCCGCGCAAGCCACGCGGCGCAGGCGGCAAATGCAGAAGGCTGGTGCTGCATGACCTGGTTCCAGATTCCAGCAGTGACCTTTCTGGTATCTGCGGCGATGGTTCTCACCCTGCCTGCTGCTGCAGATGCCGAAGTTCGGGACGGGCGCGACCTCTATGTCGAACATTGCGCGTCCTGCCACGGTGCAGAATTGCAGGGCCAACCGGAATGGCGCAGCCCGGATGAAGTCGGCCTCTACCCTGCCCCGCCGCATGACGAGACCGGCCACACCTGGCACCATGACGATGCGATGCTGACCGACTACATCACGCGTGGCGGGCAGGCGGTGCTGGACGATATGAACGTGTCCTTCACCTCGGGCATGCCGGGCTTTGGATCGGTCCTGACCGGCAGCGAGATTGCGGCCATTCTTGACTACATCAAGTCGACCTGGCCCGACCGCATTCGCGCGACGCAGGCGCAGCGGTCGCTGGATGCGTCGGTCGATTGACGGATGGGCGGGGTGTTCAGACTTTTCTGAACACCCCGAAATGGAACCGCTGGGCAGCACCCCACGGCGTATGGTGATCGTGGTGGATTGACGTCACCAGCCCGTAACCCGGCCCAAGCCGTTGCGACAGAAGGGCAGCGTCATAGCGCGCGACCGGCAGGCCGCTGCATTTTTCCGGACCGTCGGGCGCGAAGGTACCGATGATCGCATGGCCACCGGATTCCAGTGCCTGGTCCATCACTCGCAAGTAAGCTTCCTGATCGGCCGGTTCAGTCAGAAAATGAAACGCGGCCCGGTCATGCCAGACATCGAAGTGCCCGGACGGCTGCCAATCCAGCACGTTCCCCACGACCCAAGTGACAGGAATATCGTCAGGCAGACGCGCTCGGGTCTTTGCAAGTGCCGTTTCCGACAGATCGAGCGCGGTGATCTGGCGGAACCCCTGGTCGAGCAGGCAATCCACCAGCCGTGACGATCCTGCCCCGATATCGGCGATGACCGCGTCGGGTGTGGCACCGGTCGATGCGATCAGGTCCAGTGAAACCTGCGGGCGGTCCTCGAACCAGCTGACCTCGGCCTTGGCCTTGGTCTGATAGACACCTTCCCAATGTTCCGGGATCTCACCCACGTTCATGCCCTTTCACAGATCGACGCGCTCAGCCGCAGCGCATTGGTTCTGACCGAGACGGTCGGCAGGCTCATCGCCGCCGCTGTGATCAATGGTGACAGCAAAAGCCCGGTAACGGAATAAAGCAACCCCGCCGACCTCGACCGCAGGTTTGATGGCGCAGAAGATTTTCGTCGCACCAACCGCTCGGTTAGCAGTCACAACCAACCGCCGGTGAATCCTGCGCGTCGCAGTCCGTTAACCACGTAAGGACAGGCCCGCATCAGCCGCCACAAAAAATCTGATCGGTAATTCTCATACATGAGTATCACGGGACCGAGATTGATCCCGAAGTGATAGGGCGAAGTCCAACCTGAACCGGCGTCTGCTTCGTTCTGAAAGCTAAGATTGAAGCTGCACCGAAAGCAGTATTTGCCGGTCACTTGAGGATATACATCCTGAAAATGCGTGATCGTCGGCAACACGATCTCGGGGGCGAACGGCAGCGACGCCACCACGGCCCACGGCGCCACCGTGCCATCGTCAGGGCCGTAGGGTGCGCCGCGGGCGACATAATCGAAGAAGTTGCGCTCGATGCCATCGATGCGGCGCGTCGTCCAGCCGGGCCCGTCGCTCGCGGTCAAACCCCAGAAGTTTTCTCCGTAGCCCGCAAATTCAAGCGGATTGCGGATCGCGTACTCTCGCTGGACATAGGTCGCGCGACGGCTGTTTTTGAAATAGTCGATGCCCTTGTCTCGGGTGTACGCATCCTGAATTTGGCGGAAGTCGATCCAGATGTGCGAGTACTGGTGGATGAACAGCGGGCCGCCATAGATGAATTCGTAGCCGTAGATTTCCTTCCATTGGTAGGTCGAGACCCATGCCATGTAGCTTTCCGCAGCCAGGGGATGTGTTGGCGAGCCCAAGCCAAGGACGTAGAGAAGCGCGGCCTCGTCATAGCCTTGCCATCGGTAAGGCAGAAATCCGCGTTCGGGAGTCCACCCGTGCGTGATCGTCGCGCCGCCGTTGCATGCCCACTGCCAATCCGCCCGCAGGTAAAGGGCGTCGGCCAGCCTCCGGATCTCGTGCTCGTCTTCACTGTCCTGATAAAAATAGGCCGCTGCGGCGAGCATACCGGCCAGCAGGAATCCGCTATCGACGGTTGACAGTTCGCAATCGCCTGCGCGCCGCCCGGTGGTCATGTCGAGAAAGTGATAGTAGAAGCCCTTGTGACCAGTCATGTCAGAGCCTGTGCCCTGTGGGCTGTTCCAGAAGAACCGCAACGCCGCCAAAGTCCGCTCGATTGCGTTGGCACGCGAGATCCACGCGCGCTCGACACCGACGGGATAGGCCGCGAGCGCGAAACCCACAGCCGCGATGCTCGAGGGGGAGTCCGCCTGCGATTTGTCGGCCACGAGGCCATTCCCGGGATTGGTTTCGTTCAGGAAGTAATCGAAGGCATGACGCTGCAACGCATCCAGTCTCTCCTCCCCGGAATTTTGAGAACTTGCGTGCGGTTGCCGTTTCATGCCGGTCCTCCGTTTGCAATCGCCGACAAAACGCGTGCCTCCCTCTTCACATGCCTACCCATCGGTTGGCTTCTCGACATGCCCGCCGAACTCAAATCGCATTGCGGACGTAAGCCTGTCTGCAAACTCCGCCTCACCGCGCGAGCTGAATCGCGCATAAAGCGCCGTGCTGAGCACGGGAGTCGGCACATTTTCATCTATCGCGGCCTTGATCGTCCACCGGCCTTCTCCGGAATCCGACACACTTCCCCCAAACGCTGCGAGCGTCGGATCCTTGATCAGAGAGGCCGCTGTCAAGTCCAATAGCCACGAGGAGATGACACTGCCGCGCCGCCAAACCTCCGCAATGTCACCAAGATTGAGATCGAACCGGAACGCCTCGGGGTTGCGAAGCGGTGTTGTTTCTGCATCGGCGGTCCGTTCGCCTTTGCCTATATTGGCGTGTTTCAGGATGTTCATGCCTTCGGCGTAGGATGCCATGAGGCCGTATTCGATGCCGTTATGGACCATCTTGACAAAGTGACCGGCACCGCTGGCGCCACAGTGCAAATAGCCATGTTCCGCTGTGCCGCCCAACGTCTCCCGCCCCGGAGTGCGGGGGATGTCGCCTATTCCGGGCGCCAGCGTCTTGAACACGGGATCAAGGCGTTTCACCGCGTCGCTTGGTCCGCCGATCATCAGACAATAGCCGCGCTCCATCCCCATGATGCCGCCGCTGGTGCCGCAATCAAGGTAGGTAACGCCCTTGGTCGCAAGTTCCAAAGCCCGCCGCATGTCGTCGACGTAGTAAGAGTTTCCACCATCGACGAGGATGTCACCGGGGTCGAGTAGTGGCAGAATGTCGGTGACAAGTTGGTCCACCAAGGCAGCCGGAACCATCATCCAGATTGCCCTCGGTTTGTGTAGTTTGTCCACGAAATCTTCTAGCGATGACGCCCCGATAGCGCCTTCCTGTGCCAGCAACCCCACCGTTTCGGCCGACTTGTCGTAAACCACGCATTGGTGATCCCCGACAAGCAGTCGGCGCACCATGTTTGCCCCCATCCGTCCAAGACCGATCATTCCGATTTGCATGTTACTTTCCTTTTTCAGAGCGGATTGTCAGATGTGCGCGTTTCATTCCCGGGTGACGGGGGCGTGCGTAAATTCCGGTTCAGGGACGCCGGACAACATCGACTTCGACGCCAGGACTCCTGCAAGAACCCGGATGGCTTGCTCACCTGGAACCGACTGGTTAACAAACGTTGCGTCGTTGGCCTTCGTTCCACAGACGTATGACCGGCTCGTCCAGGTTGTGATGATAGCCGAGAATGCTGTGTGCAGCGGTGTCGAGGTAGAGATGGCGGGCGTCTGCCGCGGGAAGGCCGAGCCATCGGGCTGCGAGGACGCGCAGAAGGTCGCGATGGGCGAAGACGAGCACGTTGCCGCTGAGCAGACGTATACGGTCAATCACACGCTCCGCGCGCGCGCTGACGGCGCGCAGTGTTTCTCCGTCCGGGCAACCATCCTTGAACAAACGCCAGCCCGGTCGCCCGGCCTGAATTTCCGCGGTGCGCCTGCCTTCGTAGGCACCGTAGTCCCATTCCATCAGATCGGGATCAGGCTGCGCGCGATCGCCGAAACCCGCCAATGCTGCCGTCCGCCGTGCGCGCTGCAATGGGCTGGTCAGAACCTGAAGGAAGCTCTGACCCTGCAATAGCGCGCCCAGGCCTTGCGCATCCCGTTCGCCGCGATGGGTCAGCGGAATATCCGTGCGACCAGTCGCCTGTCCGGTCAGGCTCCAGGCAGTCTCACCATGCCGGACAAGATGGATCTCGGGAAGGCTCCCACCGCTCATGTGATCTCGGGGCTTTGGGGCCCTGCTTCATTCGCTTCCCACTTCCAATTGCGAATCTCAGGCATGTCCTGACCGTGTTGCCGGATGTAGCGCGCGTGCTCAACGAGTTTGTCGTCGATGAATTGGGCGAAATCGGTGGCGCTTGTTGCACCCAATCCGGGCATCCGGTCAACAGCGGCCTTGGCCAGATGGAAGCGGTCGAGATCGTTGAGCACAACCATGTCGAACGGTGTCGTGGTCGTCCCCTCTTCCTTGAACCCGTGAACGTGCAGATTGTGATGGTTGGCGCGATCGTAGGTCAGCTTGTGAATCAGCGCGGGGTAGCCGTGGTAGGCGAAGATGACGGGTTTGTCCCTGGTGAACAGGGCGTCGAAACCCTCGTCGCCAAGGCCGTGCGGATGCTGGCTTTTTGACTGCAACGTCATCAGGTCCACCACGTTGATGACCCGGATTTTCAGCGCCGGGAAATGCTGCCGCAAGATCTCGACAGCAGCCAGCGTTTCCAAGGTTGGCACGTCGCCCGCACAGGCCATCACCAAATCCGGATCGCCGCCTTCGTCATTGCTGGCCCATTCCCAGATGCCCAGCCCGGCGGTGCAGTGCCGGATGGCGGCGTCCATATCGAGCCACTGCGGCGACGGCTGCTTGCCGGCAACGATGACGTTCACGTAGTTTCGGCTGCGAAGGCAATGATCGGTGACGGAGAGCAGGGTATTGGCGTCGGGTGGCAGATAGACGCGGACAACCTCTGCCTTCTTGTTCAACACATGGTCAATGAAGCCCGGATCCTGATGGCTGAAACCGTTGTGATCCTGCCGCCAGACATGTGACGACAGCAGGTAGTTCAGCGACGCAATCGGCCGTCGCCACGGAATGTGGTTGGCCACGTCAAGCCATTTGGCATGCTGGTTGAACATCGAGTCGATAATGTGGATGAAGGCCTCATAGCATGAGAAAAAGCCATGTCTGCCGGTAAGCAGATAGCCTTCGAGCCAGCCTTCGCACTGATGCTCGCTCAGGACTTCCATCACCCGGCCGTCCGGCGCGACATGATCGTCGCCCGGAACGATTTCCGCAGTCGAGCAACGGCTCGTCACCTCGAACACGGCACCCCAGCGATTCGACGCCGTTTCGTCAGGGCTGAACACACGGAATGTCTCAAGGTTCAGTTTCACCACGTCGCGGATCATCTCGCCCTGGATGCGCGTCGCTTCGGCGCTCACACTGCCGGGTTCCCGCATCTTGACCGCGTATTCGCGGAAGTCCGGCAGGATCAGGTCGCGCAACAGCAGGCCGCCGTTGGCGTGCGGATTGGCGCCCATCCGCCGCGCACCGCGCGGGGCCAGTTCAGCAAGTTCCGGCCGTAGCCTGCCGGTCTCGTCAAACAGTTCGCGCGGGCGATAGCTTTGCAGCCACTCCTCCAGTATTTTTACGTGCCCCGGGTGGCTCATGTCGCCCATCGGCACCTGATGCGAGCGATATGTGCCCTCGGTCTGCTTGCCGTCGACCTCCTTCGGGCCCGTCCAGCCCTTTGGTGAGCGCAGGATGATCATCGGCCAGAGCGGCCGCACCTTGAACCCATTCGAACGCGCCTCTGTTTGGATGTCACGAATGCTTGCGATCACCGTATCGAGGGTCGTCGCCATGAGCTGGTGCATCTCCATCGGGTCGTCGCCTTCGACGAAATGCGGCGTGTAGCCGTAGCCGCGGAACAGCGATTCAAGCTCGTCTCGGGGAATACGGGCAAGCACGGTGGGACCCGCAATCTTGTAGCCGTTCAGATGCAGGATCGGCAGGACCGCGCCGTCATGCACCGGATTGAGAAACTTGTTCGAGTGCCAACTGGTGGCAAGCGGCCCCGTTTCCGCCTCGCCATCGCCCACGACGCATGCCACCAGAAGGTCGGGATTGTCGAAGGCCGCTCCGTAGGCATGTGACAGGCAATAGCCGAGTTCACCGCCTTCGTTGATGGAGCCCGGTGTCTCTGCCGCGACGTGACTTGGGATACCGCCGGGAAAGGAAAACTGCTTGAACAGCTTTTTCATGCCCAGTTTGTCCTGCGAGATGTCCGGGTAAAACTCGCTGTAGCTGCCCTCCAGATAGGTGTTGGCGACGAGGGCCGGGCCGCCGTGACCGGGGCCGGTGACATAAAGCATGTTCAGGTCATGCGTGGTGATCATGCGGTTCAGATGGACATAGACGAAGTTCAACCCCGGGGTGGTTCCCCAGTGGCCGAGCAGTCGCGGCTTCACATGCTCAAGACTCAAGGGAATTTCGAGCAAAGGGTTATCGTACAGATAGATCTGACCAACCGAGAGATAGTTGGCTGCGCGCCAATAGGCGTCCATCTTTTCGATGAGGTCCGACGACAGCGGCTTGTTCATGGGGTTGCTCCTCGAATAAGGTGTGCCGGGCTGGTTTGCGTATCAGCGAGCATTCGGAAAACGGCTTTTGCGACGATCACATCTCCGCCTTTGCGAATGACGCGCACTTTGACATAGCCCTGATCGGCGGAAATGAGTGGCTCGCCGGCTGCGTTCCGGTTCTCTTTAAGTTGTCCGCCGGGAAAGCCGAGACCGTCGTAAACGCGCGCGCGGATTTCGGGTGCTTTGCCCGCCGAAGCGTTCATAGTTTCACCCGCTTCAACAGTTGCGCGTTGATCGCCACCACGACCGTGCTTGCCGACATCAGTATCGCGCCAACAGCGGGCGTAAGCAGGATACCCCATGGCGCAAGTACACCGGCGGCAAGCGGAATGGCAAAGATGTTGTAGCCGGCTGCCAGCCAGAGATTCTGCTTCATCTTGCGGTATGTGACCCGGCTCAGTGTAACGATACGGGGAATGTCGCGGGGGTCCGACCGCACCAGCACGATATGCCCGGCCTCGACGGCTACGTCGGCCCCGGCACCGATCGCAATCCCGATATCGGCGGTGGCAAGGGCGGGTGCGTCATTAACCCCGTCTCCGATCATAGCCACCTTCTTGCCCTGCCCTTGCAACTCGCGAATTTTGGACGCCTTGTCGTCGGGCAGCACTTCCGCGAACACGGTGTCGATGCCAAGTTCTTTCGCGACCGCATCGGCCACCGCCTGCGCGTCGCCCGTCAGCATAGCGACTTCGATGCCCCGTTCATGGAGCGCCTCGATGGCTTCGCGGCTCTCTTCGCGAATCGCGTCCGCCACGGCGTAAACGGCCAGAGCCCTGCCGTCCTGAACCAGATAGATTGCCGCCTGGCCATGGCTTGCCGCAGCATCGGATGCTTTCTGAAGCGCTGGCGGAACAGCGACCTTTTCCGCCTTGAGTAGCGCCGGTCCGCCCATATGGTATTCTACGCCGTCGATCGTGGCCGCAACGCCCTTGCCGGTTATCGAGCGGAATCCGTCGGCTGACGGGACCACGATGCCTTTGTCTTCCGCAGTTTTCACGATCCCACGGGCGATCGGATGCTGGGACTCGGCTTCAATACCGGACGCGATGCGAAGGGCCTCGTCCTCCGGCAGGCCCTCCGCGACGGACATGGCAACGATCCGGAATTCGCCCAGCGTCAAAGTTCCGGTCTTATCGAATACCACAGTATCAAGATTGCGGGCCTCCTCGAGCCCGCGGCGATCCCGTACCAGAAGGCCGTTGCGGGCCCCCAGCGTCGTGGATATGGCCACCACCAGCGGCACCGCCAACCCGAGAGCGTGCGGGCAGGCGATCACCAGAACCGTCACCATCCGCACCACGGAAAAGTCCAACGCCGCCCCTGCCAGTTGCCACGCGGCGAAAGTTACGACGGCAGCGATGATCGCTACAACGGTCAGAAGCCGGGCTGCGCGATCGGCCAGATGCTGTGATCTGGATTTGGACATCTGCGCATCGGCCACCAGTCGCATGATGCCGGACAACTTGGTCTTGTCACCCGTTCCGGTGACCTCGATGCGCAGGGACCCCTCGCCGTTGATCGTAGCGGCGATCACTTCGTCGCCTTCCCCTTTTTTCACGGGTCTCGATTCGCCGGTGATCATCGCCTCGTCAATGTCGCTTGTTCCCTTGCGCACCACGCCATCCGCGGGAACGCTCTCACCGGGGCGCACCAGCAGGAGGTCTCCGTTCTGCAAGGCGCTGATGTCGACCTTTTCCTCGCCCGCATCGGTGATCCGCGTTGCGGTGTCCGGCAAAAGCTTTGCCAGCTCCTTCAGGGCGCCTTGGGCCTGGTTGATGGAACGCATCTCGATCCAGTGGCCGAGCAGCATGATCGTGACCAGAGTGGCCAGTTCCCACCACAAAGCACTCGAGTCAATCAACCCAAGCTGAACGACCCATGAGAACACGAAGGCAACCGTGATGGCGAGCGAGATCAGGGTCATCATCCCCGGCAGCCGGTCTCTCAGTTCCTGCCACGCGCCCTGCAAGAAAACCAGACCGCCGTAAAGGAAGACAGCCGTGGAGAGCACAGCCGGCATCCAGTCCGATCCGGGGAACGCCGGGGCTTGGTAGCCAAGCAAGTCCTGAATGTGGGCAGACCAGATCACAACCGGAACAGTGACAGCCAGTGATAGCCAGAAGCGGTCCCGGAACATCGCGGGAGAGTGGCCCTCGTGCTTGTCATGGCTTTCGTGGCCTTCATGGCCGGATGGTTGTTTCGGCTTGTCGGCGTGCTTGTCGGCTGAAGGCTTCGATGCATCCGACACCGTGTCGTCGTGTCGGTCATGCCCTGCATGTGGGTCGTGCGTGGCGG
>Ga0307975_1001154_pt1 | contig 13783 bp, 8 predicted proteins | sample OrgLakmetagen917_FD_201825 | JGI IMG/M metagenome (GOLD analysis project Ga0307975, IMG submission 201825) | Saline water microbial communities from Organic Lake, Antarctica - #917 | ecosystem: Environmental > Aquatic > Non-marine Saline and Alkaline > Saline | place: Antarctica: Organic Lake... | reverse complement strand
GCTTCGCCAGCTTCTTGTTAACTTCGCGAACACTGCACAAACTCTGAGTAAATCTCAAGCACTCGATGTGACACGATGGGACTATCAAACTCTCAGTAACTCGAGTGTACAAGTACTCTGATTAAATGTACTGCACTGAAATTCTCCTCGACTTCTTGTCGTCAGCTTCGCAACTTCGCAACCTCCGGGTAAATTCTCAGACATTTTCAAGACGTCGCATCCTTCTCGCATACTCCCATGAGATCTCAAAGACTAGACACTCAAAGACAACTCCTACGGTTTCATTGCCTTGAAACTCTCGAAGGTGACGACATTGTCCTTGTCCATGGACAAAAAATGTCCACGGATGCACGGACAAAAAACTGATAGAACGACAAACGACGAAAATGTCCACGGAGACACGGAGGAACGGGCACATAAATCGGGTAGAGTCCTCCTACGGGGCTAAAGCCCCTAGAGGAGATAAAATTTGTGGAATGCTTTTATGCAGAATGGTTAGACGCTGATTGTGAAGCTAGCCTTCAATCATAGCCTGACATGGGCCAATCAGAATTTGCATAGCCTGCCTTCAATCATCAAAAGTTGTGCCATCTGGGAAAAAGCCAGGAAAATTTTGGTCGAACACTGGACCCTAAACCACAGGGGTCGTGTTCTTGCCCCAGTCATTGGCCGATACGGAGGTGCTTCCTCTGATCTCAGCCTCATTTTGGACCTTTTCGCTCGGGAAATGGCTCGCAAACACACGGCTTTTTACAACATTGGCTTTTCAGAAGCCAAAGCCTTGTTCAGACGGAAGCTTGCACGCAAATGGGGTCACGCAATTGCTCGGGGACGGGCGACTCTTCTTCTGGATCGCCTGAGGGACTTCGTTGTAATCCCCTCCTCTGCGGGCGAGAACTCTTCTTTTGAGCTGCACTCCCAGAGCATGGAGGAGTGTGCCACTTTGGACCGCTACCATCACTTCCATGGCCACTCAGGCATGTGCGCCTGATTAGCTTCTTAGGTCTAGTTTGCGCTGCTTTGCTTTTCTTCTCTACCTGTTAGTCTTCTAATTCCGGCTTTTCGGGGCCTGTCAAAAAAAGAAAAAGAAGATGATTTGAAGAAGAAAAATAATAAGTTTCATTTCACCCTGTAAACGAGTCGTTGGAGCAAGGATTCCATGGTAATACGAGAGCGAAAAATGTTGTCCATGAGTACCGCAGGCCCCCTGAGTGGGCTGATTAATTTTCACAGAGAAGCATTTTGAACTACTTTTCAGCGCTAGTAACAGCGGTACGGTCTATATACGGCCGTCCAAGATTCCGTATTTTTGACTCGATTTTTGAGGCGCTTTATGGGAGCCGTCACGTGGCGCGCCCCGCCGCCTGTTTTATAAAGTTTTTCTATAGTCTCTCCCTAGGGAAAAGTTTATAGAATAGGTGGCGGAGGTGGCGGTTGGTAGCGTCTGTGTAATTTCTACGTTTCTTTCTGTCCCTTTTGATTTGCCGCCGCCGCTGTGTAAGATGAATTACATGATACATATATATTATATATAATTTATAAAGGCTTTCTTCTTCCTTCGGAAGGGGTGCCGGCCTTGGGGTAATATAGCCCGCTATTTTCTCTATGTGCTTTTGTGCAATCTCTTATTGTGCTTTCATGAAATTCATATAAAAACAGTTCGAGATTCGCGATTATGATATTGAAGAATATATATATATGTGTGTGAGTGTGTGTGGCATGTTAAAAAGGATATATGTGGCATGTTTATTATAAAGCTAGTTATGGTTGCTATTGGTATTAATTCAGCCTTAGTTATGGATTCTTTGGGATTAAATCGCACCGCCTGTCGCCGTCCAGGTATGCGAGATAATAACTATAAATATCGTCCCGCATACCTGGACGGCGACAAAATTAATGCGGGTGATTTTTTTATTGGAAGCGCATCGGCACTTGGTATTGACCGGGAAGCTGAACAAGACGTGATGGTTTCCGACCGTGATGGTTACTATCCTTCAACATGCACATGCTGCCACGTACTTTTGCGACGACTTGTTGTCTTCAAAAATAGAATACTTTCTAGGATGCAATTTGGCGATATCGCACGAGCTTCGAATGTGCCGGGGGGGGAACAGTGGCGAGCTCAATGCGAATGACGACCCAAATAAAACATCGATGATTACGAGGTTGGAGGGCTCTTCCGGCGCTTTCTATTTGTTGGGATGGCCACGTCGCTCGGATGCCTATGACTCGGGCGCCGCGGCAGTTGCTTACTGGTTGGGTAGCACATTCAAGGACGAATGGATGCCCTGAAATGACATGGGGTCGGACTTTAAAGAAGGCTCTAAAGTGCAAAGGAATACCGGTCAACTTCAAGGAATGGCGTGCTATAGCAGAGGATAGGTCGGAGTGGAGATCGCGGACGTACTCGAAACCTATGCCTCCTTCCGAGAATTGACCCTGCAGGGTTCATGAGAGTAAAGATGAACATTGCATTACGCAAAAGGGCACTTAGTCCAGTCAGACTTGTTCTGGAGGATTCATCAATACGTACCTTTTTTTGCTATTTGTTGATGTTTCTTTGCAATCGGGGAGTATAATCTAATCTAATCTATTCTCAAGAAGACGAGTCGAGTCTCAGCAGGACTCGAGGAAACTTCTTTGCCAATATAAAACCCATAGTCTTTGTTGCTGCGGCTGAATTGGTGAAGTTTTTGAGTTGGTCTAAAAAGGGGCTCGATGAGAGATTGAGTTTCTGCTCATTGCGGTTCGTTGATAAAAAATCGCAGGAATCGAACCTGGATAAAAGGGCCAATGTCAAGCGCCTAAGTCACTTCAGCAACAACTCTCCTTCAGTAGTACCAACATTAAGTAATTTAAAGACGTATAAGAAAAATATTTGCTGAGATGAAAAGTGCGCCAAGCGCACCCCCTCCCCCCTCCGTGAAGTGTACTTTTTATTAAACAACTACACGATACACGATGTTGTCACGAGATAGCTAGGGTGGTCCTAGTGTTATCAGTACCGGAAAGTCTCCCACCAAACGCCTACTGCCTTAAGTATTTTTAATGCAACGAGAGCAGAGAGGCTGCGCAAAGACTTCGTGATTATGTTTTTTCTGTTGCACTCTATATAGGGGGCTTGTCCTAAAATCAGGGGCGAACTTCGCCCATTTTGCCCGTTCAAGGTTCTTGCTACCAAATACTGAAGGCAAAATTCAGCAATTTTGTTTTTATTGGTTTCTGGTATTAAATAAGTTTGCATCATTCACATATATCTGTATAAAAATTATATAAAGTTGGCAGTGCAGGCGTAAGGGTTCTATGAGAAGCTTGCATTTGAGCTCTCTCATCTTCGGAAATTTGGTCTTCCATGCAGCCGTGGTGCTGTAGCATTCAAAACTGAAGCGATGTATTTTTCAAGTCCTTGTCAGAGGGGTACGGATGGAAACACGTCTAACTTTAATTCCTGTTGATGATTCTGGCTCAATCAGTTATACCGAAAGTTTCAGATAGCTGGGTTGAATTATCCACTATTCGCTCACATCGGATGCTGATGTCGACTATCCGATCTCCAAAGCCTCGGTAGTCTTTGGCGCTTTGAGTAATGAACTTAAAAAAAACACGGTTTACGCTACTTCAAAGGAGAAGTTTACAAATCAAGTCAACTTTGCTTTTTGGGTGTAAAGCTTACGAGAAGACTTATTCAACGGACTCCGAAGCTTTCATTAGCGCTGTATCTGAAGCATGTGCCATGTCAGCCTTCATCATGCCTTCCATCATCACATTAGTTCAGCCACTCTTTTCAAAGACCAAATGTCTCGGACCTTGATAGCTACTATTATAATCGGATTCTTCGTTGAGCTGGCCACATTGCTCGGATGCCATTGACTCGGGCGCCGCGGCAGTTGCTTACTGGTTTGGTAGCACACTCAAGGCCGAATGGGCGCCCTGGGGTGATATCGGGTCGGACATTGAAGAAAGCTCTAAAGTGCAGGCTTCCAGTCAACTACAAGGAATGGCGTGCTATCACAGAGGGCAGGTCGGAGTGGAGATCGCGGACGTCCCTGAACTATGCCTCCTTCCGAGAACTAACCCTGCATGATTCATTAGAGTAAATATGAACATTGGATTACGCACAAAGGCACTCAGCCCGGTCAGACTTGTTCTGGAGGATTTATCAAAACGCAGCTCCATACCATTTTCTATTGGGGAGTACAATCTAATCTAATCCTATCTTTTTGAGACAGGCCTCGAAGGGCCGGAATTAGAAGACGAACAGGCAGAGATCAAAAGCAAAGCAGCGCAAATCTTTTTGGAAATTGGCGCTTTCTTTCGTTGTGTTTTTACGTCAGATTAGATTCGTATTTACTCCCCCAATGCAAAGAAATAGCGCACTTCTGGAGGTAATTTGTATTTGCACATTTAGAATACGTCTGCGCGTTCCAGATGGCTCTTTCTGGCGTCTTCCTTCCGATCAAGTCGGCGGGGTTGCCTCGGTCGTTGATGACCCGGCATGTTCCTTTGAACATCAGCCACTCCAGTTGCCTGCATTTCAAACTGACATGAGCACGGTAGGTTCAGGCATAGAAGAAACGGTTCTCGCCCCGATCTTACAGAAGCATCTAGAAATGTTTCATTGGGCCACTGCTTGTAGCATGCGCCGTGTGAACCTCCATCATACCTTCCACCACCATACCACTTCCGTGAGTCTCTTCCGTCGCTTGGATATTCTTGGGCTGGCCACGTCGCACGCATGCCCATGAGCCGGGCGCCACGGTAGGTTCTCGACCGATTAGTTGTCCACAGATGACTTGGGGCAGGGCGTTGGAGAACGCGCTCAAAAGCAAGGGCATGTTAAAGGATTTCGATGAGTGGATCGCCGTTGCCAAGGACAGGTCGATGTGAAGACAGCTGACTTACTCCATTCCCAAGCCTCCTCATGGCTGATGGCTGAAGGACACCTCGAGAGAAAATGATTACAATTGCATTACGCAAAAGGACACACAGCCCAGTCAGACTTGTTCTGAAGGTTACATTTTTCTGTTGCTATATGCCGCAGTGGTGTTTATTTGTTTTCTTGGGAAGTTTAAACTAAACTAGACTGCTCTTCCAAGCGAATGCAACTAAACTCTGCCATGGCCACTGCGACTGAGACGACTGCTCTGCAGACCATTCGGTAAACTGCAGAGCATAAACAAAACTTGTTGACCAATGAAAACGCGGGAAAATATAAGGGAGTGGTAAGTAGACCTTGCAGCGGTCCCTGGTACATACGGATACCGGCCTTTTGGAACATCCCTGCAGAACATCGATCGCCAATCTCACCACTCAATAGACAGCCGACGCGACAGCCGACGCGACAGCCGACGCAAGCGTCGATCACACACAGCACATTTTTGCTCTACCTTAACCCTTAACCGATGAGGTTGTTTGCGTTAGGTGCGGAATTGGTCCTACTAGTGTTACAAAATACTCTTCACGTTAAATGCGCGTCCGAAGATGGCAGCTTCAAGGGGCTTGCGCTTGACGCTGATGGCTCGTACAATGCTGTCGCCCTCACTGATGGATTTTTTTCCAACTCGACTTGCAGCCCCGGTGGGTACAGAGACTTTTACATAGACGTTAGCGAGGAAGATGCAGAGAACAACCTTTTCATGGAGGCCATTTACACTCCGCCGGGACTCGGCGGCATAAAAGACGTCCAGCTCTCGCCTATCTCCCTGCATGTGTATTTCAATAAAATCCCTTTCGATCGCCACACCGAATCATCTCAAAGCTTGAGCCCAGATGGTGTTTACTCACTTGTCGTGAATGCAAATGAGATTAAACCTGGCCGATATTTCATCTCGGTTCAATGCGGCGATCTTGACGATGCGAAATTCGCTGTGGTGGCCAAATTTGAAGATTCTCTTCTTGAAAACAGGCATACTCAGCACTACTTGATTTGTCCGGGGGAGACCCTCTACCATCATCTGAATGTGACACAGAATGAGTTTAACCAGTACAGCCACGTGCGTTTTACGCTGTGTATGCCTCTCGACTCTCTTTCAGAACTGACCATGGTCACAAAGATCCAAGATCCGCCGCTTCGCCGGTCCGAACCGATGGTGACTTTAACCGCGAATGATTACAATTCTTCGGATCCTAATGCGCACGCTGCATGCGCACAGTTTGAGGTATGCCATGACTCTTTAGAAATTGGGAAAGTATGGGCCGGCATTTTTGGCTCAGGTCTTTGCGGGGAATACAACTTGACTGCGACATACTTCGGGGGGAGCCACGACAATGAGACTTGTTCCTTGGAAATGGGTGGCGCTGACAGCCATGCCGCCAATGTGAAGTCCCTCAAACTCGAGCATGTCGCACGGGCCTCTTGTGAGCCGTACGAGTGGGTTGATTTTGGCATCAAACTGAACGACCATGACAGAGTGAACAACATCGTATTTGAAGTCCAGGACTTGAGTACAAATGGTATGAACCCGCAGTCTCTCTCAGTACACTTGTTTACGGACGAAATACCGGTGAATCGACTCACGGAAAATCGTGTCGATGCTAGCAGTTCTGCGATGTACGCTGTATTTAAAACATTTCTGAGCTTAAACCAGATGACCGACCAAAATGGAATCCCGGTGCAAAATATATTCTTGAGCGTGAGGTGCGGACCCAACCCGTCAAGATTTAGAGTCATAGGCGAGCACGTCGAGGCGCACTTAGAATCAGCACGTTTCACCCGCGGCGAAATCTGCAGTGAAAACTGGGTATATCATTATATAACACTTCCAGGCAACGTGAATGGCACTACTTCCTTGGATATCAGGATGATAGTGTATGAAGGCTACATTGACTACACCGTTCTGGTTTCGCATCCACCGGTGCGTATTGCGCCTCCGTATGGCGAAGCTTGGAGCGGCCATGCCGCAGATGTGATGATTTGTGAAGCCGAGGCTGGTATGACATACTATATTGGAGTTAAAGCTTCGAATAAACATGGGGCTACTTGTGCGGTCTATGACGTTTCAGCAACGGTGCACAGTAACGACCCGAATTGTACCTCAGTGCGCCAGACAGATCCTGATACAAGCATCGTACCTGTACCTCTTGTTCCTTTCTACCCAACTGAAGGATCGGTCTCAAGTGGTGGCCACGATGTGTACTCATTGGTAGTAGATGAGGCGCATGGCCATGACAATCTCCTCATCGAGGTTGAGCTCACAGTAAGCTCTGCTTCGTCAGATATGCCGAATGCGCTTGAAGTTCTCTTGTTTGAAGGTGAAGTGCCTCATGGTACGTATGAATCACAGCATTATGCGAGCAAATCTATAAGTGGTGTATGGAGCATCGCCGTTTCAGCGCATGATCTGAAGGAGACAATTTATTACATAGTTGTCAAAGGCACTGACGTCCTCCAGGTGCGCTACCGTATCGTAGCACTTCTCATAGAGTCAGCTCTGGTGCTGGGCCACCATCATCACGGCGAGATTTGCGAGAACGAATGGCTGTATTTCACTTACAATGCGGCTGATGACGCAAATAGCAACTTGAGCTCTTCTTCATCAAGCCACCGGCGCTCCCGACGACTGGCTAACATCAAGGAGCGTGAGCGTGCAAACATGTTGAGGAAACGTTCGGCACTCTCGGTTGACGATGACGAAAATGTTGCCGTGCACTTGTCGGTTCATATTTGGCGCTATTCTGGTGCATTCTTTATTCGTGCGGCACACGGCTATGCTCCCATAAAACTAGTGTCACCATTTTCATTCCTCGGCGATGGACAAAATGAAATCGTGATCGATTTGTGCAACGGTGCGTTGATTTTTTGTTTGAAACTGTGTCGTTTTGCTTGTTTTCACATGTTTTTCGTATTTATACAGTTGGAAGCAGTCATGGAGAAGCTCAGGAGACGATTTACATCGGTTTACTCGGTAGTGAGGGATGTCCTACCTTCGAAGTACAGGCACACACATTCACTGGAGGAAATTGTAGTGAAGTAAGGAATTTTGCTGAAGCAGACGCAACACATGCTGCAACTGAGTTAGAACTCGAGCATTTCACGCATGGTTCTTGCACCCCGGATGGGTACACGGACTTTTACCTCAACGTAAGCGATTCGGACGCGGACGACAACATTATTTTTGAAGTTGAGCAACTTGGTGTCGAAACGGACCCGCGTGCCCTGACGATTTACTTATTCCCCCACGATATTCCCTCCGACCGGCAGTCAGAGCGGCGTTCAGAGACCTCAACAGATGGACTGTACTCGGTGGCAATCAGTAGTTTAGATGTTGAACCAGGGATTTACTTTTTAAGTGTGAAGTGCAAAGGTGCTGGCCTAGCCGATAGTGGAGGCGGTGGAGGCGAGAGAATGCGTTTTCGGGTGGCGCCCTTGGCCATTCACCGTGATCTAGCTGTTGGCTACACGCAACACGGCGAGCTATGCCCTGGTGAGTGGGTTCACCATCGCTACGCAGTGAATCGATCTACGCTCTCATCTGTCTACTCCGGCGATGACGATGGCCACCGCCGACTCTTGGACTACGTGCATTATCACGCGAGGTTCCACATCTGGAAGTATTCGGGCGATTTCTATGCATTGCTCTCGGACCATGCTCCGTTTAAGCTGATGGCGCCGTATTCGTATTTGGAGCAAAGTGAGCATGAGTTAGCACTCGACTTTTGCAACATTCGGAGCGATGATGAAATTTGGATCGGTTTACGCGGAGGGGCGACGTGCAGTGTTTACGATATCGATGTTGCAGTGTATACAGGGGATTGCACGTTGACTGGTCACGAGCGTCGTCTATCATTCTCATCGTCTTCAAGTGGTGACGTTGATAACGCATCTTCAAGCGATGATGGCAATGAAGATCTCACGGCGATCGTTTCAGCGTCTAGTGTTCAGGAGCTTACTGCCAATCATCTCTATTTGAGCCAGTGCGACCCATATAGCTGGAGAGATTTTTACCTCAAAGTAATGATGAATGGGACAAGTCATCATTCTGTCGACCCTTCTACGAATAACATCGTTTTTGAAGTTCTTCTGGATGCCTCCTTGTCTAATCCTGAAGCAGTGTCCATCTATCTCCATCTTGATGGAAAATTGCCAGACGACAGAGCTGACTCCGAATTGTTTGCTTTAGAAGCCTTTGACGGAATAGCAAGTCTAGCAGTGCCGACTGCTATGATACGAGAGCATGTGAAAGCCGCTTTCCTCTCAGTGCGCTGTGGACCAAGCGCAGTACGATTTAAAGCTGTAGCCGTAGTCCTACCTGCTGAACTTGAGAACGATAAGCTCTCGTACGGTGAAGTATGCCCTGGAAATTGGCTTCATTTTACGACAATGATGCCCAATGGTATGGCGATGGGTAGTCACATCCGATTTGACGTAACAAAATATGAAGGGGATGTCTCGTTCATCGGCCGAAGTAGTGACCGCCCGCTGGCTTTGAAGTATCCTTACGTCATTGCAGGGAAGCTCGGTGTCGAAGAATCAACTTCGATTTACGTTTGCAATCTGGAACCTGGCGAGAAGGTGTATTTGGGCGCGAAAGGAGGCGGTCACTGTGCATCTTTTTCGGTAACGCCTCACTTCTACGATATTCACGACGATATTGCTAATGACGATGGCGGGTGTTCCGAGGAGACTAATGCGGTGGCAACTGTAAAAAAGCAAGAGGACGAAACGATTGAGTTCTTGGATGGTGTATACCTGTTTGGACATTGCGATCGAGATGGCTGGGCCAAGAAAAGCTTCAAGAAGACTGTGACCACAGAGACTGTACCAACGAATCTGCTGGTTGAAGTGGTTGTGCTTGATGACGACCACTTCCGAGGAGTACTTGATGACCGGGCGATATCAGTGTACCTGTTTTCAGGCACAGTTCCACCTGCTTTGTCGGAACGTGAGGATAGTTTCGTCTCTAAGAGCGACTTCGCGATCTCAAATGCTCACGCCATGACGTCGAATTACATCGCAATGAAGAATCTTATTAGTTCTTTGAGCTCGCACAATTTGACAGAATCTGGCATATCAATTGCGATCAAGTGCTCTGGCTCTCGCGACCGCGTGCGCTTCAAGACTTTACTCCATTCTATCAACGCCGAACTTGGTCTAAACCACCGGTTTCACTCCCGTGTTTGCCCAATGGAATGGCTGTACCATTATATCGACTTGCGTGGAGAGGAACCAAGCACGCATCGCCGGCATCGTCGGCTAGGAGAAGGAACTGAGTCCGTATTCAACGGCACATTGAGCTCTGGAACAAATCTGAGGGTTCAAATACGAATTTTAGAAGGAGCAATCTATCAAATTTCGACCCGGCACGACTTTCCGCCAACTTTTGGTTCGAAAAACCTCGTAAATTTAGAGTTGACAGCAGGTGACGATCCAGAATCTACAATTGCTCAAAGCAGATTGGTCAACATTGAAGTTAACATATGCGGTGCTCCGGGTCACTTGAATTATATTGGTGTCTTTGGAGATGAAAGTGGCTGCGCGGTGTACGATATCATTACGACTTACATGGACGAAAGTGAATCCTGCGACGAAGGCGCTATGCGAATAAGCTACCTCACTTAGCCCTCTGATTTCGACCCCTTGAGGCCGTTGCGTTTTAAAGTAGAATAGGTGCTTTCTGAAGGTCCATTTGAATTCTTTGAGTGGTTAAACAGAATAATGTCAGTCATCAATATAAATAGGACCGAGATAGGATTTGATTGGATTAAATCCCCAGTGTAAAGAAATACAAGGGCTGAAATCGAACTCCCCCAGGGTTGATTTCTGTTTGAACATTCGGTATGTATCTGCGCAATTTTTCGGGCTATTTTTTTGCCCCAGTGGGGCACCGGCTCTATGTTCTTGTCAAATCATACCATAACTATTATTATTCAGGAGAAAAACAGCACACCTCCTGCGCGAGGGCATGCACCGCCGCCAACGGGGTAGTTGGAAGGGGCTGAGAAGGCACTGCGCAGCGCACCCCGCTTGGCCATTGGGTCGCGTTAGCGCCTACTGAAAAGCCAAAGCGTTGGCGGTCTTGTTCCGACGCGCCCGGCGAGATACCCCACCTGGGGGTGAATTTATCATCTAATCCTTCTACTCTTACTACAGGGGGCTTGTCGATCTCGGGGCAGGCCAGCAAGGGCCTGGTGTCAAGTTCAATCGCAAAAGTGGAATAGTTGAGAAACAGCGCGAACGGCTGCTCCGCTCCGTTGGAGAGCACCTATTATTCGTACAGGGACGAAAACCCCGCAGGGGTCCCGCAGGGTTAAAAAAGGAGACGGAAAAACGAAGATTACACTGCAAAAGATGTTGGGGTGCGTGAGTACGAGGGGTACTACAAGAAGTAGCGTAGTAGAGCAACGCACACGACACCGTCTTCTTGATGGTGTATATCTGTTTTCGAGTCGAAATAAACGCACCCAGGCACCACGAGGTGGCTGATGGCGTCGAAGAGTCGAGTGGACCAACAGCCGGCGCCGCTGGGGCACAGCGCCAACCAACCTCCTTCACTTCTGGCCCCCTTCGTAGCTGCTCCACTAGCCTTTTTTCTTGCTCCTCGTGCTCTTCTTTCTCCTCTCGCTCCTCCCATCATGCCCATGCCAAAGTCGGAAGCTGACGTTGAGCTTGAAGTATCCGAACCACCAGTTGTGTCGTTCACACTACTGAACGCTTCAGGCCGTGCCCTTGCGTACGCTTGGACCCAAGGCCTAATCCCAGGCGAGCACGACGCCACTTGTTGCCCGCGGCACCCGTACGTGCTGCCACCGAAATTGCCCCGAAAGTACAAGTCCCTTCGATGGTTGACTAATCCACTGATTACATGAGCTTGCCACGGCGACAGGGGCTGCTGCTGCTGCTGCTGCTGCTGTTGTAACTGATGTAATGACTCCTGCTGTTGTAATGACACCTGCTGTCGTTGCCGCTGCAGTTGTGCATGCAAGTGGTTATACATGGGCATCGCGAGGTCAATCCCAGGCCGCCAACTGCGGTTAGGAGGTCCGTCCAAATGACCTGGTTGCCGCCCAAAGTAGGCTAGCTTCACCTAAAGTTGAAGCAAGACAGAGAGGGAGAGGAAGAAACATAAAGTATTGAGACATTTATACTCCTAAAATTCGTTCACAGTGGCCTAGAAAACGGCAACAAACGGTGATTTTCTGTACGAGACTAGACTAATATATGTCAAAATAGATTCGACAGTCGACCGAAAAAATATCAGCGCACGCACCATGCTCATAAGCATGCTCCTCACGAGTGGCGCATTGTCTAGGTGGCTCATGCAATCGCCAATCGGGCCGTTGTCGCCAACGTACACCACTAGGTGGTCGAACCCACCACTGCGATTGAAGTAAGGCCATTGGTGCATGACTTCGTGCAAACGAGGTTGCAAATTGAAGCGAATGTAGTCCCTCATTTCGCTGACCAGACACAAGGAATGGCACGGTAAAGAGTGAAAAGAGACATCGCAAGAGAATGAACGATCATCAAGATGTTTACCCAAAGCCAGATTTCTAGTAGTGCATTACGTCTGCGAATGTGATCGTTGTTGATGAACTCGCATAGGCATACGCGAAAAAATTTAAACCCAAAACCCCCCTATCTCTCGAGAAAGTGCCAACAAATATGACGAAGATAGGCAACAGGTTTAAAGGTCAAAGCTTACTTCGCCTCACCGGTTGTTGCTTTTGCGGCTCCAGTGCCCAAACAAGGCATGGTCAAACACAAAATAGTCGGCCTTGAAGAAGGAGCCAAACGAAGGAGGAGCCAAACAAATGAGCACCAAAAGATGTAGAGACCAAGCTTGAAGTGTGCTAGCACTAACTAGCTAGTGAGGTCTGAAGGTAATGCGAATAAAAGCTACATGACAGTAAGCCTTCGAATGAGCAGCACCTCTTCGGGGTTCGAAGTCCAAGCTTCCTTGGGCAGCAGTGGCCAAAAATTCATTTCCAGCCCCCAGTATTCGCGCTTGGCTCCCATAGCCTTTGATTTGTCCTTGTACCTACAATAGTCACGCAAAAGTGTTTCTGGCATGAAAGTAGGATGGCCCGCTAATGGCTAGCTTCTAAGTAGATAGCTGTCGTGTAAATCATAAAGATTAGCGACTCGGCCTCTATCACCGATAAAACTTCGGGGGGTCAGCTACAGCGCTTGCTACTCGAGTCTCGAGAGATTCGAGGCTTCGACCTTCAGCTGTAGCACGTTCCGCAGCTGCAACAAAAACGTCAGTGCTCGGGTGGTAACTGAATGCAGCAGCACCACTGGGATCTGCTCCTGTAGACACCGCTCCAACGAGCAGTGCCATCGCCCACAGAATGGCTATCCATCGGGCCATAGTCTTGCAATTGACTGGCGGAATTCGTCAGAATGGGATACTTGGGAGCCCCTGCTCTCAGCTCGTTACTGGAGCATTGTTGAAAGATTCATCTCACAGTAAGGAGATAACCTACAACCACGATACTTTTGCTACAACTTCTTACTGTAATTCTTTATAATAAGATAATAAGTAATTCAGTAGGTCTAGCTTGCTAGCTAGTTAGGTCAAGATGATAGCAAGGGTATCTACATTGATGATAGCAATACCAACGTATTTTCTGATAAGCAAGATCATTTGGAGCTGGAATAATGCGTGCGGCAGAAAAATTCTCCGTTCTCCAAATGATCAGACGGGAAGGGAAGACGTCATCAAGACTCGAAAATTGAGGAATATGTAGTCTCGAAAGTGCTTGAAACCAGAGGTGCATCAGAGTCGATGGTCATAAGGTAGAACACAAAAAAATTAAGAATCCGACGACGAAATTGTTGTTG
>Ga0307975_1001115_pt1 | contig 14003 bp, 14 predicted proteins | sample OrgLakmetagen917_FD_201825 | JGI IMG/M metagenome (GOLD analysis project Ga0307975, IMG submission 201825) | Saline water microbial communities from Organic Lake, Antarctica - #917 | ecosystem: Environmental > Aquatic > Non-marine Saline and Alkaline > Saline | place: Antarctica: Organic Lake... | reverse complement strand
GGGCGGTTCATCCCCACGGGCGTGGGGAACACTCGAACTTGTCTGTCAGCCAGTCGCGCCATACCGGTTCATCCCCACGGGCGTGGGGAACACCGTTTCCGGGTCGTTTATGATCTGCTCAATGGCGGTTCATCCCCACGGGCGTGGGGAACACGTGAATATTCCGATCAAACCATATCCATTGATCGGTTCATCCCCACGGGCGTGGGGAACACCGGGCACGATCTGCACCTTAGGCCCGGGGCACCGGTTCATCCCCACGGGCGTGGGGAACACCCCGGCCTTATCCGCTTATATGAGCGTTTCGGCGGTTCATCCCCACGGGCGTGGGGAACACGTGTAATTGAGTTTGCTGATATCCCGACTAATCGGTTCATCCCCACGGGCGTGGGGAACACAATAAGCTGGCGTTTGATCTTTCGCGGGATACCGGTTCATCCCCACGGGCGTGGGGAACACGTTCGACATTGACTATTGAAAATACCGGGCCGCGGTTCATCCCCACGGGCGTGGGGAACACTAAGATCCTCGCAATCTGCTCGATGTGCATGTCGGTTCATCCCCACGGGCGTGGGGAACACTAAGGCGGCGTAAAGTCGAAGTTAAAGTACACCGGTTCATCCCCACGGGCGTGGGGAACACAGGACTCCTGCACTCAAGGCCAGCGGCAGAAACGGTTCATCCCCACGGGCGTGGGGAACACGTTGCGCTCTTTGCCCAGCCCTTTAGGTATCCCGGTTCATCCCCACGGGCGTGGGGAACACGGCCGCCAGGTATTCGACGGCTTTTTTCCTAACGGTTCATCCCCACGGGCGTGGGGAACACGGGTTGTTGTGGGGGCGCCTGCTGGGGTTGCGCGGTTCATCCCCACGGGCGTGGGGAACACTTCGCCGCTATCGAACTCGCCGGCGTGCATCACGGTTCATCCCCACGGGCGTGGGGAACACGCACCTCTTTTTTGGTCAGATAATCCATCCGCGCGGTTCATCCCCACGGGCGTGGGGAACACCGCCAAGCAATGTAATCAACAGTATCGTCAGCCGGTTCATCCCCACGGGCGTGGGGAACACCAAAAAGTTAATGCGTGAAAGTTTGGGCTATACGGTTCATCCCCACGGGCGTGGGGAACACTCAAGCCGATGCCAATACCGAAGAGAACTACGCGGTTCATCCCCACGGGCGTGGGGAACACGCAGTTCTGGAGAAAGCCTGTCCATGCCCATACGGTTCATCCCCACGGGCGTGGGGAACACTTTCAACGTCAGCGACACTCTGGCCCGAAGCCCGGTTCATCCCCACGGGCGTGGGGAACACGACTTCCCATCTATGGTTGTTACAGCGATCCACGGTTCATCCCCACGGGCGTGGGGAACACACCTATTTCTATTTTATTATGGGTATTATGGCCGGTTCATCCCCACGGGCGTGGGGAACACGTAGCCGCTGCCCGCTTGCGTGGGTCTGTGTATCGGTTCATCCCCACGGGCGTGGGGAACACCTGTTTACGGCATCCGGGCGCTCACTAAAGTTCGGTTCATCCCCACGGGCGTGGGGAACACCGGCGCGAAAGTACCTGATAATCGCGGCATTACGGTTCATCCCCACGGGCGTGGGGAACACCGGCGCGAAAGTACCTGATAATCGCGGCATTACGGTTCATCCCCACGGGCGTGGGGAACACAATGTGTCCCGATAAATCGGCAATTCTTTCGCCGGTTCATCCCCACGGGCGTGGGGAACACTCTTAGCGTACTCAACTGTTATATATGAAGAAAATTATCCTCGTAAATTGTACCAAATTTTTAAGGAGCGACCGCTAGTTTAGGACGGCTTGACTGCAGCAGTTTCTGCAAGAAACGAAACCAAACGAAGGCCGTCATAATCCACTGGAATTCTCCGGTTCGTTCCTAGCGTCTGAAATTCAAAACCAGATTCAGTGTTCGTTGGCCAGGCCATCACAACGTTGCCCTCACCCATAAGCTGCTTGGTTTGATCCCAGATCATCTCTCTAACGCGCTTTGAGACACTCCCTACATAAACACCCGCCCTCACCTCTAAAAGCCACACTGCGAGACGCCCTCGCAGTCGCGGTGGTACGTTTTCAGTCACGATCATGAGCATGGCCATTATTTAGTCCTATGACCTGAGTCGCCGATACTTTCAGGTTCTGGTATCGCTGGCGGCTGTGCATCTTCTGGAGGAAGGGGACGCTCAATTTCGCCAGCAGCCAAGATTTCTTCAATAAGCGGGATAAGTCGTCCTAGGGTTTTCTGTTGACGGAACTGATCGCGGCAAGCGATCCTAACGGCACGATCTGGAGAAGACGGTTCACTGGCTGCAACCTTGAACGCAACAGGAACGACTGTTTCGAATTTGAGAATATCAGCAATGTCGTAAACGAACGACAGTGGCTTGCCGGTGTGCAAGAACCCGACAGCAGGCGCATAACCAGCTGCGAGGATCGCGGCTTCTGTAATACCGTACAAGCATGATGTTGCTGCACTGATGCACTGGTTGGCGACATCGCCTTTCATCCAATCCTTCGGGTCGTATTTTCGTCCGTTCCATTTAACGCCATGCTGTCTGGCAAAGAGCTTATATGTTTCACGGACTCTGGCACCCTCTATGCCGCGAAGCTGATCTACGCTTCGTCTTTGTGGCGCTGGTTCACCAAATCGGAGCTCAAACATTTTGCGAACAACCTTCAGGCGGAGTTCTTCATCCAAGGCGAGTTTGGCCTGATAGAGCAATCTGTCCGATCTCGCGCCGCCTGGTTGTCCAGCGGAATAAAGTCGAACACCGGCTTCACCGACCCATACCACCAGCGTGCCGACTTCAGAAGCCAGTTTGATTGCCGCATGCGAAATTCGCGTACCGGGCTCCAACATCAGGCACGCTACCGAACCGATTGGGATATGGGTTCGAACACCGTTTGCATCTATCAAAACAAATGCGCCGTCCTTGACGTCAATCTGTCCGTAGCGCAAAAAGATCAAACTGATTCGACTTTTGATGGGGATAGGCTTGAGCGGAACGTACACATCTACCATCGGTTTGCCTCCCTTGCGTTAAGAGTCATCGCTTGACGAGCATAAGCCCGCATCCAAAGGCTTTTGCTCTACCCATACCGGCGTAGAGGCACTGACTGACAAAAAGTGTTGGATCGGAAACCTGTAGCTCACCAGCTACGTCGACTGAACGATACTCCGCAGACGCTCCTTTTTCTGGCAGAACGTGTTTCTCATAACGGCTGACTGAAAAACTGTCCTGAACGTTGATGAGCTCAAAACCCAGGCGTTGCCCTGCTTTTTCGAACCACCGTTGTACGGCAATGTCTGCATTAATCGACAGCGCTGTATCCAGCACCTCACGAATTCCTGCCGTTCTGTCGTGTTGCAGCCCTTCCTGAGCTGTATCGTTGACCTGCTCTGATAAGCAACAACGCAACTGGTCTGGATTTGCTGACAACACAGCGCGCTTATAGTCTGCTCGTGTTCGAAGCACTGTTTCCTCGGTCAAGTTCAGCCCGTCACAGAGTCTCCGCAAAAACTGGTACTGCGAGTCCATGATAAGGTCATGCCGCTTGCCAGCTCGTGTCACCGTGGGGTTCGCCCGTATGCGAAAGTTCAGAATGTCCCCGCTCGCGAGGTGCGGCGCATAGGCTTTGGTTTCTGTCTGAAACAAGACATTTGAAGCTGGCGGTCTTCGAGAAACGACATAGAAAACAGGAAGGCCTTTTACAGGCGTTTTTTCTGCCATCTGCTCGTCTGCAAGCTCCTCACGGAAAAGAAAATCACGCTTCTGCTCACCTTGAAACAGATCCCATAGCAATTTGTGGACGCTGTAGGCGTGAACAGCGATCACAGGCGCGATCGAAGTGGCGTTCAGCGCTGGATTGGGCGTTACTTTCGAGAAGTACATCAGCGCGGTCCTCTTTCTGAATAGGTGAACTCGAGTCTTGGCCTGAACTGCCATTGCCGTCTCGAAAGCGGCTGATCCCGGCGTGTCAAAGTTTGCACCTGTTTATGGTCAAGCTGGGCATCCATGTCTTCAATACTGCCCTCCCAGAAATAGATCGGCTGTTTTCTTGCAGCTGTTTTCGCTGGCAGGACATCCACACAGGTGAACTTATCGAACGCTTCGCGAAAGGTATCTGCCTTGACCACGCGTGGCTCCAAAGGCGCAGCCAGCGGACACGATTTTCGGCCAAGGTAGAGATGATAGTGCGGTCGGAGCAAAGCATCTCGCAGCGCCTCTAGCGTCCAGGCAGCATTATCAGTCAGCGTGACGGCTACCCAGTGGAGGCTATCCAGACGATATTCGCGGGTTGAGATAATTGTTCCAAGTCTGTCCTTTCCCAGTACAACTTCATCCCGTCGCGTTCGATAGGTAAACTTGCCCACCGAGTCAGCCGCCTGCGCAGTGTGGTAATCCTGCATGAAATCACCAGATCTGAACTGCTTCACCGCCAGCTTGCAGGCAGCCACAAGCGCGCGCTGCTGCTCTTCCTCCTCTCTACGCAAGCCTAAGGCTGCGGCCAGAAGTCCTGTAATGGCAGATTTCGTCGGGTGACTTTCACTATGACGCGCTTCGCCAATGGCCACCCCGCCCCAGCTCGCCATCGGCGCATAGAGCCTGAAAATGAGATAGTTCATAACACCTCTGTATTCGTCATTCGTCGGCGGCAAAATTCATGAGCTGCTGGAAGGAGCCTTCGCCGGTGAGCACATTGATCTCGTAGCGATCTGGCGCAGTACCGGTATCGAAGACCGTATCAAACCTGGTCCGATGTTCTGTAATGGCGCGAACGGCAGCTTCGCCAAAATCTTTTTCTTCACGCTTGTCTATCGCCTTGAGAAAGGCTCCAGAAAGTGATCGCGGTTGCTCCTCACCTTTTTCGACCAGCACGTAGCTTGCGTAGGCGCGCGAAGCAAAACTGTTTTGCTTTCCGGTCGGGGGTATTTTTGCTGCTGCTTCGGTCAACGCCCGAATTGTTTTTTCAGCGAGCGCTTGATCACCTCCGAGATTTTCGACCAGCAGGTCCTTGTTGATGCAGATGTAGGAATAGAACAATGCAGCCGAAAAGCCTGTCTCCCCAATGTGTGCAGCGCCCGCGTCCGCACTGTCCTGATTGAGATCGTCAACGGCCGTAAAGTAGTCATCTTCGATCACGACAGGATGCACGCTGATTGCATGAGCCACCTGACACGCTGCTTCCACATTGTGTTGTTTATGTGCTGCCAGCATGCGACCAAACAGGGCGATATCTGCAGCTTCGCTGGCCGCGCGCAAGAGGTTCAACTCAGCGCCTTCTGGGGCTCTTTTTTCTGCAATGAGTGAAGCAACGAGTTGGTTAATAGAGTTGCGCTCTTCAGGGCTCACGTGCACGAGCTGCTCAATTTCGAGATCGGCGTTTTTATCACCACCCTCTTTTTTTTTCAGTGCGCCAAACTGACCGGCGATTGTCTTTCCCCACTCACGTGCGTCTTTTTCCTTTACACCGCCTTCCACCAACGCTTTGTAGGCTTCAATACCGAGTCGTTTGGTTCTGGTTCCAAGATGATCCGCCAGGGCGGACTGAAAAAGGTCAGAAGTTCGCCATGCGCGTTTAAGGCTTTGTGAGGAAATACGGAGACGATCTGTTCCGCCCACTCGCGCCGATTTGGGCCTGCCCAAGTTATCCCGATTGAGGTTTGAAGGTGGAAAAGAAGTCAGCATGTGAATCTGTATGAACTGGCTCATGAAACATAGTCCTATATATTTTTTGAATTAGTCAGATTTAGGTCTGTTGAGGTAGTAATCAGAAGCCCACTGGACAGCAAGCCGATCCAGCGGTTTGGCGCTGACATCGAAGTGCTGGTACTCGTCAAGCCAGTGCAGAATACTGTCGGCCAGGGAGCTCACATTGGCCGTACCGCGGAGCAACTTGATCGCATTCATCAAATTTCGGTAGAAGTCCTCCGGGCTCGCGCTCTTCTGCAAACTCTGAAAACGAAGAGTGCTTAAGGGGGAGCGCTCGCCAGCCTTGGCGGGTCTGGCGAGCTGAGCTGCGAACGAATGACTTGCATCATTCTGGCTGACGTGGGAAAGCAAGCCTGCAAGCATTCCGCTGGCCAGAAGCGTATCGGGCTGGCGCCACTTAGGGCTGGCTGCTGTGAGCCGCTCGAGAAACTGGAAGAAGGCCTCGCTCAGCAGCACGCCTTCCGGACCACCCGCTCTTCGCAGATGTGCGCGAGCGGCGCGAAATTGCTGTTGACCGGTCAGCTGTTTATGCCACGTCAGCAACGCACGCTGATCGTCTTCCGTCAGAAATCTCAATTTTTTATCTGCCATCGCTACTCTCCTCTGCGCCTGCATCATTCGTCATAGCTGCTTGCACGACAAAACGCTCTCGCAACGCCTTCATAGCTTTCGAACCGAGGAATAACTTTTGCAATGCTTGCCGTGCGTCTATCACTCTTTTCATGTCGAGATCTTCGGGAGGCCCACTCAATGCCCATCTGTCGAAAGTCGCCATTACGTAACTTGCTAGCGCTCCATGCCACCTTTTTGCTTGGTCGGATGTCCATATTTCCTCTTCCTCAACATTCTCCATGAGCGACTGGACCACCTCGTAAAATATCGGCTCTGTGCTTGGCCAGAAGTCCTTATCAATAAAAGTAAAATCTGCCGATTTGTCGCCCCCTGTCCCCAGCCAGGCCTGCTTGAGATATTTTCTAAGGAGCGATACAGCATCTGAAGCAGGTTTGAGCATGTCTCTGCTGATGAATGTCGAAATCTTTTTCCAATGTTGTGGACTTAATGCAAACAACGGCATGGTGGAGTCGTACCAGCATCGCGCTTTCATGTTGTCGAGGTCGTAGCCGAAACACCACAGCCGTGCGTGTCCTTGTTCCCCAGGCAGAAATCTCTGCCGCTGGACGTGTGCAGTCACTATTTCCGCCGCTTTATCCCCATTATCACCATCGGCAAAAACCAGCCCTAGCCAATGACGGTAGCTAAATCCGCCCGGTTGTCCCTTAAGCGACAACGGCAGCTCTTTTTGCTTGGGGTCATGACGATATGGCGTAAGCGGATGCAGCCACGGGCCATCGTAGTTGACGCCGTAGTTCTGCATGCGAAACGTGCGGAACACTTCATCCACCTCGGCGCGACAGATACTGCAAATGCCAGAGACCTCATTTTTTTCCAGACGAATCCGCCGAGGCATTCCCCAGTACGCTTGCAGCCGATACACATCGTTTGGAGTGGTGATACCACCCGTTTTATCAGATCGCCTGGTCTCCGCAAGCCAGGGGAACACGTTCGGGTCGAGCGCCTGTGCAGGCGTATCAAGCTCCTCTGAATTGAGTACGTTCAACCAGAGCTTCTGCCAGAGCGACGACTCAGGGCTCCTCGGCTGAATCAGCGTTGTTAGTGGCCCACCACCTCGCAAACCGACCCTGTGCCCTACACCACCCGCTGGCGCATTTGTCTGCAGCGTGAACAGGGCCGTTGCTGCACAAGCGCTACACAGCTGCATCGAGTCGTCACGTTTGATAAAGAGATCGAGGTTGTCTTTGACGGTCTTGGCACCAGGAGAATCGATCAACAGCGCGCTGATAGGCTTCGTTTCGCCTGCAGGCAAGTTAAAGTCCTGAAGAAAAGCGGGTCCAGAGGCGCTGAGCTCAAACGCTTCCCGGAACGGCTGAAATGCTTTGGTCAACTCGTCGGGCGACGGCGGCGTTTGATACCTGGCTCGCCAACCGCTATGGTCCTCTGGCGCAAACGTCGTTTGAAGAAGTCCGATCAACAATTGGTAAAGCGCACCTTGGAAATCGGCTCTTGGTGCATTGATCTCCAGGATTGGATTGTCAAGTTCGCCTATGGCAGCGGGACTCACTATCTCTTCAGCGCCGTTTTGCCTAAAAACTGGAATCCAGTCAGACGTCAACAAATTCATAGCCACCTCTTCGAGATTTGCAGCGGGGCGTCTGCCCCTATGGTAAATAACCTACGCCTATAGAACATATATAATAAGTATTGTAGTAGTCATAAGGCGCCCATAAAATTTTCAGCCAAGGCTCGCTCTCAAGTCGAAATAGTCTTTCGCCGATACTTCTGAAACATCACCAGCGTAAGAGTTTAATAATTCGCGCCCAAGCTCTCGACAGCTGGTCAAGATTCTGGTGTCAACTTTCCCGCTATATTTCCGACTCAAGGTTGGGATGAACCGTATCGAAGCAGTTATTTTTAGCTGGTGCTCGACCGTTCCCCACTTTCGTGGGGATTTACCAGAAGCCCGAAGTCGGGGCTGTAATGAGCACTAAGATTTTCGGTCAGAGGTAGCACTTCCACCCATTCCAGTGCCTTCTCCTGCAATCTTGCCTGCAGTGCAAGGGCGCGATCGCTTTCTGAAAATGCAGTAAGTATCTGCCGCCAATGACTTGCTCGTACGTTGATCTGGCTTAAAGACCAAGCACTCGCGCCTGTGGCATACGGCAGCAAACCTTTAGACCTGACTTTTGCGATGGCTACAGTCACGGTCTCATCGCTCAAGCGAGTTGAAACGTCGACCTCACTACTCCAGCCAGACAGGGCGCTCTCGGAGGTGTACCCTTTTTTTAGCTTAAGACTATTCAGTCTGGCAAAAGCGGTATGACTGCTTGCCTGCCCTTCTGCTTCTCGAGAGCGACTGAGAAGTGCTTCAGGAATCTCTTCCTGCTCTGCTTCTCCGTAAACGCTTTCAATGAGTCGTCTGGCATCTTCGGGCATTAGAAATTCAGCCTGACTAAAGAGCACGCGCGCGGTCAGCCAAAGCTGGCCGACATGCGGGTAGACAAACGAACTGCCGGGCAAAAGATCTTTGATCCATGTTTCCTCTGGCACCGCTACAGGTTCAGGTGAGAGCACATGCAGGATCGGCGCGGGCCGCTCACCACGATTGGACTCAGGTTCTTGAAAGGGGTTTCCTTGCAAGTCGCGAACGTGACGATGCAGACGCCCCGCTCTCTGAATCAACAGATCGACTGGCGCGAGATCAGTGATCAGCACATCAAAATCCAGGTCGAGACTCTGCTCTACCACCTGAGTCGCAATTAGAATTCGTCCGCTCCGCTCATCGGCACCAGAAGTTTTCCCGAACAGATCGAGTGTCATTTGCTCGATGACCAATCGATCGCTCATGGCAAACCGGCTATGAAACAAAAGAATGTGTGAGCGCGGCACCCCCATCGTTTGCAAGAGACGATAACTCGATATTGCGTCGCCTACGGTATTGCGTATCCAACAGGCACACTGACCCGCCTTTCTAGCTCCAAGGATGAGCTCCATTGCTGCAGCCTCATCAGCAAGGCGCTGCACTTTGACTTCGCGCCACACCGATGGCCTCGTTTGTAGCGGCTGCTCTGTAACGCATTCTCTGGAGGCAGCGGTAATCAGCGGGTACTCTTTGCTTTCAAGCAGTTTGCAGGACAAGTCTGCTGCAAGTAGAAAGGCGTCACTGAGTTTCTGTCGAACCGCCTGAGGCAAGGTCGCGGTCATCAGTATGACGCTCCCTCCCGCGCTCGCGTGTAGACTGATGAGCTGCTGCAAAAGCTCGTTCATATAAGCGTCGTAGGCGTGCACCTCATCAACGATGAGGATCTTGTTTCTAAGACCGAAGTACCGCAAAGACTGGTGACGAACGGGAAGCACAGCGAGCAAGGCCTGATCCAGCGTTCCAATGCCGACGTCTGCAAGAAGTGCCTTTTTCTTGCTGTCTGCTATCCACGCATTGCAGAACGCACTGGCGCTCCGCTCGTCAAACCCATAATTCTTGTCCTGCTCCTGTGTTGAAAGCGATACCGATTCCTGAAATGCTGTGGAATGCTGTCGCTTGCCATGGGCCAGCACCAAAGATGGTGAATCGTCCTCTGAAAAAAACGACCGATACACTTCTGCCATGCGGGCATACATCGCGTTCGCAGTGGCCATGGTAGGTAGCGCCACATAGAGGCCCTGGCCAAGCCCTGCGCTCATGAGCCGATGCGTCAGAACAATTGCAGCCTCGGTTTTTCCTGAGCCAGTGACATCTTCAAGAATGAACAAGTGAGGCCCTGTGGCGATCTCAACTTCGCTTGCATGTTGCTGAAGTGGTGTCGGCTGGGTGATAAATGGAAATGTCGCTTGAATGCTTTGGAAGTCGGTCACTTGGCGGGTTGTGGCAAGACCCGCTTTGTGAACCGCCTCGGTCGCCAGATGACATGTCGATGTCCAGTATCGCTCAAGGGGCACAACTTCATTCTGATACTGAAACACCGACTGGTCAGAACCAATCCAGTCGGCCAGCACCGCCCAGCCTGCGACGAGCCAGGACGCTCGGTGCATTTTCTTCACCGAAGCCTGCTGCGCAAAATCCTCAATGACATCGCTCTCCACAAGCAGCAAACTTGAAACCACCTCAATAAAATCCAGTACAGCTGTAATGTCATCGCTATGAAAAAAGTAGTCTGGACTATCCTGACTTTGAACAGGCGGTTGGCCATGATGGCCGGTAACTGACTGCAAGAGCTGGTCGAGAGTCTCCAGACAATCATGCAACGCAGGATGGTCTGGGCTGAGTGGACCAAAGCCGTTCTCGTGATATTTCGGTAGCAGCGCTTCGCTCCAAATCAGATAACCTAAGCTGTCATGGCGAAGCGAATACGACTTCCGTTTATCTGATGAAACGAGTGCGTCGGACATGTCTGGGGCAAGATTCTGGAAGACCCTCGCAAATTTCCCGATGTCGTGTAATGAGAGCGCCCATACAAGAAGTGACTTGACGTTTTTTGGCTTCATCGACAACTGGGCAGCGAGCTGATTCAGAAGACGATGATCCACTTCGAGGATCTGACGTCCAACTGCTGCCACGTCGAGAGAATGGTACACAAGCAGATGATATGGGGTGCCACTTATGTCTACCGGATGTGCTTTTCCCCAATAACGGTAGTAACGATCCAACAAATCCATAGTAGATCCTCCAGGCTCCTACTGCGTCAAAGTCAGCAGAGAACAAGTAGACACTAAATGTTTTTGTTATCACATGTCTACATATTCATATACATGTACATGAATATGAAAGCTGGTCAATCATATCGCTTAGTCCGCAGCCGAGCAAAATGCGCAGACTGACGGGCTGACGGGCTTGAACAATTGGCGCGGTTTTCTGCCTGTCGCCGAATCACTTTTTGGGCAGAACGGGCCCAATGGATTCACAACGGGTTTATTTACTGCCCCAAATTTTTGCAACCGCGCGGTTACTCCCCAGCCACCCAACCACTTCGCATACAAGCCCGATCATAAAAAATACGAAAAAAGGAATAAGCCCACCCATTTGTGATGAAATGATTGCTAATACCGCTGAAACAGCTGATAGGGCTAAAAACAATACGCCCATGGCAATGAGTATCTTTCGGTGTGATTTTTCGTAATGATACTCCCCGTCATCAGATTCAAATATGCGAAGTATTGGTTGGAATATTCTTTTCACTATTTTTTCCATAAAGCAATGCTCATAAAGTGTTCCGTCAGGATTGCACACCGCTGTGCAGCGTAGGCAAAGATGTCCGCCACATTCAGAATCAAAAAGACTGGCGCATTACGTCTTCTATTGTCGCAGTAGACAACACCACAGGATTGGCTTTCATGGAAGAAGAGCCGACCGCTGCCTGCGAAGCTGACATAATGTGTGCCTCCGTCACTCCGATCGACGCCAGCCCGGGTAATCCACTCTGAGCAATCCATTGCCGAAAATGGTGCAGTGCTTGGCCTCTGGAGGTCGCAAATGCTTCAGCAATCCAGTCAATCACCCGATCAACACGAGCGATCTGGTCGGCTTCAACCACGTTATCGCGGTTAGCGGCGATGCCGGCTGGTAACAATGCGCCGCATATCGCGCCGTGCGGCGCAGCGCATAATCCACCCAGCGGGCCAGCAATGCCGTGAACAACGCCCAGTCCCGAGTTCGCAAGAGCAAGACCGCCAAAGAGGCTAACCTGGGCCAGCGAGTCGCGCGCCTCTTCGGATTCCCTGTCCATAAGTTGCTTTAATGCCCGAAGCCCCTTAGGAATAGCCTGCACACACAACATGTCCGTAAACGGGTTTGAACGCGACGATAAATAGGGCTCAATTACCTGAGTAACAGCGTCTAGCCCCGAGTATAAGCTGACCTGCCGGGGGCAGTTATCGGTTAACGCAGGGTCTATCAAAGCAAGGTCCGGGAGTAGCTGGTTGTCCCTGAGACTCACCTTGCGCTGGGCTTCCGGAATATTAATAACGGCGTTTCGAGTGACTTCTGCACCGGTGCCCGAGGTGGTGGGAACCAGAATCAACGGCAGGCGTTTGGCTGACAGTGGCAACTCACTTCCGACGACCTCCAGATGGCTGATCAAATCTGTGTGAGCGGGCAGCATAGCGGCCAGTACTTTAGCGGAATCCATGACAGAGCCACCGCCGATTCCGAGCACCAGATTTATACCCCGCAATTTGCCTTGATCAATAGCCGCCACCAGCGTTTTCAAGTCGGGCTCTTTTTCGATGGACAGCGCTTGCACAATATCGATGCTCTGCAATGACTCGAAGACAGCAGAAAGCCTGCCTGGATTTTTACCATGCACCACCAACGCTCGCGTACCCAGTTTTGCCGCCCGATCGTTCAGTTGGGCGATGTGCCACCGCCCGAACAGTATCTCTGTCGGGGTTACCAGGTTAAAAGCGCTTATCATAGAAGGTATTGTCCTGAGTAGAAGAGGGCTTCCCCTCGCGTTAGAACCTGAAGGAACGCACAGCAGAAAGACTAAAAATCGCACCCTGTAAGGCCGGGGCCATTCGACGCTCTAAAGGCCTCATCGTGTCTCCATTCTGAGGCTTGACGTTGGAGCGAAGGTAACGCTGCGCCCATCTGATAATCTCTCATCCTGCACAAACCAGGCGTTGCAGATAACCCGCTTAGTTGACGGGTTACGTGGTGCGAGGCGCGAACATGATGATGGCCATGCCCAAAAGTGCCACCGCAGACCCCACTATGTCCCACGTTGTTGGTCGAATTCCGTTGACGGCCCACAACCACACAATCGCCATAAAAATATAAACACCACCATAGGCTGCGTACACCCTACCCGCCGCCGCCGGGTGTAGCGACAACAACCAGACAAACGCCATCAAACTCAGAGCGCCAGGCACCACAAGCCAGATTGTTTTGCCTTCCCGAAGCCAAAGATACGGCAAATAACAGCCGAGAATTTCCGCTAACGCGGTGATGATAAAAAGGCCAAAGGTCTTCAATTCAGGCACATCATTGACTCCTCGGCAGCACACCTTACACATCGGATGATCTGGTTCACTAAAGACCAGAGGGCATGGTTTAATCTGCTGTCTAACGCTAATGGTAACCGGCGCTGGCGCGTAGCGGAAGAAACCAAAGGCAAGGGAGCCATTTCAATGCTGCCGGTCATGTTCACTGGAAAAACCCCTGAAAAACGCCGTACACTCGGGGCAAATACTTAGCGCGATGGCTTTTATCGCCCCCGACACAATGGATCCTTCATGCCCGACAATGACCCCCACTCCGCGCTGCTACTCGATAATCAGCTGTGTTTTGCTCTTTACTCGACGTCTTTAATGATGACCAAAGCCTATAAGCCGCTGCTCAAATCCCTGAACCTGACCTATCCGCAGTATCTGGCTATGCTGGTTTTATGGGAGGAAGACGGAATAACCGTGAGCCATATCAGCAAACGATTGCTGACAGACCCCGGCTCACTCACGCCCCTGCTCAAGCGGCTCGAATCGGACGGTTTGCTGAACCGGCGGCGCCGGAAAGACGATGAACGCGTGGTTGAGCTGCACCTCACAGAACAGGGCCTGGCTCTTCAAACCCAAGCCAAAGACATACCGGACTGCATTGTCGATGTCAGTGGCCAGTCAGTGGCCGGCCTAATGGAACTGAAACAGCGGCTGGTCGAAATGCGCAGCAATCTGAAAACACCCACCTGAGCTCCTTC
>Ga0307975_1001080_pt1 | contig 14248 bp, 28 predicted proteins | sample OrgLakmetagen917_FD_201825 | JGI IMG/M metagenome (GOLD analysis project Ga0307975, IMG submission 201825) | Saline water microbial communities from Organic Lake, Antarctica - #917 | ecosystem: Environmental > Aquatic > Non-marine Saline and Alkaline > Saline | place: Antarctica: Organic Lake... | reverse complement strand
AAGTCTCTCGAAGAAAGGTCTTGTGGAGATTATGGACTGGAAAGAGAATATGCCTGTAGTGAATCTTACACAGAAAGGTGTTGAAGTTTACACTACACAGATCAACCCAAATCCTGTTAAGCCACTTTAACATGAGGGCTTAGCCCCTCCCTTTTTTCTAAAATTTTGAAGATTGGAGTTTATATCATGATGAACGGCAATCCACATTCAGAAGATTTCCAACAATATCTTATTAAGCAAGGCACTCGTGAACAGATCATCGAATGGCTACAATGGAATGATCATAATGGTTGTTACAGCGATGCAGAGAGCGCCCATGAAGGTCTCTCTCCATTAACTCGCGAACAAGCAGTCGAACTTATTGTTGATCAAAAAGATAGATAATTATGATAAGTATTGATAATGAATTTTTACTCATAGCTGCAGGTCATGAGTCAAAAGTTAAAAGCGATAATGCTTATGACGCAGCTTTGGATTACGTAAATGATCACAAAGGATTTTACGGAATGATTGAAGTCATTGCTCCCGAAAGATGCTTTATGTTCATGGTTTTGAGAGATGGGAATGTTATTAATTATGAAGGTTAAAGATTGATCTTAAATGACTGACTACGTGTCCTTCATTTTGATATAATAATTATGAAGTAGTAGTAAACCAGCGGAGAAAAATATATGTTTGAAGTTATTGAGCTTGGCGATTTGCGTACAGTAACATCGCAAGCAGCAACGAATCATGTCTATGTTGTAGACGTATCAGGAAGTATGTATCCATCACTTCCTAAAATGCGGCAGCATCTCAAAAACATCGTAAGTATGGTTGCACAAGAAGATGATACTTTCACAGTCATTTACTTTAGCGGTAAAGGACAATGTGGTATCGTTTGTGAAGGCGTTCCTGTAAAAGAACTTGGAACTGTGCAAGCTGTACAGAAAGCAATTGATCGTTGGCTGACACCAATAGGATTGACTGGATTTGCTGAGCCAATTCATCTCGCAATTGAAACAGTAAAGAATCTCGACTCTTCTAAATTCAATAACTTTGTGATGTTGACAGACGGTTATGACAACCAGTCAAATCGAACAAACATCATTGGAAACTGTGAACGATTGCCTGAAGTATTTGAAAGTGTCTCGTTTATTGAGTACGGTTGGTATTGTGATCGTACGCTTCTTGCTAAGATGGCTGAAGTGTCTGGTGGTTTCCATGTATTCGCTGGAAGTTACAATGAATATGAAGTTGTATTCGACTCAGTAGTCTCCGATGCAGTTCGTGAACCGAAAGTCGAAGTTCTTGTGAATAAGAAAGCAAAGCATGCTGTCTATATTCATAACGGTAAAATCTCAATCATTGAACCAGAAAATGGAATTGTGAAAGTTCCTGAATCCGTATCACGTGTTTCTTCAATTGTTCCAGGCGACGTACTTCAGAAACATCTCAGCGATGAACATCTGTATCTGATTCTTTATTATGCAGTGAAGACAAATCAAAGTAAGCTTGCATGGCGCTGTCTTGAGGCACTTGGCGATGTTCGAATGATCAAGGACTACACCAATGCGTTTACACGACAGGAACTGACAGATTTTCTTGATCTGACAGAAAATGCAGCATTAGATGAAAAAGCTCGATTCATTGAAAGTCAAGATTTTGACTTTATCCCAGATGAGAATGCTACTACAGTTCTGGATGTTCTGGATGTATTGAACATTGATGGCATCCGTGTAGTGTTGGATTCGCCGTACTTCAGTTACAATCGCATTGGCCGCGCTACAGAAGCTTCAGATGAATTGCCACGATTTGTGAAAAGCCCTTGGCAATATGCTAAGGTGACAAATCTTGTCTATAACAGTAGTCGTCCGAATGTTTCTCTGCAAACTCTGATCACAGGTAGTGTTGAATTACCAGAGAATGAGTTTGATCTGAAGAGAGTTCCTTCGATTCAATGGCGTAATTATGCAGTCGTCAAAGACGGTCTTCTCAATATGACATCCCTACCACTACTTATGCCACGTGAGACATACGACACTATTAAAGGTATGGATGGTGTTGAGATTGATCTAATTGAAGAATATGATGACGGTGCTGAAAGTACAACCAATGGTGTATATGCAGTAGTAACATTGGAACGTACTCCTGTCATTAACCGTGCAATGTCTCAATCAGTCGACTTCAATGACTTCTGCGATATCGTAAGACGATCATTTGAAGTCAAGGGTCTGATCAAAGGTCTTAAATCATGTCTGACTGAAAAAGATGGCAAGATTGAAGGATTGAAAGATAAGTACGGTGAAGAAGCAGCGAAGTGGCTTTCTGATCTTGGTGTACGAGATTATGGATTTAGTCCGAAAGTTACTGTCAAGGATGCTACTGACTTTTACTACAGCACCGAGCTGGAATATAAAGTCAAGGGATTGTCGAGTCTACCGTCTGCTAATGCAATACAGAAAAAGATTGATGCCGATAAGCCACTCACTGTTTCTGAATATCTTGTGAAGCAGGGCATGGTCAAAGGACTTGGTAAAGGTGATGAAGAAGTCAAGCATCTTATCAAGAAATACACCGAAGAGTCTCGCCATCTCGATTATGAGTTGAGTCAAGTGGTCTACACTATCGTTATTGGTAAGACTTGGTTCTCTGATATTGAGGTTGACGAAGAACCTCAAGCAACAGGAACGATTGACATTGGTAGCGGAAAGTATAAGCAACAAATAACTGCTCATATTGTCAAGAAAGAAGTGAAGATTTGATATAATGTAATTGAAAGGGAGGGTAACTCCTCCCCAATTTTAAAACATGGAGATATATAATGTTGACGATTAACCGTAATTCATGGCACTTCAAACTTCTATCGAGAAAAAGAAAAATCATTGCTTCAAATCGATCCGATACTGGTAGCCTTAGTCTATGCACTTACTTTTGGATGGTAATGACTGAGCTACTTATTTATGCGCGTGACATTATTTTATTCACAGCTATATGCTATGTTGCAGGGTTTCTTTTATATATAATTGGATATGTTTGGTACTTTACAATTGCTTACGGAATGTTTGATGTTATGACATTTGATATTAATGCTATAGAAAGTTCTATAGCATTACACGTCTTAGGATTAGCATGTGCATTCTTTTATTATTCAGTAAACTTTGTCCAATGGTTATATCGTATTGAAAGACCAAAGAAGCAACCCAACATTCTAACAGAATATGTTAAAGCTAAGAAGCAAAGGATTTGCCCAATGATAAGGATTGAAGAATGATTAGACAACTCGTATCACTCAGAGTAGTGAAAGAAGTCAACCCTATTCCTAACGCTGATGCAATCGAACTGATTAAAGTCAGAGCATGGAATGTGGTTGCAAAGAAAGGTGAATTCAAACCAGGTGATGTATGCGTCTACTTTGAAATTGACTCATTTCTACCTGCTGATGATTCGCGATTTGAATTTCTTAAAAAGTCTGGAGTTAAGAAAGGTGCAGATGATAAAGAACGTATTCGTTTGAAGACAATTAAGTTACGTGGTCAAATTTCTCAGGGACTTGCTCTACCAATTGAGCAATTCGATGAATTAAGAGGATTGCCTTTAGCAATTGATGTCTCTGATCGTTTGGATGTTATTAAATATGAACGCCCTGAACCTAAAGATACAAATGCTGCAGGTATTCGTCCAGACTTTATTCCAAAGACTGATGAAGAACGCATTCAGAACCTCTGGGATAAGCTTAGTGAAACAGAACAAGATACGCTATATGTTCCAACACTAAAACTTGATGGCTCCTTATGTACTGTAGCATTCATTGGTAGTGACATGGAAGATCAATGGGTAATGAATCACGAAGATATAGATGAAGAAAAGAAAGCCATTGAAGTTCGACATGCAGACACTGGAGAAAAGTTCGGTGAGATCATTGTCTGCTCAAGAAACATGCAGCTTAAGTACAATCCTGACTCTCATTTTTGGAAAGCTGTAGAGAATGCTCGTCTTCCAGATATTCTCGGAGATATTGGAGAAGACCTAAGATACTCTATCGCAGTTCAAGGTGAAGTATGTGGTCCAGGAATTCAAGGAAACAAGGATAAATTCCCTAACTTTAAATTTTTCGCGTTCAATGTGTTTAATATAACTACTCAGAGCTACTATGACTATACGTCAGTAATGGGTATCTTTGAAGAATACGGAATTGAATCAGTTCCATCATTGCAACATGCTTTCAAAGTATTTAAGAAGTTTAGTACGATTGAAGAAATTCTTGCATACGCAGATGGTCCTAGTATTAATGCGAAGTATCGAGAAGGTATTGTCTTTAAGCCATTCGTTAATAGTTCAAAAGATAGCTTCAAGGTAATTTCAAACAAATGGTTACTTAAAATGGAAACCTAATTGTCTCTTTGTTTTCAATCTATTTTCTTCTGTGTTTGGTATATCTAATTTGTCATACACAGAAGAATACCTTATGGGCTTGTCTAGATCCACATAAAAACCCTTTGATAGTTTATAATGTATACAAAACCTTCTTTCATTTTCAAATTCATTGCCTAGGTGATCTATAATCTGTAATATCTTTCTTGTTGTTAGTATTTTACCTTGTTTTGACCTAGATAAACTTTCTCTGTGTTTTTTAGACTTAGGTACTCCAGATAATGCTTTTGATACGTTCTTTCCGTGACCATCACATTTAGGCTTCCTCATTTTTTCTTTAACTTCTTCTGTAAATTTTCTTCCTCTCATTTTTTCTGAGTGACTGTTTTTTCTTTCCTCTGTCCAAAATTCATTAATCAATCTATTGCTCTGAGATTCTCTTCTTTCTTTTGTCCATGATTCTTTTTGTTTTAATGACATTGATTTTTTAAAGTCATCATTCTGCCACATCTTATATGATGATTTGGATATTTTATCTGATGATGATTGAGTTAATAATCCAAAACCCTTTCTATCCTTAAAACATACTTTATTCAGTATAAGTGGATTCTTGATATTTTTATCTATAAGATCTTGTTCATAATTATAAGACTGTTCTTTATTAGAAAATTCTTTTAATATAATACCAAAATATACATAACCACTGGTTATTCTTTCTTTTACTACTTTAGAAGAAGACATATATTTTACTAAGAAATCATCATTTGGGTCTCCTTTAGAACCTCTATACCCTATATAAAAACTAGAATCTAAAAATATTATTATATAAACATACCATTTTTTGTTTAACATTAAGCTCTCCTATATTATAATGTATTTATCACATGAGTGATGAATTTCAAACAAATTCTTATTGAAAGGTGGAGATGATTGATATGATGATAATACAATATATTATGCTAGGTTCAAACAATCAAGTGAAATTCCATCAAAACCACAAGCAAGAATATAGACCAATGAAAGGAGATGTATATTTTGCTAACATGGAAACAGGAGAGTGTATTGAGCTAACAGTTGATAGAATTGTTACACACCCAGAAAACATTGATAAGAAACCACTAATTAGACTAGATATTATTGCTTACATTAAATAAGAGGAAGTTATGGCTAAGAATGATGAAATTGTAATTCCAAGTTCACCTGCTGATCTGAAAAAGCTCAACAGCGCTGTTAAAGAAATTGCGAACTCGTTTGTTCGTATGGAAGGTGAACGTGATCAAGTAAAAGAAATTATTGATGAAGTTCATGATATCACAGGTATTCCTAAAAAGCATATTCGTAATATGGCTAGAGATTATCACAAACATAACTTCAATCAGAAAGTTGAAGAGATGAGTGATTACCAGCAACTGTACGAATCTGTAATGGAAACTAACTTCGGCGATGATGGAGAAGAAGATTAGAAAAAAATTAAGAAAAAGGTTTACACGGACGTAAACCTTTGATATAATGAATCTATCAAATAAGGAAACAGCCACAAAGCTGAAGAGGAAATTATATCATGTTGAACAAAGCAAACGATTTTGTCAAGAACATCGAAAAGAAGCGTCAAGAGCACATCGGCCTAATCACTAATGTATTCATGGAAGACAAAAAAGTTCGCATCTGCCCTCCGTGTAAGAAAGGTTATCGCACACTATGTGTTCATAACTTAGACAAAGAAATCTCAGAAATCATGAACGAAGAATCTTACGAGCTGATCGCGCAACATCAGATATTAGTTAAAGATTCTCTAAAGAACATCGTCAACGACATCAATGATGGTTGGATCAGAATTTAATCATGATCTTCCCATTCTCTTGAAGCAAGGATTTTATCATGGCTAATTTTCATCGAGTAAATCAGAAAGTCAAAAAAGCTTTTCCTAATCTCGACATCGAAGTTGTTCGTGGTGAAGGATACGTATATTTCTCTGGTGATTTTGCTTATGAACATCATTTAGAATCAATCATGACTCACCCAGTTTCAACTCCGACTCCCACATTGATTAAGATGTGCATGGAAGAAATTTATGAGGTGCTTGAGTCATGAGCGCTTCCCATTTAATATCTTCCGAAAAGTATGATACCCTACGAGTAATGTACGGCAGTGTTGTAATGCTCGATCTTACGAAAGATAAAAAGTATCAGAGCCACAGTAAAGCTTTCTTTAATAAGATCAAAAACTATCATAAAGAATTGCAACAAGAACTCGTTGTAGAATTTGAAAAACATTATCAGTCAAAGAGAGAAAACTTTAATATCAAGCCAATAGAACAACCACACAATGAAATTGTTCGTAATTTGGAAAATGGACAAAACTTTGGTTGGAAAAGAGCTCGCTATATTGCACTTCTCATTTACGGAAATAAATGTGCATGTTGTGGTGATGGTCTTTCTGAATATGAAGGTGTCTCTGTTGATCATATTAAACCAAAGTCTAAATATCCTTCGCTCGCTACTGATCTGAGAAATCTTCAAGTTCTCTGTGAGTCATGTAATGTCGGTAAATGCAATTGGGATATGACAGATTGGAGAACTGATGAAATGAAACTCAAAGCAATTCACATCATGAACTTTCCTAAATCCATACATCACTACGCAACTACAGATTATAATGACTCTGTACATTAAGTCAAATTGATAGGAGTTTGTAATGAAGATTAAAGGCGAAGATCGACAAATCATTAGTAATGTCGATAACTCTCATAAGTTTACAATTGATAACAACGCAAAGATGTTTGAGATTCTCAGCTCTCGCATCTATACATATAAGCCTGCTGCTATTGTTCGGGAGATTTCATGGAATGCGTATGACGATACAAGGTTGTAGAGGATGTGACCGATAAATATAGCCATTACACAACGTAATATCCTTTGTAGGGGATATGCTTCGGTTTATCCCCTTGGGAGTATAAAATGGGTAACATTGAAAATTACATTCTTCAATGTCTAATCATCGAAAATCCAATTCGTGGATACGAAGATAGTCGAAACAAATTTGATCTTGAAAATCTTTACGATGATACATCAATTAGAATCTGCACAATGATTGTTGAAGATCATAAGCCACCAGGTTATGCTTTATATCAATCATTAGTGGATGAGTTTGGTTCAGAGAACATTAATAAGATTCGTATGGATGCGGTATATGAAAGAATCTCAAACATACGAATAGACACTAAGCAAGATTTAGTTAAGGAGCTATCACGATGAATAGACAATCCCAGTTAGATTCAACATTAGATTCAATTCTCAACGAAGATAAAGGTGTCACAACATCATACGAAAGAGAAAAGAATAAAGACGAGCAAGCAATGTATGAAATCCTTAGCAGAATGAATACACAAAAGCTTGCAAAAACAAAACAGCTTGTTGAAAAGTTTGAAGAGAAACTTCAAGGCAAAAAACTTCGAGAATCAGATTCTGAAAATGAGCAAGAACTTAAAGAAGATCGTTCTCAATCAATTTACAATTCATTAGATGGCCTGTTATAATTTATTTATACATTCACTGATAAACTGGCTATACATTATGAACATCTTCTTCACCAATCCCAATCCTGCCGTATGCGCAATTGAGCATTGCAATATTCATCTCAACAAAATGATTGTTGAATACGCTCAGTTGCTCTCTACCGCTCATCGTTTATTAGATGGTGAACAGTATATTGAAATAACTGATAAAGGTCGTAAGATCAAGCGGTGGCATTTGCCTAGCATTAATGCAGATACTATTCTGTATAAAGCAAGTCATGTCAATCATCCATCCAATCGCTGGGTTCGTGAAAGCTCACAACATTATGACTGGCTTTTTAATACTTGGTCGTGTATGCTTGACATCAAACGTGAAATGAAAGGTGGTGAAGACTGCAAAGCAGCTAGTCTTAAACCTTTTCTGGTTAAGCATCCTGCTAACATTAAAGATAATAGCTTTGTTGCTCCGTATGTTGCTATCCAACCAAACGATCATCCTGACATCCATGAAATGCTCAATGATGATTCAATAGATACACTAGGAGCTTATCGTATCTTTATGAATCGTAAATTCAAAAATTGGGTTAAACGTACTGATAAGCGTAAGATGTATCCTGACTGGGCTCATAGCCGAATTCCTCTTTGGGTTCAAATACCCATAATGTAGTATCCCTCGTTGTTGTGCCTTTGGCTCTGTGTAAAAACAGAGCCTTTTTTATATATAGTAAATAGATTCATATTCACTCAAAAGGAAAAAGAATATGATCGTACTTCCACAATGGGCTCGTAAGCCTAGTCACAAACAAACTGTTATTGCTACAAGCAAAGGATGGGTCGTAAAAGAAACAGGTGAAGTTCTTAAACTTGTTCGCGATCTTGATGAAAGACTGAAGAATCTTGAAGAATCTGCAAAAGGTATTTCTGATTCGATTGTTGAAGATTATGTTAGGCCTTATACAGCTCCAGCAGAAACACTACAAGACCCTGAGACCTCTGTAGAGGATGGACAATCTGAAGATGTAGTAACCAACACAGAAGAATCAAACGGCACGTCTGGAGACTCTAGTGAGACTGAAAAAGAAGAAACAGCTGAACCGGAAACAAAAGCACGTCGCAAACCAGGTCCTAAGCCAAAACAAAAAGAAGACTGATCAATAATTATGGAATTGACTGAAGATAATTTCAACGTGTACGCTGCATCACATTATGATAATCCAATGTGCTTAAGCGAAGACGAATTCATAAAAGATCTTAACCAGATCAAAACGATTCGTCGCATGATGACACGTTATATGAACGGTAAGGAGTCTAATGTTAGACTCCTCATCAATAATATCATTATCTTCTATAATTGTTTTGAGCATCATGCAGCAACGAATATGTTGCAGATGCTCATAAACGATGTACACGTGGAATATTTTAATGCTGTATTAATGTTCTTGTCTTTTCCAACTCTCATTCCACCGAATAAATATAATGTAGAGTTTTATAAATTGTTAGAGGTAGAATTCAAATGAGATCGCTTAGAGAATTTTTAAATGAAAAAGCTCCGTCTGGTAAAAAGGCTGAAGAGTTCATCAAAAAGAATAAGTCAAAGTTCAAAGATGAATATGGCGAAGACTTGGAAGAAGTCTTACGTGCTGTCACCAAACATTTTCCACACAGTAGCATTGAGACTGTGAATGCTGGAATGGAAGATTTCATTAATGAGATGTCTACTTCTGCATCTACTACAACAGGCGGTGTTGCTAATCCTGATGCAAAGCCAATGTTCAAGAAATCAAAGTTCATGGGTCACGACTGTATTGATGTAGATGATAAAACATACTCAGATTGTGTCAAAGGAAAGAAACCTTTCAAAAGATGGGCTAAATATGTCGAAGATGAAAGCTTACGTTCAGAAATGAAAGGTATGTATCAGAAGAACAAAAAGATGCTTGTGCGTAATGAACGTACTGGCGGAATGGTTTTCGTCAAATAACAAAAGAAGGGTACAGTAATGAAGTCATTTAAACAATACAACGAAGTTCGATTAGACGAAAGCGATGCACGGATGATGGCTCGGTTTCAGAAGGCTGTTCAGGCACGTGATGCTGAAGTCACTATTAAGATGAGCAGTGCAGATCCTATGGCTAAAGGTGCTTACCAGATCCAAGTCTACTCAGCTTCTACTGATAAATCTACAGTATACATTGCGGATGTTATCTCCTTCCGTGGTAACTATATGTCATAAGCGAGTAAGGGTATGATGATCTTCCAGACAATTAAGAAATATGCGACACTCATTAAATGGGGAGGAATCATTCTTCTCGTTATGGGTATCTTATATTCTGTATATGACTATTCTCAATCAAAAGAACGTCTCGATCGAATGGAAGACGAGAATGCTGAATTGGTTGATGATATGGAAACTCTTCAACAGAACATCAAAGAACAAAAAGAAAATCTTACTCAAATAAGAAATAATTATAATCAAATCGAGTTACAATATTCGAACCAGCTCGAACAAATAAATGAGTTGAGAGAATTAACATCTGAATATATTATAGCTAATAATCCAGAAGTTCAATCAGAAATAAATTCTAAATTTGATACTATTCAATCTAGCTTAGAATGTATAACTGGAAATAAGTCAAAATGTTTAGAGCAATAGTTTTATCAATTTCAATTTTAATGTTATCTGGATGTGGTATATTCTCATTCTTTACTAATGATGATGTAGAAACAGCTGTTGTTGTTCATCCAGAATTACCACGTCCAGTTCAGAATCAAAATATTGATTGGGTCATTATTGAGAAAGAAGAAAAGGTGTTTGTTGGAACTCCTTATCAAAAATTTCTAAATCATCTTGAATCTCAAGAAGATATCATTAGATATATTCGCCAAATAAATAGATCAGTATGCTTCTATAGAAAAGAACTTGAAGAAGCGTTCTGCAAACAAATTAAGGATAAAGAAGATGAAGACATTTAAAGAATATGTAAACGAATCAGAAGAATTGAATGAAACTCATTTCTCTGATGAAGAGATGAAGAAAATAAAAAAGCATTATAAAGATAATACCAGTATGCAAAATATGCTTACTCGTTATGAAACTGCTGAGAAGCAGAAAGACACGAAAAAAGCAGATCAGATCGCAAAAGGTATTAAGAAAATTGCTAAAGATGATCAAGTGATGTAAACATTCTCAATTAATGTAACAACGAAAGGTCAGTGCTATATAATGGTACTGACCTTTTTTAATACACTGGAGAAAAGAATGAAAAAGAGCACGCTCAATAACTACACCACTTGAATATATTGGTGTTGGAATTGTCTGGCTCTTTGCGATAATCAATGTTGCTATAGCGTTAACCATTCTTTATGTAATGAATACAGTTGAATCTCAAATCAGAACAAGTTTGTTAACTGATAAGAAAGAAGAAACAAACAAGGTTAGAGACTATAAATTGTCTAAGCTCTTTATTGGATTTATGTTTATGCTTATTGTCACTATTATTATTCTGATCCAAGGATATACATATACTTCATTCGCACACTTAGTTTCATATATTGGTACTGTAATTGCTCTCATAGATATGAAACGCAAACTTATCGACATGGACCTTCTATACAGGACTTAAGTTATGGATGCTGCAGTTAATTTTGATTGTTTAGCTGAAGCAATATATCATGAGGCTAGAGGAGAATCTTTCTCTGGCCAACTATATGTTGGATTCGTTATTAGAAATCGAGTTGAGAGTGAATACTTTCCAAATGATTATTGTAATGTGATTAAAGAACCATGGCAGTTCTCATATAATCATGTTCTTGGTACATTTGAGATGACAGATAAGCCAGCTTTGAAAGTTGCTCGAGATGTTGCTCATATGATCTTAACAATAGATCATGTACCTATTTCAAATCATGTTCTGTATTATCATACAACCGATATCAAACCAAAGTGGGACTATAATAAAATACAAGAGTACGAAGTGGTTGGCAATCACATCTTTTATGAGGAGCTTTAATGCAGAGTAGAACAGTAGAATTTAATTTAAGAATAGAGCAGCTCAAGATTGATCATAATTTTGAAACATATCTTGAGACTCTTTCATACTTTATTGATAATGAAACAGATCAAGAACCTGAGCAGATTGCTAAGTTGCTCAATAAAAAGATCGTTGAAGAATTATCTAAAGAAGGAAGCAAGCAAGGGTTTCTGAAAAACATTGAAGAAACAATCTCGCTACTGTGATTGGTTTACAGGCGTATCAAATCTTCACAGCACTAACACTTCATTTCAAGGAAGACTCAGACTATGAATGCTTTAAGTATAACTTTAAGACACGTGCGAATGCTGAGTCTTTCAATAAAAATCGAATGAAGTGGCAATATATGAATCTTGAAAAGAAGTTTACAATTTTTCAGATTCGATATTACATGTATCTCGCCTTTGAGAAACAAGACTTTGGGTATCTTACTCCAAATATGATGTTTAAGATGGTCAACAGTTTAGCAAAGAAAGAGAACAATTTTATTGAAACAAAATTCTCAAATGATGTAAAATATCTTGCGATGAGATATAATGGATCAACTGAGCTATTTAATAATGATGATTTATATCCGAACCTTTATACTGAGTATGAGAATAGAAAGATTGATATTAAATCTTTCCTATTATTGAGTATTCACATTAAAGATGTAATAAATGGTAATTCTAGCAGAGACATAATTGCTTGGCCAAGATTCGTCAAGAAAGCTCAAAGAATTACTCCTTTTATGAAACACTTTTTCAGTAAAGGGGAAGTTGAACAAGTCTTCTTAACGAAATATATCAACCAGGTCGTCTAAGCTAATAACCAAAGCAAACTAAGGAATCATAATATGTCCAAACTAAGTGCACTAAAGAAAAAGCGTGGCTCTAACCTCAAGAAGCTGCAAGAGAAACTCGAAAGCGCTAATCAAGGCTCCCGCCCTCGAGACGAACGAATCTGGAAACCGAAGTTCAATAAAGACAAAGGTAAAGGTGTTTGCGTTGTACGCTTTCTGCCTGCTGGTGAAGGTGAGCCATTTGTTCATCAGATGAGCTATTCCTTTAATGGACCAGGCGGTAACTTCTACGGTCTCGCTCGTCAAACTATTGGTGAAGAAGACCCAGTTCAGATTGCTGCAATCAATGGTTTCGTAAAAGCTAAGAACGAAGGTGATAAAGAGCTTAAGGAAAAGACTAAGAAGTTCCTTCCTAAGCACCAGTATTTCGCTAACGTTTATGTTGTCAAGGATGAAGAAGTACCAGAAAACGAAGGTAAGGTATTCATATGGCAATTCGGTCCAGCAATCTATAAAAAGGTAGAAGCTGCGATTAATCCTGAGTATGATGATGAAGAAGCAATAGACCCATTTGATTTGTGGGAAGGTGCCGACTTCAAGATTCGTATGAAAAGTACAGAAATTCCAGATTCTCGCACAGGTAAGAAAATCACTGTTCCGAACTATGATGATTCAGAGTTTATGAAAAAGTCTGAGTTTATGGATGGTGATGAAGATAAGCTTGAAGAAATCGTAGAACAGACTTACGATCTTGCAGAGTTTATTGATCCTAAGCTTTTTGATTCTTTCGATAAAGTTGCTGAACGCTTCAAGAAGGTTCTAGGTAAGCCACATAACTGGTTAGACTCTGAAGGTGTTAAGGAACACGTAGAAGATAAAGAGCAAGAAGATAAGATGGAACAAGAGCAAGATAATGATGACGGCTCTGATGATCATCGTGAAGATGGTAACAAAAAGGAAGAAGAAGAACCTGAAAAGGAAGAAGAATCGAAGTCAGGCAATGATGACGATGACGATGACGATCCTGTTGCAAGGTTCCGTAAAATGGCAGGCGGCTAATCACCGTCTAATATAGAAAGGAGAGCTTTGGCTCTCCCTTTTTTTTGTATCTAAGAAAAAAAAATTCAAAAACTATTTACAACTGCTCAATTCTTTGGTACAATGGATACATCAAATGGCAAAACCACAAAGGAGAAAGAAGAGATGAAAACAATCAACGAAGTAGCCACTATTGAAAATGCCGCAGCTTACACAGCAGAGCAAGACCAATTTATTTTCTGCCTTGATCTTCTTGAGGCAGGAATGAATGACTTAAACATAGACGAAATTGTAAACAAGCTAGAAGATGAGTTTGACAATATAAACCAGACCACTCACTAAAGGCGGAAAGGAACAAATTGAAGAAGGATACTAACATCATGAAAACTTTAATCATCGCAATTTTATTAGCACTCTCAGTTCCTGTAGCTGCTAAAGACTTTTATCTCTACACAGGAGCTCTCACATATCATCCAGACGGATTTGACGAGGGAGTCACAAATGAATCACATGCTCTCGTAGCAATTGAGT
>Ga0307975_1001067_pt1 | contig 14337 bp, 17 predicted proteins | sample OrgLakmetagen917_FD_201825 | JGI IMG/M metagenome (GOLD analysis project Ga0307975, IMG submission 201825) | Saline water microbial communities from Organic Lake, Antarctica - #917 | ecosystem: Environmental > Aquatic > Non-marine Saline and Alkaline > Saline | place: Antarctica: Organic Lake... | reverse complement strand
ACAACTAATGTCTCCATGTTATCAGAAACAAAGAACAAAACAGTCTGCAAGGTTTCTAAACCGCTTCCAGAAGTTGCGGTTTTTAATGTTAAATTAGTAAATGATTTAGCCACATCAGCTAGAGCTGTATTAATTGTTTTTGTCGAATTTTCAAACTCATCATTTAATGCTGTGTTTTCTTTATAAAATTTAGCACCTTGAGACATTTTTTTATTAAGCATTTCAAAATGTGTGGCTAGAGGAACAATACCTTTTGAAACCGTTTCACCGCTTAAACTAGTGTCTAGTAAAGCTTTAGCAACAGAACCCCCTTCTTTAGATATTTTATTTAATCCACCAATAAAAGACATAAACGCTTTTCGAGGATTTTCGCCAAAACTTTTTACCACTTCCGAAGATGTCATATCCATGACTTTAGCGTAGCTTTCTAATGATTTTCCTCCTTTTATAGTAGCCATTTCTATTCCTCTAAATACTTTTGCAACGGCAGTACCGGCCGCTTCTGGGCGTACGTCTAAAGACTTTAACGCGGTTGATAGTCCTAGTATCTCCGTGGCTTGCAGACCATAAGCCTGTGTTCCTCGGGCAACCTCACTAGCTACACTTAAAATATCTGACTCCTTAGCAGCTGAGTTGTTACCAAGTCCTACCAAAGCAGCACTGAATTGATCTATTGTTCCAACACCTTCGCCTGTTAATGTTAATAGCCTAGCAATACTTGAAGCACCTTCCTCTCCAGCTACATTAGTGGCACTTTCTAGTTTAGCCATTGTACCAGAAAATTTTAAGATATTTTCAGAACCCGTAACACCTAATTGCCCAGCGGTTTCACCGAATTCCAATAGTGATTGAGTTGAAACACCTCGCATACTATCTGACAAATCTATAAAATCCGCTCCTAATTGCTTTAGTTCCTGACCGCTTGTCCCTGTGGTTTTACCTACGCCAACTAAACCCTCTTCAAAATCCGTAATCCCTTTAAAAACTGCAAACGCTAGAAATCCACCAGCTAATAAACCAAATTGACCTAATTGACGCTGCGCCCTTCGTATAGGCCTCAATAATCTATTAAATCGATGTTCTACCCTAGCAATACCCACGGAAGCCTTAGAAGCGAAGCCATGCACGTTGGCGCTCATGCGACGCAAAGTAGGACTTAGCTTGTCATTTGCGGTAAAAATAACGGGTGCTTTAATCGTTGCGGCCATAGCTACAAATTTAAGAAAAAATTTATATTAAATCGTTTTTGTGGGTTTATTATTATTGCATGCGTTTATTCTATATTATTGCCTACGTTTATTCTATATTATTGCCTACGTTTATTCTATGCTTTATTTATTTTACTAAAACTTTGTTAATTATTGTTTGTAAGGTTTGTATGTTTGTTATGTTTGTCAAAAATATAAACTTATGGAAGCGGCAAATGTTAAGAATACTAAAATTTGTACTGGTTGTAAAAAAGAAATGTTAGCGACTAAAGAGTTTTTTACAGTTATGAAGCGAAGAAAAGATGGTTTAAATTCAAAATGTAAAAAATGCACAAAAGCTTATAGTAAAAAACGCTATAAAGAAAATCCTGAAAAACATAAAGAATATAGCAAAAAATACAGAAAAAATAATCCTGAAAAAATTAAACAAATTCAAAAAAAATACTACAAAAATAATACTGAAAAACGTAAAGGGTATTGGCGAGAATACAGAGAAAATAATATTGAAAAAATTAAAGAAAATCATAAAGAATACTATAAACAAAATCGTAAAAAAAATATAGAATCTGGTAAGAAATACTACAAAAATAATATTAAAAAAATTAAAGAAAGAGCAAAAATAAATATAGAAAATCTAACAGATTCTTATATAGCTTCTATATTTAGAAAACCCGTAAAACACTTAAACCCTCAAGTCATAGAAACAAGAAGGCTAATAATTTTAATTAAAAGAGAACTTAGAAAAAATAACTTTAAAACCCTAGAAACAATGCAAGAAGATTCAACAAACAAAAACAATTCACAAATGGAAAACAATTTAAAAGAAAACGACAACAAGAGAGACCTAAACTTTGAAGTCAAAAATTCAGATGATTTAAATAAAATGCTTTCAGGCTTTTTGATGGATGTAAGACGTGGAAGTGTTACTCACTATTCAGCAAACAGTATTAATTTAGTAGCTGACAAAATCAATAAAAACAATTTTAACCAGTTAGAGTACAAAAGACTTTCTGGAGGTGATCGAAAGATTGATTTCTTTGAAAAGGAGTAATACTAACCACAAAAAAAACCCAGTAATTACTTACCGGGTTTTTTCATTTTATCGTGCATTTCTTTTGCATTATCATACCAATAACCTATTCCATGATAATCTAAAGAATCCAGATACATTGCATCAATAATAGAAGGCGACCAGTTATGCTCATTAACTACGGATTTAATCGCAATATCAATGTTTGCACTATCTAGCCACCCATCTAAAAAACCGAGCAAAGTTGATTTAAAGTATCGAAATCATCCTTTTCTAATTCCTTAACATCCACCTCTTGAAGCATGGTTATATAAGCAATTATTCTCAAAGTGTAGGTTCCTAACTTTTTTTGTACTTCCAAACCATCCATTAAAACATGTTTATCAGCAGCTTTTATTCTGCCTCTGATATTCACTTTTTTAATGGCCAAAGAGGAATCTTCTTTATCCGTAAATAAAGGGTATCTTAATGTGTATTCAACTTTTCCTTTTGAATCGATAATTAACAAGCCATCTTCAACGGCTTCAATCATGTCCTCGTAATCTTCGTAAATTTTAGAATCTGGCATCTGCTTTCTTCTAAATTCCTTTTTTAGATGTTTTTCTAAATAAGTTTTTACATCTTTAAACGCTACCTCTTTACTAACTTTGCTCATCGTTTTGATTTTATGGCGGTTATTACACCGCCGTTGATTAATTTACTTTTCCTATGCTGCTTTTTTAAAGCTGCTCTAATTTACCACCTCCAGCGATTTTAGCACCTAATTGAGCGCTATTGGTGTCGATTTGAATATCTCCTACAAATTTGCCTCTACCCCTCCAAGTGATGCCAGAGATATGAGTAAAAGTCCAAGTTCCAAGTTCGCCGCTTTCCGCTAATTTTGGAAGATTTAAAAGTTCATTGTTGCTCGTAAAATCAGCTTGTAAAGGGCCTTCAAAAGACCATCTAACTCGATTCACTTGATCAATATATTCACCTCCACCAGTTACCATATTGGCGTCATCGTTTGAACGAAAACCGCCAGGATCTAAAGTATAAGATTCATTTGATTTAGTCGAAAATTTAAAGCTTCCTAAAGTTTGATGATTACAGGTAACCTCTATGATGTCACCTCCTGAGTATTTTGCCATTGTTTTTTATGTATTTATATTAATTAATTAAAATCCAGCTTCTACTGTGGTTGATTCTATTCTAGCAATTCCAGTTCTTTTATATCTGAAAAAAGTTTCAAAACGATCTGGATTTGTTTCCCCTCTTTGAACTGAACAGCTTTCTTTTGAAAATTCTGGTTCAGTGATTAACGCTCTATTTGCTAAATCTTCAAAATAATCAGATAAAACACTTTGCCATTGTCTCGGCTTAATAGTTCTTTGAGCGTCGCTTACTTGATCGTCTGCTATAATAACGTGATCTTTTACGCTTAGAGTTTCTAAAATCCCATATCCTTCTCTGACATTGAAATCAATATTTAAATTTCTAGGATAAGCGTATTGTAAAGGAATTTCGCCTTCTGGATGATATGTTGTAACTAAATCCTGAACCTTATATGCTCCGTTTTCCAAAATAACAGTTGAGCATCCCTTTTTAACCAAGAAATCCCTATTATTATAGTCTGACATGTCACCAATATCTCCTGATGCTGGCGAAGGCATGTCTGGATAACTTTGATTATTTACCGTTAATTGAGGAGTGTCTTGTGCTATTCTTGCGAATATTGCAACCATGTTTGAAGCGGCTTCCCATGTGCATCCATCTGATTTTGGAGCTGGGCAAAGCACGTTAGTAACCTGACTGATTCTGTCCGTGGCTCCTGTTATTGCTACCAAATCGTCCTTATCATCTAAAGTGCTACCGAAAAAAGCTAAAGAAGGTTTAAAATCAATCGGATTATACCTTCCAGTTGGTGTTGTTCCATAGGGTATACCATTAAATTGTTCAAAAGCTTCCAGCTTATCAATATAAGGATTAATTATAGAAGTGTACCAAGTTGATCCAAATTGAGCGAGGCTAGACGCTAAATCTACAGTACCAGCTCCTTCAGTCCTATCTGTTTGCAAATAAGTAATTCCAGCAGCGTCACCTTCGTTGCTTATTACTACATTACCTTCCTTGCTTGTCGCTCCCTTCCATTTAGTTGTAAATGTAACCACAGCCCCCGTTGAAGTTGCTGTAAATCCAGAACCTAAAACAGAATTAACAGCCAAAGCAATCTTTGCCGCTATAACAGTTGGAGTGTCGTCTTTTACGACTGAATAATCATAAGTCTGAAAATCTAAATTATCCCTTCCATTTACTTTTAATGTATGCGTGGCGTTTTTTGTTGCATTGCCTGAGACCGTCCATTCTATCGCCGTAGCGGTTGAATCGTTGGCGGTTTCTTGAGGAAAAACTATTGTCGGAATGCCCGCTACTCCTGGAGAGTTTATAGGGCGTAAAATTCTTAAAATTTGATGAATTGGACTACCAAACCCATAAAGTTCTCCAGCTTCTTGAGCGGAGGTGACTTCCTTTTTTGTGGTGTCTAAAGTTCCCTGATTCGCTGTATTCGCTTCTCCAAATATTGCAATAATCTGATTTAGATTTGCGCTGGTATCGTTAAAGAATCCTTTAGTGATTCTGTAACCAGCCACTCTGGCTCTACGCTCTAAACCTACTGCCGTTGAAATTGCTGCCATAGTTTTTTTTATTTTTAATTAATTGATTAATTCATATTTGTAACCTAATTCTGTATTCGATAATTTTACGTTTGTATTGTTTTGAGTTATTAAAACCCCTTCCTCAACCTTGTAATCTTGATAAAATCTGACTTCATGATTAATCCTAGCCATACTAACAAAGCTTCCGTCTTGATTATTGTTTGGCTCATAAGGTTCGATATTTTGAACATTTGAAGACATTATAAAACCAGGAACAAAGCCTAAGGTAACGTAAAAAGTACTTTGCAAAATCGCCTTAATTTGAAAAGTTATTTTATCACGTAAATTTGTACTAATTAAATCCCCTCTTTTTGTTGAGGTTTGTTTTGCTGTGGCCCATGTGTCGATAGTGAAAGTTCCCGTTTCTTGAGAACCATGTTGATTTATAGATTCTGGATTTAAACTTTCAAACCTTACATTAATGACTAATATTTCTGCTTTATCAATTGGAACCATTCTATCAACAAAAACATTAATTGGAAAAGTATCTGATTGCAATACTTTTTGATTCTCCAATTCCGTTTTAAGGATAGCAGCAATTTGATGCTTTATTAATTCAGTTCCCGAAGGTTCAATAATAGTGTTAATCAGTGCCATAATCGCCTAATATACAAGTTATCATTCCAAGAGTTTCGTCTGGAAAGTTTTCAGTAATAACGTAATTTCTTAAATTACCAGTTGAATCTTTTACATTTACTAAGTGATTCAGTAAATTAACTTCATTATTATTATCCCTAGGGTTATAATTTTTACTTAACAAATCGGCTTCATCTAAACAGACGTGAGCGTTTTTACTATTAATTGGCAAACCATCGGAATCAAAATTTATATGATGCTTAGAAGCTAAACCATCAGTTTCGATAGTCAAGCCGCTAACTGGGTGAATTAAAGTGATTGTTTCACTAAATCCGCCTTTCATAATTTTTTTGGCTAAACTTCTGGCTTTTGCTAATAGTTTTCCGCTCATTGTTTATTTCTTAGTTGATTTGGGTTTTTTATCATCCTTTGGCTCTTTTTTTACCTCTTCAACAAAACCTCCTTTAAGGCTTTCTGCGAGGTTTACAAATTTTGATTCATTTACAATTTCGCCCTTTACGGCAATTTTGTTATTTGCTAAAAGATGCTTAAAAGTTTTAATTTTATACTGTTTCATCTGTTTTTTTATTAAGGCGGTTTTTACGCCGCCGTTAAATTATACTTATTGCTGCGCTTTCACTAAGCGAGTACCTGAGCTGTATAGATTCTATCTATTGTTATTGGCATTGCCAATGGAGCAGATGTGATTTCAAGAGTTGAACTCATCGTTTTTGAATCTGAATAAGCTCGCAAAAGAAACTCAGCTTCTGTTATAGATGGCATGGCTGCGTTTTCGCCACCTATTTGACGGTCCACCATATTAGGTAATCCTCCAAAAACTGTTTTTGCCATAAAATCATCTGGTATAAATACCGCTTTATTTGCGTCTAAATAATACGCTGTAGTTCCGTCTGCTTTTGTGTATTTCTGATTATAAGTCCAAAGATTAATATTGAAATCACCTGCGGAAACTTGACCATGGAAAGCAAATCCTGTTACGGCATTAAACTCTGGAGATTGAACATCCGCTCGGTTTATTCTTCTGTTATTTGCCTTTTCTTCAAATTTCGGATTTGTAAGCAAAGCGGCTAAACCTTCTCCGCGCATTACCATGTTAAGCGTCATTGAAGAACTTGCTCCAACGTCTCTTAAAAAAGTACCTGCGTTTTTTAGACTAGCTAAAGGGTCAGCAGAAGCATTGGTGAAGTATTGACTAGCTCCTAGGTCAACCATTGAAGCTGCCTTTCTCTTATAGTCAATTGAATCACCATTGATTAGCTCAACGATTCCCGTTTGCATTACATCCGCTTGCTGCTTTCTAATTGATCTCTCAATTTTAGATCGCATTTTACGAATTTTTTTTAATGCATTTTGAGCTATAATTGCGTTAACATTTGAATTTTCCAATCCAACCCCTAAAGCAATAGTTGACATATACACTTCGTCGTTTTGAAAGTCGTATTCCTCTCTAAAATATGGAGGTTGAAATTTCTTTTCAGTAACAATACTAAATTTATTCTTGTTACCTTCTGTAAATCTTTTTACGTCTACGGCGATGCTATCGTTATCCCGTTGAACTTCTAAATCTACTTGCAAAGTCATTGCGGTTTCCCTAGGAAAGAATCCTGAAAATCCCGCTAAAACTGGTTTATCCTCTACGAAGGTTCCAACGACTTTACTCGCAATTGTTTTCGTATGGTTTTGAATTGTGATTGCCATTAGTTATCTATTTTTGTTTGTTCTTGGACTGCAAATATTACAAATCCTAAATCATTTAATACGTCTCTTAACGCCTTATTACCTACTGTGGTGTCAAGCGTTACACCTGTTGGTAGTTGTAATAAACCTCCATCAATATCTCCGCGGATTGCGTAATCAATAGCTACCGTTGCATCGTTATCGGCTAGAATGGTTGTATCCATAAAAGTAATTCCCAAGACATCAGCTAAATTACTAGCTGTTGCTAATGTTAGTTGACCAGCAGTGTCAGTATCTCTGACAACTAATTGACCGATTGTAGCGGTTTGAGAAGCTTCTGGATCTGTCTTATTTGCTAAAACACCTTTCGCAAATCTAACACCGTATAGGAATAGATTTTTTCTGATATAATCAACTGTTGATTGATTATTTGTTGCATCTCTTTGTGTTGCTGTAATGCTCATAGTTTATTTGAGTTTAAAGTTAAATGCTGAGTTTAGTTCCTTTTGTTCATCGGAAAGTCCAGCATCAAGAGTTGATTCCCCAGTTTGTAAATCTATATTAGATTCTTTTTCTAGTTGCTCAACTGTTTTTATTTTGCTAGATTTAACTAGCAATTTTTCCCTTTGTGAGCTTGAAATTTCCAAACCGCTTTCGATTCCTTCCATTACCGCTTTTGAGTCGGTTTCTGAGTGAGCCAGCCAGCTCTGAACTCTTTCGGATTCTTGATTAACACCCATTCCAAGAACTTCGCTAAAGAGTTCTGGATGCGCTTGTTTTAGTTCCTGTCTTGTCATTGTTTTTGAATTAAAATTGAGATTAGTAATGTTAGTATTTGTTAATATTTTTTGAAATAAATCTTCCATTGTTGATTTACCATCTAGGTAAATACCTGTGTCGTCTTTTGCAAAAATTGCATTTCCGTTGAGTTGATTGCTTGTTAATTTAGGTCTGTTTGCTTGTAATGTTGCAATCATCCTTTCATTCATTGGGTCTAAAAGCTCATTAATTAATAAAGTATAATTATCATTATTTAAAGCCTCTTCAAGTGGTTTATTTTTTAAAACTGATTTTGTAGCGTATAATCTAATATATTTTACGCCATCCTTTTCGCTATTTGCGGCTCTTCCTTCGGTTTGTAGCATTGTCCCGAGGCTTCCAACCATTGACATATCACTTTGATAGTATATACCATCAGCGGCGGACGCTATCCCATAAGCGGCACTGGCTAGTGTTCCTCCTTTCGAGATTAAAACGTAAACAGGTTTCCCCATTGATTTAACCTCGTTAATCGTGTCAACCATTATTTCAACCGCAGCTGTAGAGCCTCCTCCAGAATCCATATCAAAAATAAATCCCTTAACACGGTTATCTTTTGCCATAGATAAAACGTTTTTTGAAACGTCTAACATTCCTAAAGTCGAAGCACCTCCGCCCATTAAAATAGGTCCATTAATTTTTACAATTCCAACGCCGTTAAATTCATCTTGATTTTCTAATTCATAATTTCGGCGAACCAATCGATCCTCACTATTGAATACAATGTCAAAAGAATCATTTTTAATATCTTTAAGAGTGTCGAATTTGATTCCGTTCTTTACATCGCTTAAAACTGAAAGCATGGCTGGTAATGTAAAGGAATCAACGCAAAAAGGCGTTAATCCGTAAATCTCTTTAGCTAGTTGAAAATTCATATTACAATATTAATGATTTTTTTTGTATTATAAGTTTTTTTGATAGTTTTTGTTTTTTTAAGTGATTATTTTGTTATTTTCTTAAACTTTTCAACTCCACGGCTTCCAAAATAAGCAAGGTAAACAGTTACAAGTAATGTTTTTAAAAGGTCAACCCAAACAGGATCTATATTAAAATTTATATTTAAGCTATCAAAAATAATAAATAATGTCATTGCTAAAGTTAAGAAGCCTAAACAAATTGGACGTATATTTTTACTCAAAAAAGAATCCGATTGCATGTCGTATTTCCAACGATTAGAAATATTAATCATATCTTCTTTGTCCATTTCTATCTGAGCCAATAACATTTTTTTATCCGTTTCAGAAAGTTCATTTGAACCGCTTATTTTAGCTCCTAATTCGCTTAAAGCTTTTACGCCTGTTAAGCTACCTGCAATTTCTAAAAGCTCCGGAGCCACCTCTCTACCTTGCTCAACCAACCACCTAAGGGTGTCTCCAACCCTAGTTGTTCCGTTTTTTTCTTTGTAGCTAGGTTTTGGATCTACCATGTTCTGTTATTTGAAATATCAATGTGAATAAAATGTTGGCTTTGGTAGTGTTTATATCCGCCAATCCATTTATTTTTAAAGAAATTGGCTAGATAAATTATTTGATCTTGACTTTGTGTAGTGATATCTACGGCGCCCCATAAATGAACACTTTCTCCGCTTCTCTTTTTGCTTAACTCATGCCTTTTGGTACGCTTACCGCAAGTGATAAAGAAAGCAAAACCAGCATCAGTTCTATAAGGCTGTAAGGCCCATAAAATAGATAAATTTTGTTGTTGTTCTGCCGTGCTTAATTGCTCAAACTCCTCTAAAATTAATTCCCTATCTGATTTTGTGACTACCGAATGACTACCGTAATTAAGGTATTCACGAACCGGAAAATCTTTTGGCGTTAATAATTTGCTTTCTAATAAATCTAATCTTTGCTCAATTGTTTTCATAATTTATTTATTTAATTTTAATTTTAAAATTTTGTTTTCTTTTTCAATATTATTTAGCATTTTTTGAAGCCTTATATTTTCACTGTGTAATTTACCAATTTCTTTTTGAAGTAAGCGCATATCAGATCGCTGTTTTATGTTTTCTTCTTTTATTTCAGAAACTTCATTCCTCATGGCTGTAATAGATTCCTTTGCTTGTTCGGCTAACTGCATGTAAGCTTTGCCAATTTCAATATTTGCATTGGATTCTCTTTTTTTTTTGCCAGTAAAAAAAGCGAATAAAGTACCAATTGAACCGATTAAAGCCGTTATTATTATGCCTATATATTCTTTAAGAAAAAGTAAATTCATTATTTTGGGGTTTGTTAATTTTATATTTCCTCTTCTTTGGGTTTGTAATTAATGATTTCAAGTTCTTTTAAACTCTCTCTTATTTCAATAAAATTATCATCAGTTAAAACTTGCTTACCGATAATATAATTATCATCTGCATCTAAGCTAAAATCAATTATATGATTACCATTTGCAAATCCTTGTAAAACTTCATATTGCTGTATATTTGCTTTTAAAACTTCCATTATATTGCGTTTAAATAAGTGTCAATTATTGTATTGTAGTCGTTTTTTTCTTGGTCTGTGAAACTTGACCTTGCAGAAAATGTTTTTATGTTTCCATTTCCGTAACTTCCTATAAGCCTAAAAATTAAAGCAGGATTTGATGTTAAAGTTGTAGAATTTGAGCTGACAGTTTTTATATCATTTTCACTCTTTAAAACAACTTGTGTGCTACTTATTCTATCTATGTGAAGATTCCCACCATTTTGATAATCAATACTTGTAGGAAATGAAGAACTATTTAGTTCAGAATCAGCAATAGGCTTTTGCCTTAGTCTTACTCCTCCCTCATTAGGCTGTGTATTTCCTAAAATAACATCACCCGAAGGCGTAGTTGTACCTACGTTTACACTATAACCAGCATCATCTAATAAGAAATTAACTCCATCAGTAGCACTTTTGAATTTTGTATCAATATATGCAGTTCCACCCCCGTCAATTCCTCCATTAGTTGTAAAACTTGGAGAATTAAAAGCGGTCATTTTTATTAATCTCTTCCAACAAATTAATGCAAAATCAACATTTCCATCAGTAGCAAATAATCCAAAAGCATCCTTTTTGTTCCAAAGACCTTTATCTTTTAGGCTTAGAACTACTTGATTTTGTAATATCTGTTGATTTGCACTTGGTAGAGTGTCGCCTTCAGAAATTGCAAAGTCTAAAACTGCTTGGTAGTCTGTGTCAAAACCACCACCACCACCTCGAAAACCACCCATATCAAAACCAAAAGGAAATCCAAAACTCATAATTCAGTGGCTTTTGCACAAAGAATGTTTCCAGTTAATTCGGTTATATTTATAAATGCGCCAGGAATATGGCCTCCTTTTAATAACGCCACGGTTATTGAAGCAGCACCGCCGACGCTGTAAGTGCCAACCGTAAATGTACTGTCTTCATTTGCGTAAATAGTTGAATATTTAACACCCGTTACGTCTGCGGAATCCGTGTTATATTGGTCATAGCCAAACTGGCCCATGCTAGTTAAGTTATGAATTCCTTCGTTTTTTAAATCGTCTTTTGCCATGGTTTTTATTTGTTTGTTAATTAATTAATTTCCAAGTTTTAAATTTCCTGTAAGCACCGAAATGTTACTTCCTTTTGTTCTAATGAAGAAATTAGCATATTGACCAGCACACTCCGCAATATACCCTGAAAAAACATTTAAGGTAGTTGTTGCTGTAAATGTAACTGCTCCGGACCCGACCGCTTCTCCCTGAAATTCTAAATCCGCTGATAATCCATCAGGAACAGTAACTACACAAGCGTTAGAAAATTCTAAATATTTATTAATGTCTGTAGCAAGTATTGTGTATGTTGAGGCTGAAATCGGTTTTTTAATTTTTTTGTCTTTCTTTTTAGATACTAATCCTAATAAAGATCCAGAAGATCCTATTTTAATTAATCCTAAGGTAATAGCTTCTACACTCCCTGATGTATCTTTTTTTAAAGCACCATTTACAACCTTCATTCTATCGCCTTCAACAGTAGGGCCGTCAACGTTTACAAAATGAGAAGCAGTAGATACGTTAGAGTTGTAAATCAAACCTTTTACTAATATTCTACCCTTACCATACTCAGAAGAAACAGCGGTTGCAAAAGGTACGGGAATGTCTTCTAAAGCAATACCTGTGTTTTCATCCCAACTGTTAGATAATTTAATGCCATTTCCTTGTATTTCTACAACAGAACCTTTGACAATTAGACTAGATGTAGTGTTTTTATAAATACCAACACAATCTGTCATTTCAGGATAATAAGTCCTACCGTGATTATATAAAGAAGCAACACCTTCGTCTGATATTACAGTATTTATTTCTGCTAAAATATCATCATTTGAAACAGAGGTATAATCAGAATTAAAAACTACATCAAAATCAACTCCATTAATGGTAATGCTTAAAGTTTTAGAAGTTACACTACAGTCTCCTAGTCTTTTGCCCATACTTCTGTAATTGACACCTGAATCTAATAAAGCTGCTGATTCAGTTAAATCAACACCTCCAAAAGAGCTAGGCTTTAACCCTGTTGAACCTTCTTTAATGTAGTAACCGTCAGCAAAATATAAATTACCTAAAGATGGTTTTACGGTTCCTACGTTAAATCTACTATCTTTAATTAAATCTATAAAAGCAGAAGAGTTCTGATCAAAAAACACATTTGCATTACTTCCTTCTGTATCACTTGTAATCATTAAGGATAGCCCTTCAACTATGTTTTGAAATAAAAATGGAGTGTTTCCATTACCAGTGATTTTAACTTCTGAGTGGTCAAAATAAGTTTGCCCTAAAGAAGGATTAGCCTTTAGCCAATTCTCTTTATAAGTAACGGCTAAAGGCATTTTACAGCCTTTAAAATCATATCTGTTATCTAGTATAGAACCACTTGCTTCTAGTGCAAAACTATCATAGCTAGAAGTGTTAAAAACTACATTATCAAAAAAGTAATTACTTTCTTTTGTAAATGCACTATTACCATGACAAGTAAAAGTAGTAGAAGAAGAATCAATGGTTACGTTTTTTAAATAATTAACCTCACCTGAAAACGTGCCTAACCCCCATGTTCTTAAAAATCCCAAAGCACCTTCGTACTTAGTTGTTACATTTTCATAATACCTACTACTATTAGAACTTCTAATATCGTCTTGATGTATTGTGTATCTAATATTTTTACCTACTAAAGTTAAATTTTTAATAGTAGCTTCTTTTGCGTAATTCCAAACAGTTTGATGTAAATTCCTAGATAAATTAGTGTCTATATCATTGTCATCAGGTGGTAATTCTGCATGTATTATAACGCCCTGCTCACTTTCACCTTCTAAAGAAACATAGTCCCTCATTGTAATCATAGCAGGATAGGTAGGACTACCTTTGTATTCAGAACCGTTTAAAACAAAATAAAAACCGTTTTTAATCTTTATAACATAGGTATCATATTTAGAAGTAAAAGGTATGCTGTTAATAGCGTCTTGTATAGAATTTCTTCCTACAAAATCTGTATTATCATCAATAGATACTGTTATTATAGTTTCTTTTACAACAGAAGAATCTTCTTCACAAAAAGGCACATAATCAGTAGAAGATAAACCTTCTTCAAACTGAAAATTATCTATCATAAATGCATTAAACCCACTTATTCTAATATATTTAGCATTTGAAGGAGCTAAAAAATTGTAAAAACCTGGTTGACCTGCATCTCCTGATATAAAGCCAAAGTTTTCATTGTACCAAGCAAAATGAGTAATAGCACTACTAGAAATGTAGTTTGTACTACTTTTTATCTCTATAAAATCAGAAGTTTGTCTGTCATTTGCATCGCCTAAAGCACCGTTAAATTCCTGTACATATTTATTTAAGGTGTTTGTTTTAAAATTATACAAGTTTCTACAACCGCTTACATTTTTGCAATAATCTTGAAAAGATGTAGATAAATATCCAATTTCAAACTGCATAACATTCATAAATGCATCAAAGCTAGAAAACCTTACAAAATCTGCATTACTAGGTGTAGTAAAGTTTTTTCTTCCTGGGTTTTCTCCATAACTACTTATAAGTGTTCTGTCAGAATCATAATAAGCCAAATGAGTTATGTACTCATTAGATGCATATTGAACATTACCTAGTATGGGTATAAAAGGAGTTGCTTGATTACCTGCGGATATTCCTATATTTCCGTCAGGTAAAATGTACGCTCCTTGGGTATTTTTGTCTAAATCATATATGTTTTTACATTTTTGTGGTTTATCATACCCTACATAAAGCACAGCTTCATTTTCATCACTTACTACTCTAGCTATATCTAAAACACTTTGTAGCTCTAAATAACCGTTAATA
>Ga0307975_1001055_pt1 | contig 14403 bp, 24 predicted proteins | sample OrgLakmetagen917_FD_201825 | JGI IMG/M metagenome (GOLD analysis project Ga0307975, IMG submission 201825) | Saline water microbial communities from Organic Lake, Antarctica - #917 | ecosystem: Environmental > Aquatic > Non-marine Saline and Alkaline > Saline | place: Antarctica: Organic Lake... | reverse complement strand
AAACCGCCCACTTCGCCACGCCCTCGCCGTTTCAGTTTGTCGCACAGCGACAGGCTTTTCTCCCTTCCGCCGCCGCTTTGCAGCGGCAGTCACCTCGCCTTAATTCTGACGAAGTTAAATTTTGTGCCCCCACTAGGAATCGAACCCAGATCAAAAGGATAGAAGCCTCTCGTTTTATCCATTAAACTATAGGGGCGGCGCTCATACCATAGCAAATTTTTGTAGTTTTTTATAGAGGAGAGGGGTTGCCTGAAAAAGAAAGAGCGGCTCAACAATCAGCAAGTAAAAAAATAATGTGATTGAGATTGTGAGCGCGCTCTCTAGGTTGTACTGAAGCTGGCTTCAGCGGTAGACGCGGGCTGCGTCTGTAGGCCGACCAAGTGATGGTTGATCTGCTCTAGCAGCAGCTATCGCTGCTCGTACTATTTTTTGCCACATTACTCGTTCCCAAGTGCTCATGACTAGCTCCTTTTCCGGCCCCCTGATGGACCTACTCTCACCATACTCCGCTATATAAATCTGTAAAGTCAATTTATGCACAGAGCGACTGTTAAACATAATAGCCAAGTGTCTCATGTAGTTTATGGGCGAAGTTATCTACTGTTTTGCAAATCAATTCGCAGTAAAAAAGAAACCCCATGCGTTCATACGCAGGGGTTGAGTATTATCCACGATGTGATCAAGCAGGCTCGGCTGTTTTGTATTGATCAGTATCTTGACAGCTCCAACATATGGCACGTTCTATGCTGGTTACAAATAAACATTTCGAAACAGCTTTTTCACTTTTACAGCCAAAGCAGAAAATTAGGCTCTCAAGAGGAAGACCCTCAATGTCGAAGCTAATAAAGAGTGTTATATCTTCACCCCCTACTTTATATTCCTTGATTGTTGGTCTACACCGCTTGACCAATACTTCGTCCGGATTATGGCTCACACTTTCCCGGCAGAAGAGTGTGGTAAGAGCGCGTACGGTTGGTGTTTTGGGTGGTGGAAGCACCTTGTCTGCCTTGTTTGGTTTGATCCACATCGCCGTATCTAGTGTACTGTTCAGATACCGTCCACGTATCTTACGTGCAGCCACCGCATAGATGGGAAAAGAAGCGTGATTTTCAATTCTTATCATGACCTCTCACAGTCTTGCTGGGATTGTTTTGAACTTGGCCCCGAAGGCCACTGCAGCCACAGTATAGGGGGATTGGATAATTGTAAAGCCACGGGAGTACAAGATATTGTTGCGACCATTGTGCCGCTGCTCCTGCAGCTAGGTCTTAGGAAATTTAGCTCAGGTAGCAGAGTTTTACTACCTCTGGAATATCTTCTTTGCCAATTTCTCCTGCTTCAAAACGTTTGATGATTTCGACGGGGGATAGCCATTCATATCCAGAAAAATCATCGTGATTAAATTTTGGCGCTTCATTCTTATGAATCTCGTATACTTTCTGGAAACAATGAACGGTATGAGTAAAAGGGTTAAGGCTGGCAATTTCTTTATAAGCAATCTTGGTTACATCTAAATCAACTTCCTCACGGGCTTCTTTTATCAGAGCTTCTTCGTAAGTTTCTCCAGATTCAACATGACCAGCAATGCTGTAGTCTAGTCCGTCAGGATATAACTTTTTTGTACTGACTCGACGGGGAATCCAAAACTTACCCGCATCATTGATGATGAAGGCATGAATGACACGATTGTTTCTGAGACCTTGGGCGTATATTTCCTTTCGAGATGCAGAGCCAATTACTTCGTCACGTTCATTCACTAGATCTAAGATTTCTTCCGGATGGTCTGCTTCTCTTGATGCTTTATTTTCCATGTCAGCGTAGTATAGCAAATAGCATCAGCCGACCAAATTCAGATTTTACATCCTCAGCTGTTATGAGACGGTGTTAGATTTGTTTTGAGCTCTGTTGTACTATAAATAGTCTGTATGGAAATTATAATTTTGATTTTAGTAGGAGCGGTAGCCGGATGGGTTGCGAGTAAAGTCATGCGGGTGGAATCTAATCCGCTTATCAATGTACTACTTGGCGTAGTTGGGGGTATGCTGGGCGGATATTTATTTGGCTTGGTAAATGTGTCGTTGCTGGACGGGATACCAGGCGATATCCTGGTTTCATTTATCGGTGCGATTATTTTGGTGTTTTTATATAAACTGCTCTCCAAATAACCTATTAGTTGTCAGGTTATTTTTTGCGCCAACTATGTTGAACAACGTTGGAGCTTTTTACCCCAATCGGGTAGGATAATCGCATGCAATCAGTTGTTTTAAAGAAATACCATACGGATTTAGTGGTCACTGAAAGTGAGTCTAAGGCTCTTGATGAAGATGAAGTTCGAATGGAAACAGCGTATGCCGGGTTAAGTTTTACTGACAGAATAATTCAACAAGGACTGTATAAGTACCAACGTCAACATCTTCCACTGCCGTATACGCCTGGCTTTGAAGCCAGCGGGATTGTGAGCGAGGTGGGGCAACAGGTTTCAAATTTGGTGCCTGGAGACAAGGTGGTTGTAATGCAAAAATCTGGGTGTCTGAGTTCAGAGATTAAAGCAAAATCGGAAAATGTAATAAAACTTCTACCAGAGACAGATTTGGCATGGGCAGCCAGCTTGCCAGTAAATTTCTTCACTGCCGCTCATGCACTGCATAATATTGTGAAAATATTTCCAGGGTCGGATATTCTCATTACGAGTGCTGCTGGTGGTGTAGGTGGTATGTTGGTTCAACTTGGATTGAAAGAGCATAAAGTAACTGGATTGGTAGGGAATCAGGTTAAGAAAAAGTATGCAGAACAACTCGGTACCACTTCTGTTTTGACGTATGAAGAATTTTTTCAGTCACGTCAAACCTTTGATGTAATTTTAGTCGCCTCAGGTAGGGAATTAGACAAGTATCAGTGTAGGCTAAAAAAGAACGGAAAAATGATTATGTATGGGTTTCACTCGCTCATACCTCGCAGTCCCAAAAGTTTATTTGTAGCGGCTTTTCACTACCTCAAATTGCCCGCACTCAAACCTTTTGATTTGGTATATGAAAATAAAACATTTGCTGGCTTCAATATTATCCATCTAAATTCTAAAAGTAACGAGTTCTTTTCAATTAAAAAGCTCTTTTTAGAATCACTAGAAACAAATAGCCTTCCCAACAAACATAAGATTACTGTGTATGATTTATCAAATGTGAACCAAGCACTCCAAGATTTAGCTACCGGGAATACGAAAGGAAAGATGGTTGTTAAATTCTAATTTCTGTTTGCAGGTGAACCTGCGGTATTACGGTAGATGTTTTGAAAGTATGTTTAGAATCCTTGGTTTTGACGCTCAGCCAAACGTGACTGAAAAGCTTCTATTTCAGTAGTCAAATCAACGTCGTAAGTATTCGCAAGCGTTATGATTGAAATGACCAGATCAGCCATTTCTGACCCAATGGCAACTTCTTTTTCAACTCGATCTTTACGTCCTTCAGTTTTGCGAACTGCTTCGGCAACCTCCCCCAGCTCCTCGATGACTAAAAGTATTTGTTGTGCCAGATCGGGTTTATTTTTAGGATATTTTTTCCAATCATCAGCCACCCAATTTTGTAATTCATTAATTTGCATATAGTGGATTATAACAAATTGCGTAGTACGCCACGATGGCGACGTAAGGACGGTGTTTGTGCAGTGCTTGCGTGTATTCCTCATCACAATCGTGCCGCTCTGATAGGTTTGCGATTTCAGATGCATCGTCTTCGAGTCTCAGTTCCCACGTACCATCACCACGGTCGAAGGTTGCATACAGTATCCGACGACCAGAGTAGGGAAATTCGGGTGTCGACACACGAAGCATCAAGCCGGATTCGTCTGACCATTCAACACTGGTCCAGGTGCCGTACGCAACCCACTGATGAGAACTATGGGAGCTTGAGGGCACGTACTGCTGGCGGTAGAGAATTTTCATGAAGGGCCTGAGAAATGTTGGCAACCATTTCTTGGTGAGTGTAGTAACTCATTTATTTCGTCCTTTCAAAGTTGACGAACTAAACATACATTACAATTCAAATTGTATTGTCAAACATTTTGCACCATATAGGATGCAGTGAAAATTTTAAGTAGAGAAAATACCTACAAGGAGGTATCTCCCGTAGGTATGTAAATATAATCATGCGTACTGTTGCCAGTCTTTTGAAACCCATTACGCTTCCAAAAGCTCGCGTTTCTATCCTGTACCTGCACCGCATGAATGCGTTTAAGATTGTGCGCAAGAGCCAGGCTTATCAGTTTCTGCAATGCCGTGCTGCCGTGCCCATTGCCTTTCTCTGAGTCAGGTAGGGTGGTCATGTGAGATATGGTTATATCCGCACCGGTTTGTTCGTCCTCAAAGATTATCCGTATTGTAGTGACAGCCGTCTGAAAACGAAAGGTTAACCAATATGCATTTGCTACAAAACGATCAGGACTCGTGTCACAGATTGTTTTGAGTGCATCGAAAAAATTAATCATCGTGTCCTCCAAAGGTTCATTTAAAAATAAAATACCTGAAAGTTGAAAAGGTGCAAGTTTTTTGATTGCGATACTAACCACAAGTCCCCTAAAGAGTGGATAGATTGACTGATGCACCTTGCGGGATGACGTTAGAACGGTTTTAAATGAAAATATCCCAACACTGGCGTGATGGGATATTCTTTAATTGAGGACGACTTACTGGAAGTCGACAATGTTAGGGTATGTGTAATCACAAAGCGAATCTTTACTTTTATGAAACATTTGCGTAAGTTGTGATTCGTTTGGCACCCCTGGGTCGGGGTTATCTAAATCAACTGCAGATAGGTGCACAGCGGTGCCGTGTTTGTTAGAAGCGTAATAGGCTTCAATTTTCAAATACGTAGCCATCTAGATGCAGCGTGACAGATTCTCCGACTGGAAGTATTGGAAAATTTTTTGCTGGTACACCATAGGCAACACCACAGGAAAGAACTAGAGTACAATCCATCTTTTCACCTCTTTTCTAAGTAAGCTTAGACATTAAATAGTACTTACAATATTGATTGTGTCAATAGTGGTGCACCATGTGGGACGACGTTAGAACGGTTTTAAAAGAGAAAAAGAATCAAAGTAACTTTATCCAAAGTTAAGCTTTTCACCACGTAGTAACCCAAATGCTTTTTTGAGTGCTTGAATTTCTGGGTCTTCACCACGCTTGTTTGCTGTCATTATCTTTTCAAGTTCATCCTCAGCAAACCATCCGTATTCTGAATGGTCTTCAGGGTGAATAACTATGTCTTCTAACGTTGACGTTAAAGTTGCAAAGTAGATGACTTCAACTGAGTGTGAACCTTTCACGTGATTGGTATAGGTGAAAGATGCAAAAGGATCACCAACGGTAATATCAACACCGAATTCTTCTTTGATTTCACGCTTTAATCCATCAGAAATTTCTTCACCAAAATCAATGTGACCACCAGGTAGTTCATAGACGCTTGGTAAGAACTTTTTAGTATTTGCACGCTTAGGTAGAAATATCTTCTCGATCCCATCAAAGCTTTTATGAATAAGTGCACAGGCGGTTATTACCTGTTGTCCGTGGGCAGCTATTTCGCTATCATGTGAAGTTTTTTGTTCCATGTAGGGAAGTATAGCAAAGTTCGAAAGTAGTGAGTTTTAATTACGGTGGAAATAATAAATCCCCAAAAGAGTGGGGGGGGATTGCCTGGTGCGCGCTGAGAGACTCGTCCTGACGGTCACAAATTCGCTTACGCTCATATGTGCCGCGGGACACGACTCACTCGTTTTTCTTCTGGGAAGAAGAAAAGACATCGCTCCGTCGTTCGAGTCTCTACGGAAGCAAAGCAGTTTGCTTCCGTAGCGCGCACGAATAAAAAATGCCCACACAAGTGTGGACTATTTTTTATACTCGTGCGCGCTGAGAGACTCGAACTCCCGACATCTTCAGTGTAAATGAAGCGCTCTACCAACTGAGCTAAGCGCGCGATTATGTTGGTTGTAAATATTGCTGATAAGCGAATATTTGTAGGAACTATCGTACCTGGTTTTTGTAAAAAAACAAGAGCAGCCGGTCCCCGTAAGGACCGGCTGTGAGCATCTATTTTTTTCTGACTGGTGGTCGTCGACAAAGGCCTTTATGGTCTGAACCGACCCGAGTTTTGCCAGATTCATTTCCAAAGCGTCGAGGCTCTTTTTGAGATTTTTTGTTTTCAGGTTGTTTTTCAGAATTGAATTCTTCCCCGATTCTATCGGCGAAGTCTGGTGTCCAGGGTCGAAACGAGTCAGACATAGATAATCCTCTTCCTATACACGAACAGTGGTACTAAACTTCTTTATAATTCGAAATGAAAATAAAATCAAGGTATACTGCTGTTTATGATTGAAATGAGGTGTGTGATTTTTGGGAAAGTGCAAGGGGTGCAATACCGTGTGTACGCGCAAGATTCCGCTGTAGAGCTGGACTTAGTGGGGTACGTGAAAAATCTTCCGGACGGTACCGTCGAGGTATTAGCCCAAGGTATGCCCGACACGCTGAAAGAATTTGTAGAGTATTTGTACGAGGGTTCCTTGTCTTCTGTCGTGGAGAGCGTGAGTGTGGACTGGCAGTCGCCCAAGAAAACCTTTACTGAGTTCTCTGTGTTACATTAAGTATCTACACCTACACTTTGTAAATAAGTGTTTTATACATAATTTATGGAACAAAAAAACAACATGCAGTGCCTCGGGTTTATTATGGACGGTAATCGCCGGTGGGCAAAAGATCAGGGCTTGCAAACCTACGAAGGTCATAAAAAGGGAGGGGAGGTATTTGCTGATTCGATACGCTGGGTGCGTGATAATGAAATACAGCATGCTGTCTATTACGCATTTTCAACGGAAAACTGGAAACGGAGCGAAGCCGAGGTGTCATATTTGATGGAATTATTTCGAGAACGGCTCTCCAAAATAGACGACCAGATGGAAGAAAACCGCACCGCTGATAAAAAAATACACATTCGGATTATTGGAAAGCGGGGAGACTTTGCGCAAGATATTCAAGAACAGATGGTTGCACTTGAAGAAAAAAATAAAGAGTTCGCCAATCCTTCTTCCACTATCTGGGTGGCGCTTTCGTATGGTGGCCGAGCCGAGCTCATAGAAGCAATAAACACTGCTATCAAAAATGGTGAAGCAGTGACAGAAGAAAGCTTTGAACAGCTGCTCTGGACTGCCGATATGCCTGATCCTGATATGATTGTGCGTACCAGCGGAGAGCATCGCTTGTCAAATTTTGTGACGTGGCGGTCGGTCTATAGCGAGCTGCATTTTATACAAAAACATTGGCCGGCTTTGACGATTGATGATTTTAACGACATACTGCTGGAATATGAAAACCGAGAACGGCGCCGTGGACAATAAAGAGCCAGATATTTTGTACGAAGATGAAGATGTGCTCGTCATCAACAAGCCCTATGACTGGCTCGTGCATGAAGATGGTCACAATGATGCTCCTACTGTGGTGGAGTGGTTTGTGGCGCGTGTCCCTAAGGCGGCAGAGGTGGGTGAGCCGGGTTACGCAAGAGATGGTAGTGAACTCAATCGAGCGGGGGTGGTACATCGGCTGGACCGAGAAACCTCCGGTGTGCTCATATTGGCAAAAAACCAAGATGCGCACCAGTATCTCAAGCAACAATTTAAAGACAGACTGGTCGGGAAAGAGTATCGGGCATTTGTTTATGGTCGTATGAATGACCGGTGGGGTACTATCAATCGGCCAATTGGTCGGAGTGCCAAAGATCATCGCCGACGCTCAGCTGAGCGGGGCGCCAAAGGAGTGTTGCGTGAAGCCATTACTGACTTTGAGCGGATTGGTATGGGTGAGTATGAAGAAGAGCCGTTTTCTTATATCAAGCTAATGCCAAAGACCGGACGCACGCACCAGCTGCGAGCTCACTTGCGAGCGCTGGACAGGTCAATCGTGAACGATACGCTGTATGGTGAACACAAGACGAGTGTCTCAAACAACCTCGCGACCGACCGACTGATGCTCCACGCTCATCTATTGGAGCTCGCCATCCCAAGTGGTACCACAGAACGATTTATCGCTCCGTTACCCAATATTTTTGAGCTGGCTGCCGAACGGATTGAAGGACTAAAAGAGGAGTAGGAGCATTGCGATTCCCTGAGCTTTGTGGTAGATTGTGGCACGTTTAGACGGCTCACTCGTTTAATAATCAAAAATATATATGAAAGCAGCAGTAGCAGGGGTGAATATTTCCCCAGTAAATATGGATGAACGAAGGACTCTTGGTATAAAAGCCGGAGACTCTATTAAAGTGCACCAAAAAATTCAAGATAAAGGGAAAACTCGAATCCAGATTTTTGAAGGATTAGTTCTAGCTCGAAAGCACGGAAATGAGCCAGGAGCTACATTCACTGTTCGAAAAGTGGCAAGTGGAGTAGGTGTGGAAAAAATCTATCCACTATACTCACCGCTTATCGATAAAATTGAAATTGTAAAACGAGCGAAGGTGCGACGAGCAAAGCTCTACTACATCCGAGAGAAGGTAAACCGAGAAATCAAGCGACAAATGCGACGTATGTCACTCGTTTCTCTGGCTACCGAATCTGAAGCTGAGTTGGCAGTAAAAGCCGCTGAAGAAACCAAGCGAGCTGAAGAGGAAGCAGTCAAAGCCGAGGCAGAAGCTGCTGCAAAACAAGAAGCAGAAGCAGAAGCAGCAGCCGAGGCTCCTGCGGAAGAACCTGCAGCCGAAGAAGTGCCAAGCGTACCCGCTGAAGACGAAGTAGCTGAAGTGCTTGAAGAAAAACTAGAAGACGCAAAAGAAGAGGAGGAAACAGAAGAAAAGAAAACCTAACTCCAACAACCAAAAGCCCAGCGCCTAGCGTTGGGCTTTTTGTTCTGTAACCAAAATAAAAGAAGAGATATCCAAAACAGAAGCAGGCCGCGATGGGGGATGTGTTTACGATAATAATACAATACCAGTGTGGGTAAAATACCTGAGTACTTGAATCAAGTACTCAGGTAGTGCATAATGGCCCGACCACAAAATGGTAACTGTCCACGTGGCGGAATTGGTAGACGCGCTACCTTGAGGGGGTAGTGGGATTATTCCCGTGCTGGTTCAACTCCAGTCGTGGACACAGACAAACATCGGCGGAAACCTAGGTTTCCGCCGATGTTTTGGTATACTCAACAGTATATGGAGCACCCAAATCAGACAGATAAATCTTTCGGGATTATTCCTGTCAAACGAGTGGCCGGGGAATGGCACGTGCTTCTTATTCATCAGTTTAGCAAGATTGGTAACAACTCCTACTGGGTGTTTCCAAAAGGTCACGCTGAAGGGTGTGAGACAGCCTTGCAGTCGGCTGGGCGTGAGCTTTTTGAAGAGACTGGTTTGACTGCAGACAAGATTATTCAAGATCCGGTATTTTCGCTAGCGTACTCGTTTCAGTTTGATGGAGTACAGATAGAAAAGACGGTGGATTTTTATATTGGGGTCATTACGGACGACACGGTTGTGATACAAACAGAAGAGGTAAAAGAAGCCCGGTGGTGCTCGCTGAGCGAGGCAATGGAGCGCCTCGACTACAGCGACACCAAAAAGATGTTCGCCCAAGCCCAGGTGTTTCTGGAACGCTTTGCTGGGTAGCTGATATACTCTTCGTGAGCGCACGATAAGCGCGTTTTGCTAAGACACAAATACTCAACTTTTTGAGTGTGCAAAGATTCAAAGAGTGGGTAAGTGACTCGTATACCTATTGCAAATCATCTTATTTTGTGGTATAAAATAAGTAGTTGGTCTTTGACCATTTTCTCATAGCTGTCTCTTGAAAGGAGATTACAATGTTGACTCTCAAAAGGATGATCATGATAGTAGCGGGTCTCGGGTTGGCTGCCTGTAGTGACGCAGTCCCTACGGAGCCATCTCAAGCGTCGGCTGCAGAGCTTCAGTCCAGAGCCATCGATCAGTGGCAACCTCCTTTGCTCGTGTTCTGCAAAAGGCCCGAGCAAAGGGAGGAGGCCAGAAACACTCTTGCACGAGCTCAGTTTCTTGGGGCCGCTGCAGCGCAAAGAGATAACGCGCTCCCTTCCGGGTGTACAGTTGCTGTGCCTCCCCAGGGTTCGGTACCGGTGTTCATTGCAAGAGTGCCAGCCAGGGATGGTAGACCAGTCTATCTGGTAGATATGTTCTATCCCAGTAACCCCGATCGTGCCTGGTACTACATCGCGCCGAATCGCGATTTCAGCCAGAGCTACTTCGATTATCCTGTGATTGAACCTTTTTACAATCAATCAATGCGTCCGTCTTACCCTCGGTCCCAGTCCTCGCCAAGCCGTTATGGCATTGATCCGGACATGAGTGTCGACGAGGGGCAAGAGTTTCTCCGTCGCGAGCTGCAGCGAATGAAAACGCAGTAAAAGCACAAAGCCGCCGGGCACATACACCCGGCGGCTTTTTCTCTGTCTTAGGAAATAAAAACTAAAGTTCGCAAGTAAGGCCACAACTTTCTGGGGGAGCGACACCACGCTCTGGACAGGTGCCAGAATAGTAGCAAGAATCATCGGGAATGGCTTCTGCGTAGGTTTGAATATTTTCGTTTGTCGGGTCTCCGTAGTAGAGCAGGATTCGATCGTCATCCACTGGTACATACTCACTGATTGGCTCTGAGTAGCGTGCTTCATTTACATACAACAAAACCTCTTGCTCCGCTCCCGAACACCTCGCTTCGTCTTCAAACAGAGTGAGACAGTCGTCGGTCAGCGTGATGTCTATCGAAGATAAGAACTCAGCAAAGGTAATATTTTCGGCATGAATGTGTTTTACTTCACCGTTGCCGTCATGTAGATGGGCGTGCTTGTGGACTGTTTGGTCACTGGTGGTCATATATTGTTCATCGCTGAGCTCGACTTGCTCGTCATCGACAAATATCCTGAAGTCAGCATGTACGTGGTATTCGGTATCGTATGGATCAGCGATTGGGTGGGTGTAAGCTTGGTCGCTATTGGACTGTAAAAACAGGTAGGCCAATCCACCTCCAATACAGACACCTAAAATAAAAGCGATGATTGTTGGGGTCGAGGAGTCATTTTTCATATAGGAGGGCGACTAGGTAATTGCGTATTCTCGCACTTTATTGACGATTTCGGCTAGACTACTGTGTGGTTTGATAAGGTAGTCAGTAATTTTGTGTTCATGAGCACTGCCTACATTGTGTACGTCGTCCATTGAGGTGAGCATTATCACCTGCACATCTTTCCCCCAAGGATCTTGGCGTAGCTTTTTTAGAGTGGCATGTCCATCTAGGACCGGCATAACTATGTCCAGCAGTATAACGTCTGGTTTTTCGGCGAGGGCAGTATCGTATCCGACTGCTCCATTTTCGGCAGTAAACACGGTGAATCCTGCGTCCTTAAGGGATTCAGCGATTGCTTCACGAATATCTGGTTCGTCTTCAATTATCAGTATCTTTTTATCCATAATGTCTCTATCGTATCATGCTTTTTTTATCTGAGTATAGTGCACAGTATTGGAACACAGACCTGGTAATATATAGAGATGGTTACAAAAGCAAAAGTTAATCGCCTCAGACTGCTCCAGTGGTTTACTATCTCTGTACTCATAGTATTAGCTGCTGGATTCGTTTGGTTACAAAATCAGCCTTTTCCGACGTATTACGACGATAGCGTCCTGGCTGCGATAATTATTTTTCTTTTCATTCTTGGTTTGGTTCAGCGCCGGGCGGATAGTTGGCTAACCGCCACCTCTATGCAGTCGAGTTTTGCTGCCAACGAAGAATTTAATACGCTGTACCAAAGTAGTCCAGTGGCATACGTAACTCTTGACTCCAAAGGACAGGTACAAGAATTTAATCCAGCCGCTATCAGATTACTCGATGGGGAAAGTGACACCATGACTGGAGAAAATTTCTTTGATCGGATTCATCCCGATTTTGATGTTTCTACTATTTTAGGAAAAATTAAATCAGGCTTAACCGTAAACGAAGAGGAGGTGCCACTTTGCACATTTGAAAACCAACATATTTGGACCAAGCTATCAGTGCACTCAAGACCATTTGAAGAAAAACGCATGTTGTCCTTGATAGACATCACTGAACAAAAAGCGGTAGATACTGCCAAGTCAGAGTTTGTGGCGCTAGCGACACACCAGCTACGTACGCCAATTGCAGCCATTCGCTGGAATGTAGAGTTGCTCGAAAAAAAGCTGGCTGATTCAGTGACCGACGATCAAAGTCGATATCTCGTAAAAATCAACCGCAATGTACAGCGGATGGTTAGCCTGATTAATGACTTCCTGAGCGTATCTAAGCTAGAGACGGGAACATTTGCCAGTAGTCAAGAAGCAGTCAACCTGAGTGAGTTTTTTGATTCAATCGTTGACGAGTTTTCCGAAAAAATCTCCGAAAAAAATATTACGCTCAATCGAGTAGATAACCCACCGCAACTAAAAGTGATGATTGACGGAAGATTGTTGCATATTATCGTCAGTAATCTCATGTCAAATGCGTCAAAATACTCCAACCCAAACGGTACACTTGACTTCTCTTACGCTTTGGAAGAAAACACACTTCATATCGTAGTAAAAGATGACGGAATTGGTATTCCAGAAAATGAGCTCGAACGCCTCTTTAGTAAATTCTTCCGAGCTTCCAATGCTCAAGCCCATCAAACACAGGGGACTGGGCTTGGGCTGTATGTAGTAAAGCAGTCGGTTGAAAAACTGGGTGGTGTTATCGAAGTCACCTCAAAAGAAGATGAAGGTACTCAGTTCAGTGTTTCGCTACCGGTTTCTGTGCTATCAAATGTTTCAAATCAGTAAAAATCAAACCTACCTATATATAATAGGATTTTTGATGTGCGGATATGGGCTATTACTCCCTGTGTCTGTGCACGCACAAAATCTACAAAGCGACGAGCAGTATCGAGCTGTTTTGCTTGAGTTGGTGCGCACCCTGCAGTCCCAGATTCAGCTGTTGCAACAGCAGTTGGCTGATCAAAGGATGATAGATACATCACCAGATTTGATTGCAGTTGACCGCCCTGCACCAGTCTTTACTGGCGCTCCGGTTATACAGAGCTACGACATAAGTACTGAGTCTGGTCGACGAGCCATTGTTAATGTTGACCATCGTCGGTATTTGAATCGCATTTATGAAATTTTCCCTGATGCATACGAAGCAAAGCTCAGTGAGTTTAGTCTCTTCCAAGACCCAGAGGGTGTGTTTGGTGCCTATATAGAAACTATTCCACCCGATCATACCCAGTGGTCTTTTGCAGTCAACCTAGATATGCTCGAAAAAGAAAATACTCCATTGGGCACTGAGTTGATTGTGCATGAGCTGGCTCATGTCATTTCCTATGAATCAATTGCAGGTGTGCCACTTCCTGGTAGTGCAGCTTGTCATACTTATTTTAAAGCCAGAGGTTGCCCGAAAGATAATTCGTATCTCGCGGCTTTTGTAGATGAATTTTGGACTCCGTCTGGCCTGCTGCGCGCATTTAATTTTAGGAACAGTGACAACGCCGTTACTCTGGCAGAAGATTACTATGATCGTAATGAGGATGAGTACGTGAGTGGGTACGCTGCCCTCAGCCCAGAAGAAGATTTTGCTGAAAGTTTTGCTCAGTACGTGGTGGCTCGTCAGTCTAGTACAGACACTACCGCGTCAGAAAAAGTCAGGTGGTTTGAGCAGTTTGCTGAATTACGTGACATCCGGCAATCCGTAGTATTAGAGAATTAAATTAACTTGTAAGGCCCTTACTCCAACAAATCATTTCTTTACTACAGCTTCGATAGCGTTGGTGCTACCTACTGGGTTTTGATATATACCCAATGTCTCGTGCCTTCTATAGTTATTTCTGCTCTAGTGTAGTTACGAGGCACGTCTTCATAGTTGTCGATGCGTTCTAATTGCGCGTGAGAAACTGCAATAATTGACCCGGATACTGTTTCACCGGGAGCGGGTATGATATTGAGGCCGTCTTTTTTATAGTCAGAAAGTATGACGGGTAATTCTGGCACGAGACACAAACACGCATAATACCGAATAAAATTATTCTCGAGGGTGCCGTATACAAATATCGAGTGCTTTTGTTCGTTTGTAGTTAGTACGTAGGGGAGCGTCCCTATTCCAATCAGTGCACCACAGAGCACTCCTACCAAAAAGACATACATCAGTTTCAACATTTCAATCTAGTATACAACGTGATTTTTTAACTGGTAAGCCTATTACCAAACATCATTCCACTTAAGAGTTGTTGCAGATAGCAGATGTTTTCTCCTGATCTGTCTAGGTAACTTTTTAAGTAGCAAGTGCAAACGATACATGTTTTTTAAAACATGGTTATCAATGATAGGGTGTGGGGGAGTAGTTATCACGTAAAATAACTGAAATTAT
>Ga0307975_1001054_pt1 | contig 14407 bp, 18 predicted proteins | sample OrgLakmetagen917_FD_201825 | JGI IMG/M metagenome (GOLD analysis project Ga0307975, IMG submission 201825) | Saline water microbial communities from Organic Lake, Antarctica - #917 | ecosystem: Environmental > Aquatic > Non-marine Saline and Alkaline > Saline | place: Antarctica: Organic Lake... | reverse complement strand
GGTCACCCCCCCCTAAGTTTTTTTAAGCGACTGCAAGGCTATCTGCAGCAGTGCTACTCTGCCTTTCATTTTGAGCGGGAGAGAGCCTTATGAGGATATTATCCAGGAACGTTTTACGCTAGGTTCTTGGCTGCAAGCACCCCTCTGAGTCCAAGCCCAAAGGACACCAAAGGGCTCCTCGTGACCCTACTCGCAGAACTGTCCAACAGGGCTGGTCTGGCGGCGGCAGCACTTGGATTGGGCAACATGCGGTGGTATGATTACAAAAGATTACAGTGGAGGACATCATGCCGCAACGCACAATATCCGAACCAATTACTATCCGTACGGCCAAGGTGGCCGAAATAGACGCTTTGGCGGGCGCGATGGACCGTTCACGTAATTACATCGTCAATCAAGCCATTGAGCAGTATCTCGAAGCCAATGTCTGGCAGATGGAGCGGATCAGAGATGGTATCGACGCCGCCCGTGACGGCAAAGTCACGCCTGCCGATGAGGTCTTTACCGGGATTGCAGAAAAGCACGGCTGGCAACGTTGAAGCAGCTGGTCATTGCTGAACCGCCAGCCCACGATATTGAGCGAATCGTGGATTACATTTCGCTGAATAATCCTGTCGCCGCTGAAAATGTGTATCGAGAAATTGTGCGGACGGCGGAGAAACTGCCCGAGTTCCCAGCCTTGGGCCGTCCCGGACGCCATCCCAAGAAGCGAGAAATTAGCATTGCAGATCTGCCCTACCTGATCGTCTATGAGGTCAGCCCCGAGGCGGTTACTATATTGGCAGTGTTCCACACATCCCACAATCTTGCGCAGGCCCTGTATGACCGGATACAAAACAACTAACGAAATCAGTGGGCGTGGAATGCCCCCGCTGAAGTGGTCCACCTTTTGGGATATGATCATCCCGTTTTCAGGCGGACTAGGTGTTCAGTCCCGGCATCTGGTGGATTGGGTTTAGAATGAAACAATCTGGCTCAGAAGTCCGGATTTTGCAGATGTATTCGTAAGGTGTCAGTCCATTGAGTGCTTTGAGACGGCGCCCGTAATTGTAGGCGTCGAGGAAGTCGCGGAGATCACAGCGGAGTTGGTCGTGGCTGTCATAGTGATACCGTTTCACGGTCGCGTCCTTAATTGTGCGGTTCATCCGCTCGACTTGCCCGTTCGTCCAAGGATGGTTTGGTTTGGTCAGGCGGTGTTCGATCTCGTTTGCGGCGCAAATCAGGTCAAAGCGCATTGCCCGGGGAGAAGGTGTATTCCTGTTGCGTGGTTGCTCACAGAATTGGATGCCATTGTCCGTCAGAATGGTATGGATCTTGTATGGCGCCGCCTCCAGCACTGCCTCTAGGAACGCTTAGGCCGTCTTACGGTTTGCTTTGTCTACAAGCTGTGCCACGGCAAACTTGCTGGTTCTGTCCCTCTCGTGACATCGCTTTGCGATGCACTGCCGGGCAATGAATGGCTACAAAGAGATAAAGCTTACCTTCGTTGGTACGCAATTCGGCGATATCGATACGAAAATATCCGATGGGATATCGTTTCGGTTTGTCGCCTTCCATATCGGGCAGTTGGGAAATCCCGTGCCGTTGCAAACAACGATGCAGGGCAGAGCGTGTCACCCTCTCATGGTTATGCTGCGCAAACCATTGCCGGGCAATGGATGTGGGATCGTCGGCTGCAATGCATAGAGACAATCATCCAACGGCAGCAACGTATGTCGTCGAAAAGCAACGATCAACGCTTCTTCAGCGGCGTTCAGAACCGTGGAACTGGGTTTTGTCAGACCAGTTTTACGGTATTCAATCGTGTCGCGTTTGCGCCATTTAGCGACCGTTTTGACGTTGATGCCAAGCTCCGTTCTAAACATGTAATTGGGTGTGTTAATGTGTCAGGCTTCAGTTGTGCGACACTTCAGGTGGTCGCACAAGGGGCGGGGGGCCGACCATGCACTAACATTCAAACTGGACCACCCGACGGGGGTACTCCAAGGTGAATTCGGTCCAGGCCATTGGGGTCTCCGCTCAGCTTCACAACCGAACAGAATCACAACCTACTGAACTCACTCAACTAGTTTTAAATAGGGCTCTAAGATATAGCTGTTCCATTCCAGTGCGGAATACTAAGCCGTCCGTAGATAGCATAATCTGGTGTGCCATAAGTTCAAAGACTAATCTGAGTCGCCCAGAGTTTGTTGGAAAGCACCTAGGCAGGCCGCAGAGCGCACCAGCGCTGCCAAGCGTGCAGTGGTAACTATCACGCTGAAGCCACAGCCTTGGCCACAAGAGGTAGCGACCAATATGCAAAAATGACCCACTTGACTGGCAAAATTTCTAACTCTCTGAAATCTCTTTGCTTCCATGCCACCACTTGGGCATCTAAGTCCCACTGCACTCTCTAGCCCGAGAGTATCCTACCTCAAACTTAGCCCCGCTTCGGCGGGGCTTTTTCTCATGGCAATCACCCCTTGCACAATCATCGGTCCGAGCGAAGTGCGCTGCAAAACGGTATTGAACTGTCTGCGTGCAGATTGTGCGGCATGCGGTGTTTGACAAACACCGCAGAACAAGCGCAGCCTCAAAATTAACATCTTCCCCCTCCTGAAGGAGGGGGATTTTTGGGGGTATAGATACCCCTTCCAGTTATCGCATGACTGATCAGAAAAAGGGGGGCCAGCTGGCGCTTACGCTCAACCGAAGCAGCGTGCCATATAGGCAGCGTCTTGCACCGTCAGCCTTTCGCAGTTCAGTCCAACCCATGCTCCGAAAGCCTCGATAGAGCATACACGATAGCGGCAGATAAGAAAGTGCCGAGGCCTCCTACTATGGAGTAAATGACAAGTGCCCACAGAAGAGATGACCCAAGAAAGAGGCAGATCGCAGCAGAAATCGTACCGAGCAGCATACCCACAATTAAATACCCAAGGATCATGGCGACTCGCTCCACTTCGCCTACGTTCTAAGTAAATCTCTGGGCGAGGAACAGCCAACCTGGGACAATCACTTACCCCGCCCTCTTTTCGTCTTCACCCAGCCCAGGAATGCGCGGTCCGGGCTGTGCAGAGCGCGGCGGCCTGACGTGACCCAAAAGGCGCGCCATTCAGCCTCAAGGGCATAGACGTCCCAACCCGGCATCAACCGACGCGCCTCTTCCACTGCGTCGGGAGTAAGCACCGGGGCACCGCCCTGTTCAATCACAGCACCACGCGGTGTCACGCAGATAATGTCGCCAGGTTCCTCCACCAGTAAATAATCGGGAATGGTGTCTGCGCGCATGATCTCGCGCAGCATGGCCCGGAACACCCGACGTGGGCTGGTCGATCCCGATTTTAGACAAAGCGTTTCCACTGACACCCGCCAAGAGGGCTGGCGACCACAATGCTTGCGCGACAACTCATAGATCCGCCGCTCCAGTGGGCGGCGCAACGTAAAATAATCACGGCTCAGTGTCAGCACTGATTTTGATAACACCGCCCGGTAAAGCCATTCCGACAACGTCACGCTGACACTAACCATGCGACCCGCCCGGGTCTTGCGCACAATCTGCCAAGTCTCGATCAGGCCAAAGCCAGTCGTGGTTTCGGTCGGATCGTCCTTCGGTCCAGTGATAATATTGGTCGTGATCCGCGTGCCTGCAAGACGTTCAAAAGCGTCACGCAGACGTTTGTAGCCATCCCCAGAAGTTTCGCGGTGGGTCGCCTTCAAGAGGTCATGCGCCGTAAGCGTCAGCGTCCGCGCCGTCGGCTTGCCCGCATTGACCGCAGCCATCAACTGGCTAATGCAGAAGATCAAAATGTCGGCATCAAAGATCGTCGCGCGTCCCCGCGCTGAGGGCGTCACAGTCATGTCCACATCCCCATGAGTATAGCTGAGGATACGCCGGTCAGGCCGGGTCGATAGCGAGAACAGCGGATGCTCCATGCTCGCCAGATCGTGTTTAGGGACAGCCGCAAAGAAATCGCAGACAAAAAAATCACGCTGCGGTCCGCTGTCATGCGTCAAAGCAGAGCTCACAGCGCGCCTGCAAATATTGGATTCATCTTGTGCCTGTCCTTCCCGCTTCGGTCTTTTTGCCTGTTGCGCGGTCTTCGTCGTTTCAATGACACCCTTAGTATTGATTGGTCACGATTCTGTCCACAGGCCCATGGCCACTATCGGGGTATCAGAGTCATCTCAACGTGGGATCAGAGTCGGTCTATCGTGGGATCAGAGTCACCTTCCATTTGTTTAGGGCATTTTTATTACTATTTATCAGCGCCTTATGAAAAGTAGAGAGACCTGTAACTAATAAATAACTAATATTTAACTACAAACCCTTAGGTGAGCAGGCGAAACTGATGCTACGACACAACAAATTCCCTAAATTACTAAGAAGAAATAGCCGTATGTGCGATGTATATTCACATGTAACGCGTTTCATGATACTTCGTTAGAAACACGATACATTGAGGTTGAAGATGCAAAAAAACGCCCTGCCCCCTTATTTCAACATATCTCCTGATGCGGCAGCTGAAGCCTTAGATCCAGCCACGGATACTGAGGGATTTGCACAGATCGCTGCAAACTGCCTCCAAGGGCGTGATGACCTAGCAGCACGTGGAATGGACAATACAGGGCACAAAAAGTTGCGGCTGTTTTCAACTTGGGAGATCACCAAATACCTCATCCCTGTCGCGCCTGCCCACTTCCGCCGCGTGCTACGACAAAACCCTAATCTACCCCAAGGGGTGACGGAAACCGATGGCGGTGCACGTTGGTTCGCACTTGACGAAGTCTTGCGCCTACGTGCCCATTTTGGAACCGAAGGATCCAAGGCTAAAGAATACATCCCCTACCGCCCCAAGGGGCTGCCTGCCAAGATAGTCGCAGTTGCAAACTTCAAGGGCGGTGTGGGTAAGACTTCAACCTGTGCGCATCTGGCGATGTCAGCGGCCCTCGATGGCTACAAGGTGCTGGTGATTGATCTTGATAGCCAAGGATCGATGACCTCGATCTTCGGGGCGCAGGTGGCCGATGAATGGGCGACAGTGTTTCCGTTACTTGCGCGCCATTATGCCACCCACCTGCGCCGAGACAATCAGCGTAGGCAAGATCGGGGCGAGGCCCCGCAGCCTTTGGACGACACGCTTAGTGATGCTCTGAAAATCTCAACCCAAGACATCGTCCAGAAGACACACTGGCCCAACATTGATATCATCGGCGCACAGCTCAATCTCTACTGGTCTGAATTCCAGATTCCTGTCTGGCGCATGGCCGCACGGGGATGGAAGCTCTGGGATGGCCTAAGTGATGTGCTGGCCGAGGACGGGGTGCTGGACGACTATGATCTGGTATTCCTCGACACTCCACCCGCACTTGGCTACCTCACCATTAACGGACTCTCTGCTGCGGATATCCTACTTGTGCCGGTGGGAGCGTCCTTCTTGGAGTTCGACTCTACGGGGCGGTTTTTTGACATGTTGCATGCGACGTTTCACTCCATCGAGGAAGGCGAAAACATTGCTGCCCGTGCTTTGGGGCGCGAAGAGATGCGGTTTGAATGGGACGCTGTGCGGGCAGTTGTCACTCGCTATGACGGGACACAACAGGCGGAGATGGCAGGTTTGATGCAAGCCTATTTGGGCCGCACGTTGTCGCCCTATCGCCAGGACTTCACCGCTTTGATTGGTCAGGCGGGTGAAAGTGTGAATAGCATTTACGAGGCCGATTACCGTGATTTCAACCGCGACACCTATACACGCGGGCGTGCAACCTTCGATGAAACCTATGCCGCTTTCAAAACGCTGTTGTTGGGAATCTGGCGCCGTGAGGAATTGGCCGCGCAAGAGAACACCTCTGAATAAAAACTTTCGCACGCGAAACATTATCACATTAAGTAATTGTTTTTATTTAATATTGTTAATCTCAAGTTGGCGCTAGCACTGACGTCACAAGAAAAATACCATTAGGCTGCACTCTGCCCCTTGCTCTGCCAGGAGACTTATGATGGCCAAACGCAAACGTTTAATTCCAAACCCAACCGCCCCTGTCGTGTCTGAGGTACAGCCTTTACGCGGGCCAGAAACCTCAGCGCTGGCAAATAGTTCGGTTGGCCTGCGTACACGGCAGGCTCCTATTGCTGACGTCGCAGGCGGATCAGCCGCGCAGGCTGCGCTGGAAGAGGTTGCGCACGAAATGGCTAATGCCTGCCGCGAGGGGCGTCTACTTCAGCGTATCGATCTTGATGCCATAGATCAGACCTACTTAGTGCGCGACCGGAGCTTCGTGGATGAAGATGAAATGGCAACTCTTAAGCAAAGCTTGCGCGCTCGCGGTCAGCAAACTCCGATCGAGGTTGTGGCACTAGAGAAAGGGCGCTTCGGGCTGATTTCGGGCTGGCGGCGGTTGGTTGCGCTGCAGCGGCTGCGGGCCGAGACGCAAGGTGAGCCGCAAGATAGTGATTTCACCACAGCTTTATGTGTCGTGCGTGCACCGAAGACCGCATCGGATGCTTATCTAGCCATGGTTGAGGAAAATGAGATCCGCGCTGGTTTGAGTTTCTATGAGCGCGCTCGCATCGCGGCGCGGGCTGCAGAACAAGGTGCCTATCCCACGGCACGTCATGCGGTGAAAATTCTATTCGCTAATGCCAGTGCCTCCAAGCGATCCAAAATCGCGTCATTCCTTGGCATCTATGGCGCGCTCGACGGTGTATTATCGTTTCCAGCGGTTTTGTCGGAGCGGATGGGATTGCAATTGTCCAAGGCGCTGGAGGCTGACGCAGGATTGGCGGACAGGATCAGGGCAGGGCTGAAAAACTCCCCTGCGCCAGATGCAGTCACAGAACAAGATTTTCTGGCTGATATGCTAAAACCTGAGACTGGGCCGCAAACCGCTCCCGCCACTGCCAAGCCTACCTCGGTCAGGCCAGCTACTGACAAACCAGTGCCCGAGGTGGGCATTCGGATTACACGGACCAAGGGAAAGCTGGTCCTGAGAGGTACGGGCATGACTGATGCATTGATGGATGCGTTGGAGGCGTGGTTGGCAGAGCACGGCTAGCGCTATCGAAAGATGTTGATGTACCCCCGTCGGTGGTCCAGTTTGAATGTTAGTGCATGGTCCCCCATGGACAAAGCCAGCCCAACCGTCGCTATTGACCCAAGCGGTCAAAGCACGTCATGAATACGTCGCCTCGCAGATCACCTCACGGGGGTGGCCACATGTCATGGAATGACTGGCCACATGCGCGTGGAACAGGTGGCCAAGTGCCGTGGAATACTCAGTGGCCTCGGTGAGGATTATCTTGTTCAAGGACAGATCCGCCACGACGCGCTTGAGGCGCTGGTTTTCAGTCTCAAGCTCCTTCAGCCGTTTGAGTTGATCGCGGCTCATGCTGCACTCGCCATTGTCCTCGGACCAATGGCGGACATTTGGGTACGAGTTTAATAACTGACGGTAACCACGACTGTATCAGAATATGTACCGATGGACGCGCTCTGATTGCCAAAGATGCTGCCGAACACAGTCAGCGTCTGATCTCCGCCTGTGCCTGTTCCAGCAGCAATTGTTGCTGGGCTGTCGCCCCAGTCGGACGTCCGCGACCGGTCATGGTAAAGCCCGTAGGCAAGCAGATTGGCGCCGTTCGCCATGCGCCGACCCGTTGGTCCTGCATTTGCGGGTTGGAGCCCGGAGCCAATACCGATATTGTATGCAGATCCATTGGTGCAGGACACGTTGATGCTGGCTGTGTTGTGAACGGGGTCGGCGATGGCTGTATCTATAACGCCGAAATCCATGCTCGATACGTCGACCGCGCAGCTTGTAGTGACAACCGCCCCAACCGTGAACGCGCTTGCGCCACCTGAATGGTCGCAACCGTTTTCGCCATAGGAAAATTGAACGTCAGATCCCGCCTCAAAACGGGAACTATAGGTCCCCGCGGTTGCCAGCGCCCCGATCGACGTCACCTCCGCATAAAGCGTTGGCGCAATCATAGCGCTGCCATCAGCATTGAGCGTAATAGTATGCTCCACCATATCCCACGTAACTCCGCCGCTGGAGGCGCCGTTTTGGGCAGTAAGTTGATACTGAAGTGACGCTGTGCCATCGCTGATCATATAGCGGGGCGATTGTCCCGGCCCGGCACCGCCGCTGCCTGCTCCGATTGTCACACAGGCCTGTACTACCGTTCCTGGCGTGCCGCCAAAGCAGGAAATGGTGACAGGGCCGCTGGTCTGCTCGCGTCGCCCGTCCCGAACAGAGATGTTTCCGAAGTTGAGGGAGGAGGCAATATTCGCTTCGCAGACCAACCCTGCGCGAGCCGATACGGGCAGGAGGGCGCCGACGGAAAGGATAACAATTAAGACAAAAAAACGTAGCATTACAGACACTCTACTCCATCAATATAGACCTGCGCGCCAGGTGTTTTAGCATAGGAAAACTCCGCCGCACATAACCCGCTGGCGGTCACTACCGTGATCCGATTATGCGCGCCAAGATCCGTGATCCAGACTTCACCGTCATAGCCGACGAAGAACTCATCGGAACCCCCTTGAAGCCGTACCGTGGCACCGGATTCCACGAAGGCTCCGGTTGTGTCCCGCAAAACCACTATGGCTGAGGTGTCTGCGCTACCTTGGAAATCCACCAAAACTCCCGCCCCCCGCGCTGGAACCACATCCTGTGCCGTAGCCACCAGATTAGCATCCAGAGGAACATCCTCTGGATCGATCGAAATCCGATTCAAACGAAAAGACCGCAAATCGGACACCATCGCCCTTCCGAACATTCCTGTTTGGGTAATTGCGCGGTTGTTCAGCATCACCGGCACATTTGGTACACCCACGTTCACGACGGCGAATCCATCGGAAACGGCGTTGCCGGCAAAGAGCCCACCCCCTGCGACGACGAGTGCTCCATCGAATGTGGCGCTGGCGCTGGCTCCATTGCCGCTGTCACGCAGCGCCATGCCTCCACGACCGTAGCGGGTTTGATACGTCGTCCTGAGGGATCTTGTATTCTGTGCTAAGTTAATGCTGTAGCCAAAGCTACCTGCCGTGCGATCGGCAGATCGCGATAAGCTAGTGACAGCGCCAACATCACCATGTCTGTCGCGTTGCAGTCCTGCGCTGGCATAGGTAGAGGCCCCCAGCGGGATTGAAGCGCTGATTGAAACGCCATGTCCGCCATCACCCGTGACATCCTTGAACGCGTTAACCCGTACCGTGGCTGCCCGTCCGCGAAGTTGCCTAGAATAGGAAGCAGACAGGATGGTGTTCGTCATATCGCTGCGCTCTGAATTGATAAGTCTGATCGCGAAACTGTCATCACTGGCAAAGATGGGGAAGGTAAGCGACAACGCATCAAGGCTCTTGATGGAACCTTGAGATGTGCCAATAGATTCAATCGCCGTCATTGACGCCAGATCTTGATAGTCTCCAAAAACCCGCCTTGTGCTGAAATTCACATCGACTCCGGCTAGTTCCGTGCGCAAGGTCGCAAACCCAAAGCTGCCGGTAGCTGCACCGTTCACGCTTTGACCTGCGGCCAGTGTAAACTCGGCGCGGTTAAACAACGTCGTGCCAAAGCCGAACCCGAGCACCTTCAAATCATCTAGCGTCTCGGCATGCGCCTCAAACGTAAGACGATCTGAGACGCCGTAGCGCAGGCTTGCCGTCCCGGCTGTGCTGTCGCCATAGCGATTATCATAGGTTTCGCGTACCAGTCCCAGATTAAAGGAGTAATCAAGCGTGCCTTTTGGAAGCAGGTTCTGCGTTGCAAAAAACGGGACTGTCGCTACCTGCTCATTGCCACCCGCGTCGCGCAACACAAAAACGGCCTCACCACCGCTGGTGATCATCGGCACATCCGTCAGGTTGAATGGCCCGGCCGCGATAGCACCGGAATAGGCGCGCACGTTGTCAACGTACACATCAATTGTGGAAGGAACCGCAGCGGTTCCAGTATAGGATAGCAGCGGGCTGGTCACCACGTCGTTTCGCAGCGAAAAATCACGGCGGATCTGTAGTCCACCCAAACGAACGGGACGCGTCCATGCCAGACCAGCGGTCGTAAAGTCCCCGGCTGTCATGGTCATCAGTCGGCTGGGGCTGGATACCGTGAAAAAGGTATTATAGCGCCTTACATCAGGCTTTCTGGAAGTGTTCAGCGCGGTGCTGACCGATCCTGTGTTGGTCAGGACGCCTAGCGGTGTGTAAGCTCGCAGTTCAAGCCCAGCGAACGCATCGGCAGGCTTAAAGCCGTCGCTAAAGATATTATCGCCGAAGTTGGTCGTCGCCCGGTAGTTTAGGATCAGACCAAATCCCGTCTGCGTCTGGGGCAGATCGCGCTGCGGGGCGGCGGAAATTTCTACAGGAATCAGCGCTGCGGCATCTACCACAAGGAGCAGGGTTTGTGCCGGTGCGTCATAGACGTAGGAAAGGCCCGGGATTTGATCCAGAAACACTGTCTTGCTCGTACTGCGGGGGGCATCGACCCCGATGCGTTCAAGCTCACCCCGCTGAGCTGACATCCGGTTTGATTGCTGGGACAATTTCAGCTCTGCGATAAGGCCATGTTCGCGCCCGTTAATAGAAACCAGAAGAAACAAGGTTTCGTCAGTGTCTGGATTGTAGTCTGATGCGACATCAAGTGTGGCTGGAACAGCCAAGGCCCGAGCCGGTTCTTCCATTGTCTGTGCCCGTAGGACAGAGACAGATGCCAATCCAGCAGCGCAAAAGATGCTCCCAAATGCTGAGATACATCTCCAACTGTGCTCTCTTTTAACTTTCACTTGGGGTAACCGCGAAAACTCTCGTAGTTACCCCAAGTGAATAAAATTCTATGTGCCAAAACACAGCGGCACCGAATGCCGGATCGTAAATTTCACGATCTCGTTCTGCTGTGTGGCCCCCGGCAACTGGTCGACCAGGACGCGGTAACATTCCTGACCCTGCACCGGTTTCGTGAGGGTGCGGATCAATCGGATGGTGATTTCCTGGTTCGGCTTCATACGCAGGGCTGGCGGGCTAGCCACCACATCTCGCGTCGCAACCAGTGTATTCTGACCATTATCCCGAAGCCATCGCATTACGCGCACCTGACCAAGAGCTTCTCCCGGGCCACTCATCTTTACGGTTAGCGTTGTCGACTGCACCCCGGCTGGTACACTTAAGGCAGTGGGTGATACCGAGAAACCGTCGGCAAAGGCTGCCCCCGAAAAGGCCATTCCGGCGACCAAGATGACCGCCGAGATGATCGCGCGTGCAAGCGTGGGCATTTTATAAACCTCTAATTGGGTTAGATACTCAGCCTGAGCATCAATTGGGCAAAATGGAAAAAACCTGTCGGTTTTCCTCCATTTCCTAAACCTCTTTGTCTTCGTGCCGACAGGGCGTCACAAAACGATAGTATTTACATATTTTTTAGACCGGCAGGTCAGAAGGTATAGTTCGCCGTCAGCAGCACGGAGTCCGTATAATTCCCGTCGATATAGGTATCGTTAGGCGCAACTTGACCGTAAATCGTTGCCTCTTCCGAGACCAGTTCGATCACTCCGTTGTTCGCGATGCTAGTCGAACCCCCTGCTGTTATGGTTAATTTGTATGGTATCAAATTAGTATCAGACTTCATTTGTCGCACAGAATCTCCACCTGGATTTTCACCAGAGCCAACCGTAAAGCTCGGGATTGCCGCGTCCCTGCTGCAGGAGGCGGTAATAGTTGAAGAAGCTGTGGTGTCTGTCTCGGTGCTCAACTCGCCAAAATCGAGGATCGAAGCACTAATTGTACATGTAGTGCTGACTGTAGCGCCAACCTGCATTTGGGTTGTAGCATCGGCGGCCTGAGAGTGAGAGGCTGTTGCATTAAAAATAATCAGTGACCCTGCGGCAAACGCAAGAATAATTTTCGATTTCATTATGTTTCCTATTTGTTAAAAACCAGCCCAAAACCCTAAAATATATAGAATCCGTCTATAGCCGCGACGTTGTAATCTTTATGGGGCCAGCATCAGTTTCAGATTGAGAAGCACTCATATTGTTTGCACAATAGATTACAAGGTACTTTTTTGAACAAGGTTTGGGTAAGTGCTTAGACGTCACACCCCGTAAAGTAGTAAGCATTTTTCTTAAACAACTCTGGTTTGAGTTTGTGCCAGTCTTTCATCGCCTGCAAGGGCGTTCTGCTCTTTAGAACAGACTGCGGGAGTAGTTGATTATAGAGCAAGACATAACGGTGCATCGAGTTATTGTCAAATCTGGTGTTTGAGGGTTGTCGGTCATGCGGCGATCTGGTCTGGGTTTGTGGCTTCAATTCCGTCTTTGAACGTGACGCCGGTGATGACTTTGGCGAGGTAATCAAAGCCGCGTAGCTTTCGCCAGTTTTCCTCGGCGCATTGCCCCAGCTTGAACATCATGTGCAGCATGCCATCGCGTGACAGGCAGCCCTTTGAACGCTTGGTCCGGTGGCGGATCGTGGCGAAGGCTGATTCAATCGGATTGCTGGTGCGGATGCTCTGCCAATGTTGGGCGGGGAAGTCGAAGAATGCCATGAGTTCTTCGCGGTCTTTTTGCAGGCACAGCGCCGCTTTGGGATATTTTGGTTCGTAGATTTTGATGAACAAATCAAACGCCTTTTCCGCATCATCTTTGGTCTCGGCCTGCCAGATATTGTGGATCGCGGCCTTGGCCTTTGGCTGAGAAAGCTTGGGCAAACAGTTGAGAGCATTCATCGTTTTGTGTTGCCAGCATCGCTGCTGGCGGCTCTCTGGATACACTTCCTCCAGCGCCGCCCAAAATCCCATGGCACCGTCTCCGATGGCCAGTTTTGGCGCGTCCATTCCTCGGCTTTTGAGGCTAAGCAGAACCTCGCGCCAGCTCTGGGTGGACTCGCGCACTCCATCCTCGATTGCCAAGAACCGCTTCTTACCGCGCGCCGTTACCCCAATGATCACAAGGGCGCACAGCTTGTCATTCTCGCCCCGAAGGCCGCTATGGACGCCGTCAGCCCATATATAGACGATTGGCTCGTCATCGAAGGCAGCGTCTCTCCAGCTATCGTACTCCTTGGCCCAATCGCGCTTGAGCCGCGACACAGTATTTGCCGACAATCCCGCCGCATCAGGCCCCAGAAGAACCTTCAGGGCCGCGCCCATCTCCCCGCTGGAAACGCCTTTGAGGTACAGCCAAGGCAAGGCCGCTTCCAACGTTTTGGTTCTGCGCACATAGGGCGGCACCAGGGCAGACCGGAATGTCACTGGAGTGCCGTCCTTGGATCGAACTTTTGGTATCTGCACGCTCACAGGGCCAATACCGGTTTGAAATGGCCGGGCCGGATGATGACCATTACGAACAACTGCCGCGTGACCCGCCTCAGTGCGCAAGTCAGCAAATTGTGACAGATATCCGGCAAACTCGGCCTCAACAGCGGTCGCTATCAATTGCTGCGCTCCCGTTCTCAATAAATCCGTCAGCGCGTCGCTTAACCCGCCTCGACGTGACAAATCTACAATGTTAGTCGTTTCCATGGTGGTGTATCTCCTTTGGTTGGGCTGCTGTCTTCCAACAACAATTCAACCAGATACGCCGCCAACCTTCAAACCGCCCAAACACCAGATTCAGTCATAACTCCGGTGCATCGTCGCATTAAGGTCTTCCCCCGATCGGAAGTGATAACTTTGAAGGACATCCTCTATACGCCCGTTGAACCGCTCAACCATGCCGTTGGTTTGAGGCGATTATGGTGGTGTCAAACGGCGGTCGATGCCAAGTTCGGTGCACAGCGTGTCAAACTCATGTTTCCCTGTCGCAGCACGCTGGCGCGGCTGCAATGCTCCCAATGAGCCCGCAGCGCGCGCCCGACGCCAATCCGTTAGCGCAGAAGAATACAGCCCTTCACGCCGTAAAATGGCTGTAACACCACTGGTGTCTAATGCTGGGTCCGTCTCATCCAGAATGCGCAGTTTGAACTTCGCTGTGAAGGTCCGCCGCTTAGGGATGGCTGTCAGCTCGGATGTGGGTTGAACTGGCGCTGTCACCATGCGGGTTGGCGGTAGCGTGAGTGCTGTATCGTCAGACACAATATCGTCAGAAAGCGGGGTCTTCGAAGGCATAACCATGGGCTCGTTCTCCTTCGCCCTCAAGTGTAAACTTCAGCCAGTCATTTGTCTCACTCTTATTGGCACGGAGGGCGCCGGGATGGAACACATAGGAGCATCAAACACCGGAAGACATTAGTGAACATTAGTGAACATTAGTGAACATTAGTGAACATTAGTGAACAACTTTGCTGCTCACTAGTCAACACGAGTGAACACTATTTCACTCACCATTTCACTCCTATCCACTCAGAATTCACTCTCAGTGTTTAGGCTCCCTTTAGGTTTGGATGGCTGTAAAACAGGCCATAATCGACAGGTCGAAGAGTGAATAGCG
>Ga0307975_1001050_pt1 | contig 14430 bp, 11 predicted proteins | sample OrgLakmetagen917_FD_201825 | JGI IMG/M metagenome (GOLD analysis project Ga0307975, IMG submission 201825) | Saline water microbial communities from Organic Lake, Antarctica - #917 | ecosystem: Environmental > Aquatic > Non-marine Saline and Alkaline > Saline | place: Antarctica: Organic Lake... | reverse complement strand
TGTCCGAGGATGTCATTATCTCGAAGTCCAAGCTTGTCATTGCAAAGACGTGAGAAGTGTGTTTTAACCATGAGTGGGGATTAGTTCCTGTAGCCCGCATCTAGGCAGGAGAGGTGTTGAACTTTATGTGAGATGCCGTATTGATGCATGTTACATAGATGCCGTGTGGTTTACAGAATTGTGAGGGGATTAAGTTTGATCGTGGAACATATTTCATTCAGCACTTTTAATCTCATGTGAGTGTGAGGAGTCATACGAATCTCTAGGGTGGGCAAGTCTAATTGGAGAGCCTGAGGTGCTTGATTTGCGCACATTGGTTCTCTTGTTAACAAGTCGAGGAAGTGGAAAATTTGAACAGGCTGTCAAGAACATTATTCTCGGTCATTCTAAGGTATGACAACTTTTATTGCTCTTTCAAGACTTCGTCTCGAATATGATTTTTGACGCTAGGTAGCTCGGCGGGACTAGCTAACGGGTGCAGGAATAACACGATGTGGCAAACGAATTCTGGGATGAGAGTCTAGTTGGAGAGCCTGACGTCCTTGATTTGCGCGATTCGCTCTCTTGTGAACATTTCATTGTTCAAAACTCGGTCTCGGATTTCATGTTGGCTCAGGGAGGTGGGATTTTCTCAACCAACGGGTGTAGGAATTAAAACGATGTTTTGCCAAAAGGTGCACTCACTCTAATTACTCACTTCCTAATGATTTCTTTACACTTTGTGTCCTCTTCTCGCCCTTTACATTTGTACTTTTATTTCATTGTCTTCTCTTGAGCCTCAGCCCCACTGGCATTACCCCCTTTTTTTATTTTTTTTAAATTCATGTGTCGAGTTGTCTCTAATGCCTTCTCTGAGCTATATCTAGTGCTGTCTTTTTATTTCCAATTTTTTTTCTTTGTTGCGCTTTCGCTGTGTCTGGCAGCCTAGCTTGTCTGGATCAGCTCTCTTTCTCTCTCATGCCCTTGTTCATGCCTTGACAGCTGGTTCAATAAACCACGTCTTGACTTGCTTATAAACGAGCAAAGGAGGTTAATCACTCTTCACGCTAGTGCCAGAACACGACGACAGAGGATAGTATCAAAAAAAATGTAGTGCTCGGTATTTGTCCCCTCCTGTAGTGGTTGTATACCCTGTCGGACTACATGCGAGTTCCCATGTTCGCACTATAGAGGTGCTACCTACTGTTCGTAACCAATCTACAGTATATACCTGTTTTGCGTTAACCTTTATTCCCTCTCCTTAAGTCAAAACAAGTACAACACCACTATTCGCCGTTTACCCAAACATTGTCAATTTTAAATCACAACTATATACAGTATTCTATTCTTCGTGCTCCTTGAATCTCGTTAACCATACATAGTTACGACTGCGAATCCACATAGCTACTTTGTAGCTTATTTAAAAACTTAATGTTCTTCTTCTATGCACGCCTATTAGATCATTACCGCCCCAATTATTATCATTTGAATGATACGCACCAGAGTACGTTATGGTATTAATTATTCTTTATTACTTCTGTTTTCTAGCTATGCCCTTTTATGTCGGTTCGATTTTATTTCTTTGACCTTGCAGCTTTCGTTGGCGCCTCCACGTTCACCTCAGCTGCTTTTACCCGCCTCTCTTGAGGTTCGGATACTCCTTGCTTGCCTTAACCCACATCTCAATATCCGTGTGGTTTACAGAATTTGAGGGGATTAAGTTTGATCGTGGAACATATTTCATTCAGCACTTTTAATCTCATGTGAGTGTGAGGAGTCATACGAATCTCTAGGGTGGGCAAGTCTAATTGGAGAGCCTGAGGTGCTTGATTTGCGCACATTGGTTCTCTTGTTAACAAGTCGAGGGAGTGGAAAATTTGAACCGGCTGTCAAGAACATTATTCTCGGTCATTCTAAGGTATGACAACTTTCATTGCTCTTTCAAGACTCCGTCTCGAATATAATTTTTGCCAATTGTGATTTTTTCGGTTCACATGAATTAGAACTAATACTGCGACCTCCTATATTCATCCAGTTCCAGTCCTGCTTAGTTCCTTAAATCCTGTGCTCTTTCGCCTTTTTCTACTCGGCGCACTCTTTATTCATTTTATGTTCCTCGCTGCTCTCCATTTCCCCGTGATTTCAATTACCGACTTACCTCCCCCTTTTTACTGCCGGATGAATCTTCCTAGCACTAATCTGCACTTCACTACTTGCTACTTCTGTTTTCGATGCGTCATACACATCAAGACTTCCTCGATCCCTGCTCTTCACACCCTTCCTCCGTACGATTCTACTTCGCCCCGAATTCTCAGAATTTTTGGCGCAGCCACCACGTTCGCGTGGTAGTTTCGCTCAGAGGATTTATGTCTATTGACCCGCACTTCTTTTTATGAAATACTTCTCTTGGTTTTTCATAAATATGTATTTGGATTTTGATTTAAAGACAAATCTTTACTTAAATGTATAATGATAAACTGCCTACACGAAGACGTTGACCGCGCTCGAGTTGAACAACTCATTAGGACAAATACTTTGGACGACGATTCCAAGAAGCAATTGAAAGCATGTTTGAAAATGTTTGACAAGCATCACAAAGGATTCAAAGTAGAGTATGAAACGCAAGGTCTTATGATAGGGAGAAAATTCGCCAAAAAGTCGCTATCTTTACAAAATTTCAAGAGAGGGGTTCGCGAAACATAAGTACGGTAGTTCGGCATAACCACCTCCCAATACGTAAGTAGGCAAGGACATATGTTGCACCTAAGGCCCATCAAGAAGAATGGAACCCGGGTATTTGGCTATAATTGAAGGGGAATTCAAGCGAACTCTACTGGCCGCTCTGCCTTCACTGCAGGGGCAGAAGAGTATTCGACTTGTGATGATGTGGAGACTGTAGTGAGCAGGCTCAGCGGACAGCCCGCCAAAGATGCTGTCCAACACGATGGCAACCAATCCGCAAACCAAGCGAAGCCAACAGCAGAGAGTTCCGAGGATCCCTTTTGGTCACAGCTGCGAGCTCTTCAAGGCATAATTGAGGGCAGCTTTAAGGATGCTATGAACCATTTGGAAGGTATGAAAGCTGAAATGTGCGAGAGCAATGGCGGTGGAAGATCAGGTTGAGTTGGAGATGCGACTGCTGTGAGCCCATCAGTCTTGTTAGCATACCGAGCAGCTTTGGTTAAAGGCCCGGCCACGGCCCGATTCGCTTCAAAGAAGTATTGGGCATCGGTCGATCTTTGGCTCGCAAGTCTGCTCGAACTCGTTGGAACATTCAATATCGAGGTAGCTCTTTCTGTAGTTTTGCCTCGATGCATTGATATATTTTTTCGTAGCCTACTTTCTTGGCACTGGTATGCTCAAGTATTCACGACAAGAGATGGTACTATTTTAAAAGCTTTATGCCTCACTGTTTGTTTACAGGATGGTCGCATTCCACTAAACGAATCTGTGAGGCATGGAAACGTCGAGAAAACACAATCGCTTATTGTGGCTGGCATGGACGTCAACGTGAAGGACAAGAATGGTGCAACAGCTCTCGACAATGTAGAGGCCAATGATCGCGTCACCCGCGACCTCCTCGAGCACCACAATGCCACTCTTTCTATTGTCAATGAGGACCCAGGTACTCTCGTCTCTGCTGCGCTGGCACATTGTGCGATCCTTTCATCGTCAGCGGGTTCCGTACCAGCGTCGGGGCTGCATCTGCGTCCATATCAGCTTGATCCCTTCTTCTTGTGGGCCCCGCCTGCAGCACGTGTAAGGGTCTTCAAGTGGGCGCGAAATACACTCGTAGCCCAGCTCGCGGCCACCGTCCGACCCTTTTTGGACCTATCGGATGACAGTGCCGGCGACGTCTTGGAATACTTTGACATTGCAATGCCGCGTGACGATTCGCTTCTCATCGCAACGCATTGCTCGTCACCAAAGGCAATTAGGCAATTGTTGGGTGTGAGCCGTGCTAGAAGCAGCAGTCGTGGTAAGCTCGCGCCACTTACCGTAAATAATAGACACCTTTTTGAAGAGAGCTTGTGCCCTTTATGGTCACGATGCTTTATTCATGGCCCAATACTTTTCCTCGTGTGTGTAGTCAAATGACCGACTGAGCTCTTACCTGCAGCCCAGAGAGGCGACTCGTGCAAGAGTGCCTTCGCAAGGGCGCCGACATTGACATGCAATCGGGACCGGTGCGTGTAAACCTACGAGTCTGTACTTTGAATTCTCTGGGCATGTACTTACTCGTAGTTTACCACAAACCACCGCTACTAATGCCAGCACTTACTGTAGATTCGATACATGCCAAATAGTCACTTAGATACGTTCGATATATTCTGGTTTTGCTTTTATGCGCTTGAGTATGGCCACATGCGTCTTGCTTTCGGAGTACTAATTGGACAATTAGGTTGATCTGTATCGAGAGCTCTTTCGTTGAAGTATTTTATTCTAACTCTTCTCAGGGTGGTCTCATATCTTTGTCCAATATGTAAGTCAACTTCAAAACTGTGTTTGTATTACTCTCCGTGCTATATTATTCTCTCCATTGCTTTTCAAAACCTATTCAGCAAGAGGCCACCGCGCTCATTTATGCTGCGACCAACGGGCATAACTCCGTCGTAGAGCTCCTCCTAGGAGCAGGCGCAAACACTGAGGCGAAGAACGTGGTAAGTTTTCATGTCCATCGAACATCATCAGGAGACCAATAAAGAGAGTTGTATGGGGGAAACAGCACCTCGTTGTGGAGCATACCTATTTTTATTGAAGAATGCTTGGGCACAGTAAACCATACCTCAAACACGCAACAAAGTCCATGCCCTCACACTTGCTTCTCCTTGTATTCCTTGGTACATGTGGATCGAATGCACCTTAAGAGCAGCTTTTTTAAAGCTAGTGCTAAGCTGGTCTTGAGTGAAATGTGAGATTTTTCCTAATTGTTTGTCATTTCCGCGTTGTATTGGTCTGTAACACTCACAGAAGGGCTGCACGGCGCTGGCAATTGCTTTGGAGGAAGAACACTTTGACGCCGTGAAGCTCCTTGTCGATGCTGGCGCCGACTTGGAGGCTACAAACGAGGTGCGGCCTCGCGCTGTGCGACTCAATCTACATGATTCTTGCGTGTGATCATAGACCTTAGAATTGACGCGCTCACGTGTTCTACCTCTCACTGTACTGGAAGCCTTAGCTTGAAAAAATGATTAATCATCGTCATCTTTGGTTTTTATTCTTCAAATCAGGAGGGTTATCCTGCGCTCATCATTGCCGCGATTCAGAACGATTCCGAAGCCGTGAAGCTTCTCCTCGAAGCAGGCGCAAATGTTGAGATTACAAATGGGGTGAGAATCGCAGTTTGTAGTTAACTACACTTTGAATGATAATATGCACCTTTATTTTTAGTTGAGAAGAGCCAGGACTTCTCTCGCAGTATGCATAGCACTCAGCTCTCTTTCTGATTCCAAATTGTTTGCTGTCAACGGAAGGACGGGTGTTAAAACGAGCTTGTGCGCAGTGCATGCTTGATTGGCTTTGTTGAAAATTTAAAGTTGCATGTTTTGTCGTGTTTCAACAAAGCGCTTTATCGCGCGCCTTGGTGTTTTTCTTCGCTTACTTCTCTATCATGTAGAACGACGGTGAAACAGCGCTCATGGTTACGAGCTATGGCGATGAAGGCGAAGGCATCAACTCTGCAAAGCTCCTCTTGGAAGCGGGTGCTAACGTCAACGCCAAGGATAAGGTGATAATCCACTCTTGAATACTTTTATGCAAAAAGAAGTAAGAGGTCCTATTTACAACTTAATTCAAACATTCATCGAAAGACGCACACACTTTTAAAATCTTTCGATTTCCTTGATCTTTATCTTCCTGATCATGCAGCTAGCTTCCTTTGTGTTGCGAAATAACTCGAAATGCACTAGTCCTTGTGAAGCCGAATTTTCAACTAATCCCCGTCATCTCGCTAGTTCTCGATAGGCTTATTCCGCAACACTTTGCCTCCTTGTTCTCTTTCATCTTATTATCTTTTTGTACCTCACACACATGCATTTACTGCTGTCTCTCAACCTGCTTCTGCACACGTGTTCTTCTCTTCATCCTTGATTTAGATCGGCCGCACAGCATTCTTGTCCGCCGCAACCCTCGGTAAAACTGGCTTGATGAAAGTCTTGATTGAAGCAGGCGCTGACATCGCGGTCGAAAATACGGTGAGGAGGTGGCTTCTCATCGCTTTTGCTTACTATCGAGAAGCTTGCTTACAAGCGTAGGTACTTCATTCCTTTTGCTACCGTTGATGATAATACATTTGCGATTATAAAAAAGTGCCTCGGAATCGGAATATGGTTGCACTCATAGTTTGGTGTCTAAAGTATTGTATGGATTCCAACTCCTTTTTTACCAACTACTTTCCTTTTTCGTTTTTTTCCTTCTTCGTGGTGCGCATGGCGTAGTTGGGCCAAACAGCGCTCATCGGCGCTGTAGAAGACCAGGTTTTTCCTAGGTTCATGAACGCCATTCCAGTTGTAAAGCTCCTTTTGGAGTCAGGTGTCGACGTGAATGCTCAAAATAAGGTGAATTTACCTCTTTCCTAGCAAGCTCATTGTGAAGGAGTTATGGATCAAGCTTCGCCAATCTATTGCTCTTGTTGCCTTGCAGAATGGCATGACCGCCGTGATGAGTGCAGCCAAGCACGGCCGTGCCGACATTTTGAAGCTTCTCATTGACGCAGGCGCTGACGTCACGACTGCGGAAAAGGTGAGAAGAGCACGTCGTCAAGCTTAATTTTCAACGATGGATTTCGTCGCCATGTTTGATTTGATAGAACGGATGGACAGCACTCTTGTACGCTTCGACCAAAGGACCCGTCGCCACCATGGAACTCCTTTTGGCAGCAGGCGCTGACAAGGACGCCAAGAATAAGGTTTTTTTTAAGAGCTAATTTTTGAGCATGCTCAAGCAATGATTTTTGTGAGACATTTTTTGAACTTTTGGCATTCTATCGCCTTTATTACCTTGCAGAATGGCATGACCTCGATAATGATCGCTGTGACGCACGGTCGTACCGACATTGTAAAGCTTCTTACTGAAGCTGAAGCGGACATTGATGCGAAGGACAAGGTGAGAAGACACATTTTTTTTCTCAGTTCATGTTTTGCGAATGTACTAACTCTTGGGTACAAATGCTTTTATCGCCTCTGTTTTTTTTCCTCGGTAGAATTGCCGGACTGCGCTCATGTTTGCTTCAAAAGACAGGGTGAATCACGTGCATTTGATGTCTTAATACGTTTTCGCATCAGCTTTCTAATAGATGTACATTTTTTTAAATACAAGTTCTGTCATGCACATGTGTGCAGGTTCTGCCAGGATTCGGACCACCCCCAGCGACCATCATCGGCAAAACGGCCTTGGAATTGGCGCAAGAAAAAGGCCACAGCGAAGTGGTGGTTCTCCTCCAGAAATGAGCTCCATGTAATCCTGTGCTTCGCTTCTGGAAGTACGGGACTGTGCTTGTGAAAAAGTGCACGAATGACCTTCGAGTGGCTTGTGGACCCAAAGTTCTAGAGTTGTAAATGGGTTGTGTGAAATAGCGGTGTGTGCCTGTTCGGAGGTGGGAAGCACTAATTTTTCTGTCCTCTATTGGCCTCTGAAAACTAAGCTGTTTGCTTTTTACTTACGCGCAACGCACGCACATTTCTGCTCTTTCCAAAAGCTTTCTGATTTCTGTGTTATTTCCACCTAATTATTATATATAGTTGATGATTAAAAAAATTAAAACATCAAAATTGAAAAGTGCCATTATTAATAATTAAATATTAAACATAGAAATATAACACAAGATACTAAAATTGGAACTCGCTTTTCTTTTTCTGTTAGAGTCAATAATTAACGATAAAGAAAGCCAATGGGAAGACTCCTCTAATTCGACGCAACCAAAACCCTTTTTTGCCCTCGAATGGTTTATTGTTTTCAAAGGGCACTCAGCAAGACGTCAAAGGAGGCCACGGCGCAGATCCCCGGGTCTTTCCACTCGTATTTCACTGCACCACTTTCGTCGAGCAACACGCACCTGTGGGCCCCGCAAATGCACAGTGTAAACGGAATGAGGCAAAAACAAAAGCATTAGCTACCGATGAGCATGGTGATATTGTACACTTAGCACCCGCTATTCACCACTAGCCCCTCACCCTTCCCCCCACAAAAGTAGAAACACACATTAGGGTGCAACGCACGAGAGTGAGCGTCCTTTTCAACAATGCCTTCATATATCTCACCCGCCCAGCTGCGTGAGGACCGAAGGATAAGCCTTCACGTCTGGCCCCAGCTCTTTCCAGTTCGCGATCGACATGCCCACCATGTTTTGCAGCCGCAGCGTCGCGAGCTCAAGCGGCCGCCGCCCCCAGCCTCCCACCAGTGGGAGCTCGTCAAATTTGTTCACGGGTGGGGCCCCGTCATCGGAAAATTCCAGCGCGTTATCTGGGAACCTTCCCTGTAATTGCCCCACGGTGAGGGCGTCTTCAATCCACCTAGACAGCATAGTAGTTAGTTTGCGGTAGGAAGTAAATGACATGAGTGTCATGCAATGATGAAAAAAAATAAATATCAACTACTTATAAAAAGTATAGAGCAATCCAAGCAAAGTGAGACATTCTTCTGGTTAAATGAGGCCTCGAATACCCATGCACGCCGCCGGGGTTGCCAAGGTAGCCCGCAATCACAAAAGGCAACGTGAAGGGAGCGCCGAGGCCGAAGAGCATGGCGAAAAGCTTCACATACGGGCTCAGGCTAGCGTCGTCGGGGCGGAAGCCGCGCGCCACTCCAAACTGCAAGCCAGCGGCTCCCGAGGGGTCGCTCAACAGCTCTACGTTCGGCGGCAAGTCCAGGTACTGGGCGAATGCTTCGCAGGCGGCTGGCTCCGCATTCAAAATCAGTTTGACTTGCTTCACACCTTTCGCCTCCAATTCAGGCATGTAATAGCGCAGCCGCTGCCCATACCTGCGATAGTAAACATTTGAAATCGACGAATGTAAATCAAACAAGTTTTAGATTTCTTTTAGACGACGGGCACATCTCTGAAAGTCTAGTTGTGATCTACTCATCATAACTCACTCGATGGCATTAAAGTCAGCGGCGTAAGTGCCGAACACTGTAAGTGTAGTCTCCTGACTGTCCGCCAGTTTATAACCCGCTTAATTAATCCTCTTAGGCTCCTTTATGCAACAGAGCAATCCCAAGGTCCTATTGCCACAGCTGTAACATCTGTTGGTGTCGCTGCATTGCTTCTGCATGCGGCGTGTAGGAATGTTGGCGAGACAAAGCTTCGTTTAAGTGACGTGAAACAAATATAGAGGACGTAAGGGTGGTAACTGATGGTTTGGATTTCCATTATCAACAATACGTTACGTGTGTACTTATTAGTATTTATCCTTGTCGATTAGATTAGATTGTACTCCCCCCAGTGCAAAGAAAGACGAGGGCGAAATGACATTCTTTGAGAGATGAATTAATTCATACGCGTGATGTGTGCAGTATTCGCGCGCTTCAGAAGGCTCTATCTGATGTCTTTCCTCCGAACAAGTCGATGGAGTTTCAATGCCCACAGTGTGCCACATCGCTGAATGTGATTAGCGTATACATAACTGTGCTATCGCGTGGCATTAATTCAAAAGGCAGGTACAGTTCCCTACCTCGAGTGCTGCGCTACGCACTACCTTGTAAATATACTGCATTAGTAGAATCCACCACACTAAAACGACGGGGCAGGATATACTGTACATCTCAGTGTGTTTACCAAGAAGAGTTATAACGCACCCCAGACGACCTTAAATCCATTTAGCGCTATTTAAAATCTGTGAAGGAGAGGGTTGGGAGGCACAAATATAACTATTTCAATTTAGCGCAAAATAAGAACTTGAATTAAAGCCACTTTATTAGCACCAAAAATGACGTAAAATTTAGGCCACAATCTGTAATTAGCACTAAAATGAGCGTCAAAATTTAAGCAACTTAAGTACCTAGTAGCGCTATATATAATGCTAAATCTGACGTCAAATTCAAACCCCCGGGCTTTTTTGGATCGGCTGTGTCCTGGTGGTGGGATTAATTGCCAATTTAGTGGCGTTTTTTTAATTTGATGAAATCATTGCCCCTATGGTCGAAATAAATTAAAAATAATCAAGATAGTCGTTGAATTTACGATTAGTCGTACCAATCGAGTTTATAACCTTATTAGGACCAACTGCCCGCTGAAGCGTCTGGAGAGAGCCACACTAGAATGAATCCTAAATCAAGCCGCTTTATATTTGTATATATTCTCTGCCTGTAAGTTAGTAAGTTACAACCCCCCTCCTTTTACGTCGTTCTTTGTACTGAAAGCGGCTAGGGGGGGGTACATTGATTAAAATAACTAGTTTGTATCTCTCACGATTGCCTTGATTGCACTACATATCGGAACCAACGACTTATTTGACTATTTCTCAATTAAATCGACCACTTTAGATTAAAAGAAAGAAAAGAAACCTTCTCGATTGTTTTCGATTCAATACGTTCCTCTTAAGCTTTTACTGGGGTCACTTGAAACTAACCATTGATTGTCAATTTTCACCAAGAATTGTCACCGCCCGGCCGTGTAAAGAAAATTTCAACGATCCCTTTGTTGTTACTATTGTGCAAGCACAAGTTAGAAATGGCATTGCTTATAATTCTCATGCCGAATTTAAAAGAGCTCAGCCTCCAGTGTACCCAAGAAAAGTGGAAATCCCTAATGCACGTAAAATCTATGCTACCGTGGTACAATTTGGACACTGGGTTTTATCCTTTGTATTAAATGGGATTTCGTTCGTGGTTCGTTCGTTGGTGTCCGCTCTTTCATTTTGTACTGTACTTATGTACAGTTCTGTTGTACATGTGCTGTAGATAAGAAAAGAATAAGCGGGCCACGGGCACAAAAAGGGTCACGCGCCACGGGCACTACACGGGGCACTCAACCACAGGCACCTCAAGGCCGCGAACAAGAGGTTACGGTGCTCCACACCAAACTTACTGCACCTGATCTGCGCATCGCGCGGGCACCCGAACTCGTAATTCTAAATACAATGCACAAGCCAAAGGAATACACCCGTTTTTCGTAATCAAAGGTGAATACGGCAAATTTTGACGATGCGGTTTATCGTAATACCCAGCCAATTGCAAATATCCCACTAAAAATTGTAGTGCTACACACGAATTTTTATAGCAGCTCGCTTGTCTAGGATTCATGTTAAAAGCGCCGTTCTCAGTCAAGGCACATTCAAGATTCCTTCCTGCTTAACCATAAGTAGGTCTAAACTATGAACATCAGCGGGGATGCAATCGCACAGAGGAAGAAAGCAACCGGCAAATACCCACTTTTCGCCACTGCCATCACCACCACTGCAAAGGCAACTCCCAAAACGGTGCGTGCTTGAGTTTGCGATAAGCGCTCCGCTTTGCTGCTCACGAATGTTCTAGTTTCCGCAAGGTGCGGGTCACGCGATCGCTCGTGCAGTCTAGCCTCCTTGAACGATGTGTGATCTGGTGCCCAGCCAGAGGCCTCAACCACTTCACGAGCCCATGCCCACAGCAATGCCAGCACACCCGGGAGCGCTTGTCCTTGAGTGTGAGCTTTCTCTTGAGTGGTGAAATCACTGGAGTCTTGTTCTATGCCTCTAGCCTTGCATTCTTTGCTGCTGCTCCTGTTTCTCGTGTATTGGTCTTGGCCAACCTGATTTCCTTGAACAGTTTCGCTCCTTGCAGAAGGCCGCCGTAGCCGCAGGGTTTTCTCATTTGATTGGTTTTCACTCAAGAGATTTGACGGAGCTTCTCGATCCATTCTTGAAGTACGCTTTGCCTCTGATGAGATATTCTTTTCGCGCTCAACACAATTCAAGTCAGCCCTAGCGGCTCTGTCGCTTTGTGGGCTTCGCTGCCTGCTTGTGTCATCTACAATATGCTTCATCAATAGAAATCAGCACATCGAGCCCATTAGCATAATTACCACCACACTAGACTGCCAAGCATGTATTGATATATAGTTGGAGGCTTTATCATTCAATTCAATCTTATCCACGGTCCTACTTGAAAGTTTATTGAACTACTTGATTTAAACTGTGAAAAGCCTAAACGCTGACCTCGGAATACTACCTTAGAAGGACTTGACTTCGAAAGTCACACCGGCCAACCCCAGAGAATAAAAATGCAACGAGCTGCGACGCAGCGTTCGTCGTAGTTGTAGATCTACCACGACTATGCCCTAGAGTCTGTAAGCTTAACTGTCGTTCTAAACGCACCACATTTTTTTCACGTTTTCACCGACCACATTTTTTTAGTTGTGGCGGGATTTGATTGGTGCAAGAAATTGCGCAGCATGGTAAAATCCCAAACAATCGTCGAAGTCGTAGGAGGTAAAGAGAGCTGAGCAAGGAGCTGAAGGAGGTACGCTTCGAGCTCGCATCCAGCAGGTGCGATGCAGGGACTACATGCGTTAAGGGCTAGTGGTACACAAGAGATATGCGTTATATTACCTTGAGCACTTTAACTTTTTAGGAGGTCGCTTAACCAATGACGCCTTCATGTATGCAGGAAAGCATCTCGTATGGTTATGCTACTTGCGCTAAAATGATATACTCAATGCATTTTGAATGCGTATTCAAATCGATGGATCATCCAGTGTAGCACCTATGATCTTATATGTTTATTGATAGGCTGTTCATATGGCTAAAGCCGCATTCGACGCTGGCGATTTCACGCTGTGCCTGGAATTAGCGGAGAAAGAGGGAAATAGCGATCCATCGCCCGAGATCGAGCGTGTCATAGGCCTGTCGTATCTTCGCTTGGGTCGTTTGGAAGAAGCGGTGTCACGCCTCAACGCTTACTTGGCTACCGAAGCAGCAGCGGCTAGTGCCGATCTTGAAGTTGTGAAGGACGAACGCAACCATGCGGCGGAGCAATTGTGCCTCTTGAAAGCTGACGCTGCAAACGAGGTAGGACGGTGGCTTGATGCAACAAGAGAAGAGGCAATGCGAAAAGGGTAAACATGTGAGATCGAGAGGCACTTTTAAGTCTATTTGAAGGATGGTGCGCGAGCGCATCCTTGCTAGGGGTTGTGTCCTAGATTTGTGGCTCTACTTAACAAAAGAAATGGATCGCGATCTAATCTGGCTGTAACCCTCCACTTGCTCATCTAGCCACACTTACCTAGTTAATTAACCACGCATCCCCATAGTTACATACTCACTCGTCTACACACACACACATACATCCAGTTGTTTCGGGCGGGCGAAGCGAGTGCTGCAATCGCGGCCTATTCCGCCATCGTCCTCTCCGACTGCCCTCCCCACGCGGCCTTCGCCATTCACAACAACCGCGGGGCGCTGCTTCTGCAAGCGGGGCGGGCCTCGGAAGCACTCGAAGACTTCAATGCCGCGCTTGTCTTTACCCCAAACTCCTTGGATGCCTTGCACAACGCCGCCTCCACTCTACGGGCCCTCGGGCGAGGCGGAGAAGCTTTGGCGCAGTTTCAGAAATGCCTGGAGGTGGAGCCGCAGTTTTACTTGGCGCTGTGTGGCGTGGCCGAGTGCTACTCCATGCTGAGCCGCTTTGACGAAGCAGTGGCGGCGGCGACCGTGGCCGTCGACAGTGACCGTGGGCAAGCGCGGGCGTTTGTGAACCGTGGGTTTGCGAAACTGAAAGGCGGCCAACAGCTAAAGCAACAAGGGAATGCACCAACAACAGCTGCTGAGGCGACGCCGCCTTCTTCGTCTTCATTATCGTCCGCAGAGGCAGTGGCGGACCTCGAAATGGCGCAATCCTTAGGGGACTCCTCCGCGGAAACCGACCGTTTGCTGGCGCTGGCTTTGGCGGTCGAGGGCGATCAGCGACTGGCCGCAGGCCAGGACGCCGAAGCGGTAACGGCCTACGAGAAAGCGCTGTGCCACGGTGAGTTTGTAGGCGTGTGGGTGGGTTAGATTTGTGTATCGCTTGATTGGGTGTGCGCTGAGAAGCAAGGAGCGTCGGCCTTTGATGCTTCATGGAAGACACACGCACGGACGTTTATGTTCTATTTTCTTTTCCTTCCTCCTCGTCGTGGTGACCGCCGGCTGATGACTCGCCGCTGATTTTTTTTCCTTTGACGTTCAAGCTATTTTTGATACGAGTTACCTGAACAGTTAACTCCCATTTTGACCGAATTTTCGGTCCTTCTATGCACCGACAGGCGACTTGAACCAAAGCCCCAACTTGAACGTGCTCTTCAACTACGCCCTTGCCCAGCTTCACCTGAACCAGCGGGCCGAAGCATACGAAGGATTTGTCTACGTCGCGTCGCTGGCGACTCCCGACCATTTGCTGTTTGAAGCGTCCTGGGCCGCGGGACTAGTGGCGCTGCAGGTGAGAGTAAGAAGGGGGGGGTATGGGGGGGAGGGTATTATATTAGGGAGATTGGGGGAGGTG
>Ga0307975_1001001_pt1 | contig 14839 bp, 15 predicted proteins | sample OrgLakmetagen917_FD_201825 | JGI IMG/M metagenome (GOLD analysis project Ga0307975, IMG submission 201825) | Saline water microbial communities from Organic Lake, Antarctica - #917 | ecosystem: Environmental > Aquatic > Non-marine Saline and Alkaline > Saline | place: Antarctica: Organic Lake... | reverse complement strand
TGACCAGCTTCTGCCTCTCCAATTCAAACAGAAAATCAAGCACCTGCAAGAAGGTGAGGAAGAAGGCTTAGTGGCAAAGCTCTTGTCCAAACAGCCCCCGTCCCAAATCAAGACAAGAGGACCTGCATTACTGACTTACCGTGAAAGCGTGCTGGGGATCTAAGAGACCCCGATTGCTTGCCTCTATTGCTCTGGCAGTGAGTGTCAGTATTATCTGCTGAAAATCGTCATTGGAAAAATCAGAATCCAGTTTGTCCTGTGAGAGTAGCAAGCAAAAGGTTGCTTTACTTTGAAGACTGAGACTCCAGAAGCAGCAAAAATGTTGCAAGCTAAAGACGATCATGAGGCATATATAATGGGTGGCGTGATAATGCATTAATCCGCTTTTGCCATTGTGATGCTGAGTAGCAAAGGTGGATAATGTATAAACACAGATTAATCTGCATGAACGTGAACCAGGGAGGGGGGGTAGATAAAGGATTAATGGTGTAAGTAAGTAGCATGTTGGCATTGACTACTGTGATAATGCCCATTGATCTAGACCAAGTCTGAACTTGATTGAGGATTCATGGTGTAAACAGCAACAGTATCTGGCATTGACCACTGTGTAATCACCCTTTGATCTAGACTAAGCCTGAAATACAGGGCCCTGGAATCTTGGGCCAAATTAAGCCCCTTTCACCCAGTGCTGCTTTAGTGTACTGAATCATGACCTTCCTGATCAATGATTTATAGCTCCCTGCTATGCTGCTTAAAAAGGAGGAAGAGATCAGGGGGTTATCAAAAGTGACGGAATTCCCAGAATTCCAGCGGCATTGTATTTGTGCAGGGATCAAGGTATGAAATAATGCTACCGTACAGTGCCGTAACGAATGCGAGGTTAAAAGCCGATCAATAAATCTCAATGCGAGCAAATGCAAAGGGGGCAACACTTGTGTTTATTAATTAACACATGCGAGGGCCTGGGCCTCTGAGCTGCACCTATATGCGTTCGCACACGTGTGTGCGTGCGTATGTGCATGCACATACATGCGTGCTTGTGCGCGTGTGTGTATGCGTGTGTGTGTACGTGTGTGTGCGTGCGCGTACGTGTGTGCGTGCGTTGCGTATGTGCGTGTGTGTACGGTTGTGTACATACATGCGTGCATGCGTTGTGTACTTGTGTGAGCGTGCGTGTGTATTTGTGTGTGTGTGTGTGCGCGTACGTGTGTATGCGAACGTTTGTATGTACGTGCGTGCGTGTGCGTATGTGTGTGCGTGCGGGTTAGTGTGCGTGCATGCGCATGTGAAGGAATTGAAGACACCCTTCCTCTTGGTGTCCTTTCTCCCCAAGAGAGGGCCTGCCTCAAGCTATTTGTCCCCTTGAGGATCGGCTTGGAAGGCTTTCCCGGCCTATCCCCATTCATGCTAAACATTATATATATTTTTAATGAACCCCAATTCAAGCTTCGCAAGTCCCTTGTGGTTTAGAAATTAAACTGCCCCCGACACTCCGTGAGGGGGTGAAAAACGTTCGCAGTACGCGGTGATATAAGTACCGTACGGTATTTGCCCTCACACTAAGGAGAACTACAGGACTTGTACACATGAACATTGTATAGCACTCACTAAATTGTACAGGACGTGTACAATTGAAAATACAGGACTTCTTCAAATCAGAAGCAGCGCACCACGTCAAGAAGCGCACCATGTGAAAATATGGAGGTACAAAGCTTATGAGCCTGTCGTTATCCCGAGCAATACTGTCGTTGAAGGATACGCACAGCAGTTGGCAGCTGTTTATGGCATGACTGAGAGGAAGCGCTTCAAAGTCAGAGCCCAACGTCCAAAGCCTGCAGATTGGCAAGTGTCGATAAAGAACAGTGAATTTAACAATTGCAGCTGCCAAGGGGCCCTTGGATGCTGAAATAATCAGGAGCACCTTGGAGACCGATAGGTAATAATCTGATGCTGAAATAATCGGACCAACTTAAGATATGAAGTGTTAAAAATGACAAAAGAGGAGTTCCTTGTTACACAGCTCGCTCTTGCGTTTACAATTCAGGAACCTACAATCACGCACCTGCCAACAAATTTGGTCAAGCTGGGGCCAGTGGGATTCAGTGGTAGGTGGGTCGATGGCTTGTGTTCAGCATACCCAGCTATCGTGTCATCATCTTCCACGTCCTCTGCAATCCTCCACACATGACCCGGCAGGTACGGAGCAGCTTTGAGCTGCGTTGTCATGAAAGATGCAGCAAGCTGAATTAGTAGGACATGCAAAACAGCTTACAAATTCTGTGTACGACACATGATATATATATTGCCGGGAAGCCAAGTGATTCATCATCCTACAACTCTGGCAACGTAATCTGTGTGTTCTATCCTTTGTCTTCATGCTACTTTGTTACTCGCACCGCTGTTCCATAATAGCATGCGTTTCATCTTGCTTTTGGTTTCCTTTTGTCTTGAGCAGTTGTAATGATTCAGCTTAGCATTCATGTTCAGCAAAGACTCACCACTAACGTAGAGAATCACCATCAACTACCATTGCAAACAAACAGAGCACAAGGTCATGAGTAGGGTTGGCCATAACCGTATATACACTGTATACGACCGCTAATTTGGTGGTTTCCCTTCCAAGAATACCGTAAATGCACCGTATACATATGGTTCTGGCCAACCCTAGTTACGAGGTATGGCCTGACGGTATAGAATAACAGAAAGATTGTGATCACAGACAGCTGCACAGAAAATCCCTTACGCTTTTTTTGCCAACCTAGCTGTAGCAGCTCAGCACGAGGGCATATTCAAATTGGTTGCATGTGATTTCCCAGCATTCAGTCCCCCTTTTCCTCAGCCACAGGCTGAGTTCCCTACCTGCTTTTGTGGCACCATGTCGTACAGCGGCTCCCTGCTTCCAACACCAGCAGCAACTAGACCACTTGCCACCTGCAAGTAAACAGACAGAAAGGTTTGCGATGATTAAGACAAGAAAACATATTCGCACAAGCAAATTCCATAATTGCAGGCACACAACTTCATACACCAAGCTGGTAAATCACAGAAACAAAGCGACACATTTAGCAGACGTTCAGGAACATCTGCAGAAGATACAGCGCATTGGCCTCCCAACAAATCACACAACCTGCGTCCACCACATGTTTCAAGTACCTGGCTGCACATGCGTGAGTCAAAGGCGTCAAGAACACGCTCGTTACCGCCAACAGCTTGAACAAACGTACTGGCCCAGTCGCCTGAGGGCATTCTGGAGCCAAAGATCTGGCCAGCAAGCGCAGCAGTGCTGCGATCAGCACTGCGGACTTCCTTCCAAATGGCCTGACAATGGCTCTCAAGTAACTGCAGCATGGTTGAGTGTGTCATGTGTTGCTTTGTTTTTTACGATATGGCTTTCAGCTATATGGCAGATACAGTCTGTAGGTTGTGCTGGATTGATCCTGAAATAAAGGTTAAAAAATCATGTGCTTGACGCTTCTATAGACTCACATTTCCAGACAGGCATACATAATCCACAGAGCAACCTTCTGCAATATTGAACCCTTTTCTTACCAGTGCTAGTCGTGTAAGAGCAGCAGCCGCAACCTCAGAGCTAGAGCATTGAAAGCAGGTGGCCAAAGTGCTGGGCTGCAGCAGATCCCATTGATCCCAAGAGGAGAAGGATAGGAGGGGAGTTGCTAAATGCTGCTCCCCTTCATCACTGCTACTGCTGCTCTCACTGACGTTTCCAATGCTGCTGTCCGGCTGCTGTGAGGAATCTAGAGTGGCCAGAACATGAGCCATCCACAAGGCCTGATGCCACTGAACCGACCCTGCCCCATTGCCCTCCCTCTTCCTTGCAAGCACAGACATCTGGCCTAACGCACCTCGCAGCACAGGAGCAATGCTGGGGCCCTGCTTCAACAGCAAGGAGAGACCGCTGGTGGAGCTGCAGTTCAGAGAGAAATCACCTAGGGCTGTGGTAGGCTGGGAGGAGGTGGGCGAGGTCGGCTGCAGCACCTCCAGCCAATCACTGAGGATGGCAGCACAGCTGACCAGAGTGTGGGGAGGACCCAGGCCAGCGACCATGGCAGGCTGCTTCTGTGTGCTGCTACTTTCCTTGACACTGCTACCATCGTTGTTGCCACCGTTTTCAGAGCTGCGGAGTGCAGCAGCCTCCATGCAGCAGGAGGCGAGGAAATGCACAGCGGCCTGAACAAAAGAGGAAGGAGGGCAATAGCACTGCAGCAGTGCAGCAGATGCTGCCTCGCTTTGGGGGCACAGCTGTGCTGCAGCAAGCACGTCGTGCAGATCGCTCAGATTGCCTGCAAGGTCAGTAAGCAAACAGTTCGGTTGAAGATGTGAAGATCCTGCTGTTCATACAGATCTAGGTGAAGCAAACAACAATGCATATGCAGCCTGTGAGTAAGAAATGTAGACTTTCGAAGTCGAGCTTCTTATTCAGATGCCTGGTACAGCCACAACAGGTCATGTTTAGTCCATTTTGGATGCTTGCATGTAAGGGTTGGCGCAGGGCGTAAACACTTGTCCACATTTGCCATTTACTCTGATCCAACGACCAATTGATGGTACACACAGGATATATTGAGCCTCACCTGCGATCTCGTTACCCCCTTCCTTGCTCCTGGCAGCTGTCGGGAGCTGCAGAACAGGTATTAGACCTGGCAGTGCCTGATCAAGAGTCTGTGCGGATGGGGAAGCACCAGCAGCGTTGGTCAGCTGGAATGCTGCGGCAGCTTGGGGTAGGCCCTGCAGGAGCAGGAAGCACAGGTTACAACCCACCTACGGAGTGAAAAGTGGCTGTTGCTGCTTACTTATTCCATTATTATTTAATTATAAATATTATAAATATTTATTAATTTATTTTTATTGTTTTTGAGATCCAAGTGAGAAGGGTTACGCCTTTGTTTCAATTTGATTCCCGATGCTTTGCACAACTGCTTCAAAGAGTTTAGCCCCCATTTAAGCACCGAAAGTTGCACATAGGTTTGGGTGCACAGAGGGGAGGGTCACAGATTCATCAGCACACCGGCCTCCTCCAAAAACCACAGTTTCTGCCGTACAACTTTTCATGAAAAATGATACAAGATATTGGGTTGTACAGGATACTGGATGATATAACTAAATATTGTTGTGGGTATATTCTTGTTGGTGATCTGCAACAACCTCATTACGAGGTTGAGGAAATTGAAGTAGTTCCCAGAAATCATCAAGATTTGTCAGCCTTGGCTGTAAACCAAGGTGATTCTGCAAATCATGGCTGAGACTTGGTTGTAATAAGACAACATTCTGGTGCCAGACGTGGACAAATAGCCAGTTTTTGGTCATTCATATACGATGCATCCTGACCTTTTTGCTTACCAGTCCACTTCGTAATTCAAATGAGCTTTGCCCTAGAAAGTAAGTTACGCCTTCAAACATCAAAGTACCAAATGCAACACCAGGGGTGCCCTCTGGCAGATGGTGACAGATGGTGCAAGTGCGCGTGCACATGCTTGTGCATGTGTGAGTGCACACATGCATCCTTGTGCACACGTGTGTATGCATGCCATCGTGTGCTTGCGTGCAAGTGTGTATCTGTGTCTGCGTGCTCTAGTGTGCATGTGTGTGTGCGGGTGTGCGTACGAGTGTGTGCATGTGTGCACGTGTGTATGAGTGTGTTTACGTGTACACATGTGTATGCATTAAGGTCAGAACTGGTTGCGCAAAGCGACGTCCATTGATGAAGGGTGAAATAGTAGTGTCATTTCTCAAGCATGTACAGGAAAGTGCTGGCCAAACGTTTTATTTTTGCCAGATTATGAGCCTTGTATCCACAAATATACCTCACTGTGGTAATGGGGAATGTAGGTAGATAGAAAAAAAGGTACACACAAATATATGTATAGTATCGACATAAGTTTACCAAGCCCAGAAGTGCTAACCCTACACACATAATTCCGGAAAGAGTGCATTAAGCCCCCCCTCTGGTAACATGGTCGTTCCAACCCTATATTAGCATATAATTAGGGTGGGCCAGATCCGTATAAGTATAATAATTATACGGTACGGTATATACGCCGTATAATCGTATAATACGGGGGGGGGGTGTGACTGTATTCTGTACTTTCCGTATCAAAAATAAATTGGTATTATTCGGCGTGCATACGCCGTATATACGCCGTATTCCGTATATACATACCGTGTTTCCGTAATTAATAATAAAGTGCAAAACCGTCTTTGAATGGTACACCTCAGACTCAGGTTCGAATCCCAGCAGGAACTGCCCTTTTTCCTTTTTGGGGTCGAATTTTTTCTTTGCGACTCTTTCAATTAGGCAAGCCCTTTGCTTCCCACTATTTTAATGCGTGTATTTGCTTCAATGACAAATTTTTATTGGTGTTTAGAGTAGTTGGGCTTCTTTTTGCACTAAAAATGGCCATTTAGAAGTCTTTTTGGCTTTAAACAGGCCCAGCCGCTCAAAATTTGAATTTTGACACAATTAAATTGGATACAGGAGCGCAGCAAGAGCTTTAAAACGATCCTATTATGATTTAAGTCTGAAGGGTAACCATTTTTCCTTGAATACGGAATACGGTTTTATACGGTATATTAGGCTTGGCCAAAACCGTACATGGGATTCCCATATACTGTATGTACGCCGTAGGTCGTCCCCATGGCTGGTTGACCCAAACTGTGCCAATAAGCTATCCACCCAATTCAAAGTCCCCTATACCTCATCTGAATGCAAGGTACTTGATATTATATCTAAACCATTGACATTTGCAGAAATTCGGCATTCTGGGGGGCTGTGTGGGGCCTGGTGCATATTTTGCACCCACTTTGGCAGGGAAAGGTACATATCTGAACTTGCCCTGATCAACCTCTGCTTCAGGATATAAGCATTATAAATGTCATATAACATTGCTGCAATAATATAACATTGCTGCAATGTCGAATTTGGGACTGGAGTACTAGGATTGCCGGCGTATGGGAGGCACTCTCACAAGGGACACAAGGGAAAAGGCAGAAAAAGCTGTCGCTCCATATTTGCTGCGAGTTTCAGCCCAGTTTTTACTCTCAGAGTTGCAGGGTTAAATATTAATCACATTTAAATTTAAATGGGGCCAATCGGTGGCCTGGTTGAATTTTGGTAAAATATCTGCAGCGTTGCAGCAATTATGGCAGGAGCCTTTTCCGGCACCATTTCACAACCTCACTTTCACACCAGAGTCGCGGGGTAAATTATCAAGCCCTAAAATTTACAGGGCACATATTGGTGCAGTGTGTAAGCAATGGTGTCTGTTTTTGTGCGTTACATTCGAGCCACACACTGGGTCTTTCCGCCTGCAGGCAAGTTAAGAAAAAATCAAGCTATCCGACACAAGTTTCAGCTCCCAAAACGGTGGAGTGGTTGGGGAGATAGAGGCAAAATTGGCTTATTGGCACAATTTGACTAGGAAAAGGCGGTCCAGCCATGGGGACGACCCGTACATGACCGTATATACGTCGTATTTCCGCAGAGGGGGTCAACAGAGCAAATGTCCTGAAATGTGACTTTTTTGATGCGAATCATGTTTGAATGATATAACTAGATGGTTCATGAAGTTTGGAGCCAAAAGGACCAACCCAGTGGTCGGGACAGACATCCAGTTCAAATTTTGGCACTGAGTTTCCACATAACAGGCCACCACGCCCCAAGCAGGACCTCTTTTCATCCCAAAACAAGACAGGAGGACTTTCTTAATTATAGCAAATTATCCTGGGAAATGCAGATTTGGTGAAGGTTGGTTTTCCACCTTTTCGACACCCCTTTTGTTGATTTTTTTTTCAAGAGAAATTGGTCAAAATGGAGTATCTGACCAACTACTGGGTCGTTTCACTTCATTTTTGTTGCAATGATATTTATTCATCAAAAGAACATTTAGATAAAAATGATCCATATAGGTGCAGTAGGTGGTGATTCTGGCAGATTGGCAGTGAAAAGTAGGGTTCACGCCGCGGGCAATTAGACATGTGCACCCATGTTTGCAAATTTAAAGCTCAGGTGTTATGAATACTGCCTTTGGGTCCTAAGTTTTATATTTGCAACATGGGTGCCCATACTCAATTCACTTTTTTAAAGTACCCAGGTTTGGGGCCTCCGTCGACCCCCTCTGGTATTTCCGTACATACCGTATATGAGGGGAAATGGATTCACTCGGATAAAATTTTAGGGGGGATTACTTTGCAGCTCTTAAAGAGCTGAGTACGCATGACCCAATCTTCTATATCCAATGAATGATTGTAATAAAAATAAAAAAGGGAGCTAGGACTGCTTCAAGCCAAAAAGACCCCAAAAAGATTTTTATCAGTGCAAACATGCATCTACTTTTTATTAATGCAAACATGCATCTACAGAAAAGGCAAACAAAGGAATTGCTCAGTAAGATGAGGCGCAAGGAATAAAAACTCTGACAAAACACAGCACAAAGGACTGCTATTGCTGGTAATCGAACCCTGCACCACCTGCAAATACGGTCCATATACAGTGTACATACGGTTTATACCGTACATACGGCGTATATATACGATCGGCCAAAACCCATGTACGGTCATACGGATATGGATACGGACAAAAATTTCCAAGTACGGATACGGTTATACGGCGTATCCAGATATGCCGTATTTCCGTATGTACAGTTCTGGACGGATACGGTTGTACGGCGTACCCAGATATGCCGTATTTCCGGATGTACAATTCTGGCCAACCTAGGTGTATACCAGGGTTGTTCAGTTTGAGGTTCGGCCAAAAGTTCGAATTTGCAAGCTTTCACGCACCTTAACAAATTGAAAAGTGCCGTTTGGAGTTCGGTCAAAGTTTGACGAACTTTTAAGAGTTCGTCGAACTTTACAGCATGCGCATGTCAAATTTCAGCGGACAGCAGCCCCCCCCAGTTTAGTAACTTTACAGCATGCGCATGTCAAATTCCAAGGGACAGCAGCCCCCCCCAGTTTAGTCCCACCCTTTCCTTGCAGTAAAAGTAACATGTTCAATGATATATGAAATATGATCTGTAATCTGTATTAGGCCAGGAAGTTTTTTTGGTCTTATGGCCATACGTGTCACAACATTTTTGAGCTGCTAAGGATCTGTACAACGCGACAATTGTGCTGCACCTGAAGGTTCTCCTTTTTCTGCTCCACAATGCTGACATGGTCCCATTCCGGCCCCTTTTTCCCCCTATAGTTATTTATAAAATATACACAACTAATTGGGAAGATTTGAAGGTGGGGGGAGGAGCCCAAGGGCCCGTTTCCCAAGATTGCACACCGAACCCTTTGAACAGTTGAGGGTTCTAGAACTCTCACGGACTTTATCGAACTCTTGCTCCCAAAAAACGAACTGAACAACCCTGGTATATACCTATATACATACGGTATATACGGTATTTAAAAGGTGATATACGGTTCTGACCAACCCAGGGATGTGTCACACGGTGTATTCGTATAATATGCTGTACCGTATCAACACGTGTTTGACCGTATTGAACAAATCGGGCTGTATAATAGGGTTGCAAAATTTACCGAATTTTGTCGAATTTTTGCCTTTTTCGGCCCACAAACGGCCTTTCAGCGAGCTTCCAATGCTGCTACATTATATATTAATGAAATATTGGAAAAAAATTGGAAACGTTTTGGGCGATTTTGGGGCAAATCGGGTCCAATTTGGGTCAAAAATCGGCAATCCTTAAATTACGATCGTATTGTACGCGTATTCCGTATTTAACGCGTATTTTACCGTATTGAACATCCCAAATGACTGTATGACACATCCCTGGGCCAACCCTACATACGATGCTATGACACCAACAGAAACCTGCGTCCTCGATACTACATGCGAATGTGCAAAAAGCTAAAAGGCATGGGCCAACGCTCATAACCAAATAAATCTTGCCCAACCTGTTTGATTGTGGTGGAGAGGAAATGCTGGATGTAGGCGCTGGGAATGTGGTTGCCTAAATTGGTTGCAGCTCGGATAAGCGTTGCCATGCGCAGGCTTTGCTCGAAATCTGGGACTTGCTGCTGCTGCTGCTCTTGCTGCTGTTGGTCCAGAGGCACAACAAAGCTGGCAGCAAAAGTGTGGACCCCTGTTCTCATGAAATTAGATATTGCTTCCAGGCCCTTCTTGTCTTGCACACGCATCTGAATAGCAAGCAGTGCTGCCACGCTGCCTTCAAACTGCACCAGCTGCTGCGGGTGTTGCTGCTGATGGTTGCTGAGGTAAGTGGCCATGAGTTGCTGGCTCACCAGCTGGACCCATAGATTGTCCGGCTTTAGTGCCGACCCAGCCAGGGCAGAGGCGAGTAGCACGCCCTTCTGCCAGCTTGCGCTAGTGGGCCATACCACCTGCTCCCTAACCTGCTTGCTCTCTGTCTCCCCTGGTTTATGCCCACCCAGATGATTAAGGACAAGAGGGCAGAGGGGGTCGGCAGGGCTTGTGTTCATGGCCGCCACCGCACGCACAGAGGCCTCCAGGGCACGGCCAGGAACACCCTGCAGCGTCTGATGCTTGCGCGTGGAAACACCAGTGCACTCCACCCAGGCTGCTGCTGCCTGCCGAGCCACAGATCCCACAAGGGCTGCTTGAGGATGGAGGGCTGCTAAGTGGCTGTCGCAATAGAAGGAGCCAGGTGCCGCGTTCAAGCTTCCTTTTTTGTACTTGCCTCCTGCTTTTCTGGGTGTGAAGGTTTGGGTTGCAGTGGAAGATTCGGAGAAGAAGGCATCCACTGTTTCCCGGCGCACGAGCTGTGTGTGCATCCCAGCAAGGGCCAGGGCAAGATCGTGAGGGTGGCTGGCTGCCAAAGTAGACAAGTGTGGAGAGAGGGGCTCGACTGCAATGGACAGCCACAGCCAGGGGGAGGCGTGGTGCAAGCAGGTTATGGCCCACAGCAAGCGGGCCAGCACGGTGTAGTGCATGCTGGGCAGTAGGCCTTGGCTGAGGCTCTCAAATTCCTGGAGCGGCAAACAAGAGGCGTATTGTTTGTAGACAAGTAGGGTGTGAACCTACGGATCACAAAAAATGGGGTGGGGCCTGCGCTGCAACCTGCATTCAAGTTGTACCTAATATAGTGAAAGTGATTCAGGGGGGGCTGCACTCCCTCTGCACCCCACTGCTCCTGTTCAACCATTTCTAAGATGGCAGCCTGATCTTCGCAATGAAGAGTGGCATTCGAATGAGTTACACAATTCAGGGGGGGACTGTGCCCCCCCTGCACCCCCTCGCTCTTGCATTTGAACAGTCCCTGTCATACCACACCGTGTCTGTAGCTGTTTGCTTGCCAATGGTGTGTAAGGCCTCTGATTTATCCATACCTCAACAGCTGTGTGTCATGTGAGCGAGCAATTCAGGGGTGCAATCCTTCTGAACTGCTCCTCTGAACGCCTGAACTCCATACGGATGTTCAAAGCCACCAACTCTGTCTGGGCTGCTGCTTCCTGTGCCTGCTGGGTGGCATTGCCAGACTGAGACTGTTGCTTGAAGTGCTGTGCCAAGTGCTGGATGCAGGTCCTCTCCCTTGCTCGCCTGTCCTCCCAAGTGCTGTGAAGCCTGCTGCCGTCTCTGCTCTGCCGCTGCAAGCGCTGATGGCGTGTTGGGATTGGTCGGCCCTCTACCACACTCAATGACACCACTACTGAGAAAGAGGGCTAAGAATATGATGGGAAACATTCTAAATTTATGAAGAATACACCCAATTGTATCCCGGGGGAACAGTTACACGCGACCTCTTCGGGGTCGCGCGTGGAGGGGGGTTTGACCGGGGTGTTCTGGAATCAGCGCAAAGTTAGCTTCTATTTCATACAATTTTTACACTCTGAGGTGGCCTGGGAGACTCAAAGCTCTATTCTTTCGGTCAAACTTGACATGAACATAAGGGGACTACGCCCCAGGGGGCTCCGCCCCAAAAAGGGTGTTTGAAATTCCACAATCAACAGCAAACGCTTAAGCATTTGTAGCGGCTGATGCCTCGAATGCCATCTTCAACAACGTATGCAAAGCTAGTCCAATCCCTAAGGATTTCTTTTTTGTACACAATTGGATGACAGGATTTGCAACTTCTCACAACCTGTGAAGGCTTTCTTTCAGGAAAAGGACCAATCAATAAAGCTTTTGCACTTGAAATCAAAAGCCTTATCAGATAGATCAGAAACGTTCTGACTACCTTGAGCCACTCAAGTGTAGGCTGCACGCCACATGCTGCGAGCGTGATGGCTGCAGCAGCGAGAAGGTCTGGCCGCCCTGTGAGCTGCTCCATGCTTTCTGAGCGCAGCAGGGTAACTGAGGCTGCCTTGGCAAAACGTTGGCACAGTGAGTGCAGCGCTGCGTGGTTGTGGCTGCTTGCGGCAGGTGGGGTGGCTGTCGTCAAAGAGGGAGGAGGGTATGAAAGAGGAGTTTCCAGAGCAGGTGTGTCAGCAGGAGAAGAGGTTTGAGGCAGAGGTCTGCCTACGCTTGTAGATGCCTGCATCAAGTTTGAAGTAGGGTCACCAGGACGGGCTTGCTGCAATCCTTCTTTCAACGTTGGTCCTGGCGCTGGATGCGCTGCTGCAACTTTGGCATCTTCCAAACCCACAGCTGCAGCTGCTCCTTCCACTGCTGGCTCTGCTGCTGATTCTGGTGCCCTTGCTTCTGAATTAGGTGCTGCTGCTGCCCTATCTTGCTCTGCTGCTGGCGCTCGTGCTGCTGCTTCTGAATCTGGCGCTCGTGCTTCTGAGTCAGGAGCAATTGCTGCTGCAGTGGCTGCTGCTGTGGTTGCTGCTGCTGCTCCTCCTACCACTGCTCCTACTGCTGCTCCTCCTACTACTGCTCCTACCCCTACCCCTGCCCCAGCTGCTGCTACTGTTGCTGCAGCTGCTTGACTTTCCGTTATTGTTGCCGCCGGAACCTCATAGCCAGGAAACAGGCTGCCTTGCTGTCCTTGCTGCTGCGCCTTGCTGCCCTGCTGCCAGCGCTGCAGAGCTGCAAGGCCAGCAGCACTTTTGCTCTCCCACACCTCCTCTGCTAGGTCATACACAGCAGCAGGTCCCCAGCTGACCATGGCACCCAGCACAGGCTCTAGGAGGAGAGTGGAGAGGGAGACAAGGTGGGCACTGGCGTGCTCCTTTAATTGGGGCATAACCACAGCCTGGAAATGCAAGGCACGTTGTGATGCACTGTTTCCTTAAAATTAAGCGCCCTTGCAGGGTGAAGGACAGGGAGTGATTTATGAAATCATGGATTATGACGGGAGGAAGGCAAATGCCACCAAGCTTAAGAGGGGTAATTGCTCTAAGAGCCCTCTGATACAAAGAGTAGAGGAGGCGAAGATGATGAGGAAAATGGCAGTTGAAAGAATCTCCAGGAAGCAACATTCGTGCACTTGCCTCTCTAGAATAAAGTAGCTCACCTTGACCATGTCTCCAGGGGAGAGCAGCGACTCTAGATCACCAAGAGGAGCTGCGCTTATGTGCACCGCTGGAATGCGGCCTTTCATACCAGCGACTGCATTGTTTGAACTGCCGCTACCGCTGTCCTCCTTGCTGCTTTCCACAGCACTATCATTCAGGATGCTGCATAGCTCAACCTCGACCCAGTACAGCCTGATAGCAGTCACGCGCACCTCCACCAGGGCTCCAACCTGTTTAGAAGGACAACGGGGCATAGCTTGGCATGACTGACTGTCACAATTTGTAGCTTGCGTATTTAAGGGATTGCAGAAAGAGGCATATTTGAAACGTCTTGCAATGCGTCAAGCTCAGGACAGAGATATTACGTGTGTACACGTCCCTTGACCCGGCGTTGTATGCATTGCCACGTCCTTACCGGTTTATAAAATTTCGAGAAGGGTAGAAGATCACCGCCCGGTGCATGCAGAGCCTGTAACTTTGCTCGTCCGTTAAAATTCTTATGCTTAAAGACTTATTTTTTCCTCAGTGTTCCCTCAGCTCACATCCACACCAGTGTACTTGTGTAGAGATGTGATTCCTGCCTCTCAGCTGAAGCCAGCCTTTGCATGCGTGCCACGGGTTCATCATCATGCCTCATGGTTTGTACATGTGCTGCAATTTGCACACCGCTTTGCCACGAGATAAATCCCCTGCACCCAACGCAGCTCATTGATGACAGCATCACCGCATAACCCAGAATGCAAATGCAAATGCAAGGAATCCAGGAGCATGCAACAAAGCTGCCACAGCTGTGAGCAGCTGCCCAAAGAAAAAATAGCATGTGCAAGAATACCATCTCTTTTAGAAAACAGCAACTCTGCTGCACGCAACTCGCAGGGCTCGCCAATTGGCAGAAGGCTTGCACTGAACCAGCCTGGCTCATTGCCATACAGAGGCAGAGTGGCCTTGGCCCTGCCACGAACTCCAAAGCCAACGACTACTGCAGCAAGCCAACGGCCCCCTCCTGCCCCCGCCACCCCTGCCAACGTCCTGGAGCTCCAGCAGTCATCAGGCTCAAAGCGAAATCTGGAAGACCAGTGGAGGCTGTACAAAAGTATGCAGCCACTGCAGCAGGATCAGCCTCCTGTCCAGAGCCTCCTTCTGGTGACGAGAGCAGCCGACCAGCAACGGAAGCACCTGCACGAAGGCAGGCTGCAAAATTTACAGGTGTGCTAAGATTCAACATTCACTAGCTAAGTACATGGCTAAGTAGGTACATACATAGTCGCAAACCTGTGCACATGTGCAGTGTTGACCTGAGATTGCAAGCTGCACAAAACCTTCTCCGCTACCTAAATACTTCTCCAACTTCAAAGCAAAGACACACACATGCTGAGGAAAGATACACTCAAATGTTATGCAACATACACAAATATCAACACAGGAATGGACTTTGGAT
>Ga0307975_1000917_pt1 | contig 15606 bp, 13 predicted proteins | sample OrgLakmetagen917_FD_201825 | JGI IMG/M metagenome (GOLD analysis project Ga0307975, IMG submission 201825) | Saline water microbial communities from Organic Lake, Antarctica - #917 | ecosystem: Environmental > Aquatic > Non-marine Saline and Alkaline > Saline | place: Antarctica: Organic Lake... | reverse complement strand
GCAAATTATGCGCTAGGAATTCGCGATCGCGATCGCGAATTCCGACTGAGCGCTTCGCAGAGGTCGCTTAATTTGCCCCCCCCCGTAGGGGGGAGGGACGCAAATTAAGCGCTAGGAATTGTCCGCCCCCCCCGCAGGGGGGAGGGGGACAATTCCGACGCAAGTCGCAGACTTCGAACCCCCTTTTGAGAAAGGGGGTTCGAAGATCTGCGAGTTGTAGGTCCGCTCGCAGAGGTCGCTTTTTACGCTAAAGCGTAATAAGCGCTAGGATTTTTGCGTCCGCAAAAATCCGACGGAGGTCGCATAAATTGCGTACGCAATTTATGCGCTCGGAATTGGCGTACGCCAATTCCGACTCTGCGAGCGAACCTAGGCTCGCGACTAGCGAGGCTAGTTCGCTCGCACTCGAAGGGACCCGTGAGGGTCGCGCCTCCCTCCCCGTGAGGGGGGGCGCGTAAATCCCTTCGACAAGCGCTCCGTACCCGTGAGGGAAGCGACCTCGACCCCCCTACGGGGGGAGAGCGGACCTACAACTCGAATATTTTCAATATCCCGAAGGGATATTGAAAACTTCGATTTGGGGATCGACGCACCCCCCCGAAGGGGGGGAGGTTTGCTCCTCCCCTCGGGAGGGAGTCGTAATTGCGTAGTATTTGTCCTACGCAATTACGACGCCTTAATATATTACGCTTGATAAGAGCGCCCCTCACGGGGCGCTCCCGACCTAATAGGAATTTACTTTCGCAAATTACTACTAAAAAAAAAATATATATATATAGATAGATAGATATATCTATCCATATTTAATTTAGAGTGAGTTTAGGCATAGCCCTTTATATTTCCTCGTTAATAGAATTGAATTAATGTAAGCTAGAAATATATAGGATTTAGTATTCCCTTAAATCTCAAAATTCATAAATACATCAGACTTTATGAATAGTTGTATAGCAAGAACGAGGACTCATTAATAGATTAATTACTAAGGGTAATTAATATACACATTCAGATTCAAAAAAAAAACAGCTTTTATCTAATAAAATTCTATTGAAATTTTATTTCCCCCTTATACCTTATATATGGAAATAAAAATCTATTGACGATGTTTTATAGGTCCGCTCTCCCCCCGTAGGGGGGTCGAGGTCGCTTATTACGCTTTAGCGTAATAAGCGACCTCGACCCCCCTACGGGGGGAGAGCGAACCTACAAAAATCCGACGGAGGACGCGTCCCCCGCCCCTGGCGGGGGACGCGCTCGGAATTGGGTCGGATTTGGCCCCCGTGAGGGGGCCAAATCCGCCGGCGTCCCCCGCCCCTGGCGGGACGGGTTGGCGCCCCTCCCCCTACGGGGGGGGCCAATTCCGACGCCCCGTGAGGGACGCCAATTCCGACTCCCCCCAAAGGGGGAGCGAACCTACCCCCCCGAAGGGGGGGAGCGCCGCCCCCCTCACGGGCCCGTGAGGGGGGCCCCTAAGGGGATCGTCGCGAGTACACGAAAACATCGTCGATCCCGTGAAAAATTCCTATATATAGGAATTTTTTCACGGTATAGAATTTTCTTAGATAAAAGACGTAAAGTCGAATCTTCCCCCTCCCCCCTGCGGGGGGGGGGGTCGGACGATCCTAGCGGATGAGATTCGCGAGTCCGTCCCCCCGCAGGAGGGATAGTTTAAAATTTCTCGGAGATAATTTAAAAATCTTTATCGAATAAATTTATTCGAGAAAGCTGGGAGGAGAATTACAACAGGGCTTTTCACGATGTTCTTTATGCGGACCTTGTTATAATTTGAATGTGTGTAGGCTATTTTTAAAATGAGTGATTTTGCTTAGTATTTTTGTACCCATTTTTATCGGGTAATTGAAGGTTTTATCTTAATTTTATGTCAAACATTGGAACTACTGGACGTATCCCTTTATGGCTTGTTGGTACAGTTGTTGGTATTTTAGCTATTGGTTTATTAACAATCTTTTTCTATGGTTCTTACGTTGGTTTAGGTTCTTCTCAATAAAAAACTAAAATTGAGTATCTATTGAGCTTTGTATAAGGTATAGACTGTTTACAACGTAAACAGTCTATACCTTATACAATTCTTTACTATCCAGCTTATTTTCTTTTTGGCGTGTAAGTGTTAAATAGTATTTTTTCTATTTTTATATAAAGTCAGCTTTATAAAAGCGAGTTTGTATAGTCGTGTTCCTAGTAAAGGGGTGGAGTAAAATATTTTTTAGTAGGTCCCCCTCACGGGTCCCATATATATGGGACCCGTGAGGGGGACCTACTAAAATCCGAGCGCTTACCCGTGAGGGACGCTGGGGCGGCGCGTCCCTCACGGGTAAGCGACCTCCCATATATAAGGGACCCGTGAGGGAGGCGAAATCCGACCCAACCCGTGAGGGAAGCGCTCGGAATTGTCCGCCCTCCCCCCTGCGGGGGGGGGGGCGGACAATTCCGACACCCCGTGAGGGGCGCTCCGTACCCGTGAGGGAAGCTACCTTATTACGCGCCGCCCCAGCGTCCCTCACGGGTAAGCGACCTGACGCTTCGCACTATTAGCGAGTATAGGTTCGCGAGTACGATAAAAAAAACGACGTTTTCTTTTTGTCGTTAATTACAGGGTAGGATAGGACTCCACAAATTGCTAAGCTTGCGCTCCGGACGATGTTTAAGATTGCTTACCAATGAAATTATTTAGTGCCTCTTAAAGGAGATTATTATAAGACTCCCCTGTAAAATGGGCTCTGTACGTCAAAGTTTTAATAATAGAATGTTTTACTTTTTTAATAGAAATAGTGTGAGCGTAGCTCACTAACGCATAAAACAATAACCTAAAACTACTTTTTCAAAAACTTAAAAATATAAGTTGTTTTATTTATTTTAGGGTAATTATTAGCAGAATCTTTTATCGTACTCGCTAATAGCGGGGCTAGGTTCGCTCGGAGAGTCGGAATTGGCGTATGCGTCGTAATTGGCGTCCGCCAACCCGTGAGGGATGCGCTAGGAATTCGCCCCCCCCCCCCCCCCCTACGGGGGGAGGGTCGCGATCGCGAATTCCGACTCAGCGCTGCCCTCACGGGTCCTGCCCTCCTTCCCTCCCCCCTACGGGGGGAGAGCGGACCTACAACTCGAAGATTTTCCCTTCGGAAAACTTCGATTTGGGGCCCCCCTCACGGGCCCGTGAGGGGGGCGGCGCTCCCCCCCTTGGGGGGGGTAGGTTCGCTCCCCCTTTGGGGGGAGTCGGTATTGGCGTATGCAGCGTCCCTCACGGGTTGCCTGGACGACCCGTAAGGGACGCTGGCGGATTTAGCCTAATTGACCCCCCCCCCTACGGGGGAGGGAGGCTAAATCCGACCCAATTCCGTGCGCCTCCGCTCCCTTATATAAGGGACCCGTGAGGGGGACCTTAGGATTTCGCCTCCCTCACGGGTTGACCCCCCCCGCAGGGGGGAGGGAGGCGAAATCCGACCCAACCCGTGAGGGAAGCGACCCCCTCACGGGGACCCCCCGTAGGGGGGAGGGATATGGGCAGGAGACCCGTGAGGGGAACCTGCAAAAATCCGAGCGCTTATAAAGCTTTAGTGCGAAGCTTTATAAGCGACCTCCCATATATATGGTATATGGGACCTGTGAGGGGGACCTAAATAAAATTCTATTGACGATGTTTTACACGTTAACATTGTCGATCCCGTGAAAAAATGAATATATATAGTAATTTTTTCACGGTATATAATAAAATTCTATAAAAGATTAACAAGTGACACAGTTCTAACGTTACTATGTCTTTTGTTAAGTTCAATTTTAAAACTAATTGGACTCCAGTTGTTATAAAATATAATGGTATATATAAAGTAACTGTTTTAAAGATGATTATTAATTGGAAAAACTTAAGAAATAAAATTAGATTTAAAACTTATTATTGTCTTTTTTTTAGAGTAAAATACGCTAATGTTATATTCGATTTTTTCTAGATTTTTGTGATAATCAATTATCACAATATTAGTGTTATAACACTTAATAAACAAAAGAAAAATGAAGTTTTTATTAATTTATAACGTCTTTGTCATAGCAGTAGAAGGTTTAACACATCATAACATATTTATTGATCTAAATTTAACCGATTGTAAATTTCTTAAATAGTCATTGAAATATGTTATTTACTTTACTCGAATATTTCCCCCCATTAGATATAAAGGGGGGCAATATTCGAGTAAATTAAATCGAAGTTTTCCGAAGGGAAAATCTTCGAGTTGTAGGTCCGCTCTCCCCCCGTAGGGGGGTCGAGGTCGCTTATTACGCTAAAGCGTAATAAGGTCGCTTATTACGCTAAAGCGTAATAAGGTCGCTTATTACGCTAAAGCGTAATAAGCGCTCGGATTTTTGTAGGTTCGCTCAGCGAGGTCGCTTATTACGGAGCGCTTGCGCTCTGCGAAGCGCTCAGCTACGCTGAAGCTTCGCACTAAAGCGTAATAAGCGCTAGGATTTTTGCGGACGCAAAAATCCGACGAAGGTCGCAGAAATGGCGTCCCTCACGGGGCAATTTCTGCGCTCGGAATTGGGTCGGACCCGTGAGGGAGGCCCCCGTCCCGCCAGGGGCGGGGGAGACGCCCCGTCCCGCCAGGGGCGGGGGACGCCACCCTCACGGGTCCGACTCTGCGAGCGAACCTACCCCCCCGAAGGGGGGGAGCGACGATCCCCTATATATATAAGGGGATCGTTCGCTCGCACTAGAAGAAATTTCGTACGAAATTTCTTCGACAAGAAGTAAACCTTTAATTAGTTAGATTTATTCTATAGCAAAAAAAATTATATGATTAATCCTTTATTAGAAATTGCTGAAGTTTCGGTAGGACAACATTATTATTGGAAATTAGGTGGTTTTGAATTACACGGTCAAGTGTTAATTACAACTTGGGTCGTAATTGCTATTTTGTTTGCTTTATCTTTATTAGGTAACAGCAATTTAAAACCTACTCCTGATGGTTTACAAAATTTCACGGAGTATATTACTGAATATATTCGTGATTTAGCTAAATCACAAATTGGTGAAGAAGAATATTTAAAATGGGTTCCTTTTATTGGCACACTCTTTTTATTTATTTTCGTATCTAACTGGTCCGGTGCCTTATTACCTTATCATATTATTGAAATTCCTAATGGGGAACTTGCGGCTCCAACGAATGATATTAATACTACAGTAGCGTTAGCTTTATTAACATCGATTTCTTACTTTTATGCCGGTTTTTCAAAAAAAGGGTTAGGCTATTTTAAACGTTATATTTCACCAGCGGCTTTTTTATTACCTATTAATGTATTAGAAGACGCGACAAAACCTCTGTCGCTTAGTTTCCGTTTATTCGGTAACATCTTAGCTGACGAGTTGGTGGTAAGCGTATTAGTTTCTCTTGTACCCCTTGTTGTTCCTATCCCTATTATGCTTCTAGGTGTCTTTACGAGTGCTGTTCAAGCACTTGTATTCGCGACATTAGCTGGAGCCTATATTGGAGAAGCAGTTGAAGATCACCATTAACCCTTTCTCCAAAGTAAAAAAAAATATAAACTTCTTTACAAAAAGTCAACTTTTTAACCCCCGCGGATATAAGGGGGGGAAAATATTCGAGTTTTTAGGTCCGCTCTCCCCCCGTAGGGGGGTCCCCGTGAGGGGGTCGCTTACCGGACGCTAAAGCGTCCCTCACGGGTAAGGTCGCTTCCCCCGCCAGGGGCGGGGGAAGCGCTCGGATTTTTGTAGGTTCGCGAGGAGAGTCGGACCCGTGAGGGTGGCGTCCCCCGCCCCTGGCGGGACGGGTCCGACTCTACGAGCGAACCTACCCCCCCTATATATATATATATATAAGGGGGGGAGCGACGATCCCCTATATATATAAGGGGATCGTTCGCTCGTACGATAAAAGAAAACAACCTTTAAGTAGACCGTACTACTTCTTTAAAGAAGTAGTACGGTCTACACCATTACCCCCTAAAAGAAAAGAAAAGAAAAGAAAAGAAAAAATATGAACATAAATAAGAATTTTAATTCAGACAAAGAAATAGAAAACACATTAAACACAATTGACAACCTACAGAAAAAAGAACAATATAGTGTTGGGTTTAAAGCCCAAAATGTACCGGAAAAATGAAAAAGTATATTAAATTTTGACTCTTTCTTTTTAACAAAAAGCTGCGAGGGCGTTTACGTTCTTTTTTTCCCCCATAATAATACTGTCTATATTGGTCAAAGTGTTAATATTTCAAGAGAAATTTCCATGCTTAAAGGTGGATTTAGAAGCCAGCCCCTTGTTAATGAGGCTTTTGAAAAAAGTAAAAATTCCTACGTGGCCCTTTCTATTTTGCAAGGTTCGGGCTTAAAGGAAAAAGAAACCCGTTTAAACTTAGAAAAAATGATTATAAACTATGCGGGTCTTTCGTCTATTAACATTCTCGGTAAAAAAAAAATTAAGCCAAATCCTCTTCTCTCTGACCCTTCGATCAAGCGTGCCCAATTTTCCCCCCACTCTCAATCATGGGATCAATATGACTTAAAATACAATAGCGTAAACGAAAAGAGAAAAGAGGGTTGTATTTACCTCTTTATGCACCGTATAACAAAAAATTTATATATTGGCGAAAGTTCTGATTTTTATGGGGCGAAAGTTTTAAGACGACATCGTGCAACGATAACCCAAGTTCAAGCCTTAACGCTACAGAATCAAAAAATGAAATGTGCAAACGCCTATAACCTGATAGTCAACGACATTTTAAATAGTGGTACCGATTTTCTCTACTCTATTATCGAATATACGGGAGATCTATCTCCACGTGAGCGCAAAATAAGGGAAGCATCTTATATTGTTGAGGCACAAAAGCTTTATGGCGACAGGTTGTATAATCCCCCGACATCAGGTTTAGTGGCCAATACAAAAAAAAGATCGGAAGCCAGCAAACAGTTAAATCGTATAGCTACTATAGCTGCTCGACAAACTCGAAAAACTATCCACCGTAAAAGCTACCCATGTGTTATTAATGGCGTTTGGTACAACTCTATGGTTGAGGCTGGGCGTGCTTTAGGCCTTACCGTAAAAGGAACGATTAAATGTCGACTATTATCTCCGAAATTTCCAGATTATATCTGGTTAAAAGATCAGGTGAATAAAGACTTTCCGGAAGATCCTTCTCTTAGAGAAAAAATACGAAAATTTTACGATAGCCTATCTTCAAACAACGGAGAAGAAGGGAAAAAATCGATATCGTAAAGAAACGAGGCATTTTTACTTTCCCTTTTTTTTTTTCTTTATCTTTTCATAAATACAGAAGGGATAGATAAGTTTAGGTTGATTTTGGGGGGTGGTGTTATGAAGAGTCGGGTGCGAGCGAACGATCCCCTTATATATATAGGGGATCGTCGCTCCCCCCCTATATATATATATATAGGGGGGGTAGGTTCGCTCGCAGAGTCGGACCCGTGAGGGGCGCCAACCCGTGAGGGAGACGCCCCGTGAGGGGCGCCAACCCGTCCCGCCAGGGGCGGGGGACGCCGGCGGACCCGTCCCGCCAGGGGCGGGACGGGTCCGACCCAATTCCGACTCTCCGAGCGAACCTACAAAAATCCGAGCGCTTACCCGTGAGGGACGCTTTAGTGCGAAGGTCGCATCCCTCACGGGTCCGGAGCGCCCCTCACGGGGTCGAAGGGACCCGTGAGGGTCGCGCCCCCCCTCACGGGGAGGGAGGCGCGACCCTCACGGGTCCCTTCGAGTGCGAGCGAACGATCCCCTTAGGGGATCGTCGCTCCCCCCCTTCGGGGGGGTAGGTTCGCTCGCAGAGTCGGACCCGTGAGGGTGGCGTATGCGTCGTAATTGGCCCCGTGAGGGGCGCCAACCCGTCCCGCCAGGGGCGGGGGACGCCGGCGGACCCGTGAGGGAGGCCCCCGTCCCGCCAGGGGCGGGGGAGGCCAAATCCGACCCAATTCCGAGCGCATAAATTGCCCCCCCCCCTACGGGGGGAGGGACGCAATTTATGCGACCTCCGTCGGATTTTTGTAGGTTCGCTCTCCTGCCCATATCCCGCGAGGTCGCTTATTACGCTTTAGCGTAATAAGGTCGCTTCCCTCACGGGTACGGAGCGCTTGTCGAAGGGATTTACGCGCCCCCCCTCACGGGGAGGGAGGCGCGTAAATCCCTTCGAGCAACTCGCAGATCTTCGAACCCCCTTTCTCAAAAGGGGGTTCGAAGTCTGCGACTTGCGCTCTGCGAAGCGCTCAGTCGGAATTCGCGATCACGATCGCGAATTCCTAGCGCATAATTTGCCCCGTGAGGGACGCAAATTATGCGACCTACGCTGAAGCTTCGCACTAAAGCGTAATAAGCGCTCGGATTTTTGCGAACGCAAAAATCCGACACTAGGATTTTTGCATCCGCAAAAATCCGACGAAGGTCGCATAAATTGCGTCCCTCCCCCCGTAGGGGGGGGGGCAATTTATGCGCTCGGAATTGGCCCCGTGAGGGGCGCCAATTCCGACTCTCCGAGCGAATCTAGCCTCGCGAATAGCGGGGCTATTCGCTCGGACGGACGCAAAAATCCTAGCGCTTATTACGCTTTAGTGCGAAGCTTCAGCGTAGGTCGCATAATTTGCGTCCCTCACGGGGCAAATTATGCGCTAGGAATTCGCGATCGTGATCGCGAATTCCGACTGAGCGCTTCGCAGAGCGCAAGCGCTCCGTAATAAGCGACCTTATTACGCTAAAGCGTAATAAGCGACCTCGACCCCCCTACGGGGGGAGAGCGGACCTACAACTCGCAGATCTTCGAACCCCCTTTTGATAAAGGGGGTTCGAAGTCTGCGACTTGCGTCGGAATTGTCCCCCTCCCCCCTGCGGGGGGGGCGGACAATTCCTAGCGCTTCCCTCACGGGTTTGCCCCCCCCCGTAGGGGGGAGGGACGCAAACCCGTGAGGGAAGCGACCTCTGCGAAGCGCTCAGTCGGAATTCGCCCCGTGAGGGTCGCGAATTCCTAGCGCATCCCTCACGGGTTTGCGTCCCTCCCCCCTACGGGGGGGGGGCAAATTATGCGACCTACGCTGAAGTCGCTTACCCCCCCTTCGGGGAGGGACGCTAAAGCGTCCCTCACGGGTAAGGTCGCTTATTAAGCTAAAGCGTAATAAGCGCTCGGATTTTTGCGGACGCAAAAATCCGACGCTAGGATTTTTGTAGGTCCGCTCTCCTAGCGGACCTACAAAAATCCGACGTAGGTCGCATAATTTGCCCCCCCCCCCGTAGGGGGGAGGGACGCAAACCCGTGAGGGGGGCAGGAGACCCGTGAGGGGGACCTAAAGAAAATTCTATTGACGATGTTTTATAGGTCCCCCTCCCATATATATGGGAGGGGGACCTACAGAAATTTATTCGCGCACGTTTTGAACGCTGCTTTGTAGATGCAACTTTTTTAGCTGCAGCTATTAACGCTGTACTTCTCCAACACGTACGAAAAACGCATTCGATGCGAATTTTGTATACGAGTATGCAGTTTAGCACGTATGAAAAAAAGGTCTGGTATAATAAAGAAGAATCGTTTTGTAAAAAGGTACCATTAAAATGTATCGCTACGAAAACAATTCCTTTTAATCCTCTTGTGGCAGGGGAATATCCCGGTGAAAATGGAAACACCAATGCTAACCTAATGTTTACCGCAGATTTCGCAAATACGCAAGGGGTTTTTTTACCGTACGAACCGTTTTATCACGTGTACAGCTTTTTCGACACAAGCGGACGTACAAAACTTGGCTATACGGGCTTTATGGTTGGAGCTGGAAAAAGCGTTTAGTAGCCCTGTTGTGCTATTAACTTATCCGCTTGTAGGACTAATTCCGTGTTTTTCACGTGGGGAAATAGTACAAACATCGGACCGCGTGCTTTTTAAAGGTCTAGTGAGTAATGGGGGGTCTGAAGAGGAATTTGAACATTTCTCCCCCCTCGTATTTACACTCGAGGGGTTATAGTTCAGCGAAAGAGTTGGCTACAGCTTCTACAAATGAGCTTTCTACTCAATTCTCCGCGGATTCCTCCCTTTTAGGCAATAGGCAAATGTTCCTAGAAAAAATGTCTATGCCCTCCCTCTCAAAAAATTTATTGTTATATAGTTCTACTTTATCCAACTATTATAGCAGTTGAAAAAGTACCTTTTATGGCTTCGACAGTAGCGAAAAAGTTCTTTTTCGCATAATCACGGAAAATTTGGTAAAGGAATTCCTACATAACGGGGGCGAAATAGCACCTCCCTTTTTTGCCGGTAAAGAACAGGCAGAAAGTACAAGCATATTTTTACTTTATGAAACATTGCATTCTTTTTTTATTCCAAATTTGATTTGGAAAAAAGAAAAATGTGCTATTTTAGGAGAGAGCAAAACGGCTGGTATATATATTCTTTTTTATAAGGAATAGCTAACGACGTATGTGGGTGAGTCAAAACACATTGAAAGAAGGTTTTTTACGCATTACCAAAATTTATTAGGAGGTTGTCATCCTAATAAGGGTTTAAGAAAAGCCCTCCGTATTAATGGTATAGACAGTTTTTTTTCTAGTGGCCCTGTATGGGAAAGACTATGAAGATTTGGCTTTTCGACGAGAAAAGAAAATCTCTTTAATTAATAGTTGGCCGGGTTCGATTTATAATAGAAAAGATGTTCGTTAAAAAGAGTCTTTCCCAGGGATCGAGAAGGAGGAGGAGGAGGGTGGCTGTGAAAATGGTTTTCCATTTCCTTTTCCTCTTTTCCTATAAAAAAGAAAAAATTGAAAGTGAGTTGCATTTTTAGAAAAAGAAATTCTTTCTTTTTATTTCTTTGTTTTCCCCCTATTAAAAAGGTACTAAAAGGGTTGCAGTGTCTTTTTTCTAAAAGCGGAGTGCAAAAAATGCGTTTTCTGTCTCCTCCCTATAAAAAAGTAAAAAAGAGGCATTTAAAGGAGATGGGTGAAGTTTTGGTCAAAGGAGGGGGTAATGTTTTTGTCTAGGTTTTCCTTTGTTCTTTTTGGTAGGGTTAGGTTTGGAACAAAGCCAGTTTCTCTTAGCTTTCGTTTATTCGGTAACATCCTAGCTGACGAATTAGTAGTAGGCGTTTTAGTATCATTAGTACCTTTAGTTGTCCCTATTCCTATTATGTTATTAGGGGTTTTCACAAGTGCAGTACAAGCTCTTGTTTTTGCAACTTTAGCAGGTGCTTATATAGGAGAGGCTCTTGAAGATCATCACTAATAAAAAAATATCTACTTTCATAGGTAGATTTATTCAAATATAAACTCATACTTTATACTAATATAAATAGGAGTTAAGAATGCACAAGAAATCTAGCATTCTTAACTCCTATTTATATTATCGGTCGTAATCCAATTACGATTTTTAATAAACTAAGAAAAAAAAAATGGAATAGTGTCATCATATTCAAATATGAGGAGATATATATATATATTCTTTTAAGAATAAACATTCTTATATTAGTTAGAATTCCTTTCTACACATCTTTGCGGCCAATATAAAATAGAAAAAATCTATTTAATACTAAGTTCCTTCGCATCGAATGGGGGGACTAGGTTCGCGAAAAAAGGACTAGCAATGTACGTAAAATTTATTATTTACGTACATTACGTATAAGATAAAAAAAATTAAATGAAGTATTAATTGAAAAGGTAGCCTCCCCCGCCCCTGGCGGGACGGGTTTGCGTCCCTCCCCCCGTAGGGGGGGGGCAAACCCGTCCCGCCAGGGGCGGGGGAGGCGCTCGTAATGGGGTCGGATTTAGGACCCCCCCCCCTACGGGGGGAGGCCCGTGAGGGCGGCTAAATCCGACCCCATTACGACGCTGGCGGACCCGTGAGGGGGTCCCCTTACGGGGGGCGCCCCTCACGGGTCCGCCGCAATTCCGACTAAAAATATTTTGGGTCAATTAAACTAACTATAAATAATGAAAGATTTTACAACATATTTATCAACAGCTCCCGTTGTTGGTTTAGGGTGGGCTATTTTTACATCAGGCTTATTAATTGAAATTAATAGATTTTTCCCAGATCCATTAGTTTTTTCGTTTTAAAATAAAAAAGAAATAAGGGGAGTGTAGATGAAGATCTTAAATAATAACTAAGACTTTCTTTATACACACTCCCCTTAAATGAACTAGGTTAATTTAGTTTAGTTCTTTTACTTAAAACTACGAGCGGACTAGCTAGTCTCGTCCGTCGGATTTTTGTACGAGCGGACTAGCTAGTCTCGTTCGTCGGATTTTAGTACGAGCGGACTAGCTAGTCCCTCTGACGGGTCTCCTGCCCCCCTCACGGGTCCCGCGAGGTCGCTTATTACGGAGCGCTTGTGTCGGAATTGTCCGCCCCCCCCCGCAGGGGGGAGGGCGGACAATTCCGAGCGCTTCCCTCACGGGTTGGGTCGGAATTGTCCGCCCCCCCCGCAGGGGGGAGGCGGACAATTCCGAGCGCTTCCCTCACGGGTTGGGTCGGAATTGTCCGCCCCCCCCCCGCAGGGGGGAGGCGGACAATTCCGAGCGCTTCCCTCACGGGTTGGGTCGGATTTCGCCTCCCTGACGGGTCCCATATATATAAGAGCGCAGAACGCCTCCCTCACGGGTTTGCGTCCCTCACGGGTTTGCGTCCCTCACGGGTTTGCGTCCCTCACGGGGCAAACCCGTGAGGGAGGCGCTCGGAATTGGGTCGGACCCGTCCCGCCAGGGGCGGGGGAGGCCCCCGCCCCTGGCGGGACGGGGGAGGCCCCCGCCCCTGGCGGGACGGGGGCGTCCCTCACGGGGGCGTCCCTCACGGGGGCGTCCCTCACGGGGGCGTCCCTCACGGGGGCGTCCCTCACGGGGGCGTCCCTCACGGGGGCGTCCCTCACGGGGGCGTCCCTCACGGGGGCGTCCCTCACGGGGGCGTCCCTCACGGGTTGGCGGACGCCAATTACGACGCCCCGTGAGGGACGCAAATTCCGACTCCCCCCAAAGGGGGAGCGTACCTACCCCCCCCGAAGGGGGGGGAGCGCCGCCCCCCTCACGGGCCCGTGAGGGGGGCCCCAAATCGAAGTTTTCCGAAGGGAAAATCTTCGAGTTGTAGGTCCGCTCTCCCCCCGTAGGGGGGTCGAGGTCGCTTATTACGGAGCGCTTGCGCTCTGCGAAGCGCTCAGTCGGAATTCGCGATCGCGATCGCGAATTCCTAGCGCATAATTTGCCCCGTGAGGGACGCAAATTATGCGACCTACGTCGGATTTTTGTAGGTCCGCTCTTAGAGCGGACCTACAAAAATCCTAGCGCTTATTACGCTAAAGCGTAATAAGCGACCTGAAGTCGGATTTGTCCGCGGACAAATCCTAGCGCATCCCTCACGGGTCCGCTTCAGCGGAATATGCGACCTTCGCACTAAAGCGTAATAAGGTCGCTTACCCGTGAGGGACGCTTTAGCGTAATAAGCGCTCGGATTTTTGCGAACGCAAAAATCCGACACTAGGATTTTTGCGGACGCAAAAATCCGACTGAGGTCGCATAAATTGCGTCCCTCCCCCCGTAGGGGGGGGGGCAATTTATGCGCTCGGAATTGGGTAGGATTTGGCCTCCCCCGCCCCTGGCGGGACGGGGGCCTCCCCCGCCCCTGGCGGGACGGGGGCCTCCCCCGCCCCTGGCGGGACGGGGGCCTCCCCCGCCCCTGGCGGGACGGGTCCGCCGGCGTCCCCCGCCCCTGGCGGGACGGGTTGGCGCCCCTCACGGGGCCAACCCGTCCCGCCAGGGGCGGGGGAGACGCCCCGTCCCGCCAGGGGCGGGGGACGCCACCCTCACGGGTCCGACTCTGCGAGCGAACCTACCCCCCCGAAGGGGGGGAGCGACGATCCCCTATATATATAAGGGGATCGTTCGCTCGCACTCGAAGAAATTTCGTACGAAATTTCTTCGAGCAAGGGGATCGTCGCGAGTACCAGCGTCCCTGACGGGTTAGCGCCCCTCACGGGGCCAAATACGACGCGTAAGCCACCCTCACGGGTACGACTCTACTAGGGAACCTACCCCCCCGAAGGGGGGGGGAGCGAATAGTGAGTCTATTAGCAAGTACAAGTCAACAAAATTTACTTACTACACATTAATGAATAAAAATTTCTATAAATTCAATTACATAAAATTTCTTTAAAGTTTTTTCCCTATTTAATATTCAATTTAAAATGCCTACTATTCAACAATTAATACGTTCAGCACGTAAGAAACAAACAATTAAAAGTAAAGCACCAGCTTTAAAATCATGTCCACAACGAAGAGGTATTTGTCTACGTGTTTACACTGTTACACCTAAAAAGCCTAATTCAGCCTTACGTAAAGTAGCACGTATTCGTTTAACTTCTGGTTTTGAAGTTACAGCTTATATTCCAGGTGTAGGACATAATCTTCAGGAACATGCCGTTGTTTTAGTCCGCGGCGGAAGGGTAAAGGATTTACCAGGTGTGCGTTATCATATCGTTCGTGGTACTTTAGATACTGCAGGTGTTAAAAACCGTTCTCAAAGTCGTAGTAAATATGGTGCTAAAATGGCATCTAAAACAGCAGCTAAAAAATAAAAATCAAATAAAATTGTGGACTTAATCGGTGTGGTTTGCTACCGGAGCTCCACGCTATTAAAATAATCCGTCGACTTTGATTCTAAATATTAGATTATGTCGAATAGATTTATATATAATTTGCTTTACGGGTGGGAAGCATCCGTCGTAATTGTCAGCAGACAAATACAACAAACCCGTGAGGGAAGCGCTCGTAAAGGGTAGGATTTGTCAAATGACCCGTAATTGGCGAAGACCCACCCGTGAGGGAAGCGTGACCGCTATTCGCGAGGCTAGGTTCGCTCTGAGAGTCGGAATTCTCCCCTCACGGGGAGAATTCCGACTGAGCGCTGCCCTCACGGGTCCTGCCCTCCTTCCCTCCCCCCTACGGGGGGTCCCCGTGAGGGGGTCGCTTCCCTCACGGGTTGGGTCGGACCCGTGAGGGAAGCGCTCGTAATTGTCTTGTCCCCGCCCGTGAGGGGGACAATTGGGACACAAGTCGCAGACTTCGAACCCCCCTTTTCTCGAAGAAAATTATATATGTCCGCGTTTTTCGACGAAAAACGCGGAGATCTCGAAGAAAATCGAAGATTTTCTTCGATATAATTTTCTTTAGGTCCGCTCTCCCCCCGTAGGGGGGTCGAGGTCGCTTTTTACGGAGCGCTTGCGCTCTGCGAAGCGCTCAGTCGGAATTCGCGATCACGATCGCGAATTCCTAGCGCATCCCTCACGGGTTTGCGTACGCAAATTATGCGACCTACGTCGGATTTTTGTAGGTCCGCTCTTAGAGCGGACCTACAAAAATCCTAGCGCTTATTACGCTAAAGCGTAATAAGCGACCTGAAGTCGGATTTGTCCGCGGACAAATCCTAGCGCATATTACGCTGAAGCGTAATATGCGACCTTCGCACTAAAGCGTAATAAGGTCGCTTATTACGGAGCGCTTGTCGAAGGGATTTACGCGCCCCCCCTCACGGGGAGGGAGGCGCGTAAATCCCTTCGAGCAACTCGCAGATCTTCGAACCCCCTTTCTCAAAAGGGGGTTCGAAGTCTGCGACTTG
>Ga0307975_1000889_pt1 | contig 15978 bp, 16 predicted proteins | sample OrgLakmetagen917_FD_201825 | JGI IMG/M metagenome (GOLD analysis project Ga0307975, IMG submission 201825) | Saline water microbial communities from Organic Lake, Antarctica - #917 | ecosystem: Environmental > Aquatic > Non-marine Saline and Alkaline > Saline | place: Antarctica: Organic Lake... | reverse complement strand
ATTTTTAATTTTTACATTCTTTGATCGGGTGTAGCCGTTGTTAATTTGCTAACAATTAGTGTTTATAAGAAACGTACTTTAATGTAAATCTTTTAAAATACCCGTTAAGTTAAAAGTTAAATTTATATCTTTAAAGATGGAAATTCGTAGAATCTGCATGGACAGTAAGTAGCTTGCGTGAGGTTATTTTCAACAAGCTAAAATACTTGACATTATTTAGCAAAAGCACCTCAAAATGTTTGATTAGTAGTATTCTAGTGGTAACAATTGAATTATTTCACTTTTATGACAAAAAATACTCTTAACCCTATAATAATCTAAATATAATATCATGGAAAATATATTAGTTAGCATCGATTTTGATGGCAGTGAAAAACTTTTAATGGAGAAAGCATTTCAATTTGGTAAGGCTTTTAATTCAAAAATATGGCTGGTACACATTGCTGCACCTGATCCTGATTTCATTGGCTTAGATGTTGGTCCACAATACATAAGAGATAGCAGAGCAGAAGAATTAAGAGCTGAGCATAAACAGCTTCAAAAATTTGCAGACCAACTGACCCAAAAAGGAGTAAAAGCAGAGGGCTTACTAGTTCAAGGAGCAACAATTGAAATGGTCATGAAAGAAGCAAAAAAGTTAAAAGTAGATTTGATAATGGCAGGACATCATAAACACAATTTCCTTTATAAAGCTTTTGTAGGTAGTGTTTCTTCTAGCATTATTGAAGAATCAAAAATACCAGTTTTAATAGTCCCTATTGTATAAGTCTTTATTTCTCTCTTTTAATTTCAACCAAGTTTAGATAAAATTTAGAATGCTGATTTTCATTACCTAAGAATCGAAATATTGCTAGAAACGCCTATTCTCTAAATTCTCAATTTGATAAGAGATTATTCTATTGTAATTATTTAATTTAGTTGTAATGCTAAGGTCTAAGTTTCATATTTTCACTTTTTATACTAATTTTTATAAGCATTAACTATTTGTTGTAACTATTGTTACTTAAAAAATGATAGTTATAAGCTATATTTGTTTCAATAAAAAAAATAAAAAGATGGAAGATTTAAAAAATGTAGTACAAGAAGAACCAATTACACAAATGCCAAGAATTGGAGATCAAGCACCCGATTTTGAGGCAGTAACTACTACGGGTAAAATTAAAATGTCTGAGTTTGCTAAAGATAAATGGATAGTGATGTTTTCACATCCAGCTGATTTTACACCCGTTTGTACAACTGAAATGAGTGGTTTTGCTGAAAGAAAAGCTGAATTTGAAGCCTTAGGTACGGAATTACTTGGGTTGAGTATAGATTCAATACATTCGCATATTGGGTGGGTGGATAGTGTAAAGCAAAACACGGGAGTATATATGGACTTCCCTATTATTGCTGATATTGATATGAAAGTATCAAAATTATATGGAATGCTTCAACCCAATGAAAGTGAAACTGCAGCAGTTCGAGCTGTTTTCTTCATCGATCCCAAAAAGAAAATAAGATTAATTATGTACTATCCATTAAATATTGGTAGAAACATGAACGAAATCTTACGTGTACTAGAAGCATTACAATTTTCAGATAAAAATGGAGTTGCATGTCCATTAGATTGGAAAAAAGGAGACAAAGCAATCATGCCACCACCAAAAAGTCTAAAAGATTACGAAGCAAGAATTAAAGATGATTCAGTTGAAAAAACAACCTGGTATTTAGCCAAAAAGCAAATCGACTAAATTAAAGCTCAATTAAATTTTTAAAAACCGTTTCAAATTTTTGAAACGGTTTTTTATGTTCTAACGGTAACATTTGTTACCGTTAAGTAGTTTAAGTTTTCTTAATTTTATCAAAATATTTATTATGAAATATATTGTTTTATTGGCCCTATTTATCAGCTTAATAAGTTGCGAAGAAACCAGCAAAAAGAATCCATATACTAAAATCGATGCTGTCCAAAATGAAGCAGATATAGCTCGACAATCAAAGCAAAACATGGAAAATCAATGTTATGTATGTCACAATCCTAAATCATCAAAAAAAAATAGAGTTGGACCTCCCATAGCAGCAATCAAAGCTAGGTATATGAAAGATGCAGCTACAAAAGAAGAGTTTGTGAGTGCGATTTGGAATTTCGTTGAGAAACCATCTAAAGAAAAAGCTAAACTCAAGGGAGCTGTAAAACGTTTTGGTGTTATGCCGTATCAGAAATTTAATCAACAAGAAATTGAGGCTATTGCAGCCTTCATTTATGAGTACCAAATAGAGGAACCTGAATGGTTTAGAACCCACTGGAAAGAAAACCATAGCGGTAAGCAAAGGAGAAATGGTAAAAAACTTGCTAGGCTTGAAAATGAAACTCAGGATTATACTCAAATAGGAATGAAGTATGCTAAATCTACTAAAGCTGAACTCGGTAAAAATTTGATGGGTGCCATGCAAAAAGAAGGAGTAATACATGCATTAGAATTTTGCAATGTACAAGCTATGTCCATAACAGATTCCATGGCCAATGTGAATAAGGCTAAAATTTCTAGGGTTTCAGACAAAAATCGAAATCCATTAAATGCAGCAAATTCAACCGAATTAAATCATATAGAAACCTTTAAATATGCAATTCAAGCTAACGAAAACATTTCGCCAATAGTAGAGGAAACAGAACAATCTGTACATTTTTATTATCCCATTGTCACCAATGATATGTGTTTGAAATGCCATGGAAAGCTAGGTAGTCAAATCACTCAAAAAACCTACGATAAAATTTTAGAATTCTATCCAAATGACAAAGCAATAGGTTACGACGTTAACGAAGTACGTGGTATTTGGAGTATTGAATTTGAAAAGGATAATAAATAGCACAATTGCTTTTGGGTACATGTCCTGTGAAGTTTGAAACTTCTCATGCTAACTCAATTGCAAATCATATAGATGAGAAGTAAGAAATTTGGTAAGTTATAGAGAAAATCAGATATACAAGAACACGATCATTACCAAACATTTTTTGACGCTAACTAACTTTCATTTAGCAGCTTTTTAAGGAGTATTTATACCACATTTAAAATAACAATCGGTATAATTGATATGACAAAAATGAAGCCTTTTATTTTTTCAATTACTTTTTGAAGTTTCATTATTTATATAATGCAGTAAATTCTTATTATTGCAAAATTTTTTTTGAACCTCTCTATTTTAAAATTATGCGTCTTATTAAATTATTTTTTCTTTCTATTGTAGTATTAAGCCTTACCAATTGTGCTTCAGGTTATAAAATGATTGAACCTTCATCGATAAATTATCAATCTGTTAAAGAAAATGATGGTTTAAAATTTGAATATAAGTACGATCTCTTGAAGAAGAAATACGCTAAAAAAGAAGAAAAAAAAGGGATTAGAATTGTTGCAGTAAAAATCACAAACAATTCAGGTAAAGACATGCAATTCGGTAAAGACTTTAGGTTGAGTTACGAAAACGGAAATCAGATCAATATTGTAAATAACGAATACGCTTTCAAAACATTAAAGCAGAGTACAGCTTCTTATTTATTTTACTTACTCCTTGCTCCTATAAATTTGACTACAACTGAAACCAATAATAATGGTACTACGGAAACCAATAATATATTTCCCATTGGTTTGATTTTAGGTCCAGCAATTGCAGGAGGAAATATGATTGCCGCTGGTACTGCAAACAAAAAATTTGAACAAGATTTGTTGGGATATAACATTACAGATAAAGTGGTTAAAGACGGCGAAACCATAGTGGGCTTAATAAGTATACAGTCAGATAGATATGATGCCTTAAAGTTAATTTTAGACTAGCTATTTAGGGACTACCTACATACTGTGCGAAGTTTGAAACTTCGCAAAAAAATTCTAACGCAATAGTCAACTTGTAATCAATTATTCATATTATGAGACAACTGTTTTATACAGTACTTGTTCTGAATTTTCATAAAGATTTGCAAATACATTCCAATAACAAAGGTTCTATGATGAAATAACTTGAATAGAATTTACCCCCTTATTTTTATTTATCTATACAAAAAGAAAGGAAAAAAGAACAAGTCAAAACCTTCAAATTATTACTTTACAGACTCTAAGGATTGTTCAAAATTCAAGACTGTAATCACTTATAAAAAACTTAGCTTTCTTTGACTATATTTGAAACTATATTGAAATTTAAATAGTTATGAAATTAAATCACTACATCACATTCGTGTTCCTCTTTTTAGTCTGTTTTTACGCTAGTGCTCAAACATTTGTTGAAAAAGTAGGTGAGGGGTGGATTCTAAAAGTTGATAACCAAATATTCAATATTAAGGGGGCTACTTTTGGTTATGATGACAATGTTGATGAATATGATGAATACTTTCAGGAGCTTAATTTCTTAGGCGTAAACACGATAAGAACTTGGGGAACTGGAAATAATACGCTACAATTATTAGATGCTGCAGAAAAACACGGCATAAAAGTCATGTTAGGAATTTGGATGCGTCACGGAAAACCAGGTATGGAAGCCGATGATAGTTTTAATTACCTCGAAGACAAAGCTGGTATGGAAGCGATGTACAACAATGCTATTGAAATAGTAGAAAACTATAAAAATCATCCAGCAGTTTTGCTGTGGGGTGTTGGCAATGAAGTGTATTTGAATACTGCCACAGACGAAGAAAAAACAGCCTACTCTAAATTACTGGAGCGCATTTGTAGTCAAATAAAATTACTAGACAAAAATCATCCAATAGCCTCCGTTGAAGCATGGACTTTTGGTTTAGAATGGTGGGAAAAATATGTGCCATCTTTAGATATATACGGGCTCAATAGCTATGGTCCAGGTGTAGATATATTATCTTCTGAGTTGGAAAAAAGAAACATAGATAGACCTTATGTCATTACAGAATTTGGTGTCATGGGAGAATGGGATATGCCGAAAGATAAAAATGGTATAATCAAAGAACCAACAGATCAACAAAAATATGATGCCATCGCCAAAGGCTATCCTGATTGGATACAGAACAAAAAAGCTTGCTTAGGAGTCTATATTTTTCATTTTGGAGATAGCAACCAATTCCTTGGCCCATGGTTGTTGACTCATTTTAAAGGAAAAACAAGACCTCAATACTGGGCTATCAGAGAAGCTTATACTGGAGAAAAACCACTCAATCAAGTCCCAGAAATAGAATCCTTTAGTCTGACGGATGTGCCTACAAAAAGTGGAACTTGGATTCCTGTAGATTTAGAAGCAAAGGATTTTGAAAATGAAGAACTCAGTGTAGAATTTTATTATAATCAGCGAACAGGAAGTAGAAAAAGACGAGACCAGTTGACTCCTTTAAAACATAAAGGAGATTTATCAGATGGATTTGAATTGCTACTACCTCCAGAACATGGTACTATAAAAATATATGCTATAGTAACAGATGAATATAATAATGCTGGGATAGCCACAACATCAATCAAGGTTCTTGATAAAACTGCAGAACAAAGAAAATTTTTAGTACCAAGAGTTGAACTTCCTTTCTATGTCTACAAAGATAATCAGGATTTGCCGTATGCACCATCGGCTTACATGGGCAATTATAAGGCTATGGAAGTTGATTTAAATAATAAAGAAGAGGTGCATTCTGGCACAACAGCTATAAAAATAACTTATAAAGATACTTCAGACTGGTATGGCTTTGGTATGGTAGACCCCGCAAACGATTGGGGTGAGGTGCTTGGAGGTTATGATATTAGTGGTGCCAAAAGCTTTAGTTTTTGGGCAAAAGCCAATATTACCAATGTCAAAATACAAGTAGGTTTTGGTTTGATAGAAAATGACAAGCCATATCCAGATTCAGCAAAAAATATGTTGGATATCGTGTTGACGAAAACTTGGAAAAAATATACGATTAAAACCAAAAAGCTTGATTTGAGTTGTATCCGTTCAGGATTTGTTTTGTTCTCAAGTGCCGATATTTTTGACCACGAAATTTACATTGATGATATTGTTTTTGAATGAAGCTTTAAGAATGCTTATTATTGATTTGGAACTGTAGATTAATTATTAAATCTGGATAGTTATTACATCATTAGGAATGTATTCGATTACAACTAGTTCCTAAGCTGATTTACTACTACCAATAGTTCGTAGGATTCATTTCAACAAAAAAACACCTAATATTTCCAAAGAATAGAAAGCAGTTGTATCTAAAAATAGTATTTTTCAAAAAGAAATAAAACCGCATGAATCCGAAGGAAAAAATCCAAGAACTTACCCAAGAACTCAGAGATTACAACTATAAATATTATGTTTTAGATCAGTCTCAAATAACTGATTACGAATTTGATATGAAGTTGAAAGAACTACAAGAATTAGAAGAAAAGCATCCGGAGTTTCAAGATGAAAATTCACCAACTAAAAGAGTAGGTGGGCAAGTCACGAAAAATTTCTTGACCATAGTACATGAGCATCGAATGTATTCGCTTTCCAATTCCTATTCAGAAGAAGATTTGCTGGATTGGGAAAAACGCATTCTTAAAGTGGCGGAACAAAAAGTGCAATACGTTTGTGAATTAAAATACGACGGAGCTTCCATTAGCCTAACTTACGAAAACGGAAAATTTACACAAGCGGTAACCCGTGGTGATGGTGTTCAAGGTGATGAAGCAACCCAAAATGTAAAAACTATAAAGTCAGTTCCTTTGCTTTTGAAAGGAGAAAATCATCCTTCAAAATTTCATATTCGTGGAGAAATTGTCTTGCCTTATGAAGGTTTTGCAAAGCTGAATGCCGAGCGGGTTGAAAACGGAGAAGAACCTTATGCAAATCCGCGCAACACTGCATCGGGAAGTCTTAAATTGCAAGATAGTGCAGAGGTAGCCAAACGACCTTTAGAGTGTTTGCTGTATTCCATTATTGGGGACGAGGTTGCTTTAAAAACGCAATTTGAAAGTTTAGAAAAAGCCAGAAATTGGGGATTTAAAGTGCCAGCTGAATCAAAGTTGGTAAGCAACATGGATGAGGTGTTGGAATTTATAAACTATTGGGACAAACACCGCCATGATTTACCTTATGAAACGGATGGAGTAGTCATCAAAGTGAATAATTTGCAATTGCAAGAAGAATTGGGTTTTACCGCTAAATCTCCACGTTGGGCAATGGCGTACAAATTTAAGGCAGAACAAGCTTCAACTGTATTACAAAAAATCACTTACCAAGTGGGCAGAACAGGAGCAATTACGCCGGTGGCAAATTTAGATGCAGTTCAGTTGGCAGGAACAACTGTCAAACGCGCTTCATTGCACAATGCAGACCAAATTGAAAAGTTAGATATCAGGGAAGGAGATACAGTTTTTGTTGAAAAAGGAGGGGAGATTATTCCCAAAATTACAGGAGTAGATTTTGCTAAGCGAGCTATGGATTCTCAACCAACAATGTATGCTTCAGTATGTCCAGAATGTTCCACAACATTGGTAAGAGCAGAAGGTGAAGCACAACATTATTGCCCAAATGCAACTACTTGTCCGCCGCAAGTAATCGGTAGAATACAGCATTACATTTCCAGAAAAGCCTTGGATATTGATGGTTTGGGAGGCGAAACAGTTGCCTTGTTAGTAAACGAAGATTTGATTAACAATTATGCCGATTTATACGCACTTCAAAAAGAGGATATTTTGCCTTTGGAACGCATGGCAGATAGGTCTGCAGAAAATTTAGTGAACGGAATTGAAGCTTCCAAAAAAGTTCCTTTTGAGCGGGTTTTATTTGGTTTGGGAATTCGTTATGTAGGCGAAACGGTGGCTAAAAAGTTAGCAAAGCATTTTAAACATATCGACAATATAGCTAAAGCCAGTTTTGAAGAATTGGTAAAAGTAGATGAAATTGGAGACCGCATAGCTCAAAGTGTAGTTGCCTTTTTTGAAGAAGTGAAAAACCGTCAAACTATAGAAAGACTCAAAGAATTTGGTGTTCAATTGCAAATTTCTGAAGAAGAATTAGCAGGTCAAACCGATTTACTTCAAAACAAAACCTTTGTAATATCCGGAGTTTTTGAAAAAATCTCTAGAACAGAATTAAAAAAGTTAATCGAAAAAAATGGAGGAAAAAACACCAGTTCCATTTCAAAAAAAACAGATTATTTGATAGCAGGAGAAAACATGGGTCCAGCAAAGCTGAAAAAAGCAGAGGATTTAGGAATACGCTTACTTTCGGAAGATGAATTTCTTGAAATGGTTGATTTTTCTTAAGGGGTGGAAAATTGGAACACTACTGTCTTCCCAATAAAACCTGCAATTTCAAGATAAAATAATCAAGGTCAACTCCCAGACAGAAAACTAAAAGAATGCATCCAGGACAATTATAAATCACAAAAAAAAGTAAGGGTGTAAGTGTTGTAGATACGCTAAACTAGGAAAAAAGCAAAACTGTTTATAGAAGCAGAAACCCGCTATACATTACAATTCCGCATTTCAATAAGCACAAAGCCCATAAATGATAATGGCTTCTTAGGTCGCCCTTATCATTTTGGTTTTGTAAACGCTTATTGGCATTGTGGTACCGATAGCTATCGGTATCCATTGCTATCGGGGCTAGGTGAAGTTTTTTAAACACACATTTTCTAAAAAAAAAATGGTTTATCTTTTTATTTTTTAAAAATGTAAGCATACAAAATATATGTAGACTTTTGCATAATGTTACTAGTATCACAGGATTCTTATCAATTAGAACAGTTGATAATTGGTTATATCAACTTTTAAAGTCTGACTGTTTAAGTACAATTAGAAACAAAAAACCCAAAAAAGTGATGTATATTTGACGATATATGCTAGTTGGGCTTCATACTGACAAAAAATCGAACTAAATCATATTTTTTGTACATTTGACTTAAATAAATTTTAAAATGGATATTCGAACGACAAAACTTGAACTAGTCAAAACAATTTTGGATACTGAAAATAATGATTTCATCCAAAGGATAGCTGACTTTGTAAAAAAAGAAAAAGTAGATTTTTGGGACGATTTGTCATTATCTGAACAATCTGAAATAAAACAAGGTATTGAGGAATTGGATAAAGGAAAAAGGGTTTCCTACGAGTCATTCCTAAAGAAAATTCCTTAATGAAAGTATTCTTATCCGAACTTGCCGAATCAAAACTTCTAAAGCTATCCGAATATTTATTGGAAGAGTGGAACTTAAAAACTCGCGATAAGTTTATCTCAAAACTTAACGGTAAATCAAACAAATATCAAATCAACCTTATAGTTGTCCAAAATCATCGGAATTTAAGAACCTTTATAAATGTGTTGTAACAAAGCAAACGACATTTTTCTTTAGAATAATAGCTGAACGAAAAGAAATAGAAATAATTACAATTTTTGACACTCGACAAAATCCTGATAAATTGAAAAAAGACATCGACTAAAAAGTACGAAAGCCCAACAATAGCTATAAGCAATAGCTCGGGTTTGGGATTGAAAAGCAAAAGTTTGGGATTATTTGCTAAATTAGCTGAATAAAATAAAACTGAAAGGCTTTTTTAGGCGCTACTGCCCATAGCTAGACCGTTACAAACAATATGACAAAAACACTATTACTTCTATTAATAATTTCGTCTTTCAGCTACGGACAGACAAAATATGATAAACATGACGGACTTATTTCCGAAGCGAACACATTGAGAAAAGGTGGAAATTGTGAACAGGCAATTGAAAAATATAAAAAAGCTCTAGAAATCTTAATACCAAATTCAAGTACACCATTTTTTAATTTGGCAGAATGTGCTTTAAACTTAAATGAAATAACTCTTGCTGACGAATGGATAAGAAAAGGTGTGTCTGTTGGAGGTGCACAAAAAAGCTATTTGGAAAGTTACAAAGGTTTTACTGATGTTCAAGACAAGGAATTTTACAAAAAAATAGTATCTGACTATAATCAGTTACGTCAGGAATATTTTTCCTCAATTGATGATATTGACCTTTATCTTGAAATTGAAGAATTAACTGCAAGAGACCAATTTGTAAGAAAGACTGGAATGTACTTAGATGGTTACAGCGAAGTTGACTATCAAAATGCTGGTGATGCATTTTTCAAAGCACAAAGAGAAAATGATTCCGTCAAAGCAAATGAATTAAAGAAAATAGTTTTTCATCAAACCAAGGATAAATATAAAGAAACGACGTCTGAACTTATGCAAAGAGTTGACTCTCTGAATGTAGCGAGATTAATGGAAATAACAGAAAAACACGGTTGGCAAGAAAGAGCTTGGATTATATTATGGCATCAAAGAGGAACTTATGGAGAAGATAATTATGTGTGGAATTATTTTAAGCCAGTTATCGACAAAGAAATCGAGGATGGTAAGTTGAGTAGAAACTTTTGGAATAATTTTGACCAGTTCAAAGAAAGGATGTCAAAAATGTTCAATCAAACTGATAAAAAACCTAAAAACAAAATTAAGGAGTAAATACTGTTTGTAACAAAAACTATAAGCAATAGCGCGGGTTTGTGCTGAAAAACGAAAGTTTGGGTTTATTTGCTAAATTTGTAATTGAAAACAAAACTGAATGCATTCTAAGTCGCCACTCCGCATACCCAAAGCCTTAGTCAGTTAGTTTAGCCCCTTTAGATCACTTAAAATTGTATCCCAGCTTTGAGAAGGATTTAGTCTATATCAACAATCTGTAATCCACAATACAAAATCCAAATATCGGTAGCCTAAGAGAAACTTTCTTCTTCAATCAATTGAATTATGAGCATCAAATAAGTGCATCAAAGTATGGTGATTTTATGGTCGATAATCAATTGCTTTTGAAATCGGCGGACCTTCAAAAGGGTTAAAACATATTAAAGGTGTTCCACAATCATACCTTGCTTTAGATATAAAATCAGGAACAAACAAGTCGATTTCTCTATGGTTATTTGGCTTTTTGTATTAGTCAAAAGTATTTATTTGCTCGAAGTAATCACAATAAACAAATGAAAAACATACACTTAAAAAATTCAAAATCTATGCTATTATTTCAGATTAACAAGATTCCCCCTTCGGGGATTAGAGGGCTTTTTAATGCTTATGCAAGGTATCAAAGTATAAGTGCAAATAATTCCTTATTTTTGTATCCTATTTAATTTCTATATATGCCAATGAACAATATACCTAGTGTTGATTTAGCTGATTTTCTTTCAGCAGACCCAAAGCGAAAACAAAAATTTGTAAACGAAATAGGAAGTGCTTACGAGGAAATTGGCTTTGTTGCTTTAAAGAACCATTTTCTAGATGACACCTTGGAGGAGCAATTATACCATGAAGTGAAATCTTTTTTTGCTCTACCGGAAGAAGCTAAAAAAAAGTATGAAAGAGAAGATATAGGAGGTCAGCGTGGTTATGTTTCATTTGGAAAAGAACATGCAAAAGGAAAAAAAGAGGGTGATTTAAAAGAGTTTTGGCATTTTGGTCAGGAGCCTGAAAAGAATGCAAATCTTACGGAAGAATATCCCGAGAACATACTTGTTTCTGAATTGCCACAGTTTAATCAAGTCGGCATGGAAGCATACAAAATGCTAGAGAAAACAGGCATTTATGTCTTAAGAGCACTTGCGCTATACATCGGGATCAACGAACACTATTTTGACCACTGGGCTAGCAATGGGAATTCCATTTTAAGACCAATACATTACCCACCAATAACCAAAGAACCAAAAGGCGCTGTAAGGGCTGGTGCGCATGGTGACATCAATTTAATTACTCTATTAATGGGCGCTTCTACAGGCGGTTTACAGGTACAACATAAGGATGGTTCTTGGATTGATGCCAAACCCAACGAAGATGAATTGGTTATCAACGTAGGAGATATGCTAGAGCGTCACACCAATAACAAATTGCGTTCTACCATTCACCGTGTAGTGAATCCTCCGAAAGAAGAATGGGGAAATCCTAGGTATTCTATCCCATTTTTTATGCATCCAAGAAGTGAAATGAAATTGGATTGTCTAACCGAATGCATTTCAGAAGAAAACCCTAAACAATACGAAGACATAACTGCTGGTGAATTTTTGCATCAACGTCTAGTTGAAATTGGCTTAATTAAAGACAAAAAATAATTTATAACTGAATGGATTTACAAGATCAACTGAAAAATTTATTTCCTGAACACGAATCTAAGGAAAATTTTGATGAAGAAAAAACACCCAAAGACGAAGGAATTTGGGTACAAGATGAAGCTCTAGCTTGCCATTTTGAAAAACGAAGGGGGAAAGTAAATACTATAATTAAGGGATATAATGGCAGCGCAGAAGATTTTAAAAGACTGACGCAAATACTAAAAAAAGATTTAGGCGTAGGCGGAAGCAGTAAAAACGAAGAAATTATTATACAAGGTAACTACAGGGACGATATCATTCATATTTTAGAAGATATTGGTTTTAAAACCAAACGTGTTGGAGGGTAAATCTAACTGTTAAAACCATAACTTATATGAATACAAAAGATACCAATGGCAATTTATTACAAGATGGCGATAGTGTTAGCTTAATTAAAGATTTAAAAGTGCGAGGAACTTCGACTACCTTAAAAAGAGGTACTACCTTTAAAAATATACAATTAACTAACCAAGAAGGTGAAATTGAGTGTAGGAGCAAAAAAATCAAAGGATTGGTTTTAAAAACTGAATTTGTAAAAAAAGCATAAGCATGCGCATTAAAGAATCTGAATTAATTCTAAATCCGGATAGTAGCATTTATCATTTGAATCTCAAACCAGATGATATTGCAGAAACCATAATTACCGTTGGTGACCAGAATAGAGTAGATCAGATTGCAAATTACTTCGATAAAATTAGCTTTGAAACCCAAAAAAGGGAATTTAAAACCAAAGTAGGCTACTATAATGGGAAAAAGCTAATGGTCATTTCCACAGGAATAGGAACTGATAATATTGACATTGTCCTCAATGAGTTGGATGCTTTAGCAAATATTGATTTCCAATCGAGAACCATAAAAGAAGAAAAAAAACAGCTTCAATTTATCCGAATTGGAACCTCTGGCAGTTTACAAGAAGATATTCCTGTAGATAGTTTTTTGGCATCAACTGCTGGTGTTGGCTTTGATGGTTTGTTGCATTATTATGCACATGATCATGTAATTAACATAGCAACTACTTCTGCATTAATCCAGCATTTAAATGATTCTCCTAAAAAAGCAGAACCTTATGTAGTAGACGCAAGTCAAGTTCTGATAGATAAATTCAAAAAAACAAATCAAACTGCGCTGCATTTTGGATTGACAGGAACCAATATTGGTTTCTATGGTCCACAAGGTCGTGTTTTGCGTTTGCCTTTATCCAAACCCAATTTTGTTGATAGTTTGGCGAGTTTCAATTATCAAAACCAACGGATTACCAATTTAGAAATGGAGACAAGTGCCATTTATGCTTTATCTAAATTATTAGGGCATCAGGCGTTGTCTGTAAATGCAATTATAGCGAATCGTGCAAACGGAACCTTTAGCCAAAACCCAAAAGAAACCATAGGGAAGCTGATACAATTTGTATTGCAAACCTTAACTACAGAAAACGAAGTATGCAAACCATAAGAGTAGGAGGAGTTCCAGAACATTTTAATTATCCTTGGCATCAGTCTATTAAGAAAAATGCATTCACAGCAAAAGGAATAAACTTGGTTTGGGAAGATTTTCCAGGAGGAACTGGACAAATGAGTGAAGCTATTGCTAACAAAGAAGTAGACCTAGCCATTATGCTTACGGAAGGAAGCATTAAGCAAATTTGCGATGGGCAGGATTTACGCATTGTTCAAAAATATGTTGAATCTCCGCTGTTGTGGGGAATTTATGTTGATTATTCTTCAGATTACCAAAAGATAAGTGATTTGGAAAATAAAACCGTCGCCATAAGTAGAGAAGGCTCAGGGTCTCATTTAATGGCTTATGTAAATGCCAAAAATGAAAACTGGAATACACAAAATTTAGAATTTGAAACTGCTCATCACTTAAAAGGTGCTGTTGAAGCATTACAAGAACATAGAGCAGATTATTTTATGTGGGAACATTTTACTACCAAACCATTGGTTGACCAAAAAGTTTTTAAACATATAGGGGATTGCCCAACACCTTGGCCTTGTTTTGTAATTATAGGTAAAAATGAATTCATTCAAGCGAATCAGACTGACATTCAAAAGATTTTGGAAGTAGTTAATCAACAAACCCTAGCCAACTTAAGCAAGCTTAATTTAGCAAAAGAAATTTCAGCAGAATATGGTTTAAAAGAAGAAGATGTTCAAAAATGGCTAAAAAGAACACGATGGAGTCAAGAACAGATTACTACAAAAGAAGTAGAAACTACTTTAAGTGAATTAGAAAGCCTTGATTTAGTTCAAGTTTCAGGAGGAGAAGAATTTTTTATAAAAAATTAAATTATGACGCAACCATTTTACTATTCTACAATCTACATAGTAGACATTATCATTAATTTATGCTAATTACAATTTTATATATTTTAGGAGCTTTGATTTTTATCAACGTTTTTTTATTGATTTTCAGTTGCAATACACCTGACGATGAGGCTACTAAATCTTATAGATTAAAAATTCGTTTTCCAAAACAGAAGGAGTCTACACCAAACGAATCTTATCAGTTTGCAGCAGATAAGTAGGTTAAGCATATTCCGGAATTTTACCAACCACCCCTTTGTATTTTGCTTTCAGTTCAAGTAAATCTTTTTCGATATTTCCTGTTACGTAAAATGCTTTTTTTAGTTGAATTTCTTTCAGCTTATAATCAAAAGCAACTGGAAAAATAGGGACATCTGCTTTTTCAGCGATATAATAAAAACCTGTTTTCCACGTGTTAACTTTTTTTCGAGTTCCTTCTGGAGCTATGGCTAGTCGAAATTCAGTTCTAGCATTAAAAATTTCTACAATTTGATCTACGCTATTCATAGATTTAGAACGGTCTATGGGAGCGCCACCCATCCATTTGAAATACCATCCAAATACAGAATCGAATAACTCTTTCTTGCCTACAAAGTGCATTTCTTGTTTGATGATTTTTCTACCCAAAACTCCGATGTAAAAGTCATGCCAACTTGTATGTGGTGCAACTACTAAAATTGCTTTTTTTATACTTGGATCCATTTCTCCAGTAATTTTCCATCCCATTAAGCGTTCAAAAATAAATTTTGCAATCCATCGCATAGCTTTTTTTTGTCTCAAAAATAGGCTATTCCATACACTTATGTAAGCTCCTGTTCTTATAGATTTTTTTAGTAAATAAACCAATATTAAACTATTGAAGAAAAAGCACGTCTAAATGTTAAAGCTATTCGTATTTCTACTAGAAATTTCCAATAGCATGTATATTTGAAATTAAAAATTATGAGGCAGTATTGGTTAGTTATTTTTATTTTTTTCCTTCAACTTGGGTTTGCTCAACAACCTTTAAAACCCAACTCTTTAGAAATACATGAAGCCATTCAAAAACTTAATTTCTTTGGAAATGTAATGTATGTAGCAGCTCATCCGGACGATGAGAATACCCGTTTAATTTCCTATTTTTCTAAACATTACCACGCCCATACTACCTATGTTTCTATAACTCGCGGAGATGGAGGGCAAAATTTAATCGGTGCAGACCTAAACGAGAAATTAGGACTTATACGAACGCAAGAACTTTTACAAGCCCGCAAAATTGATGGCGGTCACCAGCTTTTTACAAGAGCAATAGATTTTGGATATTCCAAAACACCGGAGGAAACCTTATCTACTTGGAATAAGGAAGAAGTTTTAGCTGATTTGGTTTTTGCAATACGGTTGAATAGACCAGACATCATCATCAACAGATTTGATCACCGAACAGCAGGAACCACTCACGGCCACCATACTTCTTCAGCTGTTCTTGCTATGGAAGCCTTTGACTTGGCTAGCAAGAAAGATGCATATCCAGAGCAATTGCAATATGTAGAAATATGGCAACCCAAAGTCATTTACTTTAACGATTCT
>Ga0307975_1000835_pt1 | contig 16579 bp, 14 predicted proteins | sample OrgLakmetagen917_FD_201825 | JGI IMG/M metagenome (GOLD analysis project Ga0307975, IMG submission 201825) | Saline water microbial communities from Organic Lake, Antarctica - #917 | ecosystem: Environmental > Aquatic > Non-marine Saline and Alkaline > Saline | place: Antarctica: Organic Lake... | reverse complement strand
GAAGATACGCAGGCCTTGCTGATGACCCATAAGGCGCGGGAGTTTCTGGTGCGCCAACAGACCCAGATCGTGAACGCCATGCGCGCACATCTGGGCGAATTCGGCGTTGTCATCCCCAAAGGCAGTCGCGCGAGGCGCTGAGGGTGATTTTCTGTTGCTTGGTCATTGGGATATCTCCACGACGGGCCAGCCGGGAGCCTCTCTCCCGACCTCCAAACCCGTCACGGAAAACCCGGCACCCCTCTTACTCTGAAGGCACCAAAGAGGTCATATGGACTTGTAATGCAATCCATATGACCTTATATCATCAGTCAAGCTAGGAAGGAGCGCCAACACATGGAAAACGTTGTTCGGGAACGTCCTGCGCCGGATCGGCAGGGTGTCGCCCTTAAGGCCTTCTCCCGGATCGCGGACGCCTGGTCGCTCACCTTGCGTGAGGCGGCGGCACTGGCGGATATGTCGGACTCGACCTGGAAGCGAGCGAAGAAGCCCGATTTTGCGGGGGATTTGACGCGGGACCAGATGCTGCGATTGAGCGCGCTGATCGGCCTCTACAAGTCGCTTGAGCTTTACTTCAACGAGCCGATCTCGCGGGACTGGGTGAAGCTGCCTAACCGGGGCCCCGAGTTCGACGGCGCGCGGCCCGTGGACGCGATGATCGAAGGGGGATTGCCCAAAATCCTGCGCGTGCGGGGCTATGTCGATGCACTGCGGGGCGGGGTTTGAGGATCACGTCGGTCAATGACCGCGCCCTTGTTCGGCTGATTTCCGAGACCCATCACAAGCCGCCGGTGCTGCGGGGGCTGGTCGACAGCGACGAGGAGGCGGACATTCTCGCCGAGATCGAAGGCGAGACGAGCGCCCGCTTGATCGCGGAGCGGGAGGGCAGCCCGGCGCTCGACCGCCGCGAACTCGCCTTCGCGCGGCGGTCGCATGACCTGACCCTCTACGGGCAGAGCCATATCAACGCCGCCTTCACCTACACGCGACCTTCTGGCAACCGGTTCAACACCGGCGACCGCGGCGCTTGGTATTGCGCCTGGGAGATGCTGACGAGCGCACAGGAGGTCGGGTTCCACCGGACCCGCGAGTTGGGCTTCATCGGCCGTTACGAGAACGAGGCGCGCTACGTGGAACTGCTGGCGGATTTCATCGGGGATTTCCCGGATCTGCACGGGGAAGCGCATCCGGCGCTCGATCCGGTCCCCGAGCGGGGCTATCCGGCCGGGCAGCGCCTTGCCGCAGATCTGAGATCAGAGGGGCATCGCGGGCTGATCTACCCGTCGGTGCGCCACCCGGGCGGGCGATGCTTCGTCGCCTTCGATCCGGGGATCATCCAGAATGTCCGCCCCGGCGCGAGCTGAAAGCTGGTCTGGCAAGGTGTGCCCGAGTTCACGATCGAGGGGCTATAACGCCCCTCGACATCTTCATTCAGTACTTGAAATTACCCCGATAGGCCGTTGATCTGCATGTATATTCAACGCAATCACACCTTCTCCAGCAACACCTTTGCCTTCCCCTCCATCACCAGCCGCGAATCCTGCTGTGGCTTCGACCGGGCGACGGCCGTGATCCCCTGCACGAAGTCGAAGACGCTCTCGGGCGGGCGGCCTTCCTCGGCCAGCACCGTTTCGACGATCCGCCTCGTCTCCGCCCTCGAGAACCCGCGCTTGCGCAGGAAATCCTGACGGTCCTCGTCTGTCCGCGCGACGATCTTCTCGCGCGCCGCGCGGATGCCGTCGATGAAGGGCGCGGGCGAGGACTCGGCGAAGCGGCTGAGCGCCGGGGTGGCTTCGTGCGCAAAGCGGGACGCGGCATATTTCGAATGGCGGATTTTGATTTCCTGGAAGTCCTCGACGCCCCAGAGGTTGCGGTTTTGACAGACCGCGCGCAGGTAGAAGCTGGCGATGCCGAGCGTTTTCGCCCCCACCTCGGAATTCCAGCAGTAGAACCCCCGGAAATAGAGGTCTGGCGAGCCGTCGGGCAGAAGCCCCGCCTCGATTGGGTTGAGGTCGTCGACGAGGAACAGGAACACGTCGCGGTCCGAGGCGTAGAGCGTCGTCGTCTCCTTCGTCACGTCCACGCGCGGGTTGTATATGCCGGTCGACCAGTCGAGCACGCCTGGAACCTTCCAGCGCGTGTCGCCCGTGCCGTTGCCCGCAATGCGCTGGACCGCGGAGACCAGTTCGTGGTCGTAGATGCGGCCATAGTCGGGTCCGGTCACGGCGCGCAGTTCCGTGCGGCCATTGGCGACCTCCATGGTCTTGATTTGCTCGGCCCGGTGATTGGTCAGCCCGTACTGCAGGTTGATCCCCGCCAGCGGCACGGGAAGTTGCCGCAAGTATGCTGCGGGCGCGCCCAGGAGGCTCGAAAGCTGGCCGAAGGACCAATGCGTCGGCGCGATGGGTTCATCCGCGCCCGGCAGGACAAGGCCCAGCTTCTCCGGGTTGTCCCGATGCGCCTCGACCCGGATCGCAGCGCTTTCCACAGTGCGCGTCCGGCTCCGCTCTGCGCGGCCCTTGACCGAGGCAAAAAGATCGTCGAGCGACAGATACCGCTCGTCATCCGGCCGCGAGAACCATTCAGACGATACGCGGTCCACATTCGTGCCGCGCGACACATCCACCTTGTAGCCGCCGCTGATGTCACGCCCGGCATCGATAATCTCGGTATTCATGAGGAAACCTCCGCGACGGGCGGCCGGGAGCCTCTCTCTCGACCTCCAAACCCGTCACGGGCCGGGACGGCACCCCTTTGACTCTTGGGTCACTCCGCTGCGAGATCGCCCAGGGGGGAGGGGCCGCGTGATGCGGCCAGCCGGTGCAGTGCCTCTGGGCGGATATGCGTGTAGCGACGCAGCATCTTCCAGTCCTTGTGGCCGGTGACCAACGAGACCTGTTCGATGGCGAAGCCAGCCTCGAACAAGCGGCTAGTGCCTTCATGGCGCAGATCGTGGAAATGAAGGTCCTTCACGCTGACCTCGACACAGGCGCGCTGGAAGGCGGTTCCGACCGACTTCGAGTTATAGGGAAAGATGCGGCCCTTCGCGCGCCCCAATTCCTTGGCCTGCGCCGTGACCAGCGCCCAGGCGTCGAAGCCGGTGGCAGCGAAGAGCGGGATGCGCTGGTCGTTTCCGGTCTTGTTGCGCGGGTCTTTTCGGTCGCGGATCAGGAGCATGCGGCGGTCGACGTCGAGATCGGCCCATTCGACGCGGCAAATCTCGTTGAGCCGCATGGCCGTGGCCACGGCGAACTTCACGATCCGCGTCATCGGCAGGGTGAGGCGATCGTTGTCATCGAAGCAGCGGAAGAGGCGGTTCAACTCGTCCGTGCGCGGGCGGCGATCCCGCTCCGTGCCCTTGCCGATGGGTCCAAGCCGCTTGAGCGCGACGCGCGCCAGATCAACGGGTTCCGGAGAGATGTTGAGCCCGTGCACTGCTGCAGCGTGGGTGATGATCATCTTGATCACGCCGATATCGATCCCGAGGGTCACCGGACCTGCTCCTTGGTCTGCACGCATCTTGCCGTAGTCGATCAGCTTCTGTCGATCGAGGTGACCGATCCGTTCCTTCCCAAGATCGCGCTTCAGCGTCGTGAGCGTGGCGGCCTTGCTGCGACGCGGCGGTTTCCCTACCTCGCACATATCGGTTATATGAAGGTCGATGAGGTCGCCAAAGGTCTGCAGGCGGGAGACGGACGACTTGTTCGGCGCCAGCCCCTGATCGACCCGGGTCTCAGCTTGGCGGGCCCAACGATGGGCGTCGTCGCGGCGGAGGAACGTCTCGCTCGCGTAGCGGCCCTTTCGTCTGATCTGGACCCGGTATGCACCGGAGGGGAGCTTGGTGATGGAGGCCATTTTCGTGTGCGCTGTGTGTGCAATGAGTCGTCGTAGAGGGGCAAATTCGGGGATATTGGGGCGTAGTCCGGCGTAGCAGCATCCGCCGCCAACAGTTTGAAGATACACAAAAAATGCAAATAAATCAACACGCTAGACTATCCTGTGCCCCTATGATGGATTGGACAGACCGGCACTGTCGGTATCTGCATCGTCTTCTGAGCCGGCATGCACTACTTTATACCGAGATGGTGACCGCGCCCGCCCTCGTGCGGGGTGGGGCGGTGCATCTGCTCGATCACAGTCCCGCCGAGCATCCCGTCGCGTTGCAACTGGGCGGCTCGGACCCCGTGGAACTGGCGCAGGCGGCGCGGTTGGGCGAGCGGGCGGGGTACGCTGAGATCAACCTCAATTGCGGCTGTCCGTCGGACCGGGTGCAATCGGGCACCTTCGGCGCAGTGCTGATGACGCAGCCGGCTCTCGTCGCGGATTGCGTGGCGGCCATGCGCGAGGCTGTCGATGTGAATGTCACGGTGAAATGTCGTATCGGGGTAGATGACCAGGATCCCGAAACCGTTCTGCCAGATTTTCTGGACCATATCGCCGGCGCAGGTTGTATGCGTGTCATCATCCATGCGCGCAAGGCGTGGCTGCAAGGGTTGAGCCCGAAGGAAAACCGGGATGTGCCGCCGCTCGATCATGAACTCGTGGTGCGGATGAAGCGGATGTTTCCCGGTCTACATATCTCGATCAATGGCGGCATCGGCTCGCTGGACGAGGTGCAGCAGTTCCTTGACGCAGGTCTCGACGGGGTGATGGTGGGGCGTGCGGCTTATCACCAGCCGGCGGATATCCTCTGCGCCGCGGACCGCCGGATCTTCGGGGCGACGACCCCGGAGACCAGCGCCGAAGACGCAGTGCGCGTCATGCTGCCCTATATCGAGGCGCATCTGGCGCAGGGTGGAAAGCTGCATCAGGTGACGCGGCACATGCTGGGGCTGTTCGCCGGCCGACCCGGCGCGCGCGCCTGGCGCCGTGTCCTGTCGGAGGGGGCGACACGTCCCGAGGCCGGGCCGGAGCTGGTCGAGCGTGCCCTCGCCGAGGTCGCGGCCTTCGCGTGAGAGCCGCGCCCGAGAGACCGGATCAGAATTCCCGCACGCCGCCCTGTTGCCACGGTTTCACGAGGTTGCCGAAGCGGGTGAACTGATCCTCGAAACTTAGCTCGACCGTGCCGATGGGACCGTGGCGCTGCTTGCCGATGATCACCTCGGCCTTGCCGTGGAGGCGCGCCATGGCCTCTTGCCAGTCGGCCATCTTGTCCATCTCGTGATCGCCCGGCTTCTCGCGTTCCTTGTAGTATTCTTCTCGGAAGACGAACATCACCGCATCCGCGTCCTGCTCGATCGAGCCGGATTCGCGCAGGTCCGACAGTTGTGGACGCTTGTCCTCGCGGTTCTCGACCTGCCGGCTGAGCTGCGACAGCGCGATGACGGGGATGTTGAGTTCCTTGGCGATCGCCTTGAGGCCCATCGAGATTTCGCCGATCTCCTGCACGCGGTTGTCGGCCGAACCGCGCACCAGTTGCAGATAATCGACGATCAGCACGTCGAGCCCGTGCGTGCGCTTGAGACGCCGTGCGCGCGCGGCGATCTGCGCGATCGGAATGGCGGCGGTATCGTCGATATAGAGCGGGCAGGATTCGAGCGTCTTGGCCGCCTCCACGAAGCGACGGAATTCCTCTTCGTCCATGTCGCCCTGGCGGATCTTGTGCGACGAGATTTCCGCGGCCTCCGAAAGCACCCGGCTGGCCAGCTGTTCGGCGCTCATTTCCAGCGAGAAAAAGCCGACGACCCCGCCATCCACCGCGCCCTCGGTGCCGTCGGGGCGCATGCCGCGCCGGTAGGACCTGGCGATGTTGAAGGCGATGTTCGTGGCCAGCGACGTCTTGCCCATCGACGGGCGCCCGGCAAGGATCAGAAGGTCGGAGTTGTGCAGCCCGCCCAGCTTGTGGTCGAGATCCGTCAGCCCGGTCGAGATGCCGGCCATGCCGCCCTCGCGCTGATAGGCGGCATTGGCCACGTTGACGGCATCCGTGACCGCCTTGAGAAAGCTCTGGAAGCCCGAGTCCGATTTGCCCTGTTCGGCGAGGTTGTAGAGCTTCTGTTCAGCCTCGACGATCTGGTCGCCCGGTTCGCTGTCGACATTCACGCGCGCGGCCTTGCCGGCGATGTCGTGGCCGAGCGTGATCAGTTCGCGCCGGATCGCGAGGTCATAGATCATCTGCGCGTAATCGCGCGCGGCATAGGTCGAGATGGCCGCACCCGCGAGGGTGACGAGGTAATTGGCGCCGCCCAGCTCCTTCAGCCCTTCGTCATCCTCCAGAAAGGCGCGCAGCGTGACCGGCGAGGCCAGCGTGTTGCGGGTGATCCGGGCCGCTGCGGTTTCGAAGATGCGGGCATGGACCGGGTCGTAGAAATGCTGCGGCCCGATGATCTGCGCGACGCGGTCGTATATCTCGTTATTGGTCAGGATCGCGCCGAGGATTTGTTGCTCGGCCTCGATCGAATGCGGCACGGTCTCGGCGGACTGGATCTCGGTTCCGGTGGCGTTGAAGACGCTGACCTCGTTCATCCCTGATGTCCCCATACCCATTTGACGCGATTTGCTGCTTCTAAGTCAGATCAGTCCATGACGCCACGTGGACGGATCTGTGTGTGAGCCTGGGGATAACCCGTGGATACATTTGGGATCCTCAAGGCCAATACTGCATCATGCGCGCATGTGTCTTTCTGACGCAATATGTTGCGGGTATCCTCGATTCGTTGCAACACCTATCCCCAGTACTGCCGGCGGAATTTATTTTCCGTTCCTGTCCTGCCACTTACGCGGATCGTGCAGGAATGCCTCCACCTGGTCGAGCGTGGCTGTCTCGAAGGCACCTTGTGCGCGGGCCTCAGTCAGAACGTCCCACCAGGTGCAGAGATGATGCAGCCGCACCCCGTGATCGGCGAGCCGCGCCTCGGTTTCCGGAAAGATGCCGTAGTAGAAGATCACGGCCGTATGCCCGCAGCTTGCCCCGGTTTCTCGGATGGCATCGACGAAGCTGAGTTTCGAGCCGCCATCGGTCGTCAGATCCTCGACCAGAAGCACGCGGTCCCCGTCGCCCATCACGCCCTCGATCCGGGCGTTGCGCCCGTAGCCCTTTGGCTTCTTGCGCACATAGCTCATCGGCAGGGCCATGCGTTCGGCCACCAGCGCCGCGAATGGGATACCGGCGGTCTCTCCGCCGGCGACGTTGTCGAAGGCCTCGAACCCCGCGTCGCGCATCACGGTCACTGCGAGGAAATCCATCAAGGTGCTGCGGATGCGGGGATACGAGATCAGCTTGCGGCAATCGATATAGGTGGGCGAGGGCAGACCCGAGGCCAGCGTGAAGGGCTCATCCGCGTTGAAATGCACGGCCTCGATTTCCAGCAGCATACGTGCGGTGAGGCGGGCGATCTCGGTGTGGTCCGGGTAGGTGGCGGGGAGCATGGTGCGGTCCTTGTTGCGGGCGGGGTGCCGAAAAGTATCAGTGCCTCCGGCGGGAGTATTGTGGGAAAGATGAAGGTCAGGTCACGCGCCAATGCAGCGCAAATCCGGGGTCGAAGACGGTGACGGGGCCGTCGCCGGTCTCGATCTTGTCGGGATAGATCACGGCCGCGCCGCGTGTGAGGGTCACGGTCGTGTCGTTTGGCGCAAGCTCGTAGAACGCCGGGCCATGCAGAGAGGTGAACCCTTCGAGGCGGTCGAGCGCGCCTTCATCCTCGAAGACATGCGCAAGGATCGACAGCGTGTTCGTCGCGGTGAAGCATCCCGCGCAGCCACAGCCGCTTTCCTTGGCCGGGTCGGTATGCGGTGCGCTGTCGGTGCCGAGGAAGAACCGCGGGTCGCCCGAGGTTGCCGCGCTGCGCAAGGCAAGCCGGTGCTCTTCTCGCTTGGCCACGGGCAGGCAGTAGTAATGTGGTTTGATGCCGCCCACCAGGATGTGGTTGCGGTTGATGACCAGATGGTGCGTGGTGATTGTCGCGCCGAGATCACGGGGCTGGGACGTGACATAGTCCACCGCCTCGCGGGTCGTGACATGTTCCATCACGACGCGCAGGCCGGGTGTGGCCCGTCGCAGGGGATCGAGCACGCGGTCGATGAACACCGCCTCGCGGTCGAAGATGTCGATACCCGGATTGGTGACCTCGCCATGCACGCAGAGCGGCAATCCGAGCTCGGCCATGGTATCGAGAACGCCGCGCACCCGGTCGATATCCTGCACCCCGGACGCGGAGTTAGTTGTGGCGCCGGCAGGGTAGAGCTTGACCGCGGATATCAGCCCGTCGGCATGGGCGCGGGCGACGTCCGCCGGATCGGTCTCTTCGGTGAGGTAGAGAGTCATCAGCGGGGTGAAGGTCATCCCCTCGGGCAATGCTGCATTGATCCGGTCGCGGTAGGCGCGGGCGTCCTGGTAGGTGACAACTGGGGGCACGAGGTTGGGCATGATGATCGCCCGGGCGAAATGTCGCGCTGTCTCGGGCAGGACCGCACGCAGCATCGCGCCATCGCGCAGGTGCAGGTGCCAGTCATCGGGGCGGCGGAGGGTCAGCGACGTTGTCATGGCCTCCGCGATACACAATCGTTCGGGCCAAGACCAGAGGGATGCGCCGGACGCGGCACGACCTTGACCGCGCCGCCTGCGCCATGCACTTCTGAACACCACCGATCAATCGCGGAGGCTTCGGCGTGCAACATCCCTCATCCATCGGTGCCGTACAGGACATGCTGGCCGGGCAGGATTACATCTGCGGGCGGGCGCTTGGCACCGTTGCCTTCCTCGCATTGACCCTCGGGCGGCCGCTGTTTCTGGAAGGCGAGGCGGGCACCGGCAAGACCGAGATCGCCAAGGCGTTGGCCAAGGGGCTGGGACGCCGTCTGATCCGGCTGCAATGCTACGAGGGTCTGGACACCGCAAGTGCTGTCTACGAGTGGAATTTCGCTGAACAGATGATCGCCATCCGCACCGCCGAGGCGGCGGGCGGCGTGGATCGCGGGCATCTGAAAGACGAGCTCTTCACCGAGGAATATCTTGTCGAGCGGCCGCTTCTTCAGGCGATGCGCCCGCAGGCCGGGGGCGCGCCGGTGCTGCTCATCGACGAGATCGACCGCACCGATGCGCCGTTCGAGGCGTTCCTGCTGGAGGCGCTCAGCGACTACCAGGTTACGATCCCCGAGCTTGGCACGATCCACGCCCCCGAGCCGCCGATCGTGATCCTGACCTCGAACCGCACGCGCGAAGTGCATGACGCGCTCAAGCGTCGCTGTCTTTATCACTGGGTCGACTACCCCGATTTCGACCGCGAGATCAAGATCCTGCAGGCCCGGGCGCCCGAGGCCGCCGAGCAGTTGAGCCGCGAGGTTGTGGCCTTCGTGCAGGCGCTGCGCACCGAGGATCTGTTCAAGAAGCCCGGCGTGGCCGAGACCATCGACTGGGCCAAGTGCCTGCTTGCGCTCGACGTCATCAGCCTCAGCCCCGAGGTGATCGCGGATACGCTGGGGGCCATCTTGAAATACCAGGACGATATCGTCAAGATGCAGGGATCGGGGGCCAAGCGCATCCTGGACGAGGTGCGCGCGGGGCTCGACCCCTGAACGCAGCCGCGACAAGGCGGGACTGCGCGCCGGGTCGGCCGGCCGGCGCGACATCGGGATTGCAGCCTACCGCCCGCCGGTGCAAGCTGACGCCACGAAAACAGATGTTCGATGCGCGCCCGAACGTCACCTGGGAGGATGAGGATGAACGACGAGCAGACCGATCCACAGCGCCACCCGGCGCTGGATTATCACGAGTTCCCGAAACCCGGCAAACTTGAGATCCGAGCGACCAAGCCGATGGCGAATGGCCGCGATCTGGCGCGCGCCTACAGCCCCGGCGTGGCCGAGGCCTGTCTCGAGATCAAGAGCGACCCCAAGGCCGCCAGCCGCTACACCGCGCGCGGCAACCTTGTCGCCGTCGTCACCAATGGCACCGCCGTGCTGGGGCTTGGCAATATCGGCGCGCTCGCGGCCAAGCCGGTGATGGAGGGCAAGGCGGTCCTGTTCAAGAAATTCGCAGGCATTGATTGCTTCGATATCGAGCTGGATGAGACCGATCCCGAGAAGCTGGCCGAGATCGTCTGCGCCCTCGGGCCCACCTTCGGGGCGATCAACCTTGAGGATATCAAGGCGCCCGATTGCTTCACCGTCGAGCGGATCTGCCGCGAGCGCATGGATATCCCCGTCTTTCACGATGACCAGCACGGCACGGCGATTGTCGTGGGGGCGGCCGCGACCAACGCGCTGCATGTCGCCGGAAAGCGGTTCGAGGATATTAAGATCGCCTCGGCAGGGGGCGGTGCGGCGGGTATCGCCTGCCTCAACCTGCTGCTCAAGCCGGGCGTGAAACGTGAGAATATCTGGCTGTGCGACATCCACGGTCTCGTCTACGAGGGTCGTATCGAGGACATGAACCCCGAAAAGGCGGCGTTTGCGCAGAACAGCGATCTGCGCAGGCTAGACGAGGTGATCGAGGGAGCGGACCTATTCCTCGGCCTGTCGGGGCCGAACGTGATGACGCCGGATATGGTCCGCAGCATGGCGGCATCCCCGATCATCTTCGCGCTGGCCAATCCCGACCCCGAGATCATGCCCGATGTTGCCCGTGCCGCCGTTCCGGATGCGATCATCGCCACGGGGCGGTCGGATTTTCCCAATCAGGTCAATAACGTGCTGTGTTTCCCGTTCATCTTTCGGGGCGCGCTGGATGTGGGCGCGACGGAGATCAACGATGCAATGCAGATTGCCTGCGTGCAGGGCATCGCCGAGCTTGCACGGGCCTCGACCAGCGCCGAGGCGGCGGCGGCCTATCGCGGCGAGCAGATGACGTTCGGCCGCGACTACCTGATCCCCAAGCCATTTGATCCGCGCCTGTCGGGCATCGTGTCGCGCGCCGTGGCGGCGGCGGCGATGGAGACCGGGGTCGCCGCGCGCCCGCTCGACGATCTCGACCAGTACAAGGCCGATCTCGATGCAAGCGTCTTCAAGTCTGCGTTGTTGATGCGCCCGGTCTTCGAGGCTGCTCGCACCGCCGCGCGGCGCATCGTGTTTGCCGAGGGCGAGGACGAGCGCGTGCTGCACGCCGCCCAGGCAATCATCGAGGACACGACCGAACAGCCGATCCTGATCGGGCGTCCGGACGTCATCGAGAAGCGGTGCGAGCGGGCCGGGCTGCTGATCCGGCCCGAGCGGGATTTTCGCGTCGTGAACCCGGAAAACGACCCGCGGTACCGCGATTACTGGGGGACATATCACACCATCATGGCGCGGCGCGGTATCACGCCCGACCTGGCGCGGGCCATCATGCGCACCAATACCACGGCCATCGGTGCGGTCATGGTGTATCGCGACGAGGCCGACAGCCTGATCTGTGGCACGTTCGGAGAATTCAGGTGGCACATGAACTACGTCAATCAAGTTCTTGCAAATGAAGAACATCACCCGCATGGTGCGCTGAGCATGATGATCCTCGAGGATGGCCCGCTCTTCATTGCGGACACGCATGTGCGCACCCGGCCGTCACCCGAGGATTTGGCGGAAACCGCGATCGGCGCGGCACGGCATGTGCGGCGTTTCGGGATCGAGCCCAAGGTGGCCTTCTGTTCGCAGTCGCAATTCGGAAACCGCGACGATGACGGCGCCGTTCGCCTGCGCGCTGCGCTAGAGCTACTGGATGGCAGCAGCTACGACTTCAGCTACGAGGGTGAAATGACCATAGATGCCGCGCTCGATCCCGAGCTGCGCGCGCGCCTCTTGCCCGGCAATCGCATGGACGGTGCGGCCAACGTGCTGATCTTCGGGCATGCGGATGCGGCCTCGGGGGTGCGCAACATCCTCAAGATGAAGGCCGGTGGGCTTGAGGTCGGGCCGATCCTGATGGGCATGGGCAACCGCGCGCATATCGTGACCCCCTCGATCACCGCACGTGGACTGCTGAACATGTCCGCCATCGCCGGCACTCCGGTGGCGCATTACGGATAGAATCATCTCTTTGCGGAGTGGAGTTTGCGACTTTGCGGATCCTGCCCCGGTTTTCTGGTACAAGCCCAGGGGAGCGGCCTTTGCAAAACTTTGCAGTACGTGAGCGGGTGTTTCTGCGAAATCGTCGCCGCCCCATCGCCTGTCGGAGGTCGTGACGCTTGCTGGCGGGCTGGGGCATGCCGTAACACTCTTGGTGACACCGGAGGAGGATACCATGGGATACAGGGATGTTTACCAGCGCTCGCTGGCCGACCCCGAAGCGTTCTGGATGGAGCAGGCCGAGCGGATCGACTGGGTGCGAAAACCGTCGAAGGCTCTCTTCGACGACAAGGAGCCGATTTACGAGTGGTTCAGCGATGGCCTGGTCAACACCTGCTGGAACGCGGTGGATCGCCATGTCGAAGCCGGGCGGGGTGCGCAGGTCGCGATCATCCATGACAGCCCCGTCACCGGCACCAAGCACCGGATCAGCTATGCGCAGCTGCGGTCGCGCGTGGCGCGGCTGGCCGGCGCGTTGCGTGCGCGCGGCGTCGAAAAGGGCGATCGCGTGATCATCTACATGCCGATGGTGCCCGAGGCGATCGAGGCGATGCTTGCCTGCACGCGGATCGGCGCCGTGCATTCGGTGGTGTTTGGCGGCTTCGCCGCGCACGAGCTGGCGGTGCGCATCGATGACTGCGCACCCAAGGCGATCATCGCGGCCTCTTGCGGGATCGAGCCGGGGCGCGTCGTGCACTACAAGCCACTGATCGACGGCGCGATAGAGCAGGCGACGCATAAACCAGATTTCTGCGTGATCTTCCAGCGCGAGGAGGAAGTCGCGCACCTTGTCGAGGGGCGCGATGTCGACTGGCATGCCTGCCAGTACGGCGTGGAGCCGGCCGAGTGTGTCCCGGTCGAGGGCAATCACCCGGTCTATATCCTTTATACCTCGGGGACGACCGGATCCCCCAAGGGCGTCGTGCGGCACACCGCGGGGCATCTCGTCGCGCTCAACTGGTCGATGAAGAACATCTACAATGTCGATCCCGGCGAGGTGTTCTGGGCGGCCTCGGACGTGGGCTGGGTCGTCGGGCACAGCTATATCTGCTACGGGCCGTTGATCCACGGCAACACCACCGTGGTGTTCGAGGGAAAGCCCGTGGGCACGCCCGATGCGGGCACCTTCTGGCGCGTGGTCTCGGAACACAACGTGCGCAGCTTCTTCACCGCGCCGACCGCGATGCGCGCCATCAAGCGCGAGGATCCCGAGGCCAAGGAACTGCAGAGATACGATATTTCCAAACTGCGCGCGCTTTATCTCGCCGGCGAACGGGCCGATCCCGACACGATCAACTGGGCGGCCGACAAGATGGGCGTGCCGGTCTACGATCACTGGTGGCAGACCGAAACCGGCTGGACCATCGCGGGCAACCCCGTCGGGATCGAGGCGTTGCCGGTCAAGATCGGCTCGCCCACCGTGGCGATGCCGGGCTATGACGTGCATATCCTCGACGAAGCCGGGCAAGAGATGCCGCCCGGGACGCTTGGTGCGATCGCCATCAAGCTGCCCTTGCCGCCGGGCACGCTGCCCACGCTGTGGAATGCCGAAGGGCGGTTCCACAAATCCTATCTCGACACGTTCCCCGGGTACTACGAGACCGGCGATGCGGGCATGAAGGACGAGGACGGCTATCTCTGGATCATGGCGCGCACTGATGATGTGATCAACGTGGCCGGCCACCGTCTGTCGACGGGGGCCATGGAAGAGGTTCTCGCGAATCATCCCGACGTCGCCGAATGCGCCGTGATCGGGGTTGGTGATGCGCTGAAAGGCCAGGCGCCGGTGGGGTTCGTGTGCCTGACCAAGGGCGTCAACCGGCCGCATGACGAGATCACCGCGGAATGCGTGCGCCTCGTCCGGGACCAGATCGGTCCGGTTGCGGCGTTCAAGCTGGCGGTCGTGGTGGACCGGTTGCCGAAGACACGGTCGGGCAAGATCCTGCGCGGCATCATGGTCAAGGTTGCCGATGGCGAGGACGTCAAGACGCCCGCCACCATCGACGATCCCGCGATCGTGGATGAGATCAGGAGTGCATTGCAAAGTGTTGGATTAGCAAAGTAATCCATCCGAAGATGTCAGTGGTCACAACAAGGTAGTGGGCTGGTGTTCCGGTTATATGAAAGATGCTGCCCGGCACGACTCACTCACGACATCGCGCCGGACAGCAGGCAAGCCCAACGTGCCGCTGGGGAAAACATACGACACGGGGCTCACCATGTTCCGCGGCAAGAGGCCAATCGATTTGGTGTTTAAAAGAGCTTGGGGCGCCCCTTCACACGAAACATGACTTGGGTTTAGCCGATTGCCCGCGGCGACGCTGTGATGCATGTCACATGAATGGCAGAAAAAGGCGGCAGGGATGAATTCGAATGCGGGTCCGGGCCTTTCTGCGCTGCTTGAGCAGCATGGGCGGCTCGCTTCCTTTGCGCGTGGAGACACGATCTACGCGTCCGGCGAGGACGACACGAGCATGATGTTGATCGTCAAGGGGCGCGTCGAGATCAGCCGCAGTTCCGTGGACGGACGACGCTCCATCCTGACCCATCTCGGGCCGGGGGACGTGCTGGGGGAGCTGGCCGCGCTTGATGGGGGCCCGCGCAGCGCGGATGCGTTCGCCGTCACGCCTGTGCGCGGACGTGTCCTGCCACGCGACCGCGTGCTGCCTCTTCTGAGACAGACGCCCGATGCCGCGATCGACGCGATCGCCGTGTTATGCAACAGGCTGCGCGAGACATCGGGTATGTATACCGCGCACATGCTGACGGACGGGCAGACGCGACTGGCCCGGCTTCTGTTGCGCCTGGCCGAGAAATGGGGAGACGCGTTGCCCGATGGACGATTGCAGCTGGCCGAGCGGTTCTCGCAATCCGAGTTGGGGGACCTCGTGGGCCTCACGCGCGAAAGCGTCAATCGCAACATGCGCGACTGGGAAATGGCCGGGCTGATCGAACGACGCGGGCAGGGCATGATCCTTTGCGATCCGGTCAGCCTGGCGCAAGCTGCGGGGACGACGGAATGACATGCATATGGATTGCCATGCTCTGGCTTTTGTCCGGGCCGGCGCTGGCACAGGAGGGCGCGATGCCGGACTACAGGCCACCCCCGCCGGAACTTTGGCGGTATTTCAGCGATCAGGTGATGGGCGGGGTGTCCGAAGGCGGGGCGCGGGCCATGGGACCCGCTGACGCACGCTACCTGCGCCTGACGGGCAGTGTCAGCACGGAAAACCGCGGCGGATTCATCCAGGTGCGCGCGGATCTGGAGCAGCCCTTCCCGGCAGATACCCGTGGGGTGGTCGTCGAGGTGCGCGGCAATGGCGAGCGCTATTTCCTGCACCTGCGCACGCGCGGGACGGTGCTGCCTTGGCAATATTACCAGGCTGCGATCCCGAGCGGACCCGAGTGGCAGCAGGTGCGCGTGCCGTTCTCGGCGTTCGAGCGGTCGGGCGCCCTCCTGCGTGCCGTGCCGCGTCCCGAGACGGTCACGAGCCTCGCCACCGTCGCTTATGGCCGAGATCACACCGCCGATCTGTCCTTTCGCTGGATCGGAATTTACTAAATATACGCAAACGGATGCGATGCAAAGCTCATGCTCTACCTCAGGAAAACTGCTCGCGCAGCAGACGCTCTTCGAGCCCGTGACCGGGATCGAACAGGATCCGGTGTTCGATCCGCGTCTCTGACCGAACCTCGAGCCAGAGCACGCTTTCGACCCACCGGCTGTCCGCATCGGCCATGACCGGGCGCTTGTCGGGCTCGATCACGTCGAACCGCACCGTGGCGGTCTTGGGAACCAGCGCCCCGCGCCATCGTCTGGGGCGAAACGCCGCGACGGCGGTCAGCGCAAGAACATCGGACCCGATCGGCAGGATCGGCCCGTGCGCACTGTTATTATATGCCGTCGAGCCGGCCGGCGTGGCCACGAGCGCGCCATCGCAGACAAGCTCGTCCAGCCGCAGGTGCCCATCGATGCTGATCCGAAGCTTGGCGGCCTGCGGCCCTGCGCGCAGCAGCGACACCTCGTTGATCGCGAGCGCCTCATGCATGTTGCCATCGCGGGACTGCGCGTTCATCTTCAATGGGTTGATGACCTCTTCCTCGGCAATGGCCAGCCTCTCGGGCAGGTCGGACTCGCTGTATTCGTTCATCAGAAAGCCGACGGTGCCACGGTTCATGCCGTAAACGGGCGTATTTAGAGACTGCGTTCTGTGCAGCGTGTGCAGCATGAAGCCGTCGCCACCAAGCGCGACGATCACGTCCGCCTCGGCCTCGGGCACGTCGCCGAAGCGGGCGCTCAATGCGGCGCGGGCCGTTTGCGCCACGCACATATCACTTGCGGCGAAGGCAATCTTTCGGCTCATCTGATGGCCCCCTGTGCAGAAAACTACCGGTGTGAAATGATCGAACCACACTTGTCGCCCCGAGACCAGCCGCGCCGGTCGCGTCCTTGAATTCGTCGGTTTACAATCTTTTTGATCTTGCCCCCATTTCACCGAACACTCAGGCGGTTGCGTTTTGGGCTGCGATGAACTCGCGGGGCGAGCGCCATTTCAGCCCTGAGTGCGGATGGTTCTCGTTATAATCCTCGAACCAGCCATCG
>Ga0307975_1000830_pt1 | contig 16619 bp, 14 predicted proteins | sample OrgLakmetagen917_FD_201825 | JGI IMG/M metagenome (GOLD analysis project Ga0307975, IMG submission 201825) | Saline water microbial communities from Organic Lake, Antarctica - #917 | ecosystem: Environmental > Aquatic > Non-marine Saline and Alkaline > Saline | place: Antarctica: Organic Lake... | reverse complement strand
CCTGCTTCAATCGAGAATAAAATTACACTTTGTATCATTTCTGGAGAGCTTGCTTGATGACGCGAATAACGTCCCCTGCGCCCGAGGCTTGAGCAACATTGAGCGGTGTCTCGGTCGATCCTTCTCTAGCTCGGCGTGGGTCTGCTCCGGCTCGGAGCAAGATTTGAGCTCCGAAGGCGAGGTTGTTGCTGGCCATACGATGCAGAGGAGTGTAGCTGCAGGCCGCAGGGTCAGTCTTGATTCTTGTATGAGGAGCTGTGGCAGGTTGACTCACCCATAGGTATCGAGTGCCTCGATATCCCCCCCAGCATCGACTGTTCAATCACAAATTACGACAGGAGAGATTCGAAAGAAGAACGACTAACTGAGTGCTTGTGTAACACGCTGTCCCTTCCGACTCATCCCGCAGGTGTGAAGGGGTGTTGCGCCACCGGTCTGAATCTCGTTAGCCAGCTCAGGTTCCTTGGCAAGCAGCCGCTTGACTGAGTCAATGTCCCTGACAATGATCTTGATAGAGCTGATTTCTATGATGGTCGCGTCTACCTGTGTGAATTGCCTTTGCCATTCGCGTGTAACCGGTGCCGTCGTATACCGGGCCCGGGTTCGGGTTATGTCCCTAATCAGGTTGATTTGAGCTTCTCATCATTGAATAAAATAGCGGGTAGGAGGGGATCGAACCTGATATTGCCGCCCCCAGACAATATCGCCATTGGCATCTTTTTTTACGTTGCCAAAGTAGATCCCTGCTCCAACTGTATCTGTAGGACTCACCAGGTGAATGAAAGTGCGCTTGGCTCATTCTTGGCGCGATAGAACCTGCATAAGGATCGAAGCCGTCTGGATCACGATGGTTGTGGGCTGATGCCATGGCAAGAATATCTGTATTCCACAGACGAATGAGGCCTCTAGGCAGCTACAGTATGTAGCTAGAACTTCAATTAAAAATCCATCCAACAGTCGCTGCCGACCTGTCAGGATAAAAAGTGTTGTAACTTGCCAAAGTGATGTTTGTTGTCTGATGCTAAGAAATATTGCGGTTGACATGTGACTGTTCTGGAAATGCAGTAACAAAACCGCAATAACCGGACTGATAAATTGCTTACAAGCATCGTGTCCAACTTTGGTCAGGCTGCCTCCCAAGTACGCTCCGATATTTTATTAGATCAGCAAAGGGGTTTTCGCGATGCTGTGTCCTGCTATTTATGATACTTCATACATCCAAATCGCGAGCAAGACTTATATGAAGACTCAATTTGAGAAAAGTGTCTGTCAAGTGATTTCAATTGGCATACACATCAAGTGAAACGACATAACTTCTCCAGCAATGACGTAAAGCAGCAATGAAGGAAGCTAGTGATCAAATTTTCGGAATATTGAACACCCGATTACTGTACTGTAAAGTGCACTGTACAAAGGTTTTTGATCGTAAAAATTTATTTGCAGTCATTATTACTTTTGCCGAATGAGCCAGCCCTATTGCGAAGACGTTGATTGAACTGCACTGCGTGTGGATAGCATGACAAATCCACCGCTCGTTTAGCTTCTGAATCTAGACAACGACTTGCTACAGAATGAAGGTTATAATCGACAGTAGGTTGAGATGGGCAAAATCGTCAAATAGAAGTGTCTGATCTGTATTGCTTAGAGTAAGGACAAGCGGCGGTAATGGAACGTGAGGCGACTGAAAGTGCTTTTCAGGTGGAATCTTGTCGCTGTATGGCGATGGGAGGCAAACGACGACATGTGTGGCATCTGCCGTCAAGCTTTTGACGGCTGTTGCCCAGACTGTCTAGAGGCTGTCCTCTGGGTAATTTAACTTCTCGGCGTACATTTACGAGTACCCCTAAGCTACCTTTTATTTGCAGTGTGGGGAAAGTGTCGACACTGTTTCCATCTCCATTGCATTCTCAAATGGGTATCTAGCCAACAAGCCCAGCACCAATGTCCAATGTGTCGCCAGGAATGGGAGTTTCAACAGACTTGAGCAGAAGGAGCTTGAAAGTGCACATTTGAAATACATTTCAGTCAATCTTTTTTCAATTCTCGTCTTCCATTCAACAAACAGCGCCCGAAGAGACACCGTGAGAGCACCGTTACGAAGAGACCCAGGATGACTCCAACAAGCAACCAAATCAGCTGACGATAAGGCGACTGGAATTCATCAACTAGATCTAATAAAGCCGGAAAATCCTCCAATTCTCGATCAGCTGCAGCCCCGACCTGCTTTGAAATCGTTCATAACTTAGACGTTAATTTTCAAATCTCAAAACTCAACGAAGGGTTTTTAGCTCGAATCCAATGCATAAACTGAAAGGAAATTTTAAGAAAATACCTGATCAACCCAAGACGGCGGAGTTGATATCAGTAAAACAATATTTTATCTTCCAGCCGAGTTTTTGAGCTTACCTGGCTGATTTCTTATTCTAAAGATTGAATTGGACTGGAGCTGGCCTCTTGACCAGAGTCAGATGGATACATGTACGCCAGCCACGCCGCGGAGGTCGACCCAATCGAGGCTCCACCATCTAAATGGAGATGACATACCTTCATGTGATGTCTCTTGGCATAATGATAGCCCGCAGATCACTATTGAACCATCAACTCCTGAAGCGATGGCAACTAATCCTGACTTTGAATGGGGCGAAAACTTCGAAACGCCTGAGAAAGTTCGCCCATCCGATCCTTTTCCCCGCTCTCCATTAAAGCCTATAACAAACGTCGGATCTCCTCGGCCCTTTTCGCCTTCATCTCCGATACCATTCTGCCAGAAGACTTCAACCATCGTGCTTTGCACTGACCCATCAACCCCACGAACTCTCCTAAACAATGTCGGGCGCAAGAGGCGACCGGCTCCCATAAAAATTACCAGTGACTCCCCAATTGCCATCACGGCGACCGGCTAACATTAACCCTTTCACTTCACGGACGGAGAGTACAGCTCCCAAACGCAGTGTGGTGGAGCGTCATCAAGTCGGCAACCCCCCCTCGGCCAAGGTAAAACCTGCCTCTTCAGACGTTGGCAGTCACGTGCTAACCCGAGCCGGGACTTGTTTCTAGGCAGTTCGCTTCCAGGCTCTGCACAACGTCTCTCGGTACGAGGAAGAGTTCATCGAGCTCGGTGTCCTTGGTCATGGCGAGTTTGGCACAGTTTTCAAATGTAAAAACAAGCTAGGTGAGTCAAAGCTTTGCTTCGGGGCAAGAGCTTAGGCAGGAGAATGTGACGTCATGATGGTTGCAGATGGTCTAGCCTATGCGATTAAGAAGAGCAACAAGCGAATATCAGGGCTGAAAGAAGAGTAGGAAACATTTGATTTTTCCGGTCACGTGCCGCCTGCCTCATCCTCTTTCTTTGCTTGCAGGCAAGCGCTGTTACGCGAGGTGTACGCACATGCCGTCTTGCAAGACCAACCACACATTGTTCGCTACCACAGTGCTTGGGAGGAGCAGGACCGAATGATCATCCAGAACGAGTATTGTGACCGAGGCAGTCTTGCGCAACAGCTAGACAATTACCGGACCCAAGGCCGATCTTTTACGGAAGTCGAGCTCTGCTTCGTCCTGAAACACGTAGTTAGTCAACCCTTCATAAAAGCCATAAAAGTTCTCTACCCCTTTCCCTCTTATGTTTTGCACTCTGCTCTCGAGGGGTGGAGCCAAACTCAAGGCTACTCTGCTTACAGGCAAAAGGAGTCCAGTCCCTTCATTCCCGAGGATTGGTTCACCTGGACATCAAGCCGGGAAACATTTTCATCAAGACGGGCTATGCCTCAGTCTCCAATGCAGTAAGACCATTGCGCGGTTGCTAAGGGGGGCGTTGTCATCTCATCGAGTCTCTCCAGCTCGGTTCCTCGATGGAGAAGACCTCCCTCTACAAGCTCGGAGATCTCGGCATGGTGACGCAAGTCTCTGACCCATACATTGAAGAAGGCGACTGTCGTTACATGGCGCCTGTAAGCTCCTCCTTTCCTTGAGCATGCCAAGAGCTGCAGGCAGATAGAAGGCAGCTCTCTGGTCTTGCTTCAGTCTCTCTTGTAGCCAACACTGACGTCTACCGGGTCCTATATTGCGCTTTCAGGAACTCCTAAACGGGCCCTTTGACCAGCTCACGAAGGCAGACATCTTCTCTCTGGGGTGTACCATCTACGAAGCCGGATCCGGTCAGGCCCTGGAAAACAACGGGCCGGCCTGGCGGCAGTTACGGAGCGGCAACGCGCCCCCGCTAGAACGCTACAGCGCCAACATGAACGAGATGGTGCTAGCGATGCTTCATCCCAACCCTGGGGCACGGCCGACGATTGATCTTGTTCTCGGTCATCCGGCACTGGTAACGTCAGAGCTAAATGCCGATGGGTCGGATACTGACCAGCTCAGGAAACAGCTGGCCGCAGAGAAGGCGCGGAATCGACTTATGCTCCAGTAGGTTCTTTGGAGAGGTGTGACGTTTGGTAGCGAGAAGCTGTTCTGACTCGGACTTGTTTTAGAACGCTTGAGGTTATGAAAGCTGAAGCCGATGATTCAGCCCGGTCATCGCCTGCCGGTAACTGTGTTGCGGCTACTCGCATCAGGAGAAAAGCGTCTTGCTCATTCTAGGCTGCGCCTAATTTTCCCCGCCGCATCAAGATGGCTGCTTTCGAGGATCTGTATATCAGGGTCTTCTCTTTTCTTCTAGAGCTGATTTTTCATTTGAGTTGGGTTCTAAGAGTTTGGCAAAACCCTTGGGGACTGAACAGTACAGTGTTTAATTTGTACAGTTAAAACAAGCTACAACTCCCTTTCACATCAGTCACAATGGATACTTCACATGACCATCACCTTGAGCCGTTTGAAGGAATGAGCGGTGGTGGTACGCTGCTGTGCTGGCCGACTGTTGATGATTCACGAATGAACAGATCAAGACAAGAGAGGAGACATCCCAGTCCTTATTCAACAGGCAAAAGGCCTTCTGTCTTCTGAAAGGTTGTCAAGCGTATCACACCTCTCCTACTTCGTCTGCACTCACTTGAGCCCCCTGCCATCTCAGACCAATGGCGGCATTGGAGTGCTTGACGGATGCTCTTCGGATCATAGGCGGAGAGCGACTCATCATGAAGAGCTTGCAAGTGAGCTTTTTTTGATTTCAAGCTCACACAAGGAATTAAAGGCCGGGCTTTGAGGCTTTTTTGTTTGGTGGAAGTTGACTCTTCGTCGTAATGGCGCAGGAAGCTCGGGAGAACTATTGGGCAAATCAAGAGGGTAAGGATGAGGCTAAGGAGCCTTTGCAAGGCTTAGGTTCTTTGACAAAGATGTTTCAAGACCTTCTCATGTCAAGTCTACCCCCACGGTAATGTTGCGCAAGTGTCGTCAAGTTTGTGAGATCTCATAGCATTTCAACGATCAGGGTTGAGACGAGAGCTGTGGGCTCAGCGGAAGATGAGTCAGCGTCCTTACCCGAAAAGTACATCGACAGCGAAGCTTCAAGCATACTTGCCAAGCAAGGAGAAGGAGGTGAAGAATTTCTTCGTTCGGCAGCACTTCACAGGTCCAGTGAGGTAAGTGCCAGTCTCTTGCTGTCTCCTCTGGAGTTTAGGCGGGAAAGAAACTTCCTGTCGTTCTTAGCAGCTTTTTCTCCCATGGGTTTGACGTTTGGGATAACGGCTTGATTTGCGAAGGTTTGTGAAGCCTGTGGAGGAGTTGTGGCGTCATCGAGGCTGGACGCCCATCGTAACACGTGGTGCAGTGCGCTTAGCGACTGAAGAGCTTGGTCCGAACAAGACTCTTCTGCTGCTGTTCATGCGAAGCAGACTATAGATGGATTTGGCTTCAACGCGATGGGTTCAAGGTTAAAATTGCTTGAGAGCATCTCCCAACCGGAGATGACTTTGTCAAAACGCCGTCGGCAGTGCTCTCTTGAAGCAACTTCCTTTTGGGTTATGACGGGTTTATGTTCGCCTAACTGCGCTTGTCCTTCACTGTTTTACGTTTAATTACAACCATAAGGTCGAAAATGAAACAAGCAAAGAAGGTAACACAGCTGCCGAGACTAATTGTTGGCACGAGGGCAGGCTTCCGCTGCTGGTGCATCACTTGGCTGCGACGATTTAGAAGGGGATGAATCAGAGGGTGCTAAATCATGACTCATCGTTTGTCGCCGGCCAAATTTGGGCATCGTGACCTTGCGTTTAGACGCGCCACGTCCGGAAAGGTCGTTGGAAGTGGATGACTTTGACGATGAAACTTGTGGACCATCGTCAGCCATATCGTAGATTTGCGCCATCGTGTGTGGATCAGCAAGGAGTTTTGACGACGATGCAGCTGTTGGCGCACGAGCTTGTGCTGCTTCGGCCTCGCCGCTCATGGTCACTTTTTGAAAGAAAAGCTTTTCCTGCGCCTAGCTAAGAAACATTTAGCTTGCTCGTAGGGAGAACAACTGTCTTCTTGCCGTCAAATCAGATTGTCGCAGGTAGGAAGTCCTGTCTGTGCATGTCAGCAAGGATGTCTCACGTAAGACCACGTGTTTAAAACAAAAGAGACCATAGATTGAGGGCTTTACATTTTAGCAGCAAAGTGACAGTTGCAAAGCCAAGAAGAAGAGCAACAATAACTCAGTGAACTCTCAAGAACTCTCAACACTTCATGCAACTGCCGGCAAAATCAGAGTGGTCAAGGTGACCAAAACTTTTACTCGACTAAATAAATAGCGCTGCGCTGGAGTCAAAGCTTGATTCCGTTCCGATCGAGCAGATCAAGAATACAGTTTCTCCTTTTGAGGGTTCTATGCGTTTTTGCTTTTGTAGAGATTCGGGGAGCTTCTGTGTGCATATGCATTATTTTCCCAGTCTGCGTACGTATGCATTTATATGCTTATAATTTGGATGATGTATCGATCCTCCCACCCCAACCCTACATACAGCGATGCCCTGTTCTCATGTCTCGACTTACCAAAAACGATAGGAAAATTATCTGTTTGAACATCAGGAGGAATGAGCAAGGATTCGCAGAATATCCTCAGCTCCCACAGCGAGCTCTCCCGAAGCACTTGAGACTGGAGGTTCAACCAGCCACTGTTCAGTCCTGATAGCTGTGTCAATCGCAGGGGAGCAGCAGAGAATAGCCGTTCAGATCGCTATCGGGGAGTGAATCTAAAAAGCTAGAGGACATCAACTTACCTGGTGATGCAGCTCGAGCCATGGCGCAATTAATTGATCGATTCTGTGGTGAAGATCCACCAGTTTCGCATCGAGGATTAAACCGGGACAAGCTGAATCGTTTCTGTATTCCTTATAGTGATTGTGAAGAGTCTCTGAGTTCAAGTGAAACCTGCTTGTCACATCTGTTTTTTGCTTACTTTCAGTCGTCACTGCAACACTCTCCAATGTGCTACGAAACTGGCTGGTAGAATCATGAGATTGGAAAAAGTTCAGTGTCCGCTCATGGTCCATCATGCATGCCTTCATGCAAGCTTAAATCGGGGCTTTTATCAAAGATATTTGTGACCCCCAAGAAGAGCTGTAGCTGTGAAGTCAGCAGCTCTGCAATATGCCTCAGTTCGAAGACGCTTCTGCATTGCTTGAGGCGTCAAGCTCAGGTAACATTGGTGCTTAAATGTTTTGTTGGATTCTCTGAAGAATTGTCCTTCTTAGAGCTGAAAGATGGCGAGCTTCTGAGCGGCAAGAGCTTCACACTGTTTCAGTCTTTGACAGCGGTTGAGATGATGGATCCGCGCATGGATGCTGGCTCAGTTCAAATGCAAAACAAGACGGTTCTCGACTTTACTCAAGCACGGAAGGTAGAGCATCTCCTCAACCGCGACGTCGAATGCTCAACTCAACTTGTCGCCAGGCCGGACTGGAGCTTCGAGACTTCACTGCTGATCAATTAGCGAGCATCATGGCGGAGATGTGGAAGCAATTCGTCCTTTGGCTCCGTGGTAAGAGTGCTAGTCTTCACTCTTGACCGTCTGCCTTCATGAGAACTTGGGGCAGGAAACACCTTGGCAGAGACCGTCTTCACTTGCGTCTACCTAATCAACCCTTCTGCGGTCGAACATCCGCTGCTCAAGGTCTGATGTTCGATGAAGAGCCGGCCGAGTCCAGCTGACTATTCTGCTCTTAGGTTTTTGTCATATCTTATCTCAAGTTGATCGACCAAATCCGTACAGTGGTAGGCCCTGCACTCCACACACGTGACACACGTTTCTTCAGGCTCTGGAGTTGATGGTCTGGATTTGAGCGTTAAACATTACGGGTTTGATCTGCAATCTTCATCTTCCCTCGGAAAGGTTCACGGTGAGCTACATGTTACAATCTATTTGTGAGCAAAACTGCTAGCCTTAGTCGTAGACGTCCCATCTCCATCAACAGTTTTTCCTCAGTCTCCTGCTGCTTTAGCCAGTCTCTGCCGGGCTATAGCCGACCCGGAGTCCTGGAATTTAAGCTCAAGCGAGTTATCCTCCTCTCCCTCAGTGTCCCTGATCAAGGAAAGGTAAGCAGGATACGTCATTAGTCTATCAACTCCCATAGGAATGAGCTGAGGGGCAGTGTCTCAACGAAGCCTCTCTCTTTCAAACAGCTTGAAGCTCTGTGACTCCCTCTTGACCGTTCTAGCAACAACGGAAAGCTCGCAGGTCAGCTTGGGTGATGATGACTGCCTTGCATTCCGGTGGGACTCTGTCTCACATTTGTCTTCTTGCTGCAGGTGACGCCTGTGGAGGATACAGCGATCTCTACAGCTCTCGATGCAGTGCAGTATCTTCTGTCCAGTACAGTCCCTGAAGCCAGCGTCAAGGGCCTTCATCCATTTCAGCCGCACATAAACCTCCATCTTTTAACACCGGGCCCTAACAGACACGTCGAGACCCTATCTCGAAACGAAGTGAGAACCCGCGACGGCTCGGCCATCTCCCGGCTGCTGTCAGCCGGTCTTCTGCGCTTCTCCGACTCTATTTTGAGCAGAAAGCTGGTCTTCTTTGGCCCCTCACCACTTTTCTTTCTTCCGCTTTCCCTAGGCGTTGACTTCTCTACAAGCAGAACTGCAGGACTTCAAAGACTCTCTCGATTTGAGTAACAACAGTAAGTTCTTCCCCGTCTTCCAAACACCAACTCTCGAGCAAGCTCCCTCTAGTTCTCCTTTGGACAGTTCCTACTCTCACCGCGTGTCTTCTCCCTAGCAACGGCCGACGCCATCCTGACCTTTTTTGACACTTTTCGATTGCGCAAGAGCGGAAACCTGACGCGAACATTGGTCATGAAGCTCTTTAAACCCACCACGGACATCTTCGGCACCATCTCGCCCTCGAAACTTGTGCGTGACGTGTTTCCGGGAAGGTTGGGACAGAGCTGATTTGTCTTTGGCCGATAGATGGCAGCTCACGTGAGGGAGTTCAATGGCGCTTGGATGCTTGAAGCAGGGGTCAAGTAAGTCACGGTGGTTAGCGTATACAGTGTTTCGTCAATACAGCAAAGTCGTGTCTCTCTTACGGCAGCCATCACAGGCTCTCCCCCGAAGCTCAGTCGGCTGTGTCGCGATTCTTGGATACGAGTTTAAAATTGTTCTATGCTCGCTGCTCCTTCTGCTGTATGAACCAAGGACGTTATCGGCGCAAGCTGACCAAGCACCTGATAGACATGCAGGCTCTCTACGCACAGGTAGGTCGAGCTTGTTCCTGGAGGAGACTGGAGGAAACTAGAGACTGGGCGGAGCAGTGGTCAGGATTCATAGCTTGATCAATACGACCGTCTTTCAGGGGCTGTCCGCTGATGTTTTCTGTGAGTCAACCACACAGCGGAAGCCACCGGGAGACGTAAGTAGAGCTTATCTACTGTGTTGTCCACTGGACAGTACTGTATTCTCTCCACCGCATTTCTTTTTATCATCTCACTCTTGGAGGTTGTCGCACTTAGGTACAATTGAATCCTTTAGCTGTTTACGCAAATTACGTTTCGGCACTGGCCTGTGTGGATTTCCTTTTGGCATTCCCCGAAGGAACTGATAATGGTTTATTGGTGAGCTGCCTCTTTTTTCGGAGCAGGACCTCCTCGCCTCGAGTACTTTTCTAAGACCCCGTGATTCATCTTTGCCTTTGCCATCAGCTATACGCAGTACATGTCGGGGTGGGCGACGAGGTGCTACAATCTAGCCTACCAGGGCCTCTCCGCGAGACGGCAGGCGGCTTTGCTTCAGCTCAAAAAGGCGGACAAAAAAAAGAGCAAACTCAAGAAGAAGAATGTCCCTAAGGTCAGATGGGATTTATTTTGCGGCTTGACAGTGCTGCCCTTTTAAGCTATCCGTCTCCAAAAGGCAGAGCTGGAGAGGAGACACTGGGACTCTTTTTACCCTCTTTTACCCTCTTTTACCTTCCCGACGACCGCCGCTCTCGTTTTTCAGGCTCCGGTTCCTGATCCTCGATGGCATCTTCAAGACTGCATCTACTCCATGGCTAAAGGATCCTGGCTCGTACGTCTGGGGTCAGCGGGAGGAAGTATTGTGTGTCAACAACTACTGTTCTCGAGAGATGCTTTGTATTGCCAACACTCTCGACCGCGGGATTGTCGAGGACTATCCCTACAACACACGCGAGGTGAGTACGTTTCTGAGGGTCTTTCTGCCTCTCGCTCTTGTTTCTGCCTCTCTCCACACTTGTTTGAACATGTTATTTTGAGCTGGGCCAACGTGACTAGCCTACTCACTTGATTTCTCCTTGTTTTAGCAAGTCTTCAATCATCGCTTTGGCCCCTTCGGACAAATTGAGTCCCCGGGACCTGCATTCTATCCTCAGTTCCACCAGGAGACTGCGATTGGTGACTCCAGGCCGGTCAGTCAGGTTAAACAAGCCCGCGCGTTGGCTCATAACCTGATCATTTTTTAACCACGACATAGGTAGAAGAGCTATTAGGCGATGCCATCAAGTGGTTTTCCTCTGCCTCACAATCTATCGAGGCCCTGACCAAAATCAGCGACTCGCCGAGCGTGCCTTATGGGCAGGTACTTTTTTTCTATCTTTCCCTGAGAACCGTGACTGTCTTTTCAGTGTTGATTGGCTGACCCTCTTTGGCATCGGTAGAGATTGAAGGCGTGGAAGAAGATTGCTGCCACGAACGAAGTCGGTGCTAAAGTAGCAAAACTGGGCCGTTATCAACACGAGCGAGTAAGTTTTTTTCTCCTCATCACAAGTTCAGAGTGATTGATTGTGACGACTCATGCTGGCCTTCCTCGTCAGATATCGTTGGATTTCTCTTCTGATAATATTTTTCCTATTTTCCGACTATAAACAAAACGAAATTAGCACCTTAGCACTCGTCAGGATTCCAGTGAAAACTAGCAGTCTGTAAAGGAGACAATATAAGTCGTGAATATGGCTGCTCGGGGAGTTCGCATGGCAGCCTTACTTTACGCGTTGATCCTGGGCTTGGTAAACCTTGGAAACTGCGCTCTTGATGGAGAGGTAACCTTAGAAGACTTCGAACATGCTTGCTTTCTTTCAGAGAATGTTAGCCCAGAGTTGAACGTTCTTTGCGACAGAATCAGAGGTAAGACCAGATCCAAGCAAGTCTATGATTGCAGTATCTAATCCCCGCTTTTAAGTACGCCGCTCAACTCTCAATGGAACCATCGCTACTTCGACTTCGACAAATTCATCTTCGAACACGACCGGATGCGACTGCAGTGGCGATCTGATAATTTGCACTGATATCAATCTCAACGCAACTTGTGCCGAGCCGTGGCAGCCGTCACTAAACTACACCCTAGAGATACGCATCACCCAGCCTCTCACTGACGAGAGGCAAGCCAGCCTACAGTCCTTGTTCAAGAACGTAGGGGCATTACATCTGAATGTAACGTCCTCCTGCCGACTGCAATGTGCTCTCAGTTGGGCTCTGAGGTCTCTTAATGCTTCTTCGGTTACCAGATTAGCCATCTTTGGTGCAGGGGCCGTCAGCCTTGAGATAGGAGGCTTTGCGAACATATCCAGACTGGAAGTGCGCAATCTGGCCATTCCACATCTGTACCCGAGCATGTTTGAGGCATATCATCATCTCGAGCATTTGGACCTGTGCTTTAACAAGCGGCCTGTGGAGAGGATGTAAGCATCCCTTCCACAACGGTTTTCTCGTCTCATCCTTTCTTCTGAGGTTACGCAGCCGTCTGGCTAACGACAGCTTGTACACAGGAGCTTAAACGACTCCGAGATCTGATGGAGAAGGAGAAGGAGGAAGCCCAACAAACGGCTACCAGCCTCGAACAACTCCGGTCTGAATTTCAGAAGGTTCGGCTCCTGATGTGCCCTCTTTGTCTTCCCGTCCAGACATAACTGGAAGACTATCTTGACAGTAATGATGATTTTGATACCACCACATTACTGTTAGGCTCTCGACGAGAAGGCCGTCTTGGAGCGGCTCATTGATGAAGCTGCTTCCAGCCCCTCACCTACTCCTCACGCTTCAACTCCTGCCACTCCTCGTGAGTCAGAGGACCTTGAACCCCTTTCTCTCAAAACCAAGACTTGCACAGACATCCCAGCCCTCCCCTCCCCTCCCCCTGCTCTACCAGCCCTCTTTCCATCCTGGACTCATCCTGCCTCCAATACCATACGTCACATGCTTTATCATGTAGGCCGGACGCCCTCTCCGGTCACTACACCCTCCCATGGCACGTCACCGCGGAAAGCAAAGTACAAGCCGGTGGCTGGCGATGCCATCGACAAAGCTGTCGGCCGGGTGCTCACGGTAGGAGAGGATGAGAGTGTGGGGCAGCCCCTTGCCTTGACTGATGAGCTGTTTCCGTCAGACCTGGGTATTCATGCTGACAATATCAAACGCGTCGGTCCGACAAAATATCGCTTTTTTGATGACGGCAAAGTTATGAACACGCGTAGTGTGGGCAAGGTAGAACGCCTCTCCTCTCAGCCTCCGCTTGAGCCTTGCTCACGTTGGACTTGCAGAAAATCGTTGTTCGGGTTGGCGGTGGCTGGCAAGATTTGCGAGAGTATCTCCAGCAGCATCCCGGGTGAGTGGAGGTACTCGCGCGGCTGTTGGGTGGATCCTTTTTGTAGTGGAAATGACGGTGATTCTGCCTACAGTTTCGAAGCTGGTAAAGAACATCCTGAAGCTTAGAGATGTTGAAACTGAGAGAAGGCGCAAGTGGGCGGGGTTGAAAACTAATGTTGTACTTCGCTGTTCTCATCTTGACTCTTCAGTCTCCGTGTTGTAATTTGTTCAAGTTCCTTGAGTAGAAATTCACATTTTGACAATGTTCATCGAATACAGAAATGTAAGCTATATATTAAACCACCGTGTAAGCTTAAAGTATAATTCCTATACAGTATTGTGACATCCATTGTGTTTACTCGCAACGTGCCTCTTGTCGTTACGGCTGTGATCTTTACCGGACATGAACAATCAAAAGAGACTTCCTTACGGAGGAGTCATCGGAGGAGGAGCTGGTAGGAGCGAGCGCCAATCGTTCTTCCATCCACCTGATGCAATGCGAGCCAGGACCATCAGAGGATAAGGCTGCCGGTGATGTAGACAACACAAAAAGCCAGCATGTCTTGAAAAGGCAAAAGAAAAAAGCTAAAAAGAAGCGCAAACAGGTCTTGTTGAACTCTTCCCCCATCCCTCTGACACGTGTTTGACAGATTGCCTCTTCAGTCGTTGAAGCTTCGTCCACAGAGGTCTCGCCAGGGTTTTGAGGGGATGATTTGTTATCAGCTAACACCCTGCAACATTGTAGGAAGCACCAGCTCGGCCTACCCCAGGCAAAGCGAAGTCGGCAAAAGTTAGTTTGATAGCGAAGCCGTGACAATTTCTCTAAACAAACGTTTTTAAGATCACCGAATACTCTGGAGTTACTTCAAAATCAGCCACCAAAGGCACCAACCCACTGCGGCAAGGTGCTTAGTTGTCTTCTGAGAGCCTGAGGGTTCGTGTCTCGGCGTGAGTCTCTTCCATTCTTCGATGGCAGCTCAGGCCATCTTGAGGCATTAGCGCTGAGATTATCTTGAGATACGACCAATCTGTGTCTATAATGTAGGAGGCTGCCCTGCAGACACTTTCAAGTGGATGATTTCGCCCCTTGAGCCAGAAGCGTTCTTTCGGTAGGTCGGGCTTCCGCGAAGCTAGGACAAAACGAGAGTTAGCAGGCTGCATTGTGCCCTCACATTTGTGGGTGCTAGAGATCATTGGGAAAAAAAACCGCTCTTGATTCGTCGGAAAGGACAGAGCCGCTACGACGGTCTCTTCAGCTCGGGCGGACTCGATGACATCATCCGACAGGTTGGGACTAATTTTATTTTTCTCCTACAGGCTAATTGATCATTTTTTCGCGTTTGGGTAGAATTACATCAAGTATGGCATCAATCTAGATCTAGCACGGTCTGTTACAGGAGTATTTCCCCTTTTTATCCTCTTGCTAAACGGAATGCGGATAGCTATGAGCACGGGGAACGGACAACCGAGAACCCGGAGGGACGTGTTCATCCGAACGTGATGTGGGCTATGTACGAGGACGGCTGCTCCGTCCGGATGCTGAATCCGCAGACCTACGCCGGAGAGTTGTGGGGACTGGTTTCGACCTTGCAAGTAGGCATTACTAGAAGGAACTGTTGTTCTATACGGCTCTCACGTCGAGGCCGCTCTTGCTCTTGCTCTTGCTAGGAGTATTTCCAATGTATGGTTGGTTGTAACACCTACCTAACGCCGCCAGGAGCTCAGGGCTTCGCCCCTCATTACGATGATATCGAGGTGAGTTACAGGACAACTTCGCAATGTGGAAATGTCTATTTGCTTTGGAGGCTTTTTCTGGTAGCGGCTGCTGACGGTCGCTTTGAACACGTCATAGGCGTTTATCCTACAACTCGAAGGAGAGAAGCGTTGGCGCGTCTATGACAATCCCGAGAACGAGACGCTTCCCCGAACGTCATCCAGTGCGGTTATGCTCTGCTGTGCTCTGCTCTCTTCGTTTCTCTTTCTCTGTCGAGTATCCACTTTTGCAGCCCTTGACAGGTTCGGATTGCAGGGAACTTTTCAGCCTCTGATCTTGGCGAGCCTCTTCTGGATGTTGTCCTGAAGGCAGGGGACTTGCTATACTTCCCTCGTGGTCAGTCCGCCTGGCCTATTCTCCCGCTGTAAGAAAACGAGCCTCCTGATTCTCTCTCTCTCTCTTAGGCTACGTCCATCAAGCTGTCAGTACGGAGGATCAGCATAGCTTGCATCTCACCGTCTCAACCTATCAGCTCTTCGATTGGGCGCAGTACATGGAGAAGGTTTGTGGAATATCGTTCCGGGAGCGGAGCTATTGACATCTGTCTCTCCTGCAGTTGGTCCCAGTTGCTCTGCAGCGTGCGATGACAGAAGACGCTTCATTTCGTGAAGGCCTGCCTTTCCAGACGCTGTCCTACATGGGTTTAGCCAACGCTGATATCGTACGAAGGAGTGCTGATTGGATTTCTTCTCTCAGACCCTCTACATTAAATCTTATTTGGTAGGATGACCCCCGCCGGAAGAAGTTTGAGGAGAAGGCTCGTTCGTTGCTTAGTCGACTGGTAGGTTAGTCACCTGTTGTCGCGCTTGTCTTTCTATTTTTATACCTGCTCGATCTATTTCTGGCCGCGTTGAGAGGGAGCTGTCTTACTAGGGCGAGGTTGCCAACTTTGATCGAGCGGCAGATGAGATGGCAGTCGACTTTATCCACAGCGCCATGCCTTCAAAGTTGTCTAACGATGAAACAGAAAATAGGTGAGGCACAGTGCGTGGACGATTCCTTTTCGGGATGTAGCCCCAGCGCGAGAGACTTCTGCCTCTGGTCTTGTCGGCTTGTCAGGACCTGACAGCGTGAACTTTGACAGCTCTCGCAAACAATCAGCAGCTCAATCCAACGAAGAGCGCATCAGTGCCATTGTCGAACCTACCGAGTGGATTAAGCTGATTCGGCCTACCATGTGTCGCTTGGTAGCGGAAAATGAGAGCTCGATCCTACTGTACCACAGCCTTGACAACGGCATGGTTTGGCATGCGGAAGACCCTCAAAGTCTTGAATTCCCGCTCGTGAGCAAGGTTTACTCATAGGAAGGCTTCATGCTTTCCTGATACTATTGCTGACAGGAATTTGCGCCTGCGCTGGAACTTCTTCTCCATGCCCAAGATTACATTCGTGTTAATCAATTACCGGAAATAGATACTGCGTAAGCTGTCTGTTCTTTAAAGGCTCATCCCTTGTCGAATGACAATTTCTCCGCTCTAGATTTCAGCAAGATCTCGCAACTTCCTTGTTTGACGGCGGCTTAGTTCTGAGGCAGACCCAGGCGGAGATGGAAGCTGACTGAAGACCTGACATGCTTTACAGTACCCTGCTTCAATCGAGAATAAAATTACACTTTGTATCATTTCTGGAGAGCTTGCTTGATGACGCGAATAACGTCCCCTGCGCCCGAGGCTTGAGCAACATTGAGCGGTGTCTCGGTCGATCCTTCTCTGGCTCGGCGTGGGTCTGCTCCGGCTCTCCCCCTGCCAGGGCCGGGCCTACCTCTGGGCTCATGTAGTCCAGCGTCCCCACCGCAAGACTACTCTTGATCATCACCTTGCCATCTTCATCCAGTTTGACGCACGTCCCAAAGTCCGCAAGCTGTTGAGAACAGCAGTTCGTAT
>Ga0307975_1000820_pt1 | contig 16727 bp, 20 predicted proteins | sample OrgLakmetagen917_FD_201825 | JGI IMG/M metagenome (GOLD analysis project Ga0307975, IMG submission 201825) | Saline water microbial communities from Organic Lake, Antarctica - #917 | ecosystem: Environmental > Aquatic > Non-marine Saline and Alkaline > Saline | place: Antarctica: Organic Lake... | reverse complement strand
AAGGACAGGCAGCAGCTGATCTACGGACCTCTCGATCTGCACAAGGCGATCCTTGAGGAGGGCGAAAAGGGACTGACCCTTCAACGTTACAAGGGTCTGGGAGAAATGAACCCGAACCAGCTGTGGGAAACCACGCTTGACCCCGACGCACGCACGCTGTTGCAGGTGACGATCGACGACCTGGCCGAGGCTGACGATATCTTCACCAAGTTAATGGGCGACGTGGTCGAACCGCGCCGCGAGTTTATCCAGACCAATGCGCTCAATGTGGAAAACCTCGATTTCTAAAGGTTTCGCTGCCGGTTGCGGGCCAATGGCCCGCAACATGAGTTGTCCCGCCGGGCGTCGTTGCGCTGGTTTGATGATATTCAGAAACGGACGGACATGATGAAGAAGACCTACGGTTTCGCCGCCATTGCGCTGGTCGCCGCCGGTTTCGCGGGCTGGACCGCCCTCGCGCAATCGGCGCCCGGCGAACCTCTCTTGCGCGATGACCCGCAGACTCTGGCGCTGGGGGAGACCGTCTACCAGGTCAACTGCGCCGCTTGCCACGGTGCGGCACTCGAGGGTGAAGCCGATTGGCGCCAACCCAACCCCGATGGCACCATGCCCGCCCCGCCGCATGACGCCAGCGGGCATACTTGGCACCATGACGCAGAGGCGTTGTTCGCGCTGACCAAACACGGCGTCGGTGCAGTTATTGGTGATTCCGATTACGCATCGAACATGCCGGCCTACGCGGAAATCCTGACCGACCCCGAGATCATAGCCGTTCTCAGCTATATCCGGTCGACATGGCCCGAAGAGATAAGGACCATGTACGACGCGCGCGAAATGGACCAGCGATCGCAAAAGGGCCTGACGCACCAAGCGTCAGGCCCTTGTGCTACATGCCGGTAAACCAGTTGGCCAGCATCCAGATGCCCATGCCGAACATCACCACGTTTTCGGTCAAGGATACGAAGCCCAGTGGCACATTCGACCCGCCGCCGACACAGGCGCAGGTCAGCTCGCGTTTATCAATATAGACCGCCTTGATCACACTGATCCCCCCGATAGCCCCGATGAAGATACCGACAGGCGCCACAAGCCAGATCAGGGCCGACCCCGTTCCGATCAGCGCCAGCATGCCAACACCGGCGTATAGTTCGGCGAAGGGGTAGACATAACCGTAGGGCACATAGCGTCTGGCCAGCAGGTCATAGCCCAGAAAGCCGTTCACGAAACCACCGACATCCTGCAGTTTCTGGATCGCCAGCGCGATCATCGAAAGTGCGAAAAACAGCTTCAGCCAGGTCGCTAGCGAAAACCCGTCGACGAAATTCAACATCACCGCCATGGCCGTCAGCGCAGTCGAGGCGAAGATCGCGATCACCGGTCGATAGGTCGTTTCATCCTTGCCCAAGACACGATAGCCAAAGTGCTCCTTCAGCTCGGTGTAGCCACCGATACGCTCTCCGTCGATGAAGGTCTGCGGCGTCGTCGGAACATCATGAGCGGCCCTGAAAGCGTCGATCTGCTCCCGGCTTTCCAGCAGATTGTCATCGATCGTGTAGCCCTGCCGTTTCAGCATGGATCTGGATTTCAGCCCAAAGGGACACAGGTGCCCGGGGCGCGCCATCCGGTACAGGGATGCGGTCTTGCCGGTGCCGGTGCTTTTCGATCTGGCGACATCCGGACCGTCGATTTGGGTTGCTGTACTCATGCGCCCCTCTCAAAGTCTGCGTTTGGATTGCGGAAAGAATATATATACCCCCAAAGGGTATGCAAGGGAGGCACCATGAAACCCGACAAACAGAAATCGCTCGACCGCCTGTCCCGGATCGAAGGACAGGTGCGCGGTGTAGCGCGGATGGTAGACGAAGACCGCTACTGCATGGATGTGTTGGCGCAGACCGCTGCAATCCGGTCCGCCCTTCAGGCCGTCGAACGTCAGCTGCTGGAATATCACGCCAACCACTGTGTCGAAAGCGCGATCCAAAGCGGCGACCCGTCGGAACAGCGCGCCAAGTTCGACGAACTGATCGGCCTGCTGCAAAGGGCCGGTCGCTGATCAGGCGGTCCTGCTTCCCGTCCCATCATCTTGCAACAAATATCCCGGGGGGCGCCCGAAGGGCGGGGGGCTGGCCCCCCTGCCGCATCAGTTCCTGACGCTGCGCTTGCGAATCATGTCCACACCGCTTTCTCCCAGCGGCACGACGGCGAAAGGTCCGCCGTGGCACATGTCCTCGGGGTTCTGATGGTCCTGCGCGGGCGTCGAGGCATAGATATCCCCGGCCATCTCCTCGGCATTGTCGACCGGGCGAAAGCCAAGGAATGACGCCTTGGAATTGTCCACCGGGCAGCGGTCGTTGTTCGACACACCGTAGACCACGGTGAAGCCTGTGGTGGGCGAGGTCACGGACTTCTGCACAAGCTGGATCATGTCACGGTCCGACAGGAACGATCCCACCGCACGGCTGTTGCCGGGCTTGCCGCTGACCGAATAAATCCGCATCGCAACCGTCTCCAGCCCGCGCTTGTCCCAGTAGAGCGAGGCAAGATCTTCGGTAAAGCACTTGGCCAAACCGTAATAGGTGTCGGGCCGGTGCGGCACTTGGGTGTCGATGAACTGCTGCTTGGGATGCATCCCCACGGCATGGATCGACGAGGCAAAGACGATCCGCCTGACCCCGTGGCGATAGGCACTTTCCCAGATGTTATAGGCGCTCAGGATATTGGAATGCAGGATATCCGCCCAGGGGGCCTCGTCAGGGATCGACCCGAAGTGAACGATCTGGTCCGCCCCTTCGAGCAAGGACAGCATCGCGTCGAAATCCCCGATATCCGCCTTGACGTAGGTTTCGTTCGGGGCCAGATCGCCAATTTCGTCCTTCAGGTCGGTGGACACGAGTTCGTCGCACATTTGGGCCAGTGGTGCACGGCAAATGCCGCCCAGATGGCCTGCGGCTCCGGTCAGAACGATCTTCATGGTTTTCTCCTCAGATGATGGCTTGTTCGGTCAATCGGCAGTTGGACCGGATGCGGGCAAAGCCCAGCGGTCGCATATCAAGCGTCTGGTAGGCGCCGGTGGTGATCCATTCCGCCACGGCACGGCCCATGGCGGGGGCCTGCTGCAACCCGTGGCCCGAGAACCCGTTGACAAAAATGAAGTTCGACACCTCGTCATGTGGCCCGACGATCGCGTTCTGGTCCAGCGTGTTGAAGGCATAATGCCCCACCCAGCTCTGGATCAGCTTGGCTCTCTCGAAGGCCGGCACGCGGGTTGCCACGGCGGGCCAGACCTTGTCTTCCCACAGGTCGTGATCCTCGGTGAAGTCGTCCACCGCGACGGCGGAGTCGTCGTCCGGCGGGCACCCGACCATGTAGTAGCGCCCGTCGCTGCGCACATGCACGCCCGACGGGTCGATGGTCAGTGGCAGGTCGCGGTCCAGCGGTTCTGCGGCGTCGAAGATGAAGGTATAGCGCTTGCGCGGCTCGACCGGGATATCCAGCCCCGCCATGCGCGCCGTGACGCTGGCGCGTGGGCCCGAAGCGTTGACAACGGTGCCGCAGGCGACCGTCGTCCCGTCAGACAGGGTCACGTCGGTGACGCGGTCGCCGCGGCGTCCGATGCCCTCCACCTCTGCTGTCACGAATTCCGCGCCCTGCGCCCGTGCGCGCTTGCGGAACCAGTCGAACATCGTGCCGCCGTCGAAATAACCCTCGTCGCGGGTGTTGTGGTTGCCGGCGACGATGTCGTCGAGATTATAGAACGGATACTCCGCCGCGATCTCATCTGCCGTCATGTGTCGCGTGCCCGCGCCCAGACCGGCTTGCAGGACCTGCGCCTCTTTCAATTTGGCGGCAAAGTCAGAATTGGCGGCAAGATAGAGATAGCCGAAGCTTTGCAGCGTGATCCTGGGGGCATCCTCGACACCCATGAAACTGGTGAAGTTCTTGATGAATTCGACGCCGAACTGGCTGATCTGAACGTTCAGAGGGTTGCTGAACTGCTGACGGATGCAGGAATTGGTGTGACTGGTCGAGGCGAAGGCATAGGTCGGGTCGCGCTCGATGACCAACACGCTGGCATCGCTCATCCTTGTCAGCCACCACGCGACCGAGCACCCGATCATGGCACCGCCCACGATCACGACATCATAAGACGACTGTTTGGGGCTCATGCCAACGTGACACCCGCGTCCCGCATCCCCGCCCGTGCGGTGTCCAGCGATCCGTCCAGATCGATGGCGCGGCTCAGGTCCTGGCGCACGGTCACGTCAAAGCCCAGTTGTGCTCCGTCCACAGCCGAAAAATTCACGCAGAAATCAAGCGCGAGCCCGACCATCGTCAGTTTTTCGATCCCCCGTGTCCGCAGATAGCCCTCCAGCCCCGTGGGCGTTGTGTGGTCGTTCTCGAAGAACGCCGAATAGCTGTCGATCGCAGGGTTGAACCCCTTGCGGATGATCATGTCACCATCGGTGCGCAGCGCCTCGTGGAACTCTGCTCCCTTGGTACCCTGTATACAGTGATCGGGCCACAGCACCTGCGGGCCATAGGGCATGTCGATCACGCTCATCGGCTCTTGGCCCGCATGGCTTGATGCAAAGGACGAATGACCGCGCGGGTGCCAGTCCTGCGTCAGGATCACGGTCTTGAATTCTGACATCAGCGCGTTGATCGGCGCGACGATCTCGTCGCCTCCTGTCACGGCAAGCGCGCCTCCGGGGCAGAAATCGTTTTGCATGTCGATGACGATCAGGGCGTCGGTCATGGCGTATCCTCAGGCGTTGTCATCCAAGGGTTAGGGATGGGCGCGAGGGGCGTCAATCTCTGTGAATTCGACCGGTCTCGATTCGCCATGATTGCACATCCTTGCCAGTCCGCTCGGGGTGTCCTATGCCCCGCGCCTTCCACAAGGAGCGTTGCATGATACGTCTTGGCATTGATTTCGGTACGTCGAATACCGCCGCCGCCCTGATGGCGGGTGACAGGCCCTATCTGATCCCGGTCGAACCGGGCAAGACGACCCTGCCCACATCGGTCTTCTTCGATCCGGTGCGCGAGGCGACGCTTTATGGCAACGTCGCCAACCGCGCGCTGATCGAAGGTCGCGAGGGGCGATTCATGCGGGCGCTGAAATCGGTCCTTGGTACTCCCCTGATGCATGAACGCCGGGTGATGGGGCACGAACGTCTGACGCTGATCGAGGTGGTCGCCCGCTTTCTGACAACCGTCCGTGAACGTGCCGAGGCCGCGACGGGGCAGACCATCACTGCGGCCCTGTCGGGTCGGCCCGTGCGCTTTCATTCAACCGACGACGCCCGCAATGCCCGGGCACTGGATGATCTGGCAAAGGCGTATGGCCTTGCCGGTTTTACCGATGTGTCATTTCTTTACGAACCGGAAGCGGCGGCCCTGACGGCCCAACCTCTGAATCCGGGCACCTTCGGCCTGATTGTCGATATCGGCGGCGGCACCTCGGACTTCTCGGTCTTCGAGCGGGCGGGCAACGGGGTGAAGATCATCGCCTCACACGGCGTCCGTATCGGCGGCACGGACTTTGACCGCATTCTGTCCTCGGCCCATGTCATGCCGCAACTGGGGCGCGGGCATGACCTGAAGAACGAGATGGAGCCGGGCACCCATCTGGCGCCCAATGCCCTGTTCAACCATCTGGCGACTTGGGAAAAAATCGCCTTTCTCTATACGCCTGAAACGCTGCGCACCGTGAAGCTGTTTCGCAAGCTCGCGGTCGATCGCAAACCGTTCGAGCGTCTATACGACGTGATCGAAAGCGAGCTTGGCCACGACATCGCGTTTGCCGTCGAGACAGGCAAGATCGCCGCCAATGTCGCTGACGCCCGTATCGACCTGTCGGTCGTGCAAAAGGGCGCTGGCATCCCGCTGACCACGGTGCAGATGACTGACACGCTGGCAGACGCGATTGCGGGTATCGGTGATGCGGCGAACGCGACGCTTTCGCAGGCCGGTATCCCGGCGGACCGGATCGGCACGGTCGTCTTCGTGGGTGGATCGTCCCTGATGCAACCGGTGCAATCGTCCATGCGAGACATCTTTCCGCAGGCCCGCTCCGAAACCGCTGCGGCCTTCACCGCCGTTGCCGAAGGTCTTGCCATCGCTGCGGCCACTTGAAGCCGGACGGGGGCGGGCGTATCCCCGTCGCCATATTCACAGTCGCTGCTCTCTATCACTTCACACGCTTCGACGATCCGGCTGCCGTGCAGGGTCCATTGCGTGACACCTGCGCGGCCCAAGATGTGACCGGCACGCTTCTGCTTGCCCGCGAAGGCATCAACGGCACCATCGCCGGATCCCGCGCGGGCATCGACGCGGTGCTGGCGCATATCCGCAGCTTGCCGGGGTGCGAAGGGCTCGAGCACAAGGAAAGCACTGCGACCGACCAGCCTTTCAACCGCCTCAAGGTCCGTCTCAAGCGCGAGATCGTGACCATGAAGCAACCTGACGTGGACCCCTGTGCAGGCACCGGACACTACGTCCAGCCGTCCGAGTGGAACGCGCTGATCCAGTCGCCCGACGTCGCCGTGATCGACACCCGCAACGACTACGAAGTCGCCATCGGCACCTTTGACGGCGCCATCGACCCGCAGACGAAAAGTTTCGGAGAGTTTCCAGCGTGGTGGGAGTCGAACAGACACCGCTTTCACAACAAGCGCATTGCCATGTTCTGCACCGGCGGCATCCGCTGCGAGAAATCCACGAACTACCTGCTGGGTCAGGGGATCGAGGAGGTCTATCACCTGAAGGGTGGCATCCTGAAATACCTCGAGGAGATGCCCGCCGAACAGTCAAAATGGCAAGGCGACTGCTTTGTCTTCGATGGTCGTGTCAGCGTGGGCCACGGGCTGCGCGAAGGGCCGCATATCCTGTGCCATGCCTGCCGCCGTCCGCTTGTTCCGTCCGACCGCGATCGCGCGGCCTTCGAGGAGGGCGTGTCCTGCCACCATTGCATCTCCGAAACCTCGCCCGCCGACAAGGAGAGGTTCCGCATGCGTCAGCGCCAGATCACCCTCGCCGCCCAAAGGGGCGAGAGGCATCTGGGCTGACATGACGATTCCGCACGCGCGTATCCTGCTTGCCCTTGTGATCGGTATTCTTGCCGGTGTGACGGGATTCCTGATCGGCATGCCGCTGCCGTGGATGCTGGGGCCGATGATCGCCGTGACCGCGGCGGCACTGCTGCATCTGCCCATCGCGGGGCCAGAACGGTTGCGGCCCGGCGTCATTCCGGTCATCGGCGTCATGCTGGGGTCGTCGATTACATCGGACCTTCTGGGGCAGGCAGCGGACTGGATCATGATCCTTGCGGTGCTGCCGGTGCTGCTTCTCCTCCTGGCTGGCATTAGCTATGTCTGCTACCGCCGGATCGGCGGATACGACCCCGTCACCGCCTACTATTCGTCAATGCCGGGCGGGCTGAACGAGATGCTGATCATGGGCGCCGACGCGGGCGGAAACGAGCGTCAGATCGCGCTGGCACATGCGGCCCGCGTGCTGATGGTGATCATGTTCGTCGCTCTCTTCTTCGGGTCCTTTCTGGGTGTGCAGGCCAGCGGATCGGACGGCCCGCCGTGGGTTCCGCTGCTTGCGCTGACGCCGCTCGACTATCTCATCCTCATTGGCTGTGCTGTCCTCGGCGTGCCGCTGGCGAAAAAGGCCCGTTTGCCGGCGGCTGCCGTCTTCGGGCCGATGATCCTGTCGGGTGCGGCGCATGTCGCCGGGATCGTGACCGTCGGCCCGCCGTCGCTGGTGATCATCTGCGCGCAGATCGTCATCGGCACCGTCATCGGCTCGCGCTTTATTGACGCGCCACTGCGCGAAGTGGGCCGCGACCTGACGATCGCAGTGATCGCGACGCCGCTGATGCTGGTCACCGCGCTTGCCTTTGCCTACGGGATCACGCTTGTCAGCGACATGCCCCTGACCCAGACCTTTCTGGCCTCCGCGCCGGGTGGTCTGACGGAAATGTCCCTGCTGACCCTTGCGGTCGGGCAGGATGTGGCCTTCGTGTCGGTCACGCATATCATCCGCATCACCCTTGTGATCGCGCTTGCACCTATCGCGTTTCGCGGTGTCTACCGCTACTTGCGCCCTTAACATCCCTGACCGGCCAAGGTATCTTTTCGCATGTTCGACCGCTTCAAAGCCATCTTTTCCGGCAAGACACCTGCGCATCCGTTGACACCGCATGATGCGCGACATGCGCTGGGCGCGTTGATGGTGCGCGCCGCGGGTGCCGACCGCGCCTACCTCTTCGAGGAAATCGAGCGCATCGACCGCATCCTCGCCCAGAGCTACGGCCTCAACCCGGTCGAGGCCGCCAAGATGCGCGCTGCCTGCGAACGGCTGGAAAAGGAAATGCCGGACACCGCCGAACTGGCCGAGATCCTCCACTCCGCCATTCCCGATGCCGAAGCCGAAGCCGCCGTGCGCTCGCTCTGGCAGGTGGTCTTCGCCGACGGGCAGGAACACGAGGCCGAGGACAAGCTGCTGCACGAGATCGAAGCCTTCCTTGGCGTACCCGCCGATGTGGCGCAGCGCATCCACGACGAGGAAGCGGCCAAGCTGATCTAGCGTGTCTCCGGCTTATGCCTTGCAAGGCGCCGGTCGGCTTGGTCTAACGGCGGGCGCGGTCCCATCGGGCAGGCCGCGCGTCAAAGGACCACCCATGGTAGATATCGCCACCCGCGTCTGGAACAACCAGTGGAAGATCGACCCCATCGTGCGGTCGCTCATCGACACCGACTTCTACAAGCTGCTGATGTGCCAGTCCGTGTTTCTCCACAAGCCGGACACTGACGTCACCTTCAGTCTGATCAACCGGAGCAAAACGGTCAAACTGGCCGAACTGGTTGACGAAGGCGAATTGCGCGAACAGCTCGACCATATCCGCTCGCTCTCTCTCCGGCGCGGCGAAAGCACTTGGATGCGCGGCAACACCTTCTACGGCAAGCGTCAGATGTTCCGCCCCGACTTCATGGACTGGTTCGAAAACCTGCGCCTTCCGCCCTACCATCTCGAAAAGCGTGACGGCCAGTACGAGCTGACGTTCGAAGGCAAATGGCCCGAGGTCATGCTTTGGGAAATCCCCGCCCTCGCCACGCTGATGGAGCTGCGGGGCCGCACGGTGCTGCGCGACATGGGCAAGTTCGAGTTGCAGGTGCTCTTTGCCCGCGGGATGACGAAGGTCTGGGAAAAGGTCGAGCGGCTGCAAACGCTCGATAACCTGCGCATCGCGGACTTCGGCACGCGGCGGCGGCATTCGTTCCTGTGGCAGGACTGGTGCGTGCAGGCCATGCAGGAAGGGCTGGGGGACCGCTTTGCCGGCACGTCGAACTGCCTGATCGCCATGAACCGCGATATGGAGGCGATCGGCACGAACGCCCACGAACTGCCCATGGTCTACGCCGCATTGGCCAAGGATGACGCCGCACTGGCGCAGGCCCCCTACGAGGTGCTGTCCGACTGGCACCTCGAGCACGAAGGCAACCTGCGCGTGATCCTGCCTGACACCTTCGGCACCGAAGGTTTCCTCAAGAATGCGCCCGACTGGCTGGCGGGCTGGACCGGCATACGCATCGATTCAGGCGACCCGGCCACGGGCGCCGAAACCGCGATCCGCTGGTGGAAGGACAGAGGCGAGGACCCGCGCGAGAAGCTGGTGATCTTCTCGGATGGTCTGGACGTCGAAAAGGTGATCGAGCTTCACGCCCAGTTCGCCGGGCGCGTTCGCGTGTCGTTCGGCTGGGGCACGATGCTGACCAACGACTTCAAGGGCCTGACCGAAGGGGACGCCCTCGCCCCCTTCTCGCTAGTTTGCAAGGCTGTCGAGGCCAACGGTCGTCCGACGGTCAAACTTTCCGACAATCCGAACAAGGCGATGGGGCCGGCGGATCAGATCGCGCGATACAAGAGAGTATTCGGTGTGGGCAAGCAGGTCGAGCGGGAGGTCGTGGTTTAGAGCAAGCTTGCCAAATCAGCGTCCGGACCTGAAAGATTCATAGGAAACGACACCAGATCAATTGAGGTATCGCCCGGCAAAGGGGGTTTACATCACTCCCCCACCTCGACCTCATCCGTGACCAGATCGCCGTCCGGGACGGGGTCGTCTTCGCCGATGATGATCATCAGCAGCACCAATATAACAAACCCAAGCGGGATCATTGCGAATATCAGGTTGCGGGGCATGCCGCGTTTGATTCGGTCGAATGCGGACATCTAATTCTCCTTTAGCGTGCTGCTTCTTCACATAGACCCCGCGAAGCCGGTTTCAAACGATGTTGACGGACCCCGTGCCGGCGCCAAACCATAAAGGCTGCCCTGCACCACCGCACGTTTTCCCCGTGGGGAAGGTCAGTCCGGGTCGACCGACCCACGCAGGGATTTCACCTCGCCGCGCACCTTCTTGGCCTTGAGCCGCCGCTTGACCGACCCGTAAGTCGGTTTCGTCGGCACCCGGCGCTTGGGCTTTTCCAGCGCCTTGGAGATCAACTCGGCCAGCCGTTCACGGGCGATTTCGCGGTTGCGGGATTGCTGGCGCGTGTCCTGCACAAAGATCACCAGCGCACCGTCCTGGGTCCAGCGTCGCCCGGCCAGCCGCCTCAGCCGCCGCTTCACCGGGTCGGGCAGGTTGGGCGACCGCTCGGCCTCGAACCGCAGCTCGACCGCACTTGACGTCTTGTTGACGTTTTGCCCGCCGGGACCCGAGGCGCGGACAAATTGCTCCGTCAGCTCCCAGTCCTCGATTTCGATCGGTCCAATCTTCATCTTGCCAAGTAAACTCCCGCCGGAGGCATTCCGCCACCACACCCTAGACCGGCGTGTGAAAAGGAAAAAGGGCCACCCCGGTCATGGGGTGGCCCTTTCCTGAAAGTGCGGAGGTGGGTCGGTTAGGCGCACCACCTTGTGGTCTTCTCAGCCAAGGGCTGCCCTAGCTGCGACCCCCACAAGTTGTCCCGACTGCCTTCTCCAATACTTCATGATGCACTGGATCACCTCCTTTCAAAATGTTTCGTTAAGGACAGGTTCGCATATATTTCGTGTGGATCAAGTAAAAATTCACACGATCTTGCGAGTTTCCAACATCTGCCCCACGATCAGCCGGAACGGCACCAGCGCCAGCAGCGCGATGGACAGCTTCACGCCCCAGTCCGCGACCGCCAGCGACACCCAAAGCGGCACCAGCGGCCCTGCGTTCAGGAACGGCACGGCATCCTGCGCCCAGATGATCTGATCGGCAGCCCCTGTGGAAAAGCCATTGAAAACAGCCGCAAAAGCGATGGAAAAGAAAATCGCCGTGTCGATGGTCGAGCCCACCAGCGTCGATGCCAGCGGTGCTTTCCACCATGACCCTGTGCGCAGGCGGTCAAAGATTGCGATATCGATCAGTTGCGCCACGCAGAATGCGGTGGCTGATGCAATCGCGACACGGATCGGCACGGCAGGACCGAACTCCAGCATGATCTGGCTGCCGATCAGCGAGCAGATGATGCCCACGACAAGACCCGCAAACACCACCCGGCGGGCAGGACCGGCGCCGTAGACGCGGTTCATGATGTCGGTGACAAGGAAGGCCAGCGGGTAGGTAAAGGCTCCCCAGGTCAGCAGGCCGTCGAGGATCAGAAACTGGACAAGGATATTCGAGGCCACCACGATGGCGGCCATGGCGATCACGCCGGGAAGGATGCGGGTCATTGGATATGTTCCGTTTTGGCAAGGGTGCGGCACTTGGTTCGCCGGAATGGCGAACGGGCGGGCTTTAGCCCCGTGTGCGCCCGCCGTCAACGCAGGACGCGGTATTCCACGATCTCGGTGCGCTGGAGGAACAGGAAATTGTCGTCCGATACCAGCGTCAGACGGATCGACCCCGAGTCATCCCGCCAGGCGCTGATGCCTTCAAGATTGTCGTGCCGCGCGTTGCCGGTTTCCAGCAGAACGGTTTCGTTCGTGAAGTCCGCGTCGAACTGGCGGATGCGCGTGCGAAAGCCCAGCCCGGTAAAGTCCCGTTCCAGCAGGTAGAACTGTCCGTCGGGGCCAAGATCGAGACCGACAGGTAGGAAGGACCCGTCTCGGGGGATATCGGCGATGATGGACCAGCCGGTGTCGTCCAGCGCGTAGACCGGGAAGGGCAGATCGACACGCCCCGACCGTTCCGGCAACGTCAGCAAGGTGCCGTCGGGCGTGATCGCCAGCGATTCGAGTGACGCGTTTCCCTGCATGTGCGCGAAATCCGGTGAAACCGTGAGATCCTCGGTCACGCCGTCAGGGCCAAGCCTTGCCACCCGCGCGTCGCCCTCGAACGAGATATAGACTGTCCCATCACTGTCGCGGGCAAGACCTTCGCTGTCGTTCCGCGTGCCTTCGCCCCGCGTGGGACCGTTTTCAAGCGTGACCTTTGAAAGGCCGGTTATACCTGTGACACTGCCACCCTCGCGCAGAAGCCGGCCCGACCACAGGATGCTTCTGTCGCTGAGCGCAAGAAAGTCGATCCCGTTGTCCGCAACCTCGATTGCCGACAGGCCGCCAAAGGCCGGGTCCTGTTCGGTCCAGGTATATTCGCCGACAAGCGCAACCCGTTCATCCATCCCCGCGCTTGCACACGAAGACAAGGCGATCAGGACCGCGCCGGCAAACCGCTTCAACACGTCTATTGCGCGTTCAGCACGCCAAGGCACTGCCCCGGCAGGTTGGCCATCGTCAGTTCGCCACGGGGCTGGGCCGGTGCCGGTGTGGCGTTCGGATCGGGCGGGGGCGGGTTCAGGATGTTGTTCACCCATTGCTGGGCGTCTGCGCAGCCGTCACCTGCGGGTGGCGGGTCCTGCGGTTCGCAGTTCCGGTCACCGGGCAGGCAGTTCAACCGCACGTGAAAGTGGTAGTGATGGCCATACCATGGCCTGATTTTTCCCAGCCAGGACCTGTCGCCGGTGGCATTGTTGCACATTTCGACCTTGGCGCCGGGAAAGACGAAGATCCGGGCGACGCGCGGGTCTGATGCGGCACGGCGCAACAAGGCCTCGTGCTGCGGGGTCCAGCTGCTGTTAGTGAACGCCCCGCTGGCACGGCGTGTCGAGATAGAGGAGATGTTTTCACGCTCATTGACCGTCAGGTTCAACCGGTCGGGTGGCAGCATCCAGATATCGGCATCGAGCCCCGACTGGTGGCTTGCATGCCCCGTCAGCATCGGGCCGCCGCGCGGCTGGCTCAGATCACCGACATAAAGACCTTCCCAACCGGGCATCGTCGCGGCAAAGCGCGACAGGTCCTTGACGAATTCGACGGTTTCCGGTTGCGCCCAGTTGCGGTTGCGCGACAGGCGCATCGCCTGCCATGTCGGCCCGGTTTCGGGCAGTTGAGCCGCCCCTGCCTGACAGCCCCGCGAATAAAAGCCGATTGCCTCGGGGCTTTGGTTAGAGCCTGCGGGAACGGCGCCGAACAGCGTTTTCGCAACGCGGTTGTCGTTCACGTTCTGTGTCGACACGGTGGAAGGCGAACTGTCTTCCTCGACACAGGACACAAGGATCAGCCCCAGCGTCAGTGCAGCCAATGTCCTGCGGATGTTCATGCCCGATCTCCGTCCTTGTTGACCCACACTAGCAACAGAAGACCCAAGAGAAACAGAAGAATCACCGGCAGGAAGCCCAGTTGCACACTTCCTGTCAGTGTTGTGAACACGCCGATCAAAACTGGCGCAAGAAAAGCCGTTGCTTTGCCGGAGAGGGCGAAGAGGCCGAAGGCTTCTGTCGGCCGGTCCGGATTCGTGTGACGCACCATCATGGACCGTGACGCCGCATAAAGCGCACCGCCTGCCCCGCCGATCACGCAGCCACACCCGAAGAATATGGCGTCTGGAATGATAGAGCCTGCGACGAGCGGGATGGTGAACAGGTGCTCACGGTTCATGCCGACGATGACGACCGAGACGAGGATCAGCAACAGGACGCAGAAAATGATGACCGGCTTGGGACCAAGCCGCGCATCGAAACGTCCACCGACATAAGTAAAGATCGCCGCTGTCACGACGCTGATGATCCCGAAGGGACCAAGCTGCGCCACGTCCCAATCGAGGACCAGCGCGGCATAGACCCCGCCGAAGGCATAGAGCGCGTTCAGCCCGTCCCGGTAGAACATCGACCCCAGAAGAAACGCACCGACACTGCGGCGACGGAAGACCGACCGGATCGTGGCGACAAGGTCGTGCCAGACACGCGACAGGCGCGGCATCGGTTCTTGGGTGGCAGTGTCGTCCCTGACGTAGAGAAAGAAGGGAATGATGAAGACGACATACCAGATGGCCATGAAGGGACCGACTGCGCGGGTCCCTTCCCGGAGTGCGGGATCGAGCCCGAAGACGGGTGTCGTCCCGACAATGGTCCTTCCTGTATCCCCGCTTTCGGCAAGGAAGATCAGCATCAGGAAAAGCGACAAGAGGCCGCCCCAGTAGCCAAAGGATGCGCCTGATCCGGAAATGCGCCCGACGGTCTGTTCGTCACCCAGCGACGGCAGGTAGGCGTTGACAAAGTTGAGCGCGGATTCTGCCGCGACGAAGCCAACATAGAACAGCACCAGAAACAGGATCAGCGTCGAACTGTCCGGTGTCATGAACCACAAGGACCAGGCGCCCACGACATAGAGGATGGAAAAGAAGGCGATCCAGGGAAGTTTGCGCCCCGTCGAGTCCGCGAAGGCGCCCAGAAAGGGTGCGGTGACCGCGATGAAGAGACCCGCAAAGGTCTGCCCCAGCGCCCATGTGCCTTGGGCCTGTGCCCGTGCGGCGCTATCGTCGAGACCGGTGCTGAGGAAATGATTGCTGGCGACAACGGCAAAGTATGGACCGAAGATGAAGGTCAGCCCCAGCGTATAGTAAGGCTGGCTGGCCCAGTCGAAGGACATCCAGCCCCAGATGCGTTTCTTGCCGACGCGTTCCATGCGTGTCCCCGTGTCCCTTTCGAAGGGTTAGACCGGAGTGAAAAGGCACTGGCAAGCCTTGCGTCAGTCGGCGGGCGTATCCTGTGGCAGCTCGGGCGGCCAGACGCGGGTGCCTTCGGCATCGATCCAGTTCTGGACCCAGGGCGGCAGGGCCGGACGGTCGCCGGTCAGGCCCATGTCGGCGAAGACCTTGTCGGGGGTGACGATCCCGTTCCGGTCGGTCACGGCAGAGCGGTAGAGCGCCTGGGCGGCGCAGTCATCGCCGATCCAGATCGACTGGTCGAGATAGACGAAACGGTCGTCCCATCCCACGGCGCGGCTGACGGTGCGAAAGCGGGTGAAAGGCCGGATTCGCTTGCGATAGCGCACCGAGGCGCCCGCCATGGTCAGTCCCCAGCCCCGGCGGTTGAGCGTCGCGAGAAGACCGACGCGCCGCGCAAGGATCGTGCGACCCAGATCGAGGATCGTCAGGATGCGGCCGTTGTTCATCTCGAAGTAGATGTCGATATCCTGTGGCCAGCAGCGGTGGTGGCTGACGTGCGTGCCCAGAGGCGGCAGGTCGCCCGCCTTGCGGTGGACGACAAATTCCTTGGCGAGACGGATCAGTGGATACATTTGCGGTGCTCCTTCAACGCGCTTTGCGTCTCGCAGGGTGACGTTCGCGTCAACACTGACCCAGCGGCAAGGCCAAGCCTTGCGGGCCGGGACATGAGGGCTTACCTGCGGGGCTGACAACAGAACCGGGGACCGTCCATGCAATCGCTCTTTCAGATCATCATGCTGATCCTCGACGTGGCGCGTCTTTTCATCTTCGCACATTTCATCCTGTCGTGGCTGATCCAGTTCGAGGTTCTGAACCTGCGCCAGCCCATCGTCGCGCAGATCTGGTATGGGCTGCAAAAGTTGCTGGAGCCTGTTTACGGCCCGCTTCGCAACATTCTGCCTCGTATGGGTGGCATCGATCTGTCGCCGCTTGTCGCGCTGATCGGAATCGAGATCATCCGCATTCTGTTGATCAACAATGCTGGCCTTTTCCTTTGATCTGACTGCCGGATGACGGTTCGACGCACGCCTGCGGCGATGCCCCTCCCGCCATCCCGTGATGCCTCCGGCGGGAGTTTATCCGGCAAGATGAAGGCTGGACCTCGGGATCGAATCGGGTCGCGCTGAAATTGCCTCGGGTGGTGGTGATCGACGCGAATGCCGTCTTCGTTCTTGTTTTTCGTCTAAAGGAGTTGTTTCCTGTTTCCTGTTTCAGGGGCAAGGAGGTTCGATGCGACTTTTAGGAACGATTTTGATGTGTATCGGTGGCGTGATGGTCGCTATTCCAGCGACTGGCGTGCTTTGGGTCTGGTTCACGCGGCTGATGCAGCCGGGGACCAGTGACATCTATTACGTCGTTACCAATGGTGAGCGCATGGTTCTCTATTTCGGATGTGCGATCGGCTTCTTCGCTGTGGGCCTTTGGCTTCGGCGCAAGGCATCTGCTGACGCCTGAATTCAGGGCCAATATAGGCTAGCCGGACGCCGATATCGCATAGCGCGCTGGGTTCGCTCTATCGGTCAGCTGTCCACAACGGCGCATGCAACATGCCGCGGACGCAGGATTGTAACGCCTACTTTCCGTGACGATCTGGAAACCCGCAGAGCGGAAAAGCGCCATGCCGCGCAGCTTGCGGGGGTCACGACCCAGATCGGTCCCGTAGGTGAATCCGGTTCGGGGGCGGGACAGAGAAGGCAGGTCATGCCGATCTGTCCCGCCTACCGAAGGCGCAGCG
>Ga0307975_1000814_pt1 | contig 16823 bp, 14 predicted proteins | sample OrgLakmetagen917_FD_201825 | JGI IMG/M metagenome (GOLD analysis project Ga0307975, IMG submission 201825) | Saline water microbial communities from Organic Lake, Antarctica - #917 | ecosystem: Environmental > Aquatic > Non-marine Saline and Alkaline > Saline | place: Antarctica: Organic Lake... | reverse complement strand
CAAGCAATGAAGCTGTGACATGAATAAAGCTGCTTTTTTTGCCAGCTACCCGATAATAATCAAAGCCAACTGCTCTAACTTTTATATCTTCTGGTAGCATTACCTCACTTCCAACAGCTGCATAGAACACACAGTCCATTATGGTCTCTAGGTCTACGGTATCTGCAATCTGTCGAGAATACTCTATAACAAAATGAGGCATAATCAGTCCTAAAATATAGTGAAATATTCTCGCTCTTCCCACTCAGAAACCGTTTTAAGATAGCGATCCCACTCAGCTTGTTTTAGCCTTGAGTAGTAGGAAACAAAGCCTTGGCCGAGTTCTTTTGAATAAAACTCGCCAGAGGTGAAGGTGTTTAAGGCATCTTGCAGGCAAGAGGGCAATTGTTTTGCATCGCTGGCTAATCGATTAGAAACTGGCGGAGGTGGATATAACTTCCGAACCAAGCCATCCATGCCACTTAGAATCTGTGAGGCAATATACAGATAGGGATTCGCCGCAGGTTCCCCAACACGGTTCTCAATTCGACTTGCTTTGTCGCCAGGCTTTGCCAAACAACGCACCATAGCGCCGCGGTTATCTTGCCCCCACTGAATGCGATCAGGTGCGAGCGTCATCGGCATATATCGTTTGTACCCATTGATGGTTGGCGTCGAAAAAATACAGCTTTCTTCTGCGTGCTCAAGAATACCTGCGATCCAGTGCAGGCCAAGTTCTGATATTGGTTCACCATCGCTGGGCATAAACACATTTTCACTGGTATTTTTATCGATCACCGATTGATGCAAATGCCAGCCACTGGCTAAGGCTTCTTTAAATCTGGGTCGACACATAAACGTAGCGTGTAACCCATGGCGAGTACAAACCTGTTTCACCATAGAGCGAAACATCACCATATTATCGGCCTGCTCCAAAGCAGGCCTTGGGTCAAAGGTAACCTCAAATTGACTTGGTCCAAACTCTATTTCTAACGAGCGAACAGGTAAGCCAAGTCCTTCTGCATTGCGTCGAATCAGATCAAGCACATCTTCAACCTGGTCGTAGCAGTCTTCTGTCAAGTACTGATAGCCGCGGGTAAGCAATTCTACTTGGGGCGGTTCCCCCGGCGCAGCCATAGCATTTGACGTAACGGTGTTGTTGACCTTTTTGAACACATGAAATTCGACCTCCAAACCTGCAATAAATTCAAGGCCCATCTCATTGAGTCGCCTCTGTGCTTTTTGCAAAACAGCACGCGTTGACAATTCCACAGGTTCACCATTCGCATGATACAAATCCGCCAATACCCAGCCAGTATGAGGCGACCAGGGTAAAATTTTGAATGTGCTAGGATCAGGTAGCATGAGCACATCACTAGCGCCGGTCATATTGCCTTCGCCGAAGCCGGCATCATCATCCCACACATTAAAAACGGTCGAATGGGATGTATCTTTTAACAACATAGTTGAAGTCATCGTGATGCCGCTATCGAGCGCTGATGCCAATCCATGTGCTGCGACTGTTTTGCCTCTTAGGATGCCATGTTGGTCAACGAACGAAACGCGTATGACTTCTAGATTTTTACTAGCTGTGGTCTCTAACGCAGCATTGCGCGCTTGGTGCTGTTCATCCGTCCATAAATCATGCTTGCCCGCGAATCCAAGCTTTCTATCGTAGTTTGATGCGTTGGTCATAAAACAGCTCCGCATTTAGCCCTCTAAAAACCGCATCACGGTTGAAGAGCCAATAAATATTATAGTTCGGCATCCCAAGAACATGTCTTTCGACGTTCGTTATCGCGTTCTTGCCAAGATGTCTCCCAACTATCGGTCGGCGCAACTGCATCGACCGCAATTGGCCCTCGGATACGTGACGCATCTGCTTCGTCGATATACAGAGGAAGCGCACTGCGGTCGCCGCCTTCGGCAACAACTTTCATGGCTCTAATCAGCTTGCGTCGATGCAAGATAATAGCTTTATCAGTCGTTGCCAGTCGTTCATTGGTACGATCTTGAATGCTACCCATCGACTCGCAGGCCCATTGGTCGTGAACATTTATGTCCATCCCCATTCCAGTCCAAGTCTGACTCTCTTGCTCTTTGCGATTGTAGCCGTATTGATTGCGCTTATTGCGGATGGGCGCATAGTCGGGAAGAGTGTGTTCCTTTAGCCGCTGCTCCCGCATTCTGTCCCTATCAACTGGCTCTGTAAAGCTGGTAAACATTGAGAACCAGTAACAGTTTTCATCATCTATCGGCACGTGCCATTGAGTAATGTTCATATCATTTGACATTGGAATAGTGATCGCACATGGAAACACTTGATTGGTCAAGCGCACATGGCTTTGTCCATTTTTCAAGTCTCGCAGCGTAATGATGCGCATACCATAATCGGTTTCTTCAATCTTTATTTCTGGCTGCTCAAATTCACGTAATATCTGTGTAATGGGTATGTCGGTGTCTGCTGCTTTATCCCGGAATTGTTTGCCATACTGATCTTCGGGATTTTCGTCTTCTAAGAACCGATGCAAAAACGATGCGTGCGCTGGGTCAATACCAACTTCAAGAGCTTGCAGCCAGTTGCATTCCCAGAGACCTTTGAATGCAAAGACATGCGAAGCTGGTGCTTTAAAACAATCGAAATTCGGAAACGCCGGTGGCTCACCGTTGCCCAGAAAGGCGAAAACAATGCCATTCACTTCTTTTGTTGGGTAGGAATTAAGCTTTACGCTTTTACACATTTTAGTATCTGGTTCGGCTGGCTGTTCAATGCACTGGCCGGTTTCATCATACTTCCAGCCATGAAATGGACAGCGAATACCACCATCTTCGACTCGCCCGAACGTGAGGTCTGCTCCCCGATGTGGGCAATGACGATCCAATAACACAAGTTCGTTTTTGCTATTGCGATGCAGTGCGAGTTTCTCACCAAGCAAATTAACGGGCACAACAGGTCGGTTTGCTTCTAACTCCTCTGAAAGCGCCGCAGGCATCCAATAATGGCGCAATAGCTGCCCGGCAGGTTGATCTTTTCCGACTAGTGTCAGCTCGTCATTCTTTTCTTGGCTCATCATAAGAATACACCTCCTAATGAACTATTTTTTTAAAAATAGTGGGTAGTCAACTGAGTGTCTTTAATTTTATATTAAGGTCTATAACTAAGTCTTTCGGAACTGAACATCGGGCTGTTACGAGTTTGCGAGCTGCGAGATGATCTGCCGGGCTATTTATAGAGTCGATCCGAACAATAGCGTCTAACCGGTAGTAGATAATGGAAAATTTGTCACTACCCAGTTCACCGCGAACCACAAGATCGTCGTAGTCAAGCGTGTCTCCGACCATTTGCAATTTAATCCCGACTTGATCAGTCCAAAACCAGGGTGCTGTTTGCTCTGGCAGAGGCTTTTCGGTCAGGCGAGCAGCAATAGTTTTTGCTTGGTCAACTGCTGTCTGCACAGACTCCGACCGCGTAGGTTTATTATCGTGAATTTGAACCCAAGAGGCGCAATCGCCGCAGGCAGAAATAGATGAGTCAGATGTTAAGCAATTCCTATCAATCAATATTCCGTTGTCACAGCTTAGTTCAGCATCACGAGCTAACTGATCGTTAACGGTTGTGCCAATACCAATCACTACAATGTCGGCCGGTAGTATGTCACCTGAATCCAGGTGCACAGCGGTGGCACTTTCCGCATTACTGGTAATCGATTCAATTGTAGAATTGAATATAAAATTTGCACCAGATTTCTGATGACGTTCAACTAAAAAGCTAGATAGAATCTCTGGAAATAAACGAGTTAACACGCTCTTACTGCGAGCTACGATGGATGTATTTTTTCCCATTTTTGTAGTGATCGATGCAACTTCAAGACTGATAAATCCAGCACCATATATCACGACGTTTGTTGCTGTTTCAATAATTTTTTTTAGCGCATTAGCATCACTAAGGTCGCGTACAGAAATGACGTTTGGTAGATCTCCACCTGGAATCTCGAGTTTTTTGGCGGATGCGCCTGTGGCCAATACAAGATGATCGTAAAAAATATCAAAGGTATCATTTTTCACATTAGACTTGACTGCTAATTTTTTTTCAACACGATGGATTTTTGTGGCCCAACTTTCTCCAAGCAATGTGATCGATTTTTTTTCAAAGAAATCAGCGCTCCGAAAGGCCAGCTGTTCACTGTCGACATGACCACTAACAAAACCTTTGGACAGCGGCGGCTTTTGGTAAGGCAGGCCTACTTCGCCGTTTATCAATGTAATTGGATGCTCATAACCTTGTTCACGAAGTGAGATAGCCACCTGAACGCCTGCGTGTGAGGCACCAACAATAACTACGCCAGGCCTCATTACTGGACCTCGGGAATTTGGAACACAGTACCATCGAGATCTTCAGTGACCACGAGCTGGCAACTCAAACGGCTTGTCGGCTTTCGTTCTGCCGCGGCCTCGTTCAACATTTCATCTTCATCTTCGTCGATAGTAGGAAGCAATGACTCGTTCGAATCTTTTAAATAGACGTGGCATGTTGCGCACATGCAGCTCCCGCCACACTCAGCATCAATACCATCAACGTTATTAAAGATGGCGGCTTGCATAACGCTTTGGCCTTTTATGGCCGAAACGTCTAGCTTGCTACCGTCAGGGAGCTCAAAATAGATAGTGACTGATCTACTCATAAAATACGTCCTAAAGCGTTAAAGACTGCCAGTACCAAAAATGCTTGGCAGCCATAAAGAAATAATTGGGAAAGCGATTAGAATGACAAGGCGGACAAGGTCGGCTAAAACAAAAGGTATTACGCCCACCATGATATCTTTTGTTTTCAACCCCTTTGCTGCACTTTGAACAACAAACAGATTCATACCGACAGGCGGTGATATAAGGCCAGTTTCAACTGTCACAACGGCTATAATGCCAAACCATATAGGATCGAATCCACTAGCAACAACGACGGGATAGAAAATTGGCACAGTCAACAAAATCATCGCAAGACTTTCTAGGAAACAACCCATAATCACATAAAATATAATGATGGCCAACATCACCATCCAAGGGCTGAGGTTGTACTCGTAAATCAGGTCAACCATCTTGTAAGAAATCTGGCTCACCGATAGTAAAAACCCGAATACTTCAGCACCGATCAAAATCAAGAAGATGGTAGCCGAGACGGAGACTGCTTCGATCGCCGCAGCACGATACTCAACCCAGCTCAGGCCTCTGAAAAGTGCGAAAACTAAAGCCAAACCTGCACCAACACCCGCAGCCTCTGTCGGTGAAAATAGTCCGCCGTATAAGCCACCCATAACCAAAGAAAAAAGAAGCGCAACTGGGAAAAATTGCTTAAGGGCAATCCAAAACGTCGTTCCTTCCGATTTTTTTTGTTCGGCGGTTGGCCGCCATTTACGAACCATGATGGTGACCGTGATCATGTATAGTGCGTAGGCTAACATGCCAGGCAAAAAGCCAGCTAAGAACATATCACCGACCGACTGTTCAGTGATAAGGGAATAAAGCAATAGTGCAACTGACGGTGGAATCATTATGCCCAGCGTCCCACCTGCTGCTAGCGAACCAGCAGCGAGCCGTGGATGATATCCTTGCTTCATCATTTCAGGATAGGCGACGCGTGTCATGGTGGACGCGGTTGCCAATGATGAACCTGAAATAGCGGAAAAAGCTGCGCTGCTACTGACTGCGGCTAAAGCAAGGCCCCCGTTCCAGCCGCGGGAAAAATATCGAGCAGAATCGAATAAATCTTTCGAAAATCCAGACCGAGCCGCAATACTACCCATAAATAGAAAAAGTGGAATGAGCGTAAACGAATAGTTTGCAGAAACTTCAAAAGCCGCTGTTTCCAACACATTTAATGCCGGGTCGATTCCAACAATGGCTGAAAAGCCAAAGCCGCCGGCTAGAATCATCGCTAAGCCAACAGGGCAACCTAGCGCAAGCAACACCAGTACGCCAATCAAGCCAGCGATACCAATAGATAGTGGATCCATTTGTAAATCCCTAAAATTTAGTCATTTGAGGTTGCGTCGCGCTGACCTTTAATTGCTAGCCAAACTGCCGTGAGCACAATACAGACACAACAAATTGTTAGGACTCCATAAAGTAGATAGAGCGGAATTCCTAAATCTTGGGAAACGTCCCCGCGTTTAAACATGATAAGCATTTTATGAAAAAACAAATAACCAACAATGGCAGCGAAGACGGCCAACATTAAATCCCACAGCCGATCCAATAGGCCCTGTATGGGTACTGGCAAAGCCCTCACTAATAAGTCAACTCTGACCATTCCACCCATGACTGCACGGGGGAATGAAGAAAACACCATGATGGCAAGTGCATAACTAACAAGTTCAACTGACCCAGGAAGAACAAGACTCAATGTTCCTCCTGTTAAGTCAAAAATGAGTCGACCTAGAACGCTCGCAACAACGATGAACACCATGCTGCTTAGTGCAAAAAAAGCTATTTTATCGAAAACGTTGATGAGTCGTTCCACATCGAAACTCCTGATTAAGGCCTGTTAAAGCCCAACTTTGCATTCTTCAACATAACCTTTAACGCTTGCCAGCGTCTCGCTACCAGGAAGCCCTTGTCTATCAAGTTCTGCTACATAGGATTTAACGACTTTGTCTGCTGCGGCTTGCCATTGCACACGCTCTTCTGCAGATAGTTGGGTTATCACTGCATCGCTGGCTCTGATTTTTTCAAGCGAAAGAACGTCCGCATCATCATAACCTTGGCCCGCAGTTACAGCCCATTCCATACCAGAGTTATCATCGATTACTTTCTTTAGATCGCTCGGTAATTCATCGTAACTGTCTTTGTTCATGGTTGTTACAAAAGCAAGTGAATAGAACCCGAAATCTAAATGATAATCAGTTATCTCCCCGGTACGGAAGCTTTGAATGGTTTCCCAAGGAAACATGTAGCCGTCAATCACACCACGCTGAAGGCTGGGATAAACTTCAGGAGCTGGCATGCCGACTGGCTCAGCACCAAGCTCGGATAACAACTCCCCAATAACAGCGGTTGGTCGACGGATCTTTAGGCCTTGCAGGTCTTCCAATGAGGAAACTTGAGTGTCACGTGTATGAAGATGACCTGGACTGTGTGTGTGGACATACAATACTTTAGTCTCCTCGTATTCCCTATCTAATGTACCGCTGTCGTAAAGCTTCTGGAAGGCGCAGGAACCAACGGCACCAGTCTCAAACAAGCCTGGTAATTCCAAGACTTGGCTTAGTGGGAAACGCCCGGCTGTGTAGCCTTGAACAGTCCATGCTATATCGGTAATACCTGAGACAGCATTGTCGTAGCCTGCGGGTGCGCGACCAAGTGTTTGAGATGGGTAAACAGTGACAGCAATTCGTCCATTGGACTGTTCTTCTACAGCTTTCTTCCAATCGTTAAAAATTGTTTCCTGCTGCCAACTATTTTGAGGCATAAAGTGGGCAAGATTGAGATTCACCTCAGCTGAATGAGCATATGATGCACCGAAGAAGGCGCATGCTATTGCTGATGTGGTAATGAACTTTTTTGTCTGTTTCATATTTTGGTGACCTCTTGAATGAGATTTCTATGTTATTGTGATCGATTATCGAACATCTGAGCTATTATCGTTCAGGGCGACTAGTTTGTACCCATCAATTGAAGCATGTCAATACAATGCAAAGAAATCGCATCCCGAAATATTGACTGATGGATCAAGATTTGGTCATAAGCCACCGAGATTCTTGCGAATTAAGAGAACTCACAATTTTACAAAAGTTGTTGAGAACTATTATCAACTGAAGTGTTGCTTTGTAATTCATAAGAATTAAATGACGGGCAATAATTATACTTTTGAATGGTTCAGCAACGAAAACGGATAGCCGTTATCATGAAATGTAGCAGTGTGAGCTCGCCAACAAACAAAGTTGCGGTTAAAGTTGATCAGTTACAGTAGCTGCCGAACCTGCATTAAAACAGCGTCGGCTGGCAAGGTATTTAGGGAACATAGATGAGCGAACAATTATCAAAGAAAGATATCTCGATGACCTTTGCCAAGGGGTTACAGGTTCTTTCTGCCTTTGATGCGAATGATCGGGAAATGACTATATCGTCGATTGCCAAGAAAACCAGTCTAAACAGAACCGTTGTGCGTCGCTTGGTTTTAACCCTGGATCACTACGGCTATTTAGAGAGCCGTAACCGAGTCTATCGATTGACGCCCCATATTCTTAGTTTGGCCAGCGGGTTCCTTCAAGGACGGGACCTCGGCAAACACGTCACGCCAATCTTGAGAACATTTTCTGATCAACTAAAAGAAGATATTTCTTTTGCAATGCTGGATATAGATCAAGCTATCTATGTTGCCCATTCACCAGGCGACTCCACGATGATTACGCAAGGTTTTACCGTTGGTACTCGGCTTCCGCTTCAGGCAACAGCTATCGGAAGAGTGTTAATAGCATTTTCAATTTCAGAAATGCAGGATCACATACTCAATACCGTTCCTCGGACCCCTTTTACGTCAGAGACGATTGTTCAGTTGGACAAATTGAAAAACGAACTAATGATTACGGCTGCTCGGGGTTATGCTTTAGTTAGAAACGAATTTGAACAGGGTGTCACATCGCTTGCAGTGCCGGTGTTAAGTTCTGATAGAGAGCTGATTGGCGCACTGGGAATTGTCGGACCAAATCCACGATTTGACGACAAGTCAGTGCAAAAAACGAGAATTGAAAGTTTGCAGAAATGTTCAAATTTAATTGCAATATATACTGGCTAGACCTATCGATTCTTGGGTTTATTTTAATGAGTCTTGGTCGAATATTACATTGTTCGATTGTAACACTTTACGTTATTTAAACGGTGTGCGTTTTCGACACTTAGGAAAATGGTAATGTCTGTTTGATGACGAAATTAAATATATTGACAGATCTGATTACCTATCCGCCTGTGACGAGGGCAATACCACCTGCTAGGGCAGCTATTGCGTGCGCTGATTGAATAAAGCGAATATGAGCAGCCTTCTCTTAACCATCTACTAGCAAGGAACTGAGAAAGCCCACCAGCGCAAGAAGGTGGAGCGACTGGGCCGTTACATCGCAATGCTCGCTGTGTCCGAACAGCACCTTTCGCTCACTCACACCGGAAAGATGCGCTACGAGCTAAAAGCCTCGTTCCGCAACGGCACCACCCATGCCATGTTCGAACCACTTGACTCATCGCCAGAGTGGCCGCCCTGGTACCGAAGCCCTGAGTGAACCTCACCCGCTTCCATGGGGTATTTGCACCGAACAGCAAACAGCGGTAATCCTGATGATAAAACCTTCGCCGAGCACCATGCCGCTATGACCTGGGCAAAGCGCCTGAAACGGGTATTCAACATCGACATAGAAACCTGCCAGAAGTGCCTGGAGCCGGTGCGGCGTATCGCCTGCATAGAGGATCCGTCGGTGATTCGGCACTCTACTTGAACCCCGGGTGAATTATGAACATCCCGCTCCAGTTCACGGTATACGTTTTCTAAGATCAGGCGATTCTCAGAGTGCGCCTCTATGTATGCATTGTTCACCCCACCTCCAAGTTGACCCAAGAGAACATTTTCATCATTTATCGTCCCTTATGGTCTCTGTCGACGCGATTCAGTATGGCTCGGCAAGCTGATCATGCTACTACCTGGAGTCTCATGGCCACCAAGGATCGCGCAGCCACCTGACGATCGTGTTCCGGTGCTCCGGCTGCAAGGTAGCTACATCCGTAATGTCACATCGAAACCGCGATTCGCGCAGCCACACATTGCCCAACCACCCCAGGATCACCCGCTGGCGAGAGGATAGGGCGGTACACACGCGCCGCGTATTCGATCGGCCACCTCAAATGGGTCCAGTCGCGACTCACCGACCGGGAGCGGGTTCTCGTACAGCTCAGTCGTGGTGACCGAGCTGTGCCCCAGGTGATCCCGTACCGACTCCAGGGTCTCATTCAGCAGGTTAACCCGCACCGAGGCGCAGGTATGACGCAGCGTGTGGGGTCCCATCGTTTCCAGCATCCGGATCTGATCGGCCCCCAATAAATCCGGGTTGGATTCGGCAACCCAGGCAGCCGTGGCTTTACCAACGGAACGGACGCGGCGTAATACCTGTGTCAGTGACAGGGCCGTATCCGGGTGCCCTTCAAATTGGACACCGCCCCAGAGGTGCTTCGACTCCCCCGGGGCCGGGGGTCAGCTGAGCCCCATCGCCGCGCGGTACTGCACTAACCCGGCTTGCAGATCCGACGACCAGACTTGCGTGAATCTGTCTTGACTCTGGGGTCCACTATATGTAGTGGATACATTAGGTTCAATGGCTGGATAGTTTTAGCCAATCGTCTTTTACGGGGGTGGATTAACGGGCAAAGCAGATAACCATAGAGATTAAGATGGCCTATGGATGAAGTATATTATCCCATAGACTGAGAAAGGATCGTTTGTAGGTTTTCTAGCCAGGTTTTATTATATGCCTCATAAAGGTTATTCAATATTTTTATATCAATCACGAGGCTATATGAAACAGAAAGCTAACCTAATGGATCTTGACTTTAACGCTTTTGATCCAGCGATACGGAGTGAAGTCAAAGCTAATGCTCAGGCTGCTCAAAATCTATTGGATTTTGGTACTGCTATTAGCGACACCATAAGCAGCCTGAAAAATACAGTGGTCTCAGTATTTACGAGCAAATCGAAAACTCAGGGCGTCAAACCGGTCTGAATCCTTTCAAAGTAACGTGGCCTGGCTAAGATCGATAGCATGGCCTTTATTGCCAGTCAGACCCACTTCGATACACAGCCAGCACATTGTTTTCCACTATGCCCTTAACGGTACCTGCTGTTGATTTGGGTACTAGGTCAGAACGCGGTACGTGCTGTGCCAGGTGTGACACGAAAAGAAGTCTTAATACCAATACTCAGAATCGCCCGGAGCCCTACATTCTCTTCAACATCAGCATGATTTAGTTAAAGCTCCCTCCCGCTTGAACTATGGTCTCTATCTTGTAAGCATTGAACGCTGATGCAGCCATCGCCAACCTTGCGACTAATTAAGATGTATAGACCGATGTCTATTGGGTCTGTCATGCATGTATGAGTGCGAAATCCCCCTGCCATTTCTATTGCATGGCGCTGAATGAATGTGGCGCTTGGGTGTAGCCTGTCTGGTGGTGAGAGTTGGGCTGCTCACATTGTTGTCTGACTAAGTGTCTATTCAGGCCTTTTTTTTCATCAATTCACACACAAAAACTCTGAATTTTCGACTAAATAGTAGAATGTGTAAAAATAGCCCTAAACCCCATTACTAAGCATATATTAACACCCTATAACGTCTATTAACACCGTGGTGATACGTCTATTAACATATCAGCAACACGTCTATTAACATATCAGCAACACGTCTATTAACACCCCATTTTTCGAGTGATTGTGCCGCTAATAATTGACCGAAAAAACGGACGAATTTAATGGTGTGGTGAAGGCGTTTAGCGGGCAATTGCGCGCTAGTTTCGATGTATGGAATCATGATAGTACGTCTTTTAACTGATGCGTAAACGCGGACGCTCGAACGCCCGTGGTAACAAACCCCAATCGGGTCCATGCGGTTTTCGCCTCCTTGTTTGACGCCGAATACTCAAGAACCAGTTCTTGAGCACCCCGTTTGTCAGCAAAGGCAACCAGGTCGCGAAGCAACGCTTTGAAAATGCCCAGACTACGAAACTCAGGTTCAACCCAGATATCGTCTATAACCCCGGAGTGATGTACGTAGTCCGTCGCTTGCTCCCATATATTTTGACTTGACCATAGGGCGATATCACCCATCCCGACCAACCCCACATCAGGCAGTTCGGCCACGACGATTCGTCTGTGCGGCGATTGTAAATTGGCTTTCAGCGCATCCATGAGCCGATTCTGTTCAGCCTCCTTGAGGTCCAGCGGAGGGCTACCGGAAACGTGAATGGCGAGTTTGGCAAGAAAGCCCACCAGAACGGGCAGATCAGCAAGGGTGGCTTCGCGGATGATGTAATTATGGTGGCGCTTTTGTCATTGTCACACTGAGTTTAGGTTGAGTAGTACAACGATAATCGGCGCTCGCAACCGCATTTGTCATGGTCCTCAGCGCTTGCGATAGTTCAAGCAGCCCTGAAACAGTCGCAAATGATGATGGCGGAGATGACGGCGATAGTGGCGGTGAAACAGCTCCCGTCGCCCCAGAGCTGTCGTTGGCACCCCAGAGCATCAAGACCTTCAGCTTCGATTGGGATGACGTATCCGCAGAGACCGAATATCGCCTGCTGGAGAACCCCGACGGAATGTCCGGGTATACCCAGGTAGCTACGATTGCCGCAGACACCACGGGTTACGACCTTGAGGTATTCCTGCCCGGCCGCATCAACGCTAGCTACATGCTGGAAGCGTGCAACAGTGCCGGGTGCACCGATTCGGCGGCTGTCTTTGTAAGCGGCACCCTGGCCGAGGCGGTGGGTTACGTCAAAGCCAGCAATGTCGGCCTTAATCCCTCTGGCAACAGCGACTATGATCAGTTTGGCACCAGCGTGGCGCTGTCCGCCGATGGCAGCACGTTAGCGGTGGGCGCAAGTGGTGAGGAAAGCGCGGCGACAGGTATTGACGGAAATCAGGATGACGATACGACAGGAAACGCGGGTGCAGTCTACGTGTTCAGCCGCAACGGCGATACCTGGAGCCAGCAGGCTTACGTGAAAGCGAGCAATACCGGCAGTGGTGATCAGTTTGGCGGCAGTGTGGCGCTTTCCGCCGATGGAAACACGCTGGCTGTAGGGGCGACTTTTGAGAGCAGCCCAGCAACAGGTATTGACAGCGATCAGAATGACGATTCGGCTGGATTCGCGGGCGCGGTCTACGTGTTTAGCCGCAGCGGCGTGAACTGGACTCAGCAAGCTTACGTGAAGGCGAGTAATACCGATGGCGGTGATTATTTCGGCGAGAGTGTGGCGCTGTCCGCGGATGGCAGCACACTGGCGGTGGGGGGCGTCTAATGAGGACAGCGCGTCAAACGTCATTGACGGCGATCAGAATGACGATACGGCTGGATTCGCGGGCGCTGTCTACGTGTTCATCCGCAGCGGAGTGGATTGGAGCCAGCAGGCTTACGTCAAGGCGAGCAATGCCGATGAAAATGATCAATTTGGCAACAGCGTGGCACTGTCCGCGGATGGCAGCACGCTGGCGGTGGGGGCGTCTAATGAGGACAGCGCGTCAAACGTCATTGACGGCGATCAGAATGACAATACGTCACCAAACGCGGGCGCTGTCTACGTGTTCATCCGCAGCGGAGTGGATTGGAGCCAGCAGGCTTACGTCAAGGCGAGCAATGCCGATGAAAATGATCAATTTGGCAACAGCGTGGCACTGTCCGCGGATGGCAGCACGCTGGCGGTGGGGGCATATCTTGAGGACAGCGCGGCGACTGTTATTGGCGGGGATGAGACTGATGATACGGCAACAAGCGCGGGCGCAGTCTACGTGTTCAGCCGCAGCGGCGTGGACTGGAGTCAGCAGGCCTATGTGAAAGCGAGCAATACCGATAGTGGGGATGTGTTCGGCTACAGTGTGGCGCTGTCCGCTGATGGCAATGCGCTAGCAGTGGGCGCGCGAAGAGAGGAAAGCGCGGCAACCGGCATTGATGGAGGTCAGGCTGACGATACGTCACCAGACGCGGGCGCCGTCTATGTATTCAGTCGCAGCAGCGGAATCTGGAGCCAGCAGGCTTACGTGAAGGCGAGCAACACCGATGACGGTGATTGGTTTGGCTATAGTGTGGCGCTTACCGCGGATGGCAGTACGATGGCGGCGAGTGCGCGGCGGGAAGCCAGCGCGGCGACTGGCATTAACGGGGATCAGGGTAACAATGACGTATCAAGGGCGGGCGCAGTATACCTTTACTGAGCCTGGCCCATTCGTTGCCCGCGTAGGCATCTTCAATCCAAATTGACTAAGTCGGACGCTCGCAATAAAGGCCTCCTTTAACAGGGGGGTGTACAAGCTACCCCGGGATCCCCTGACTGCGAAGTTGAGTCCTCCCAACATTCCGCCGACAAAAATCATCTGAGTAGACACCCCCCCCAAATGGGTTAGCCCATTTGGGTGATACTCCCTGCCTGAACGATCAATTAAGGTGAAATATAGATACTCCGCTATCAACCGAAAGGACCCTGCGTCATGAATCAGTTGCCCGTCAGTTTGTCGTCCCAACCCGTCAGCCCTTTTAATCTGTTCGGCCCATTTTCCCGCCCCGTCACCCTCGCCCGTTTTGGTCTGATCGGGCTGGTAACTTTGGGCCTGGTGGCATGTGGTGGGGGTGGTTCTGATGGTACTAACGGTACTAACGGTACTAACGGTACTAACGGATTAATCAGTTTGATAGAGACCAGTGTGGAACCCGTCGGAACTAATTGCCAGTTTGGCGGCACACGCATTCAATCGGGTATTGATAATAACGATGATTCTGTACTGCAAACAGTGGAAGTCACATCGACTGAATTTTTGTGCGGACTGTCATTATCCGCCTTCGATGGGCTGGTCTACAGCGCCGACGCCAATGTGGACGGCATGCGTGAGCTATTCATGACATCGAAAGACTCGGCCACGGTCAGTAAATTGATTGGGCCCAGGTCGAGTTCAGGCGATGTTGAGGGGTTTGCAGTCTCACCCGATAAAACCAGAGTGGCCGTGTGGGGGGATTTAGAAACGCAGGGTGAAGAGGAGTTGTTTGTCATTAGCCTGGTTGACGGGAGTGCGCCCGTTAAAGTATCTGGCCCGCTGGTGGCCGGTGGTGAAGTTCGATCTGATTTCCAATGGTCACCGGATAGCAGCCGGCTGGCTTATCGAGCAATCCAGGATACAGATGGTGTAATCGAACTCTACAGTGTACTGGCGGATGGTACCGGTAATGCAAAAGTATCTGGCCCGCTAGTGGCCGGTGGTGATGTTCTATTTAATTTCCAATGGTCACCGGATAGCAGTCGGCTAGCTTATCGAGCAGACCAGACAACAAATAATGTATTCGAACTCTACAGCTCGTTGGCGGCAGGGGGCGACAATGTCACAGTATCTGGCACGCTGGTGGCCGGTGGTAATGTTCAATCTGATTTCCAATGGTCACCGGATAGCAGTCGGCTGGCTTATCGAGCAGACCAGACAACAAATAAGGTAGACGAACTCTACAGTTCGTTGGCAGATGGTGCGGGTAAGGTAAAAGTATCTGGCCCGCTGGTGTCGGCCAATAGTGATGTTGTCGATTTCCAATGGTCACCGGATAGCAGTCGCTTGGCTTATAGAGCAGACCAAGACACAGCTGGTGTACGAGAGCTTTATAGTGTTTTGCCGAATGCTAGCGACAATGTCGCAGTATCTGGCCCGCTGGTGTCGGCCAATAGTGATGTTGTCGATTTCCAATGGTCACCGGATAGCAGTCGCTTGGCTTATAGAGCAGACCAGGATACAGATGGTGTAAACGAACTCTACAGCTCGTTAGCGGCAGGTGGCGACAATGTCAAAGTATCCGGCCCGCTGGTGACTAATGGCGACGTATTCGATTTCTCTTGGTAGGTTAGGTTGGTAGGTTGGTAGGTTGGAAGGTGGCACGGCCGTTTTATAGAGCCTAATTGCACAGCCACGGCAGTGCGCAACAAAAAAGCCGACCGTTGAAGTGACTAACGTTGTGATGAGTAGCCAACTATCGGCAAGCATAAATTCATTTAGAGCAAGGAGATGTACGATGAAATTGTTACGCACCGGTATTTTATGTTTATCAGTCAGCCTGGCGGGCTGCGCATCATTAGACCCGATGAACGCCGTTAACTCGGCAACCAGTTCAATGGGTTCGGCTGCAGGCCGCGTTATCGGGGAAGCGATTGGCGGCGCTGTGGTGCGCCGATATTCACCACAGTTCACCCAGTTCTACACCGGATACCTCATTCAAATGGCTTTTAATAGCCAGGGCTATGCTCTAACCAATAGTACCCGTGACTATGAGCCCGGCGAATACACCGAGTGGGCAGTCCTCTCAACGGATGAGGATGTGCCGGAAAACCAGATGCGACGGGCGCTGTTGCAGCGTACCGGTGACGGACAGGAATGGTGGCAGGTGGTCTACCATGATAACGCCAGTGATGATGTCATTATCATGGAAGCACTGTTCTCCGAAAACCAGGAACAGATGCTACGCCTGCGCACCCAATTCCCGGATGACAAAGGCCCGCAAGAAGTGCCGGTCGATAACCAAAATTACCAGCCACCGCGGATACTAACTGAGGAGAGCATTGCCGGCGCAACAGAGGGCCGGGAAACGATTCGGGTTCCAGCGGGCAGTTTCGATACTACCCGGGTTCGATTCGGAATCAGCGGTGCCCGGGAAGTCTGGTGGCTTAGTGATCGGGTGCCGGGCGGTGTTGTCCAGCATCAGGTGTCCAACGGCGAGCAGGATGCCCCTGATGATGCCGAGGACATGCCCGGCAATGCCTACACCATGCAACTGCAGAGCTTTGGTGATGGTGCCACCAGTAGATTGGGTATTTAAAACTAACCGGCTATAAACCGGTTGGACAATCACAATAAGAGACGTCGCTAATGGGGGTGGCCAGGCCCTTTTTGCGACGTTGAGCCGCTCCTGACATTGCGCCTATAAGAGTCATCTGGGTAATCACCCCCCCCCCAAACGGGGCTACCCATTTGGGGGATACTACCTGTCTGCTCTATCGAATAGAGTGAGTGGTCATCAAATTTTTATAAATAATGAACAATAGCATGGCAAGCCATGGAGGTTATGTGA
>Ga0307975_1000803_pt1 | contig 16978 bp, 9 predicted proteins | sample OrgLakmetagen917_FD_201825 | JGI IMG/M metagenome (GOLD analysis project Ga0307975, IMG submission 201825) | Saline water microbial communities from Organic Lake, Antarctica - #917 | ecosystem: Environmental > Aquatic > Non-marine Saline and Alkaline > Saline | place: Antarctica: Organic Lake... | reverse complement strand
CAAATAAAAAAGAGAAAAATTCTGATTTAATTTTCTATAAAAATAACCTATTTGATTTTGAAAAACGAAATAATTCATTTCTTTATACTTTTTATTTAAAAAATAATAAATATATCAAATCAAATTTATTTATAAGTAACCAAAAAATAGTGGATGGTATTAGCAAATCAGTTAATTTAAATCCACGTCTTAAAAATCAAAACAAATCAAGTAAAGATTATCAAAATTTTTATATTAAACCTACTGTTAATATTTCAAATAAAGTCGAACGTCCACTACGTGAATCATCGTATTTAAAGACTCGAGTTGTGGACGCTCGTATAAATTCATTATTATCTTTTTTATCTATAGCAGGTATATATTCTTTATTGAATTATTTAGTTAAAAAACCAATATTTTTTTATTACAAATTATTAAATACATATCCAATTGGACAAGGTAAAATTTCATTACGTGAGTCGTCTTATCAAATGAAAAATTTTTCAATTATGTATAGTTTACTATTAATAAGATTTGGGTTTAATAATTTTATGCAATTGTCAAAAAATGCATCAAATATGTTAGGTCAACGTGCTAAATTAGAAAGTGCATTTCGTTCAATTTATACTTTTTTTGAAAAACCTGGTGTTTTAATTGTTGATTGGGTTGCATATTTATTTTTAGTAGAATGGGCTTCTGATATAACAAATACATTACCGGATAATATAGATACACAAATAGCAGGTTCTCCGTTTAACAAATTAACACGTACAATATATACTATAAATCCATTATTAGCTTCAACACAAGCTGTAATGAATGGAGTTACATTAAAAGGTGTTGGTGATAATGACTTGGCAACATTTTTACCTGGATTAACTTCTAAAACAACTTTTTTAAGTTTAGCAAGTACGTTTTTAAAACGTCGTATTTATCATCTTTATGAAATTTTAGTTCTTCAATTTTATCAACCAGATACAGATTTACTTGTACGACAAAAAAAAGGAATAGTTTTTTGGGATATTTGGGGTGATTTTTTAACACAAACTGCAGAAGATTCAAATGTGAATATTTCTGAATTAACTTCTTTAAAAGAAGAACAAATTAAACTTTTAGAAAACGCTTCAGATAATATTAATTTTAAAACAAAAAATATTATAAGTTCTCCAAAACAAAAAATTTATTCAAAAGTCCCATTTGGACGTAGCTTTATAAGTCCACTAAATATATCACCTTATTTAGAGACTCGTGTTTCCGATGCTCGTACTATGAAAAAGTCAAATTCTAATTTGGGTGCTCATACTTATAAAAAACAAACTCATAAAAATAAACCTGGTATTTTTTCTTCAATTATGTCTAAAGACATATATTCTAAGCCTTCTACAGGTAGTTTAGGAATGCCTTCTACAGGTAGTTTAGGAATGCCTTCTATATCGGGAGTTGAATATCAAAATATAGATAGTGGTTTACATCAATGGGGTTCTCAGCAATTTTTAAGTTATGCTATAAAATCAAAAGATACTGAATTATTCATTGACTTACATCCACCACGTGCATTAGCTAGTGTATTAAAAAATAAAGAATCTTCACAACAGCTTCGTGCTATTTCCCCAATGGGTTCTTTAGTTTGTCAAATTTTTGCAGGTATTTTATATAAACAAATATCTAAAAATATTTTAATAGTTGGAAACACAAATAGAAGAAATAAAAAAAATGAAAGTTCTTTTTTAAATGATGCAAGTTCTTCTTTAGAAAAAACTCTATTAGTTCAAGCTATTGCTGGAGAAACAGAATTAAAAATTATAACTGATAATGCTTATAGATATGCATTAGTTTATAGAGGTGTTGCAGTTGGAATTAAATTATTACGAGATGTTTTTGATTCTTTATCATTACAAACTCCTTGTTTCTTTTTAATTGAAGATATTCATGCAATAGGTGAAAGAAGACCTTTTTTAATATCTGATGATACACCTGAAGGTAATATTGAAATACATGAAAAAAATCAAGTTTTATACCAATTAAGTAAGCACGTTATTTCACACTATAAAAAACCTTATAAAGGTGATTTTTCTCTTTCAATTCCTACAAATCATTTTTGTTTTGATTTCTTTAAAGAGAGAAATCAAAATAACTCTAGAATAGGTAAAGCTTCTATTTCTAGACAAAATACAATTTCTCCAAAAATTTATAATAATCAAACACCTAATGTGGAACAACCAAAACAAGGTCCTCGTATATTATCTTCTCGTTTACTTCGTCCATCAACTGAACTTTTATCTCCCCCTGCAACATCCCCTTTTAGTGTTTTAACTTTAAAAGAAGAGAAAAAATTTAAAACACATAAAAAAGTTTCTGATTTGCCTCTGACAGGAAAAATTTCCTCTCAAGGTGAAAATACAAGTTCACAAGACTCACAAAAAACCGGTCCTACTTATTCAATACGTGCCAAAGTTGCTTTATTAGCAGATATAGCTATTTCTTCTTTATCTGTTAAATTAGACATGATTACAGATTTATTAGTTATTATTGATAGTGTTAAAGGTAATAGAGGTTTTGTGGTTTTTGCTACTACTCATATTCCTTTTGTTCTAGATCCAGCTTTACGTAGACCTGGTCGACTTGATGAAACTATTAGTTTTGGTTTCTCATCAAAAAATAATTCTTTTGAAGTTTCTCATTTTGGTATTTTAAATGTTCCACGTACTACATATTCACAAATATCTCCTATATCTACTTTTAATACTTACGCTTCTTTAGGTAAAAGAGGTGGTGGTTCATTAGACTTTAGTCTTACGTCAACAGGTATTGATACTAATACTATATTAAGTCGATTATGTCAAAAGGCTGTTCATCCATTTACAACTTCTTCTCATTCTTATTTAAAGAGAACATCATCTCTTTTTCATTTCTTCCCTGAAAGTTTATTCAATAATAGTTCTCCTTTAAATTTTACTAAAGAAAACTCAGATGTTGTTAATAAGCAACAACTGGAAGCATTAAACAAGCAAAGTATAGAATTGGCTCCCGCCCGCTCAGCAACTAAAACAGATGAGACTTGCGAGTATGCTAGTAATTTTTTAGTTCAAAAAGATAATATCTTTTCTCACATTTCTGATATTAATTATCCTAAAACAACTAAAATTTTATCTCAAGTTGCTACTAAAGCATCAGCTTATTTAAATGCAAGTATTAAATGTTTACATGAAGAATCTATTAGTAAAGATGAAAATAATTTAGATTTACGTATGAATAATGCATTAATACAACTACCAGATCTTTCTTTTGAAAGTACTTTATCAAATTCTTCACACTTAAGTATGTATGCTTCACCACATTTTTTCAAAAATAATATTTCTCTTTTAATTTCTGGTAAAATTGGTGAATTTTTCTTATTTTCAAAACAATCCCAACTTAAAACAAATAGTGGAGGTGTTGCTCCCCAACACCTAAGCATGCTTAACCCGCGAAGTAACAATTTATCAGAATTTAATTCTATGTCTTCTTCATTTATTTCAAAATGTGATTCAGTTAGTACAACACGTCGTTCTTCTTTAATGCCTGTTATTACTGAATCTATTTCATCTTTAGTATTATCTTTTGTTCAAAAACGTTTTCTTTATAAAAGTAATTTGATGCTTCCTACTTTATTTAACTTAATTAATTATTCTTCTCTTATTGAACCTTCATCTCCTCCAATTACAAGTATTTTATTACCTGCAAAACGTTATGAAAACTTGAAAAGAAGTCTTTCTTATTATCAAAATCAAGATCAAAATTTTGGCAGTGGTATAATGGAAAAAATAAATATTCATCAACAACAAAGATTAGTTAAAAGACTATATAATATTCCTGTTAAAGAAACATTTAAATCTGAAATTATTCAAAATCGTTTATCTAGTTTTTCAAATGCGTCTTTAATTATTGGTAATATGAGTCCATCTGTTTTACAAAAAATTTCAAATTCTAATTGGTTTGTTAGAAATCGTATTTTTTCACGTCACTCTCATTATTTAACAAATCAATGGTGGAATGGTCAACTCCCAGAACATAATGCAGAAACTACTTTTTTAAGTGATATTGATTGGCGTTATACCTTTATTGAACGTGAAGCACGTGATATCTTATTAGATTTTCCAGATGCTGACCAACATTACAATCCTCGTAATCGCCGATGGGTTGGAAATTCTAACTGGGCTATTGAAAAAATGTCAACTCCTTCTTTAGCTCTTTCTCAAAATTCTTTTTATTCAGAAATTTACTCACATTTTATTTATGACTCCTTTCTTAAAGCTTTTAATGTTTATGAACAAAATCGTGAAGTTTTTGATTATTATTCTTTTCATATTTGTAAACAAGGTTTAAACGCCCATTTACATGAATTTGAACGTTTAAAACTTATTCAACGTTTTTTACAAACTTAGAACAAAAAACTTAGAACAAAAACATTACAACAAAAAACTTAGAACAAAAACATTACAACAAAAAACTTAGAACAAAAACATTACAACAAAAAAGTTGTAATAACTTTATTATAATTAATGGTATTTATTAATATAAAACAGTAAAAATAATTATTTAATATAATATTATAGTTGTATTAAATAATTATTTTTATTGTTCTACTTTAAAATTTTTTTTATATATTTAAGTGGGAAGCCCGTCAGGGCTCCCCACTTCACTTAAAAAAAAGTAATGTATAATGTATAATGTAATTATAATAAAAAAAAATATTTATTATCAAAATAAGACAATTTTATTAATAGGTCTAGCGCTCTTTTTTATATATTAGAATATTGAGATTTAGGAGTAATTAATTACTTAATTAATTAATTAATCAAAATTATTAATTCCTCTGACCGTTTAACTAAAATTTAGTTAAACGGGTGACGTGCGTAGCTTTTTAGGGCTACACACGGAGTAAATTTTTCTTTTAATAGATTAAAAATATATTTTTTAATTAAAAAATATTTTAATCATTGTGTACGAAACTTCTAGATATTAGTTATACTAGAAAGTAAGCTAATATAATTTAGCTTTATAGAAAAATTTCGGTTAGGAGGTAGTACCAAGTGGAAACACTTTTTAACGGAACATTAACAGTTGGTGGTCGTGACCAAGAAACTACTGGTTTCGCATGGTGGGCCGGAAATGCTCGTTTAATCAACCTATCAGGTAAACTTTTAGGTGCACACGTTGCACACGCTGGTCTTATCGTTTTTTGGGCTGGTGCAATGAACTTATTTGAAGTTTCACACTTCGTACCAGAAAAACCTATGTATGAACAAGGTTTAATTCTTTTACCTCACATTGCAACTTTAGGTTATGGTGTAGGCCCAGGCGGTGAGGGTGCGGGCGTGAAAAAAGGGTAATAGAATACTCTTTTGTGCCCAGATATCAACGTTGTATATGAAATAAAACAACCGTCCTTGGGATTGGGACGAAGCCTTCTGACTTACTTGAAGGCGAAAGCCAACGGGGAGTGTAGCATGTCAGTTCTTCATGAAGATATATTAAACAGTTCTGGGGGGCCCTATGAGAGAGGAAATGACATATCATGAAGATATAGAGAAGCGCAGGTACTCAGGGGTTATTTGAGTTGCTTTGCGCGAGGCGTTTGGAAGAAGGATGAAGCTTAAGCCTAACCAGAAAGAACATTAGAGATTACCTGCTCTAACCCTGTAGAAGGGTGGTGGATATCGCCAAAACAAAGACTTCACGTGTTTTGGAAATCCTGGATTCCACCTGACTCCTAGTTGCCAGGGACTTGTACCCTGTGAGACGATTGGAGGTTATTCATTAAAGAATGGGTTCTATTGCTGGCTCCTAACTTCCTTTTAATTGATATTTGGGAACTCGTCGAACTGACTAACCCGTCTCTGCGTCTTTGACGCGTGACGGTAGATAAAATCTTTTGTCAGGAGAGGATCTAAAGCCTGTATCACCTTAACGGGTGAGTTACTCTACGGAGTCAGGCCGGTGGTCTAGCCAACGGAAGAGCAAAGGATAAGATATCTTTATTCCACTTAGTATGGCGTGGTTAGTGTTTTGTTGCTTTGCGAAGGAAATAGGCTTCATAGAATGAAGCATTGTACTATAAAATTAGAACTAAAATTATATGAATAAAATTAGAATCACAAAGAGAAATAGGTTTCGTTTTAAACGTCCTAAACTTGAGGCCTCATTACCTTTCGTTAAAAAGGACGCTATGAGAAATATGAATGTCAGTTATTATAAGGCATTCAGCAGAGATATGAAGGATTACCTTCATCGTGAAAATGAAAAAAGACGAAGATCAACTAAACGATGGGACTTCGTTACAGAAATTTTAAGTAAATATAAAAGCAAAGGCTTGTACGGACAATCTGGTGCTGGTATTGCTTTAAACGGTATTTATAAGAATAATTGTGCTATGGTCAGAAATGAAGTAGCATTTAAAAAGACCACTAACCTCATTAAAGTGGTTTCTAGACCTGAAATGTTGTGGTTGGCCTATAAAAGATTAAAGGGTAATCGTGGAATCCTCACGAAAGCATCAGCGGTTTCAAAAGAAACCTTTAACAATTACACAGAAACTCAAAAAGTTATTTTTTATAAAAAAAAGGTAACACCTGATGGATTCAGTTTTAGAGATATTCATACGGTTAGTTCCTTAATTAGAAAAAACTCTTACCCCTGGGGTTCGAGTCGTAGAATTTGGTTGGATAAACCAGGTTCGAAAAAGAAACGTCCCATTACGATTCCTCCTTTCATGGATCGTCTAGTACAAGAAGCTATAAAGATGGTTTTAGTTGCTATTTGGGAACCAGATTTTGAAAAGATGAATAGGTCTTTTGGCTTCAGACCAAATAAATCCTGTCATGACGCTATGGCCGCACTTCAATCAAAACTAAGTCACACTTATACCTTAAATAAGGCACTTGAAGGTGATGTTTCTGGTGCGTACGACAATATTAGAAAAGAAGACGTTATCTCTTGTTTAGAAGAAAAAATTCAGGATCGAAAGTTCATCAACTTCATGAGAGATCGTCTTGATTATGATTACGTTGACAATTCTGATGGTTCGAGAGTGAGACCCGCAATGGGCATACCACAAGGAGGCATCGATAGCCCCTATTTATTTAATATTGTATTCCATCAACTAGACAAATTTATTATGGGAGATATGCAAAATTATTTGGAAAATCTGAATTTAAAGGTTGGTCTTCCTCCTACAAAAAGAAGACCACGTTTCAAATACAGACGTAATTTAAACGAAAAACGTCTTCGAATGGAAGCACGTAGCAAGAAATTAAGACAAGAAGGTTTCATAAAAAATAAAGATACTATTCTCACTCTTGAAAAAGAAACAAAACAGATGAGACATGTAATAGTCAGAACACCTTACTTTGATGAAAGAGTCAGAAGGTTTAGACTTTTCTACGTTAGATATGCGGACGATTGGATTCTCCTTACCAACGCAGACGTTACTGTGGTTGCTAAAATGAAACAACTAATAAAAGATTTTTTATTCAAAAAATTGGGGGCTCAATTATCTGATGAAAAAACATTAATAACTGACACCCGAAAAGATCCTGCGCATTTTTTAGGATTTGAAATTGTTTCTCAAAAAAACTCTAAGTATATGAAAGTAAACGGCAGTTTAAGAAGGATATCTGTCTTTCCTTTAGTCTTTAGACCAGACCGTAAAAGGTTGATTAATAGACTCCACTCTCGTGGTTTCTGTGACAAACGAGGATCCCCTATTTCTGTTCCTTGGTTAACCGGTCTGGAAGCGACTGTCATTATTGAAAGATTCAACGCGACCATTAGAGGTACAATGAATTATTATTGTGAATGGGTCAGTAGACCTTCTACTGTGTATCGATGGATTTATATATTGAGATATTCTTGTCTTAAGACTTTGGCGCACAAATATAAATCCACAATTAGCAAAATCTTTAAGAGATTTGGAACTGATAGATATAGTACAGCTACAAAAACGGTGGAAGCTTTTGCTACCATTAAGCTTGGAGATATCTCTTACGAGAAAGGCTATAAACTAGCGACGTATAAAAGTACAGTTGATAAATGCCTCGATGGAGAAAGATGGAAATTATTAAACGAAATTTTCATTGAGCGCGAAAATGGGACAATTGGTGGTTATCCGATTAAATTAGATAAACCGACAGTTACTCACAAGAATTTTCTTGACGGAATTAATTGGGTCTCTATGAGATCTCGTGCTTCTTTTGATATGCCCTGTGCGCTTTGTGGTGTTTCGGGACAAACAGAAATGCATCACATTAGACATATCAGAAAAACAGCCTATAGAGACTTGACTGAGGAAAACTACTTAAAAATGTTAGCCTTAAGAAATCGGAAACAGATTCCTGTGTGCCATACATGTCACATACATGTAATTCACAAAGGAAATTATCAAGGTCCTCCTCTTAAATCATTAATTAATATTACTGATAAATTGGTAGACAATCGAGTTATACACTTAGAAAGCTACGTGAAACCAGGGCAAGAATATTTCTCTAAACCACTAGAACAACGTGGCTGGAAACGAACTGACTAAACATGTCAATTCTAATATGGACTAGAGTCCTATCTCTAATTAAGGAGTGAAGGATTTCATTCTTTTCGTTCGCTTTATGTCTCAGCCCCGTTATTAATGCTCCAGTCGGACACTGGTGAGAGCTTTGGTTCTACTGGTAAGTAGTTTTTTTATTAATGACTTTAATTTAAACATAAAGGTGGGTAGTTCTGACTGCTCATCTTTATTTATTGAAAAATTTAGACACAAAATGGACCTTCTCTCGTTTGGGTAAAACGTTGTTAATTATTATTTAAAACATTTTTTATGGCAAAAAATAAAAGTTCTGCTTCTACTCCTGGTTCACAACCGGAATTAACAGAAGAAAAAAAGAAAGAAAAGGAGGTTTCGGAAGTAACCGAACCTTTAAAGAAAAAAAAAGAAGTTGAGGTAGCTACAAAAGAAGAAACAGCCTCTACGGATTCAGGCGATATTAATGAGACATTGCCTGATGAAGAAACTCAACAAAAAAAAGAGTTAGGAGAACCACCTGAGGCCTCTCCAGCTTTAAAAGAATGGGTACAGGAAATGAAAACTGTACCGGTTTCACATGTTTATGGTGCGGGTTCTACTCAAGAAAATAGATGCACAGAAGATGAAATTAAAGCCGTCGTCGAGGCGACGGTAACTACTTTTGGCATCGCCCGCCCTACAGCATTTATGGCAATTAGTGAACTAATTCGTCGTGGGGGTGCAAATGCGGGTACACCTGACTCATTCTCAGTTGATATTCGTTGTGCTCAACAACATGTAACAGTTTCTGTGTCAAAAAGGGATGTTTTTCCTCTAATAAAACGTTTAGCTAACAATAAGACTATGCGCAATCTTGCTGAAGGAATGTCGGAATTAATTGTACGTCACAATCTGGAATTAATTCAAGATAATCCCGGTGTGGACCGTCCTGGTGACTTAGCGAAAAAGGTAGATAACCGCCTTTCTTTTAATCAAGAAGAACCTCTAACGCCACAAGAGCGTGTGGGTTGCGCGAGTTACACACAATGGATTCCCCACCTAAACGAATTAGTGGGTTCAAAAAGATTAAAAAGTTTATTAGCTCAAGACCTATTTGAGCGAAAACAAAAACGTAGTACAGGACCTCAAGAGGGAGGTTCAAAAGGTACAACAAAAAAAGAAGGACAAGGTGCTAAAAACACAAAGAAAGAAAAACAAGGTGCTAAAAGCACAAAAAAAAAACGCAAATAATTTTATTCTAAAACTATAGTAGTACATAAACTATATCCAATTGGAAAAATCCGTTGGGAAAGAGCCTATTGATAGGAGACTATCACGATGGGTTCGTGAGTTGAGATGGACGTCCGAAAGGACGGCTTTCTACTTACATTACTTGATACTTTTCCATACTTTGTATCAGGTGTTTTACACCTTATTTCTTCAGCTGTTTTAGGTTTTGGTGGTGTTTACCATTCTTTAATTGGACCTGAAACTCTTGAAGAATCTTACCCATTCTTTGGTTATGTTTGGAAAGATAAAAACAAAATGACTAACATTTTAGGTTACCACTTAATTATGTTAGGTTGTGGTGCTTGGCTTCTTGTATTAAAAGCTTTATATTTTGGTGGTGTTTATGATACTTGGGCCCCAGGCGGTAACATTTGCTGCCTTACCTATAAATGAATACAGGTAAAAAAAAATTTGCCGAAATGGAGAAACTCTATTTTTTTGGAATCCAAACCCAAATAGACAACTCCATGCCAACTTTTTTCTTTAATTATCCTATTTTTAGCTATCTGAAATTTAGTTCTTTTTATTTAATGTCGTCCAACGAGCAATCCGAACAATCTCAAGACAATTCACAACCTGAACTTAATGAATATAACCAACTAAATTTCTTTATTTATACAGATCCTGGTATTTATAAAATTGTTTGTACTGTAAATGGCAAAGTTTATATAGGTGAAGCCAAAAACCTTTTAGACCGAATGAACAAACATTTCAAAGATTTAGAAAATGGACTATCTGATTGTCATGAATTACAACGCGATTGGAATTCATATGGAAAAGATTGTTTTAGAATGGAAATCCTTCTTAAAGGACAGGATTTCTTAACAAAACAAAACCGTTTACAGAAAGAAACTGAAATTTTAAATTTATATGAACCAGACGAAGTATATAACCAACATCCACGAAGAGAAATTATCTCTGAAGATAATTATCGTGTTATTTGCGAAATAAATGGTCAAAGATTTGAAAGTATTAAACAGGCTTCAGAACAGTTGAATATGGCTGAAAACAGTATTCGTCGCAGACTTTTTAATCAACAACCGAATTATTTAGTAATTGGAAAAGTTCGTCAAGGTTATGAACCTATAATCGCAAACGGTACATCTTACGAATCAATAATGGCCGCTGTTAGAGATGGTCAGGCCAAAGATCGTTTTCAAGCTATGCGTTTTTTGAAAGCCAAATCTCGACGTGACTGGAACTACATAAGTCCTGAGAAGCGTATAAATAAAGACTAAATATTGGAAAAGAAAAAAGAGGGCCTAACGACTATCCCTTTCTGGGAGTAGAAACTAAGTAGTTTCGAAACGGCAAATACCCTATATATGCTGCCTTGTCAACATAATCTAGTTTTTTAATTTACGCCTCCAAGTCTCCCCGAGTGTTTACGAGTTTCTTTTGTCCCGTAAACTTTGTTTTCGCGAGTTTTGAGTATTTTTGAATACGTGTAACTACGGGTCCCTTCGCGCCTCGTAGTTTAATATCTCTTTACGTACTGCCTTTAACTACGTTTAGGGTTGCTCGGAGCTTTTATTTATAATGACAATTGGTTGGCTTAGCAGTGTTTTGAAACACAAAAAGAATAAATTATTAACTAGTGTGCGAAGCCCGTTAGGGCTTCGCACGTTAGGGCTTCGCACGTTAGGGCTTCGCACGTTACTTTATAAAATAGAACAATTAATCTATTCATTTTTGTTTATTTCTGCTCATTTTTGTTAATTTCTGTTTATTTTTGTTCATTTCTGTTCATTTTTGGAAATGTAAATAAAAGCAATGGATAAATATTTTCTCTAGTTGATATATAGGGTAAAGATATAGTCTGATCTTTATAGTAATATAAAGCGGGAAAATTGATTGATCAGTACATTCGTCAATGTATGTAATGTATCAATTTACTTAAATCAATTTCCGGAACAATGTAACGAATTGTTTGAACAATAATGGGGGATGTTCGTATCATTTCAAATCCTACAACTAATGCTGCTATCATTTTTGGTTATATCCTTAAATCTCCTTTTGGTGGTGACGGTTGGATCGTTAGTGTTGATAACTTAGAAGACATTATTGGTGGTCATATTTGGATCGGTACTTTATGTCTTTTAGGTGGTATTTGGCATATTTATACAACTCCTTGGCCTTGGGCACGTCGTGCTTTCGTTTGGTCTGGTGAAGCTTACCTTTCTTACAGTTTAGCTGCTATTTCTCTTATGGGTTTCACAGCTTGTTGTTTCTCTTGGTTTAACAACACTGCTTACCCTAGCGAATTTTATGGGCCAACGGGTATGCCTTATGTGCCCTTCTTAATCCACGAGGATTAAGAATAAATCTGGCTATATGCTAGCAACACTTAGTCATAAAAGGCTAAGTCAACTAGCAGCGAAGTATGCTTAATCTATAAAAGTCGCATTCGGCTGGTTCCCTCGTCCCCACAAGGGGACCAGGGACTCACGTTTAGGACGCTCGTACTATAGCTCCGGAGCTATAGCCCGAGATGCGAGTTTCTTTCATATAAAAAAATAAAATATTTTTTTATATGAAAAAAGATTAGGTATACCTGCTCAACGACTATATGCCAGACAACTTTTTATTTTATAAAGAGTTGATGATATAGTCTGAACTTTACGGTAACGTAAAGACTGTTAGAATGTTATCCATTCTAACACAAAACCAATAACCAGATAATTTCAATCATAATTTTGGAATTATTTATTCTCTTGTGAATTTTTACTTAAACTTTATTAAATCTCCATACTTAAACTTCACTTAATCTCCACTCGATGATTTATGGTAAAAATGACAGAAGTTTATTATTTAGTTTATTCTAATAATCTGAAAATTGTTGTTATTATGTCTTTTAATAAAATTCAACGTCTTTTTAGATTTTTTACTTTTTCTTTTTATGTTTTAAAACTAATAAATCTAAACAAACTCATTTCACCTTTATAAATTTCTTTTAGAAAGAATTAAAATTTTTCTTTTATTCCAGTTTTTGTAATGGCTTTCTCTATATCCTCAGATAATAATCATATTGATAAAGCATTAAATACATTTAATTTTAAAAATTAATACAACCCTGGAGTTTATTTAATCCTTAACAAATCTACTGGGAAACGTTATTATGGTGAAAGTGAATGTATTTTAGCTCGTTTTAATCATCATTTATATCATTTAACTTGTTAAACGCATGATAATAAATCTCTTCTTAAGGATTATACAGAAAATCCCAAGAATTTTGAATTCTTAGTACTGTACTTTATTATGGGACCAGACTGGGATTAAAAAAAAAAACGTATTGATAGCCCAGATGCTTACATAAAAAAGCATGAAAAAAATTGTTATAATGTATTTAGTATTCAACCTGTAGAAAGAATACCAGTTTATATTGAAGGTAAAGTTTATGAGTCAGTTCGTGGTGCTTGTCGTATACTTGGCTTCTCAAGAGCTACTTTAAGACGTTACTTAAGAGATACAGCAAAACCTGATTTTTATCTTTTGGAAGAGGAAAAAGTATCATATAGAAAAATAACTATCTTTTTTCATATAAAAAAATATTTTATTTTTTTATATGAAAGAAACTCGCATCTCGGGCTATAGCTCCTTAAAAGGAGCTATAGCCGAATGCGACTTTGCAAAAAAGAATACACTCCTAGCTTACTCTTTGAAAGTTATACTGAATGTATTCAAGCTGGATTCGCTTCAAGTAATAAAAAAATTCGCTGTAAAATAGAACAAGGTGATTTAGGTTGGAGATACGCACACGTTGGTGCTAATAATAACCCTCTTCGTATTCCTTACATTCCTAATGAAGGGGAAATGAATTATAAAACAATGGATAAAAGAAAACTCACAGAATAAACTCAAAACTGTTAATTTTTTGTTAATTTTTTGTTAATTTTTTTTTGTTCATTTTTTTTTGTTCATTTTTTTTTGTTCATTTTTGTTAATTTTAACAGTTTATTCAACTGTTAAAAACTTCGAAAAATGAGAGATAGGTAAAAATTTAAGTAAAAGAAATCAAATTTGAGTAAAACTGGCTGGTACATTTGCATTTGTATGATTAAGTAATAAAATAAATTATGATTTTAAACGAGTGTAAACATATAAGTTTTAGTTTGTATGGTTTTTTTTTATTGAAGATTATATGATTATTGGTTTTGCTAACATAATTGCCTGAAGCATCTCAAGCACAAGCATTTACTTTCCTAGTACGTGACCAACGTTTAGGTGCCAATGTTGCTTCTGCACAAGGACCAACAGGTCTTGGTAAATATTTAATGCGTTCACCTACTGGTGAAATTATTTTTGGTGGTGAAACAATGCGTTTTTGGGATTTTAGAGGTCCGTGGGTAGAGCCTTTAAGAGGTCCTTCAGGTCTGGACTTAGTTAAACTAAAAAATGACATTCAACCTTGGCAAGAGCGTCGTGCAGCTGAATACATGACTCACGCACCATTAGGTTCATTAAACTCTGTAGGTGGTGTTGCTACTGAAATTAACGCTGTTAACTTCGTTTCTCCTCGTTCTTGGTTAGCTACATCACACTTCTGTTTAGGTTTCTTCTTCTTCGTAGGTCACTTATGGCATGCAGGTCGTGCTCGTGCTGCTGCTGCAGGGTTCGAAAAAGGTATTGACCGTGTTGACGAACCTGTTCTTTCAATGCGTCCTTTAGATTAATAGTAAAAAACACAAATTTTTTTGTTTTTTATTAAACTAAAAAATTTTTTTTCTATTATTTTATTAATTTGTGAATAAATAAAAGGTTTATAAACCTTTTATTTATTCACAAATTTTAATTAAAAAGTAAAAATCTAAATTTCAACCGTATTATTATAAACATATGATTATTTTTCTTTTACCCATTTAATCAATAAAGCTTTCTAGCTTATAATGTCTATGGTAAAACTTACAGGATTTTTTATTTTATTTATTAATTAGGTTTTTATTCAAAATTTATTAATTATTTTGTACCTCATAAAAAAAAATATTTTTGTCGGCTGGTTGTTATCTAATACTCTACAGGTAATTAATTTTCTTTTTGTGGTAAAGTATTCTTTTATTTTAACATATGTTATAATTTAGATTTAGTTTATGTTAATTAACATAAATAAATAAAAAAATTAAAAAAAGTCTTTTTATCTAAGACCGTTTATTTCATGCACTTTGTGTAAAAAGTTTATAACTTATAAGAAGAACAAAAATAACTAAGTATTATTATGATGAACTCATCGTCTAAAGGATAGGACAGCGGTCTTCTAAACCGCTAGTGTAGGTTCAATTCCTACTGGGTTCAAAAAAATTAAAGTTGTGTGTGTGTGTGTTTTTTTTTTTTTAGTTATTTTTATTTATTCATTTTTATAAAAATAACTATATAATTAAAATAGTTTGAAGTGTTCAAAAGAATAAAAATAATAAGTTTTTTAACCAATAAAATAATTACAAATTATTGTAATACATAAAAAAATTATATTTTTTTATAACTTTTTGTGGTTTTAGTAAGACTTCTACAATTTTTTTTTTACTTTTATATTAGTATTATTAAAGTAGGAAGCAATATTATGATTATTTAGTTTTATATGTAATTTTATGAAATTAGCTTATTGGATGTATGCGGGCCCTGCCCATATTGGTACTTTACGTGTGGCAAGCTCTTTTAAAAATGTACATGCTATTATGCACGCGCCTTTAGGCGATGATTATTTTAATGTAATGCGTTCTATGTTAGAACGTGAACGTGACTTTACACCAGTTACTGCAAGTATTGTGGATAGACATGTTTTAGCACGTGGTTCACAAGAAAAAGTAGTTGAAAATATTCAACGTAAAGATAAAGAAGAAAGTCCTGATTTAATTTTGTTAACGCCAACTTGTACGTCAAGTATTTTACAAGAGGATTTACAAAATTTTGTAAATCGTGCTTCAAATGAATCAAGTAGTGATGTACTTTTAGCAGATGTAAATCACTACCGTGTTAATGAGTTACAAGCAGCAGATCGTACATTAGAACAGATTGTACGTTTTTATGTTGAAAAAGCTAAAAAAGATGAAACATTTACTCAAACTAAGACAGAAAAGCCATCTGCAAATATTATAGGTATGTTTACATTAGGTTTTCATAACCAACATGATTGTAAAGAATTAAAACGTTTATTAAATGACTTAGGTATTTCTGTTAATGAAATCATACCTGAAGGGGGTTTTGTTACAAAATTAAAAAATTTACCTAAGGCATGGTTCAATATTGTTCCTTATCGTGAAGTAGGTTTAATGACTGCCATTTATTTAGAAAAAGAGTATAATATGCCTTATACATCTATAACACCTATGGGCATTATAGATACGTCTTCTTTTATAAGAGAAATAGCCTCTATTTGTCATAAAATTAATGAGGATTTAAAACCTACGCAAGATGCTAAAACACTTGAAGAAATTAAAGATCTAACAATTTTAAATAAAACAGATTATGAAAATTTTATTGATCAACAAACTACTTTCGTTTCACAAGCTGCTTGGTTCTCACGTTCAATTGATTGTCAAAATTTAACTGGTAAAAAAACAGTTGTTTTTGGGGATGCTACACATGCAGCTAGCATGACAAAAATATTAGTACGTGAAATGGGTATTAATGTTGTTTGTGCTGGTACTTATTGTAAGCATGATGCTGATTGGTTTAGAGAACAAGTTTCAGGTTTCTGTGATCAAGTTTTAATTACAGATGATCATAGTCAAATTGGTGATATTATTTCACAAATTGAACCTGCTGCTATTTTTGGTACTCAAATGGAACGTCACGTAGGTAAACGCCTTGATATTCCTTGTGGTGTTATCTCTGCTCCTGTTCATATTCAAAACTTTCCTCTAGGTTATAGACCTTTTTTAGGTTATGAAGGTACAAATCAAATTTCTGATTTAGTTTATAATTCTTTTGGATTAGGAATGGAAGATCATTTATTAGAAATTTTTAATGGTCATGATAATAAAGAAGTTATTACTCGTTCATACTCTTCAGAAAATGAATTACAATGGAACAAAGAAGCTTCAGCTGAACTTTCTAGAGTTCCAGGCTTTGTTCGTGGTAAAGTTAAACGTAATACTGAAAAATATGCACGTAGTCAAAACAGTCCAATTATTACATTAGAAGTTATGTACGCCGCAAAAGAAGCTGTTGCTGTTTAACTTA